>Ga0335073_10010310_pt1 | contig 13134 bp, 12 predicted proteins | sample Lox_Sample_22_FD_207093 | JGI IMG/M metagenome (GOLD analysis project Ga0335073, IMG submission 207093) | Soil microbial communities from Loxahatchee National Wildlife Refuge, Florida, United States - Lox_Sample_2.2 | ecosystem: Environmental > Terrestrial > Soil > Wetlands | place: USA...
TCCGTACGATCCGGAATTGATCGACTGGTTTTTCATCGTGGACGGCGCCCTCGCTATCTACCTGATCCCGAGTCGCGTTATCGCGGGACGGGTCGGCATTCTGCTGCGGACGTACACCATGTACATCGTGGGTAACGCCGCTGGGCTTATGACGGCGAAGGCAGCCTGAAAAGCGAGTTCAGGCACCAGGGGCGAAGCGGACCGATCTGAGCATGGTGGTGATCTCGGCTTGCTCGGCGGAAACACCGGGATCGCGCAGGCAGGCGTCCATCTCGTACCAGTCCGACCCGACCTTGCTGGGGATGACGGCCGTGATAGCCCGGGTGCCGCCTAGCGCGGTGCACCAGCTGTCGGCTTCCGTAGTCTCGGTGGCGGGATGGCCGCCGATTCTCGTGTTGGCCGTGGGCGCGTGCCAGCCGGGGAAGCCGTTGCTGGTCCACCTGACGAGCACTCCCCCAGGCGGCAGCGTGCTGATCGGATCTCCGCACGACCCGCTCGTCACACCAGGCTCGTTAGTCCGCTGGCACGGGTCGCGCTGCCTGCTGGTGCTCAGGGCGACGATCAGGCCGCTGAAGCTCGACACGTCGTCGCTCCAGGTACCGGAGCGCCAGCTTCCCGGGTACCGGAAGGTCAGGCCCATGGCGCTGAAGCGCGAGGTCATGGCGGCGGGACGGCCGGACTGCGGGACATCGGCCGAGGCACAGCCGACGAGCAGGGCGACCGACGCTAGCGCGGCCGACCCGAGCGTCGCGACGGATCGCAACTTAGCTTTCACGACCATCAGACGCAGGCCGGCGATCCCGGGTTCCGCTCGCCGCGAGCGCGTCCCCGCGGAACGGGGCCGGCCGGGCCTGGTGTTGACTGTCGGTATGCCTGTTCAAGGAGAATACGAGCCGAGCAGCGCGGCCTGGGTGCGCGATCAAGTCGAGCTGTACGAGAAGTCGGGCGGGACCCAGGGCACGACGCTGCGGGACACCGGCCTGCCGGTCGTGATCGTGACCAACGTCGGCGCGCACAGCGGCAAGGTCCGCAAGACGCCGGTGATGCGGGTCGAGCACGACGGCAGCTACGCCATGGTGGCGTCCAAGGGCGGGGCGCCCGAGCACCCGGTGTGGTACTACAACGTCCGCGCGAACCCGCAGGTCGAGGTCCAGGACGGTCCGCACAAGCAGGACATGATCGCGCGCGAGGTCAGCGGGTCCGAGCGGGCGCAGTGGTGGGAGCGCGCGGTCGCCGCCTACCCGCCCTACGCGGAGTACCAGCAGAAGACCACGCGGGAGATCCCGGTCTTCGTGCTCGAGCCCGCCGCTTCGTAGCCGGTCAGGTCCATGGCCCCGCGGGTCTGGCGCACCGCGGGGCTCGGGCGGCCAGGCTAGCCGTTGATCGTGCCCACGCCGGGCTGGATGGTCTCGACGCTCAGGTAGACCGGCCCGGCGTGCGAGCAGGCCTCCAGGCCGAAGGCGGCGTACGTGGCCTGCCGCTGACCGGGCGGGTAGATACGCAGCTCGAACGTGCTGTTCACCGGGTGGCAGCCGGGAGCGGTGGTGACCTCGGCGTCGCTCCAGCGCAAGATGGTGTGCGCGGTCGCGCCGGCGGCCAGCACCACGGTCCGGGCCGGGTACACGTGATCCCAGCTGGCCGGGCTGCCGAGCTGGTGGCCGTTACGGTCGAGGGCGGAGACCCCGGGGAAGCCGCGCATGGCGCAGGCGTGATGGGTCAGGTTGGTGAACTGCAGCGGGTAGAAGACGCTGCCGGCGGCGCCGTTCCCCTGGGTGAGGGCGACCCAGGCTCCGAGGTCGTTCGCCGTGCAGGCGGGGATCGCGGCCGCGGTGGTGCGGGCGGTGTCCGACGCCAGCACGGCGCCGGACGAGCCCGCCGTCACGGCGGTAGCGGCGATCAGCCCGGCGGCAGCGGCCGCGGCGATGACCGCGGTGATCCGGCGGGCGGTCTTCGGGATGGTGGGAAGGAATTTCATGTCAGGCCGTCCTGCTTTAATACGGGATCCGCTGTTTACGGCGTCCTCTGCTCGTTAAGACTCAGATGACCGGTCCGCGGTTGGGGCGGGTCGGGAGCGGAATCACGCTCGGGCACACTGGTGCGATGACAGGACGCGCAGAACTCGAGCGCCGGGCGCGGGCCCACGGGGTGGCGGTCGCCTACCACAACTGGCGGGGACGGCAGGTCGAGGTCCCGGACGAGACGCTGGCGGCGGTGCTCGGCGCGCTGGGCGGCTACGAGCCGCCCGCTCCCTGCGACCCGTCGTCCCGTGCGCCGGCGACCGCCCGGGCACCGTTCCCTTCCCGGCGGTCGTGGGGCTTCGCGGTGCAGCTGTACTCGGTGCGCTCGCGCGCCTCCTGGGGCCACGGCGACCTGCGCGACCTGGCCGACCTGGCCGCCTGGAGCGGGGGCGAGCTGGGGGCGGATTTCGTGCTGGTGAACCCGCTGCACGCGGCCGAGCCGCGGCCGCCGGTCAGCCCGTCCCCCTACCTGCCGATGAGCCGCCGTCAGATCAGCCCGCTCTACCTGCGCATCGAGGACATCCCCGAGTACCAGGGGCTGAGCGCCGGCGACCGGGCGCGGGTGGAGGCGCTGGCCGCCCCGCTGCGCGCCGCGAGCGCCAGCGCGGCGCTCATCGACCGGGACGCGGTCTGGGGGGCCAAGCTCGCCGCGCTCGAGCTGATCCGCGCGGTCCCGCTGACCGGCGGCCGCCGGGCCGAGCTTGACGCCTTTCTCGCCCGCGACGGGCGCGCGGTGGGCGACTGGGCGGCCTGGTGTGCCATCGCCGAGGTGCACGGCCCCGACTGGCGGTCGTGGCCCGCGGGCCTGGCCGATCCCGGATCGGCCGAGGTCGCCGGGCTCAGGGAGCGGCTGGCCGACCGGATCGGCTTCCACGCCTGGCTGCAGTGGCTGACGGCCGAGCAGTTCGCCGCGGCCCAGCGGGCGGCCCGCCGGGCGGGCATGAGCATCGGCGTCATCACCGACCTCGCGGTCGGCGCGCATCCGGGCGGGGCCGACGCGTGGGCCCGCCAGGATGTCATCGTCCCCGGCATCAGCGTGGGCGCGCCGCCGGACGAGTTCAACCAGCTGGGCCAGAACTGGACGCTGCCGCCGTGGCACCCGGGCCGGCTCGCGGCCCAGGCCGGGCGGCCGCTGGCCGACCTGATCGCCGCCTGCGTGCGCGACGCGGGCGGCCTGCGCGTGGACCACGTCATGGGGCTGGCCCGGCTCTGGTGGATACCGGCCGGGATGGCGCCGGACCAGGGCACCTACGTCCGCTACGACCATGAGCTGATGGGCGGCATGCTCGCCGCGGAGGCGGCCCGGGCCGGGGCGCTGGCGATCGGCGAGGACCTCGGCACGGTGGAACCGTGGCTGCGCACGTTCCTGGCCGAGCGGCGGGTGCTCGGCATGTCCATGCTCTGGTTCGAGCGCCGCGCGGACGGCAGCCCGCGGCGGCCGGGCGGCTGGCGGCGTGGCTGCCTGGCCACGGTCGGCACCCACGACCTGCCGCCGACGGCGGCGTTCCTGGCCGGCGAGCAGGTGACGATCCGGGCCGAGCTCGGCCTGCTGACCCGGACCGAGGCCGAAGAACGGGCGGCCGCGCGAGCGGAACTTGACGGGTGGCTGGCGATGCTGGGCGGCGAGGGGCTGCTGCCCGGGCCGGGACAGCCCTCGGCCGCGGAGTTCACGACCGCGCTGTACGCCTTCCTCGCCCGCACGCCGGCCGTGCTGGTCAGCGTCTCGCTGGCCGACGCGGCGGGAGAACGGCGGCCGCAGAACATGCCGGGCACCGTGGACGAGTATCCCAACTGGCGGATCCCGCTCGGCGACGCCGACTCCAAGCCGCTGCTGCTCGAGGACCTGCCCGCGCACGAGGGGGTGCGGGCGGTCGCGGCGGCGGTGAACGCGGGCCTGCGCCGGTAGCCCCGGACGCGGTCAGGGGCGCCCGCCGGGCGGGCGGGCGGGCGATGCCGATGACGGGGCAGGCGGTAGAGTCCACGGGTGACCCGTGATGAACTGGACGCGCTTTCCTCGCGTGAGCTGCACAACCTGGCCGTGCGGCGGGCGCTGCACCATGTCGACGTGGAGTTTCTCTGGGAACTGCTGCGCGCCATCCCGGCCGCCGAAGCCTCCGAGGGGCACGCGAGCGAGGCCGGGCGGGACATCACCCATCTGTCCGTGCTGATCGACGACGCGATCGACTCCGGGGAGGGCGACGTGGCCGATGCGCTGCGTCCGCTCTACCTCGACTACCTGGTCAAGCACGACGTAACCAGCTGAACGCGCGGGCCGCCGCCCCATGACCGCAGCCAGCAGCGCGACCGCAGACGGCAGCGCGGGCCGGCGGTCCGTCATGCGGTCCGCCGGCCCGGGCCGGGTCGTGTCTACCTGGTCGTGCTCACTCGGCCGCGGCTTCGTCCTTGGCCAGGACGCCCTCGACCTCGAGGGTGATCGTGACCTTCTCGCTGACGGCGACGCCGCCACCGGGGATCGGGCCGTTGTAGCTGACGCCGAAGTCGTTGCGGTTGATCTCGCCGGAGGCCGAGAAGCCCGCCCGGGTGCCGCCGTAGGCGTCCGGGCCGAAGCCGTTGACCTCGAGCTTCAGCGTGACCGGCTTGGTGGTGCCGCGGATGGTGAGGTCGCCGTCGAGCAGGAAGTCGCCGCCGTCCGGGCGGACGCCGGTGGACGTGAACGTCATCGTCGGGTGCGACTCGACCTCGAAGAAGTCGGCGCTCCTGATGTGGTTGTCCCGGTTCGGCTCGCCGGTGTTCACCGAGCTCAGGTCGACGGTGGCGGTGACGCTGGACTGCAGCGGGTCCGGCGCCGTGATGATGGTCCCCTCGAACTTGTCGAAGCGGCCGCGCACCTTGCTCACCATCATGTGCCGGACGACAAAAGACACCTCGGAGTGCACGGGGTCTATGGTCCACGTCCCGGCGACGTAGCCGGGAATCTCCACGGCTGTCTCGGTCATCGTTCCTCCAGGTAGCAGGTTCTTAGTTGTACGCGACTTCATCCGCGTACCTAGCTTCCTTATAGTAACTATGAGATGCTTGAAGGGTCAAGGATCAGGGCGGGCCAGGTTTCGTCCTGGGCCAGGCTAGCCACCACGAAGTAACCTGGTGTGATACCAGGGAGGGAATTGTCTTGAATACCGGGCAAGCCGCCCCGGGCTACGAGCCACGGGGGACGGCGGCCGGGCGGCCGGGGGCGGCGGATCCCGGGTGCGGGGCGGAGGCCGACGGCGAGACGTGCGCCGAGGCGGGCACCCCGGCCGCCAGGCCGATGATGACCTGCCGGGCGCGTGAGGTCCTCCAGCGGGTCGGCGACAAGTGGTCGGTCCTGGCCATCGACCTGCTCGGCCAGGGCACCATGCGGTTCACCGAACTGCACCGCGCCATCGACGGCATCACCGCCAGGATGCTGACCGTCACGCTGCGCGGCCTGGAGCGCGACGGCATCGTGACCCGGACCATCCACCCGGTCATCCCGCCGCGGGTCGAGTACGCGCTCACCCCGATGGGCCGCACCCTGCTCGACACCATCGGCCAGCTGGTCAGCTGGACCGACAGCCACCTGCCCGAGATCGAGGCCGCCCGGGCCGCCTACGACGCCAGGCACCCAGCCTGAGCCGCCGCCACCCAGGCTAATAAGCTCGCTGACATGAGCGATGAGACCAGGGTGGAGGGCAGGGAAAGCGAGCAGGCCAGCCTGGCCGGCCGGGAGACCGCGGCCGAGACGGCCGAGCGGCTGCGGCACGGCTCCTCGTTCGGCGCCGCGGCGGCCGCTTACGCCGAGCATCGCCCGGTCTACGCCGAGGCCGCCGTCGAATGGGCGCTCCAGCCGGTCAGGGACCGGCGGCCGCTCCGGGTGGCCGACATCGGCGCGGGCACCGGGAAGCTCACGGCCATGCTGGTCCGCCTGGGCGCCGACGTGACCGCGGTGGAACCGGATCCGCAGATGCTGGCCGAGCTGCGGCGGACGCTGCCAGACGTACGCTCGGTGCCGGGCAGCGCGGAAGAACTGCCGCTGGCCGACGCCAGCGTCGACGCGGTCCTGGCCGGCCAGGCCATGCACTGGTTCGATCTCGACCGCGCGCTGCCCGAGATCGCCCGGGTGCTCACGCCCGGCGGGGTGCTCACCGGGCTGTGGAACGTGGACGACGACCGGGTCGGCTGGGTGGCCGAGCTGTCCGCGATCAGCCGGCGCAGGTCCAGCCCGACGCTGCTGCGATGGCGCGAGGGCGCGGGCCGGGGCCGGCCGGCCCAGCTGGCCGCGGCGGCCGCGGGCCTGTTCCTGGCCCCCGAGGAGGGCCAGTTCGAGCACGGCCAGCCGCGGACGGCCGACTCCTTGACCGCCACCATTGCCACGCACTCCCATCTCCTCACCATGGATGAGGACGAACGGGGTGCCCTGCTGACCCGGATACGCGACTTCCTCGGCTCCCGGCCGGAGACGGCGCAGGGTGAGTTCGCGCTGCCGCTAGTGACCATAGCGCTGCGGATGGTGCGCGAGTAAGCCCAGCCCGAGCCGGCTGCGGGCCGGTGACGTCACCGGGTGCCGAACCGGGTGATGGCCTCCTCGATCGTGGCGATGTCGGCGTACTTGGCCGCCAGGTCGGCGATGTTGGCGTCGTGGATGGCCGGGGTACGGTCGCCGCAGGCCTCGGCGATCACGATGGGCCGGAAGCCGTGCTGCATGGCGTCGGTGGCGCTGGCCCGGACGCAGCCCGAGGTGGACACGCCCGCGATGACCGCGGTGTCGATCCCGGCGGCGGTGAGGGTGGCCGCCAGCGAGGTGCCGAAGAACGCCGAGGCGTACTGCTTGACGATGACGACCTCGGCGTCCCCGGGTTCCAGTCCGGCGGCGAACTCACCCTGGTCGCCGGGGACGTCCTCGGCCAGCAGCCGCAGCGCGCTGACCTTGCGGACGAACAGCCCGCCGTCGGTGGCGCCGGGACGGTACCTGACCCGGGTGTGCACGACCGGCAGGCCGGCCGCGCGCGCGGCCGCCAGCAGCCGGGCGCAGCCCCGCACGGCCGCGTCGGAGCCGAGGTCGAACGGCGAGCCCGGCGTGAAGTAGGCCCGCATCATGTCGATCAGGAGCAGGGCCGGGCGCCGGCCCCAGCCCATCGACCCGCCCCAGGTGCTGTCGTCGCTGGTCATCTCATGTCCATACCGGCCGCTTGGGCGCGGGCAGGCCGGTTTCCTCCTCGCACCGGGCCAGGAGCTCGGACAGCGGCGGCCCCATGTCGAAGACCGGCAGCTCGGCCGGGCGGGCGGCCTTCAGCTGCTCGCGCAGCGCGCCGGTCCCCTCGGCGTCCACGCCGCCGGCGGCGTCCAGCACGACGCCGTAGCGCCGGGCTCCGTCGGCGGTGACCAGGCCGCGCCGGACCTCGAGGGCGACCAGGGCCGGATCGCGCTGCAGCGGGTCGCCCCAGCCACCGCCGCCCCAGGTGACGAAGTGGAGCACGTCGCCCGGGGCGACCGGGACGTCGTGGCACTTGCTCGGCAGCACCTCGCGGGTCCCGCCGGCCCGGTCGATCCACTTGCGGCCGCGGGCGCCGGGCAGCCCGCCGTTGACGCCCCACGGGTAGGTGAGCCACCGGTCGTCGTGGATGGCGATCGTCCCCGGCTCGAGGAACTCATAGGCGACGTCCACGCCGTTGCCGCCCCGGTGCAGGCCAGGGCCGCCGGTGTCGGCCACGGTCTCCCAGCGCTCGATCCGCAGCGGGTAGTAGGACTCGAGGAACTCACACGGGATGTTGACGAAGCTCGGCCACAGCGAGTGCCCGTCCGGGCCGTCGCCGAGCGGGCGGCCGGGGATGCCGCCGAAGCCGATCGAGTAGAGCTGGAACCACTCCCCCTTGCGCTCACCGCCGGAGTACCGGCCCGAGTACATGAAGTGCGGGGACGAGGAGAACCCGGCCGCGTTGAGCAGGGCCGGGTTGGTCTGGCCGAGCAGGCCGCCGAACAGGTCGAAGACCCGCCCGATGCCGTGGTTGCGCGCGTTCAGGGCGGCCGGGTGCCGGGGCTTCCAGTAGGAGCCCTCCGGGATGGTGACGTCGACCAGCGGGTAGAAGCCGTCGTTCCACAGGATCTGCGGGTCCGCCACGGTGATCATGTAGATGCCGAAGAACATCCGGGCCAGGTTCTCGTTCAGGTAGTAGTTCACCGGCCCGATGGCCTGCGGGGACGACCCGGTGAAGTCGAGGTGCACCTTGTCGCCGGTGCGGGTGAGCGACAGCTTCAGCTCGTAAGGGCCGTACCCGACCCCGTCGTCGCAGATGTAGTCGGTGAACGAGAGCGTCCTGCCCTCCTCGAACACCACCTGCAGCAGGGTCTTCATCGCGCGGTAGTTGCGGTCGAGCAAGGCGTCGAGAGCGGCCAGGTAGGTGGCCACGCCGAACCGGGCGCACATCTCCTGCACCCGCCGCGACGCGGTCCGGCACGCGGCGACCAGGCCGTTGAGGTCGGCCCGGTTCCAGTCGGGCACCCGGACCTGGTTCAGGATGATGCGCAGCGCGTCGTCGTTCAGCTGGCCCGCCTTGTACAGCGTGAACGGCGGGATGACGACGCCCTCCTCGTAGATGGTGCGCGCGTCGGTGGGCATCGAGCTCGGCGTCTTGCCGCCCACGTCGGACATGTGGCCGAACATGGACGCCCACCCGACCAGCCGTCCCTCGACGTAGACGGGCAGCACCACCAGCCAGTCGTTGGCGTGGCTGATCGCCGCGCCGCAGGCGTACGGGTCCGAGGTCAGGAGCACGTCACCCTCGCCGATCTCCCCGTCGAAGCCGTCGAGGAAGTCGGGGATGGACAGGCCGAACTGGCCGACCACCATCTTGCCGCTGGGGTCGGCGATGAGCGGGAACTCGTCGTGCTGTTCCCTGATGCCGGGCGACAGCGCGGTCCGGAACAGCACCTCGTCCATCTCGTACCTGGCGTTGCGCAGCCCGTTCTCGATCAGGTCGAGCGTGACCGGGTCGACCTCGACCTGCTCCAGCGGCGTGGTGTCGCGCTGCACGACGGTGGCCATAGCTCAGCTCTCCTTCGCGGTATTGCCGGTCTCGGGGCGGATCAGCAGGCTGCCGGAGTCATCGACGGTGGCGACGTGGCCGGGCAGCACCAGGGTGGTGGAGTCCATCTCGGTGACGATGGCCGGGCCGGGCAGCACGTCGCCGGCCCGCAGCCGCGTCCGGTCGTACCGGCCGGCGTCCCGCCAGCCGCCGTCCACGTAGATCCGCGCCTGCCCGGTGCGCGCGGCCGCCGGGTCGCCGGTGCCGGGCTCGAGCACGGTCGGGGTGACCTTGGGCCGCGGCCCGCTGACCGAGGCGCGCGCGTTGACGAGCTCGTGGTCCACCGGCAGGACGAACGAGAACAGCCGCTCGTGCTCGGCGTCGAACCGCTCGCCGATGATCCGCAGCGCCTCGTCCGGATCGTCCAGCCAGGCCGGGTCGACGTCGACCGGTATGTCGAAGCCCTGGCCGAAGTACCTGACGTCGACCTGGTAGGAGACCTGCTGCTCGCGCTCGGCGATCCCCTGCCCGGCCAGCCGCCCGGCCGCGGCCGAGGACAGGTCGCGCAGGATGGCCGCCAGCTCGCCGCCGGTCAGGTCGGCGAACCGGCGCAGGCAGGTACGCGCGGACTCGTCCCGGGCCGACGTGGTGGCGTCGCCCAGGGCGCACAGCACGCCCGGCGACGGCGGCACGATGACCGGCCACGCCCCGGTCAGCCGGCCGAGCGCGTTGGCGTGCAGCGGCCCGGCGCCGCCAAAGGCGACCAGGGCGAAGTCCCGGGGGTCGAACCCCTGCTGGACGCTGACCAGGCGCAGCCCGCCGAGCATGTTCTCGTTGACGATGTCGACGATCCCGGCCGCCGCCTCCTCGGCGCTGGCCAGGCCCATCGCGTCGGCCACCTTCTGCACCGCCGCCCGGGCCGCGTCGGCGTCCAGGGTGATCTCACCGCCCGCGAGCGAGGTGGGCAGGTAGCCGAGCACCAGGTTGGCGTCGGTCACGGTCGGGTCGCCGCCGCCCTTGCCGTAGGCCACCGGGCCGGGATCGGCGCCGGCCGACTGGGGCCCGACGCGCAGCGCCCGGGTCAGCTCGGGCACGTGGGCGATCGAGCCGCCGCCGGCCCCGACCGTGCGCACGTCCACGGCCGCCGCGCGGACCGTCAGGTCGCCGACCTTGGTCTCCCGCCCCACCCGGGGGCGCAGGTCCTGGACCAGCGCGATATCGGTCGAGGTGCCGCCCATGTCGAAGGTCAGCAGGTCGCGGTAGCCCGACTGCTCGGCCACCCACACCGCCCCGGCGACGCCCCCGGCCGGGCCGGAGAGCAGCATGGTGACCGGCGCGCCGATCGCGGCGTCCGCCACCGCGAGGCCGCCGTCGCTGCGCAGGATGGACAGCGACGCGCGCACGCCCTCGGCCGCGAGCTGCTCGCCGAGGTTGGCCACGTACCTGGCCACCTGCGGCTGGACGTAGCCGTTGGCCACCGTGGTCAGCGCCCGCTCGTACTCCCGCAGCTCGGGCAGCACCCGGCTGGACAGGGAGACGGGAATGCCGGGCAGCTCCTCGGCCGCCAGTTCCCCGACCCGCCGTTCGTGCGCGTCGTTGGCGAACGCGTTGATCAGCGAGACGGCCAGCGCCTCGATCCCGGCGTCACGCAGCCAGCGCAGCCGCTCCCGGGCGGCGTCCTCGTCGAGCTCGCGCACCACCGAGCCGTCGCTGGCGATACGGCCGGGCACCTCGACGGTGTTCTCCAGGGCGGCCAGCGGCTCCGGTTTCGGCCAGATGATCCAGCCGGCCAGCCCGCCGGGGACGAACGACCGGGCGATCTGCAGCACCTGCCGGAACCCCTCGGTGGTGACCAGGCCGACGGTGGCGCCCTTGCCCTCCAGGATCGCGTTGGTGGCGACCGTCGTCCCGTGCAGGACGTGGGCGATGGCGGCCCGGTCGACGCCGGCCTGCTGGCAGACCTTGTCGATGCCGTGCAGGACGCCGACGGACTGGTCGTGGGGGGTGGACGCCGTCTTGGCCCGCCAGGTGGACCCGGCCCGTTCGTCGACCAGGAGCACGTCGGTGAAGGTGCCGCCGACGTCGACCCCGAGGCGATAACTCATGTTCTGCGCTCCCTTGGTGGTGATCAGATGACCCCGGCCGCCCGCAGCCGGGCGAGCTCGACTGGATCGAGCCCGACCAGTCCGGCCCAGACCTGGTCGTTGTGCTCCCCCAGGGCCGGGCCGGCCGACCGGACGGCCCCGGGGGTGGCGGACAGCTTCGGCGTGACGTTCTGCATGGGGATCGCGCCGAAGTCGGGGTGCGCGACCGTGACGATGGCGTTGCGCGCCGCGAAGTGCGGGTCGGTGAACATGTCCCGGGCCCGGAAGATGCGGCCGGCCGGCACGCCGGCCTCGTGCAGGCGGCCGAGCAGGTCGTCGGCGCCGAGGGTGGCGGTCCAGGCCGCGATGAGGTCGTCCAGCTCGCCCATGGCCGCGCCGCGGGCCGAGTGGGTGGCGAACCGCGGGTCGGCGGCCAGCTCCGGGCGCTCCATGACCGCCGCGAGCCGGCCGAAGACCGTGTCCTGGTTGGCCGCGATCAGGACCAGGTCCCCGTCGCCGGTCGGGTACACGTTGCTCGGCGCCACGTTGGGCAGCACCGCCCCGGTCCGCTCCCGCTGGTAGCCCGCGACCGCCCACTCGGGCAGCAGCGACTCCATCATGGCCAGGACGGCCTCGTAGATGGCGGAGTCCACGACCTGGCCCCGCCCCGAGCGCTCCCGGTGGTGCAGGGCCACCAGGGTGCCCAGGCAGGCGAAGGTGGCCGCGAGCGCGTCGCCGAGCGAGATGCCGGCCCGGACCGGCGGTTCGCCCGGCGACCCCATCACGTACCTGATGCCGCCCATCGCCTCGCCGATCGCGCCGAACCCGGCCCGGGGCGCGTAAGGCCCGGTCTGCCCGTAGCCGGTGACCCGGGTGACGACCAGGCCCGGGTTGACCTGCCAGAGCGCCTCCGGGGACAGCCCCCAGCGCTCGAGCGTGCCCGGCCGGAAGTTCTCCACCAGCACGTCGGCGTGCGCGAGCAGCCTGCGCAGCAGGTCCTGGCCGTCCGGCGAGCGCAGGTTGCACGTGACCGACAGCTTGTTCCGCGCCACCACCGGCCACCACAGCGACTTGCCGTGCGGCTTCTCCCGGCCCCACTCGCGCATCGGGTCGCCCTGGCCGGGCAGCTCGACCTTGATCACCTCGGCGCCGAAGTCGCCCAGCAGCTGTCCGCAGAACGGCCCGGCCAGCAGCTGCCCCAGCTCCACTACACGCAGGTCGCTCAATGCCAGTTCGCTCGCCTCCGGGCGCCCTTCAGCCGGCTCCTTCCCTCGTCCCTCGGCGCAAGCTCCTCGCTCCTCAGTCCAGTCGCCGGCGGCGCCCTTTGGCTCGCTCACAAATCTGCCTCCGTTGGATCGCTCAGCATGGTGGCGCGGGCGTTGTAGAGGTGGCTGCGCATGACCGCCTCGGCCCAGTCCGGCTCGCCCGCCCGGGCGGCCGCCACGATCTCCAGGTGGTGGGCGAGGCTGCGGGCGAGGGCGCCGGGACTGTAGTGCTCGAAGTTCCGCCTGACCACGACGGCGTGGGTGACCGAGGTCAGCGCGGAGGCGAGCGCGGGGCTGCCCGCCCGGGCGATGAGCAGGCCGTGGAACCGCTGGTTCAGCTCGACGATGCCGGTCAGGGCCTGGTCCCGGCCGAGGGCCAGCATCGACTCGGCCAGCCGGGCGAGCTCGTCGATCTCGGCCGCGGACAGCCGCGGGACCGCCTGGCTGACCGCGTAGGGCTCGAGCCGCAGCCGCACCTCGAAGATCTCCCGCAGCTCCTCCGGCGTCCAGCTGGCGACCCGGGCGCCGCGGTTCGGGCTCAGCTCGACCAGGCCCTCGGCGGCCAGCCGGGACAGCGCCTCCCTGATCGGCGTCCGGCTCACCGACAGCTGACGGGCCAGGTCGAGCTCGGCGATGCGCGCACCCTCGGGGATCCGCCCGGCCAGGATGGCATCCCTGATCGCGTCGGCAGCCTGCGCAGCGGCCTGTCGCATCACCCTCCTCATCGCAGATTGCATGTAATACTGCTCCGAAGCCGGTTTACCTG
>Ga0335073_10010311_pt1 | contig 13133 bp, 10 predicted proteins | sample Lox_Sample_22_FD_207093 | JGI IMG/M metagenome (GOLD analysis project Ga0335073, IMG submission 207093) | Soil microbial communities from Loxahatchee National Wildlife Refuge, Florida, United States - Lox_Sample_2.2 | ecosystem: Environmental > Terrestrial > Soil > Wetlands | place: USA...
CGGTCTGTTTGCCTTTGAAGTCCGGGTCTGGAATGAGGGGGTAGAGGTCACCAATCTCGGCTTTGACCTTTTTCAAAACCCAGTTGCCCCAGTAGCGAACTTCCTCGGCCAGCCCACCCCAAGTCGCGTCGCCTTTCGCATTCTTCGAGCCAGTCATGCCTCGGGCATTCGGATCGGGTTTGCCATACTTCAGCGGATAGACTAGCGTGCACAGCTCGATGATGTGAGCGACCGGATTAAGGTCGAGCGCGTGTGCTTCGCAGCCCAGCCGTAACGCCTCCAGGGGTATCGACCCGCCCCCAGCGAACATATCCAGAACCTTCGGCCGCGGAGCCCGCCCTTCCATGATGTCCTCAGCGGTCACCTCTGCGCCTGTCTCTACGGTCAGGCGCTCCGCGTGCGCTTCGAGGATGTGCCGTTTCGCCTCTGCGATAAAAGTTGGAACTCCAGGGTACTGACAGAGCCGCTCGACGAACTTCGCTGCGTTCGCTCGGCCGAGCGACTTCTTCTTTTTGTCGCTCGCGCCATTTGGAACAAACCGTGAGACGGGCACCAACGTTCCATATACCGCTGCTCTGCACGCAACCAAAGGACGTCGCGCCCACCAAAGATGCAACGTGGAAATATGGCCCTTGCGAACCGACTTTTCCCGCGAAGCCTCGGCACTGATTTTTTCAATCGGCAGGTAATCCTCGATGAGGCGCTTATCTTCGCTCACGGTATAAGTCCCTTCTGGTTGCCAGCAACCCCTTCGATCGCATCGGCTGGAATGTCGAAATACCGGGCGGCGACGACCTCACGTTTCGCATGGTCGAGATGCTTTGCTGGATTTTGTATACGTAGCGGTTTAGCATCGGGGCCGTTCAGCGGGTCCCACACCACGTACAGCCAGTAGCTATCGCCGAGCTGCGTGGCCTTGTACCATTCGTTCGTGGTCAGTCGAATCGGCTGGCCTCGTCTGCGGCCCTTGACCTCGATGCGCCGGATGCCCGTGACTGGATCGCGGTAGCCGGTCTGCGGGTCAGCCGGCCCGATACTGCGAATGTCGAAACCAATCTTCAGGTGCCCCACGCGCTCGCACTGGAAGCCCCGGCCAGCTTCATAGGCAATCACCACATCTTCGGCAGCGATCTCGCACTTGCGGCGCACCTCGGGGTCGAGATCCTCCAGCGTTCCGCCAATCTGCTCCTCGACAGCGCGGGTGCTGGGCAGCACCAACGCCGTCGCCACATGCCGAACGGGTCCGTGCTTTGCAAGTGTCAGCCGTTGAAGCCCATCGAGGCGTTCGCGTCGTGTCCGTTGCAAGTCCGCGAGGTCGTTTTCGGCGCGCTGGCGGGCAATCCCGATGTCCGGGTCGCGTGATTCCCGCGCGCGTAACGCCATAACGCGATCCTGCGCGGCCCGGATGCGCGCTTCAAAGGATTGCTGAAGATAGTCGCGGCAGACCTGGACGAAGTTCTGGCGCTCTTTCTGACAATCGCTGCGGCGCTGCGTCTGGTATGTGCTCTTCAGAAAGTCGGCTGCCGAAGTCGTATCCGCGGGCCCAAGATTGCCGGGCGGTTCAGGATGTGCGGGTAGATCGAGCAGCGTATCGGCGGGAATAACCGAGAATCGCTCGGCCGAGCTGGACAGTTCCTCTCGGACGGCTACGATCTCGCCCAGCAATGTCTGTGCTTCGCCTTTGGTGTTTTGGCCTTTGACGGCAATCTCGAAGAAGTGCAGCTTGTACGGCAGCTCGCTGTTGGTGTCCACAAACACGCCAACTCCGGCGGTAAGCGGCGCGAGCATCTCGTTCAGGCGCTCATCTACCGCCGCGTAAAGCGGATGTCCTGGGCCGATCAACACCGCGTCGAGGTGTTGGTCCATTTCCAAATGCTCTTTGTGGAACGTTACTTTGCGGTAAGAGGATTCGGGCTTGCCCAGTCGGCGCACGGTGGCGAGACGATCCGAGCGGAGATCGGCCAATACGTGCTCGATGCGGTACAGCCCGTCCGCACGAGCTTCTACCCTCAGTCCAACCTCGCGAGAAGCATTCACAAAGTGCTGCTCAACGTAACGCGGCATCAGGCGGCGCTCTTCCGCTTCCGCATTCGCGGTCTGGAAACCAGAAAAGTCAACATTGCCGCGTGCGAGAGCAATTCCGGTCGCCTGCTCGTATTGCACAAGTCGCTGCGGGTCAACGCGCTCGATTTGGTCCAGATACTCATCGAGTCGACGCGGGTCGTTTGCCGCTTCCCGCAACATTTCGGGGAGATTTACGTCGTTGAGTGACAAGACCTCGCCGATGACGTCGAACACGCGATCGGACAGCGCGCTACGCATCTGCTCGATCTTGTGCAGAAGCCGCTCAAGTATGCGGCCCTCGATGATGGGCTGCCCCTCGTCGGACTCGCTGGCCACGAAGTTAAAGGCGTGAACGTCCCGCTCCTGTCCGATCCGGTGGATACGGCCCAGACGCTGCTCCAGCCGCGTGGGATTCCAAGGCAAGTCGTAATTGATCATCAACCGGCAGAACTGGAGGTTGATTCCTTCGCCTGCCGCTTCCGTCGCCACACAAATCTGCCGGGAGGTGCGGAACTCCTCTTGTGCGCGTTTGCGCTCGTGAGGGTTCATTCCGCCATGAATCTGACACGTTGAGTATCCCCAGCGTGATAGGTGATCGAGGAGGTGGTTTAGAGTGTCGCGATGCTCAGTAAAGATGAGAAGCCGGCCGCGACCATCCTTCAGCTCGTTGAACTCGGCCTTGGCCAGGCACTCACGGAGTGCAGATAACTTCGAGTCATTGGCGTGGTCGCGCACACGACGTGCTTGCGCGAGCAAATCCCGAAGCGCGGCCACTTCCGTCCGAAGCTGGTCGAGTTCCATTGCCGTCGTGAACTCGTCGGTCAAGAGGTCGCGCTCGGTGTCGTCGAGGTCATCTTCGTCTTGCTCCACATCGACTAGCCTGCCCTGAATCTGTGCCAGTCGTTTTGCACGTTGCGCGGGAGAAAGGGCCTCCAACTCCTCGAGCAATTCTTCCTGCTTTTCAAAGCGGCGCCTGATGGATTCGGCGATGGCTTGCGTCGAGCTTGCAAGGCGGCGCTGCAACACTGTTCGCGCCAGCGCGACGCTCTGCTTCTTGCGTCCGCTAGCCTGCGGCAGGAACTCGTTGATGTAGGCCGTTACGGCCTTATAGAGGTCAAACTCTTCCTGGTTGAGGCGAAACTTGACTGTGTGTGCGTGGCGGTCGGGGAAGAGTCGGAGACCGTGGATGTCGCGGAGGTCTTCTTTCAAGCGGCGCAGGGCCCACGGACAGTTCTCTCCCAGGCTGAGAATCTCGCGCCGGATTTCGCCTGCGCGTTCGCCGACCCGCGTGGGTTCGGGGAATAGGTCAGGATCGATGAGTCGAACGAAGTGGCTGAAACGGTCGTCATCCCCGTGATGAGGCGTGGCAGTGAGGAGCAGTAGGTGGTCCGCGTCGGATGCGAGGCGCTCGGCCAGTTGATACCGCCGCGTTTTTTCGACTTCGTCGCCGCGGCCGGAACTTCGCTTCGTGTAGGCGCTGCACTTGTGCGCCTCGTCCACAATGATCAAATCCCAGCGCTGCTGCCAAACGCGCTCCCGCACGTCGTCTTGTTTGGCATAATCGAGCGACGCGATGACCTGTGTCGCGCGCTGCCACGGATTGACAAGCTGCTGCTGGTCAACAGCCGAGAAGATCACCTCAAATGGCTCACCGAACCAGCGCAGCAGCTCATCTTGCCATTGGATCGTTAACGGCGCGGGGCACAGAATGAGGATGCGCTCGATTGCCTCGCGTAGCTTCATCTCTTTCAGGAGAAGACCCGCCATGATCGTCTTTCCCGCGCCGGGGTCATCTGCGAGCAGGAATCGAAGGCGAGGCTGGGGCAGCATCTTCATGTACACAGCCTCGATTTGATGAGGCAGCGTGCGGATACCGGACAAACTCACAGCGAATTGCCGGTCATGGGCGTAGGCGAGCCGAATGCGCGCGGATTCGATTAGCAGGCGCAGTTTCTCTGCGTCGGCTGGTTGAATCAGCTTCGGCGCAGCCACCACTTGGCCGACGAGCGCTGCGGCCTCTTCTTCGGAAAGAATTGCTTCATCGGGGGTACCGTCTGCGAGACGAACGCGGCACTCGTAGCCACCGCCGATCCAACGGACGGCTTCGAGCGTTACCTGGCCGAGGAAGTGGCCGGGCATCGTGATCTTCTGGCCAATCGGGAAGTTCTGCTGCGGAAGCGGTGCTGTACCTGAGGCCATAAACGTGGAACCGAACTCGGCAGACTCCCTCGTTCGACCCATCGTTTTCGTTCGCGACGGAGAGCAGAAAATATCGTGACTTCTGCGGCAGGTCGAAGCGACGTTACAACGTCCTCGGCGTACAAAGGGGAGCGACTGTCTGCGAGGAACCCCATTCTAACCCGCACAGAAGCAGAAAAGAAGGCTTTTCCCCCATACAAAGCAGATGCCCAACTTGAAGACCCCAGGATTGCCCCGCAATTCGCCTCGGATCGAAGATTGCCCTTGAAAATAAAAAGTAGAAGAAGTATAAGTAGTACGAGGTAAGCGAGGTCATCATGCCCCATGCCCGACTCGAAGCGGTAACTAAGCAGGACGTGATAAGAGCTGCCAGGAAAATCGAACCTAAGGGCATCCAAAAGTGGAGCGTCGTTGTTGAAGGAACGGAGTACCCGGTAAAACAGCTTCTGATGGAGGCCGCCAATCTGATCGAATCACACGCTCCGAAAGTGACTCCGGCGGACTTCATCGCTCACTCTGCGGTCCGTAAGCTCAAGAAGCTGGGATTTACGGTCAAATACTACGAAGACGGAGCATAGTGCGTCGTGACAGGCTTCCTGTCGGAGCTAGATTCGGCTTGAAGAGGGCTGAAGTTATATGAAGCGCGCCATCTCAGTGCTGTAACACTGGGACGGCGCTAACCGATGTCGCCTAACAAGGAGGCAACATGGCTGTCAGCGAGATTACCACTCCCGCCCGCGCGGCAATCTATGCCCGCGTCAGCACGAATGAACAAAGTCCGGAACTGCAACTGCGCGATCTGCGGCAGTACGCAATGGCCCGCGGTCTGGATGCCACTGAGTACGTTGACGCCGGCTTCTCGGGCGCCAAGCAGAGCCGACCGGCACTTGACCGTCTAATGGACGACGCGCGTAAGCGCCGCTTCGACTGCGTGCTCGTCTGGCGGTTTGACCGGTTCGCTCGGAGCACAAAGCACCTGTTGCTCGCACTCGAAGAGTTCCGCTCGCTCGGCATTCAGTTCATCTCGTATCAGGAGAACATTGATACCACTTCGCCACTCGGCCAGGCGCTGTTCACCATCGTTTCAGCGGTTGCTCAGCTTGAGCGCGACCTCATCCGCGAGCGCGTCCGCGCCGGTCTTCGCAATGCGCGCGCTAAGGGAAAGAGATTCGGTAGGCCGCGGGCTCAGGTCGATCCCGTCAGAGTGGCCGCGTTGCGCTCTGAAGGGTTGTCCTGGTCACAAGTGTGCCAGCGACTGAAGCTGAGCAAGGGGACGGCTCAGCGAGCGTTCTACAGCTTGCCCAATCACCCTGAGAAATCCCTGTCTGTAAGTGCCTGATTTTGGGTTCTGGTCAACGACAGAGTCGCCTTGCACAGAGATAAGTGATAGTGGGCAAGTTCCGCGTCTGGGACGAGCATAAAGCGGACGCTTTTTTTGATCGCTACACCGCCAATGCCAGGGCTCGCAACCTTTCCGCCAGGGCGTGCTCGCGCTGATGCTGGTCATTGGCGAGCGTGCGCTCACCCTCCGTCAGGTCGGCCAGAAACTGGAAAGCCCTTACGCAATCCGCTGTAATTCTGTCGCGGTCGATGACAATCGTCCGACGTAACAAATCGCGCAGATCATCCCAGTCGAAATCCCGGCCGTCCTCGAATTTGCGGATCAGCCGCGCCGGATCGAAGGTATCCCGCGCCTGCCACAGCTTGAGGACAACCAGCCGGCGCACGAGCGCCTGGTCGAGAGGTCGGTTCGCGAACATGCCGAGGTCATAAATGTCGCGCGCCTTATTGCGTTGATAGCAAGCGCGGATCTTCTCGGCGAGCATCTCAGCCAGCGCGAGGCAGGTCAGATCGGCCGGCACAAAAGGCAGGAACCGAAAATAACTCTGCTCGATCTGCGCGCGCCGCTCTGTCGGCAACGTCGGCGTCTCGCGCCGGCTGATCTGGAGCTTGATTTCACTACCGCCTTGGTTCCAGTCGTGTGAATAGGCCGGGTTGACGCCCCACGACAGACCATCCTGCGTCTCGTAATAATCCTCGTCCGGAATCCCGAACTGAATGCCATGGAAGGGATGTTCGAACGCTTCCATCATGGCTAGGATGACATCCTCGTGATCGTGCTCCCCGATGCCGGTGAAGTCGAGGTCAGTAGAGAAGCGGCCCTGCCCTCCGAGAAACATCTTCCGGAGGCAGGTGCCCCCCTTGAAGGCGAGCCGGTCGAGGATGCCGCGATCGGAGAGGAGCTGCAGCAGGAACGTCAACACAACTTCCTTTTCCACGATCATGATGTCGCGCAGGCCTGACTCCACCGCATAACGCTGCACCTCTGGCCGAATCAGCATCTACGCCCCTTTCCTGATCGGTTTTCGCTGGCCCAGCCCGGCGCTGTCGTGCAATTCCTCGCGGGTAACATTTACGAACAGACGCCACGGGTTGTCATAGCCGATTGCCTGCGGGACAACGCCGGCGCGCGCCGGATCTGGCCCGAGCCATGTCTTACGGCTTTGGGCAGCGAGGCGCGCGAGGCGTTCGCGCTGCGGCGACGGCACATCGGCCTTCACATGATCGGCCAGCCACCCGAAACGCCGCACCAGTGCAGCCGAATCAATCCGCTGTAGATAGTCCGTCGCCTTCGTCCAGTCGAAGCGCCGGCTGGCGGTTGCAAAGATCATTGCCGCTTCGCCCACCCCGCCGGAGAGACCGGGACGGTCGACGCAGTCGATCGCGGTTTTTTCCCGGTCCGAAATCATGACCTGGTACCCCAGCACATCCACTGGCGCGAACCCGAAGAATTTCTTCTGCGACAAATTGACGATCCGCACACGCGATTCACCAACCTCGCGCGCGCGCAAGCGCAGCGGGGTGACGACGATGATCACGCTACGGTGCTGCGTTGTCAGGCCGTAATGGGAAGCTGCCGTCCCAAAGCCGACGTAATAAGGATCGGCGATACGGCTCGCCAGCGCGAGAAGGTTGCTATCGCCGAGAGCATCCGGCCCCTGCTCCGGCGGCACAAGCAGATACTCACCCCACGTCGCGCGCTGCAACCACCCTTTCCGTCGGAGCGACTCGATTACATGGTCTGCAGCTTTGGCGGTGCCGCCCAGTAACTCGACAATTTGCTGACGCGAGGCTTCGCGCTGACGCCGCTCGGTAAGAGCCAGCACCACCTTGCTTTCCTGAGTCGATAGCGTTCGCGTCCGATCCATGCAACTTTCTGTAACGAAACCCCGAATAAAAGGGGGTTTTGATGAATACTATATCAGCGGTGGCAAAGGCACGTCAACCAAACAATGCTACGAAACCCCCTTATAAAGGGGATTTTGTCGCAATGTATTGAGCCTAGTTGGCACAGAGCACGCTGGCCAGACTGTCGAAAGCTGCATCGCTGACGGCTGGAGCACGCCGTTTTCCTCAGGGTCTCGAAAGATTACCGGATGAGTTGGGTCACAAGACCACTGGCGTCACGTACACGGATTGCATTGCGCACTCACCAAACCTTCCAGAGCGTTCACAAAATAGGCACGGTTCACGTTCCGTGAACAAAATAAATTTACGAACAGCAGATTGTTGCACGTTTTGGTTCCTCCACCCGAGCGAGCATCATTCGCGAACCCTCAGATATACAGTGTTTACGCGAGCCGCCGAATTTTCCTAAGCTGGCAGATGTGAGCTATTGCACACACGCTTGTGCTGGCAATCACCGAGGACAAGGAAAAATCTGTTGTCGAATCGAACCCAGCAAGCCACTCCCAACCGGCGGCTGGCCGGTTCGAGGCCAGCATCGCTGCCCAGTGCGGTAGGGCATCAGAGCGCGTAGGCTCTTGCGGAGCCGGCGCGTTGCTGCAGCGGAACGACCCGAAGATAAGGACTATTTTAAGGGCGGAGGCCGACAAGAAACGGTATGGTTCTTCGACTGACTCGGCAGTGCGACCGTTGGATGCGCCGCATAGCGCACGACCTAAGTTGGGTTCAAGAGGTGCATTTGGCATTTCGGCTGAATTGGCGCTCCGTTGGCATGACCGGCTTGATCGCGGTAAAGGAATCCGATTGCCCTCGGTGAGAGAAACTGCTCCTCCGCATGAAGCAATTACGGAAGGTTCTAGACCAGTAGAACTGGCTTGCGACTTGACCCCTCAGCAAAAGGCCCTCTACCGCTCTTCAGCCAGCAAGAAACCGCGAACAAAAGTAAAGCTTTATTCGGAATAGAATCAACAGCTTGCATTTTTTGTTCTAGCACAAACACGTATTTTGATCCCCGATCTCTCACTAGATAGTAGAGAGAACAATCTCAAGATGGGCCGTCCTTGTGGCGGCCCATTTCTTTTGCAAGAAAGGAGACCTGCGTAATGTCTGATGCTCAGAAATGCGAACTGCTAACCAGGGGCTTAAGGGCCGCACTCTTCCGCCTTGGTGTCGGAACGGCCGTGTTTGAGCCGCACGAGCTAAACGCGACGGAGAAGTACCAGCTACGCTGCCGGCAACAAGCTGATGGCTCGGTGGCCGTCATCCTCGAACAAGGAAATTACAAAGCCCGCTAACGCACCTGCGACGACCTGACCCACGCACCGCGATTCGAACTGGGCCAAATACCCAAACAACAGCATGAACCAAAGCCGCCCACCCGCATAAGCAGGGTGGCAGGAGTCCATTACATGACCGAGACATGCAGACAGCAACTTCACCGACGGAGTACTGGTCCGCAGACCTGCAATCACCATCTCCACGACGCCGTGATCCTCATCGCCGCTGCTCAACTATCGATCGCAAAGGCAACAGGTCAGATCGATGAAGGCGAGAAGCAAACATTGGCCAGGATCATGACCGATCTTCGCCTGGATTTGTGCGCAGTTGAAAGCATCCTCCGCTCCCGTCTGTTCCACATCGAGCAGGTAGAGCAACCGGCTGCGAAGGCGGTGCTGCCGTGAGTATGAAGCGGCTCGTCGACTACCCGCGCCTGTACGACTCGACCAAGCTGACGTCGCTGCCCAGTGATGAGTTGCGAACTGAATACGTTTGGCTGCTCGGCATCGCAGGTCCTAACGGTTCATTCGAGTGGTGCGAGCGCAGTATATGGGCGGCCGCGTACGCTTCTGTGCGCGAGAGATCGCGCGAGGATCTCTCGCGTTATCTCCAGGCATTCCTCGACGCCGGCTTGCTTTTGAAATGGGAGCAGGACGGAAAGACCTGGGGCTATTTCACCGGGTCGGAGAAGCCGGGCCGGCTACCGCGGCCAAGTTGGCGAAAGCGGTTCGCCCAATCCGGAAGCATGGCACCATCGCCGCCGGCATCGCTTTTGTCGGCGTGCAACAACCTGGACACCTCAATCGAAGCACGCGACTGCCGTGTTTCGCTCACGCGTGAGCCGTGCGGGACTCACGCGACATCCGTGCCTTTGTCTTTGTCCGAGTCTGAGTCTGAGTCTTTGTCCGATAAAGCCCCACAATCTGAATTCAGTTCCACAGAGGGCGCTTTCTATGTGTGCCAGGAACTCATGCTCTCCGGGACGGAGATGCGTTGGCTCATTCGGGATGCCATCGAGGCAAAGGCCAAGAACTCAAGCGTCCCCGTGAAGGAGATCGCTGAATGCATGGTATCCGCCTGGCGGAAGTACCGCGAGCTACGCAGCGGAGACAAGTTCGCCAAGAGCGTGAAGGCGTTCTTCGCCGAGGGCCTTTGGGATCAGCCGCAAGTCTGGATCGAAACGTCACCTGTCAGCAGGATTCCCCTCGCCATCCCGGCGCGTAGTGCCGCCGCAGAGATGCGACGGCAAATGCTGGAGGGCTGATGGAATACCAAATTGAAGACGCCAATCAGCCCGAGAAGGCTGTAATCGGCGCGATTCTCGCACACCCACAGAAGGTCTACGAGGCGATGACGCTGTTGACCGTGAGCGAGTTCACATTTGCTCACTCTCGGATCTTCGAGGCATGCGTCGAGATCGCGAACCAAGGTGGGTTGCCCGAGACCCTGGCAGTCTGCGACCACCTGGCGAACAGGGGCTTACTCGAAAAGATCGGCGGATTGGCCTACCTGATCGAGTGCGAACGATATGAGGCGATGGGGCTGGCAGAGATGTGCAGGCGAGTTCGAGAGCATGCGCATCGCCGCCGGCTGCTAAGGCTCTGCGAGCTTGTAACGAAGGGTCTCCGCGAGGGCAAGCCCGTCGGTGAATGCTTGGAAGAGGTCGAGTCGGGACTTCTCAGCGTTCACGCAAACAACATCCAGTCGGACATTTTCCATGTCAAGGATTTCGCCCTTGCGGTCGTAGATGACCTGTATCGAGTAAAAAGACGCGGCAGCGATTTGATTGGCCTGACCACCGGAATTCAACCCTTGGATGATGCTACCGGCGGGATACGCGCGGGAGAGCTTTGGATCATCGGCGCACTGCCGGGTAGAGGAAAAACCGCGCTGGGTCTTCAGATCGCTGCGGCGAATGCCGACAGGGATGCTGCGACGCTCATTTTCTCGCTGGAGATGGCGAAGGAACTCGTTATGCAACGCATCCTCGCGGCGAAGTCGAGAGTGAAGGCCGGCAGAATACGCAACCCAAATTTCCTTTCCGACGCTGACCTGCGGAACCTACAGGAAACGGCCGCGAGCTGTGCGGCATGGCCGCTTTACGTTGATGAATCCAGCCAGCTTACCGTCGATGAACTCCGAGCACGCGCGAAGCTCTTCGTTCGACGTCATGGAGTGAAGCTCATCATTGCGGATTACCTCCGGCTGATTCGTGCTGGCGGCCGTGAATTGCGGGAGCAAGTAGGCAATGCGGCAGATTGCCTGAGAAGGATCGCGAAAGAAGAGAACGTTGCGGTCGTGGGGCTCAGCCAGCTCAAACGCCCTGAGAACATCAATGACCGCCCCAACATGCTCGGCCTCAAGGAGTCCGGCGATATTGAGGCACATGCGCACGTCTGCCTTCTGTTGTACCAGCCAGTCAACGAAAACGGCGAGTTCACCCACGAAGACGAAATCATCGTCGGCAAACAGCGGAACGGGCCACTTGGCACCGAGAAAGTCAGGTTTGATCACAACACGCTGACATTCAAATCGAGAACGAACCTGCCTGAGGTCAGCGCCTAACTCATGCCAAACCTCGGGCCCAATTCGCAGATGACCGCTCGCCCCGAGCATGCTATTGTTGCGCCGGAGGTGTGCCCCGAGCTTTCGCTGAAAGGAGATTTTCAGCGAATGGCACGGAGAAGATTCCAGCACCCGAAGCCCTTTCGGGAGGGCAACTGGTGGTGGATGTTCGTCTGGGAGGACATATTCTCGGGCGGAAAGCTCGCGCGCCGGAAAAAGCGGGTGAAGTTGGCTCCCGCTGACATGGCGAAACGCGAGGTGCTGAAGATCGTCGATGAAAAGCTGTGGCCTATCAATCAGGGTTTGCAGTCGATTGGTTCGGCCACACCGTTCAAGGTATTTGTCGACGAGACATATATCCCGGTGGTGCTGCCCCTGATGGCGATTGCAACTCGCAGCCGCTACGAGGGCGTTATCAAGAACTATCTGACTCCTGCGTTCGGCAATTGCTGTTTGCGGGAATTGGAAACTTTGGAGCTTCAAAAGTATTTCAGCGCAATGGCGAGCAGCAAGTTATCGCACGAGTCGAGGGACAAGGTCCGCGACGTGATGTCGAGCATTTTGGGATCGGCTGTGCGTTATCACCTGCTCGTCAGGAATCCAATGGAAGGCGTGCTGCTGCCGCCCATCCGCATCGGCAGACGTGTAAGGAAGCCGAATATCACTTCGGAGCAGTTCGAGCAGATACTGGCCGGAATCCCGGAGCCATACGCAACGATGGTGTATGTCGCCGTGTATTCCGGGTTGCGCGTCAGCGAACTGATCGGGTTGCGCTGGAATGATGTGGGCGACGATTGTCTGATGGTCGATGAACGGTGCTGTCGCGGTGATTGGTCTGCTCCGAAGACCGAGGCCAGCAATGCGCCGGTAGCCGTTCAACGGCATGTCATCCAGCGGATTCACGCACTGAAGTTGAAAACGGTATCGGTGCGCGCCGGCCGGGCGGTCAGGCGCTACAAAGCCGTCAAGTCGGACGGACCAGATGATCTGGTATTCCAATCCGTCAAGGACGGCAAGCCGATGCGCGATAACAACATTCTCACCCGGTTCATCAAGCCAGCGGCCCGCAAGGTGGGCTTAGGCTTTGTGAACTGGCGTTGTCTACGCACTTCATACGGCACTTGGCTGAAGCGCCAGGGCGCCGATATGAAAGACATTCAGGGGCAATTACGGCACTCACGCATTTCCACGACGATGGACATTTATGTTCAGGACATCCCCGAGTCGCGGAGGCGTGCGGTCGAAATGCTGCCTGTACCAGCTACGATCCAGTGACCAATTGGAACGTAATTGCACGTTTTGGAACGTAAATCGGGGACGCGAAAGGCTTGTAAGTTGTTGATTTATATGGTGGCCAGGGACGGAATCGAACCGCCGACGCCAGCCTTTTCAGGGCTGCGCTCTACCAGCTGAGCTACCTGGCCACTGGGAACGTCTGTGAACAGTGGGGCTGCGGCAGATGTTGATTATAGCAACGCCGACGACCAGGACGCCACCGCATTGCGTCGGCGGCTCAAACGGCTCCTCTGGCGCGCCGGCGCGTCTTGGGGCTGAAGCAGGGCTACCCAGTCGGCGACAACGGATCGAATCGACAAATCTGCTGAACCGGGCAACTACATCGTGTCAGGCGGAACGATATCGACGCGGCGCTGCTGCTGATAGCACTGCTCGTCGGTTCCGTTACACGCCGGATAAAGCTTGCCCCAGCCGGTAGCGAACTGGATGCGCGCCGGGTCAACGCCATCCTTCACCAGTGTGGATTTGACGTGTTGTGCACGCCG
>Ga0335073_10010313_pt1 | contig 13132 bp, 7 predicted proteins | sample Lox_Sample_22_FD_207093 | JGI IMG/M metagenome (GOLD analysis project Ga0335073, IMG submission 207093) | Soil microbial communities from Loxahatchee National Wildlife Refuge, Florida, United States - Lox_Sample_2.2 | ecosystem: Environmental > Terrestrial > Soil > Wetlands | place: USA: Florida...
GGTCGATCAGTGCAATGCCAAGGACTAACCGCATCAGAAGAAGGCCGAGGCCCGGAAAACCGTGAGCAAATGTGGAGAAGAGACGTCGCAAAATACGTTGAGGTTACGAGATTCGCACTGCGGGCCGTAACCCCCAATCGAGTGGTCTAGTCACCCTTTCGAGTGAACTAGAGTTCGATGATTCCTCGCTTTATTCCGATCATTGCCGCGTGGGTTCGGTCGCTGGCTCCTAATTTGGACAGGATGTTTTTCACTTGTCCCTTCACGGTATCTTCGGTAATCGAAAGCTGCGCGGCAATCTCTTTGTTGGCATTCCCCTCCGCTATCAGGCGTAGGACGCGCACTTCTGCCGGCGTCAGCGACTCATCGGTGGCATGCTCGGCAAGTTGGAACGAGGCCTCCGGCGAAATAGTCTTCTTCCCGGCATAGACGGCGCGGATCGTTTCCAGCAACTCCTTGTGCAGTGTGTTTTTCAGCAGGTAAGCTCGAGCGCCCGCCTTAAGAGCGCGCATGACCTGCGCGTCGCCGGTGTAGGTGGTCAGCACAATGATTCGCGCCTCAGGGAATTCCCCGAGAATGGCAATCATCGCATCGACGCCATTCATTTCCGGCATCTGCAGATCCATCAGCGTTACATCCGGACGGTGTTCGCGGAACTGCTGTATGGCTTCGCGCCCATTTGAGGCTTCGCCGACCAATTTCATGTCCGTCTGGCCAGCGACAAGACCGGAGATCCCCCCGCGTACCAGCGGATGATCGTCGACCGCCAGAATGCGAATCAACCTAGCGTCCGCCACCGCTTTGGGCTCCGCACTCATGATTTCATCGGCATTCCTTTGCCGGAGAGCTTCTCGGCCAATTTATTCAGCCACAAACGCCGGCCGGCGTCCTTTTCGTAAGCATTCGACGCAGGAATGCTCAACTCAACTTCCGTGCCGGAGTCAATCTCGCTCCAGACGGTCAGGTTACCGCCCACGAGTTTGGCGCGTTCGCGCATGCCATGCAAACCAAAGTGTCCGGCGCGACCGTCTTCACTGAACACCTTCGGGTCCATTCCCTTTCCGTCGTCCCGGACCCGCAACCGAAGCTGTCGCTCGTCATAGTGGATCTCGACTTCGATCTGCCGACCGTGGGAGTGCCGGAACGCATTCCGCAGCGCCTCGGCCGCAATCCGATAGACTTCGTCTCGTAGTATCGGACGGAGGTCGCGCGGTGTGCCTTCCACCTGCACGCTGAACTCGACAGAATCGTGGTTGGTCGCATCGGTCGCGAGTTCTGCCCCAATCGTTCGGATAGCCACCGCAAGGTCACTCGTCTCGATCGTGGATGTGCGCAACCCCTGCACCGCATCCCGGCCCTCGGTAATCGCTTGCGCGGCTTGATCGATCGCGCTTTCGAGTTTCTGTTTCGTGTCGCCCGCCGGAAGCAGATTGGAAACCGTTTGAAAGCGCAGCAGGAGCCCATGGAAGCTTTGCAGCAGCGTATCGTGCAGGTCGCGCGCGATGCGCGTCCGCTCGCTAACACGCGCTTCGACGCTCATGTGGAACTCCCGCGCGAGTTGACGCACTCTCAACTGATAAAGTCCCCAGAGCATTGCCAAAAACGCCGCCACGCAGCACAAGCGGAACCAGGTGGTCTGGTAGTATGCCGGCGCGATTGAGAAGTCCAGGAGCGCACCCTCGTCGTTCCAAACTCCACTGTTGTTGCAGGCAGTCACGCGGAAGCGATAATTGCCCGGCGGAATATTCGAATACTCCACCTGACGGACGTTCATCGCCTCGCGCCAGTCGTCGTCCTGCCCTTCGAGCTTGAAACGGAAGCGCACTTTCTCCGGGGCAACGAGGCTCAGCGCAGTGTAATCGATCGAAAGATCGCGCACTCGCGCAGGCAGGCGCAAACCCTGGGAGGCACCATACTTCCTGCCATTCGCAATGATTTGTGTGACGTATACCGGCGGTGGCCGTTTGTTAAACGGCAGGTCGCGCGGATTGATGACGCTGACCCCGTCCGGGACCACAAACGATATTCTCCCATCTGGCGATTTGGCCGCAATTGGAGTGTGGTGGCCGGAAAGCCCACGACTCCATATCCCGTCGGAGCTGTCGAAAACCATAGTCCGAACGGTACGCTTCGGATCACTCACCCAAGCGTCCAGTTCGGAACGGGCAATCCGCACCAAACCGCAAGGCATGTACAACCAAAAGGAATGATCGTTGTCTTCGATCGCCCACTGTACCGCATCGCAGGGCAGGCCGTTCTTGCTGGTAAGCGTCTTGATGCGGCCATCTTTCACTCGGCTTAAACCACCCTCGGTCGCGGCCCAGATAGCACCGTCCGAACCAAGCTCCAGGTCCATCACCGCGCCACTGCCCAGCCCGTCGGGGGCGTTGTAGGAAGAGCGGATCTGTCCATCTTTGAGATAGGCTATTCCCCCATCAAAAAATCCAAGCCATAGACCACCCTGCGACCTATCCGGCAGGATAGACGTAGCCCCATCTCTGTGACCGAATCGGCTCCAAAGGATACGCTGAACGGCACCCTCGGGTGTCGAGTGGAAGAGGCCCTCGTCGTTGTTGCTGATCCATACCTTCCCCTGCCCATCCCCGGCGATCGACAATATATCTCCGCCTGCGAGGCCGGGAACCCGCACAAACCGGCCGTTGTCAAAGTAGAACACACCTTGGCTAGTCCCGGCCCACAGTCTTCCCCGGTCATCCTGCCCGAGCGAATCGAACTTGTTTCGAAGTCCGCTGCTCGGGATTTCCGTTGCCCTTGCGTCGACAACGGCAGTTCGCTCATCTGCTAGCCCGTTTGGCCCCGGCACATTTCGCCTGCCGTAAACCGTCATATGCCCGTCCTGCCAGCGATTCAGCCCATCCGCCGTGCCAATCCAAATACTCCCATCCTGGGTCGCTTCCAGCACGTCAACTGCGGCAATGGAAAGACCCTGGTTTACCGAGATTGTCGGCACGGCGAAATCACGAAACCGATCGAGCCCTGTTGACGTGCTGACCCAAACACTGCCTTCACGATCTTCAAAAATGCTAGTTACGAGGTCGCCAGACAGGCCGTCGGCAGCTGAGAATCGATCGATCCTGCCCTCATGCAAGTGCAACAAACCTCGGACGGTGCCGATCCACAGACTGCCATCACCGCTCCGGAACAGGTGAAGGGGCGTGAATTGTCCGGCGATGGCGGGAAGCGTGTAGCCCCGAATCTTGCCCCCCACAAGCTGTTTCAGCCCTTCCATCGAGCCATTAACCTGACCCTCGAAGCGACCGGATTTATTGGTTGTCATCAGGAGTGCACTGTGGTCGCCTTCGATTAGATTTTCGGCGTGAACGCCCTCGGGCAACGGGTAGTGCTCTGAAAAGCCAGGGGCCCATCGCCACAGACCCGTTTGAGCTGCGACCCACAGATTGCCTTTGTGGTCCTCGTACAAACCAGGTACGAACGAGCCGAAACTCCCGGCTCCGTAGCACTGCACCTTGCCGATTCGGACGGCACAGAGTCTGCCCGGGTTTTCAATCCCGAACCAAATCGTTCCTCCACCATCTTGCAGCAGCGAATAAATGTAGTGACCGCCAACTCCCGGATACTGTGTAAATCTGCCATCTTTCCAACTTGCCAGTCCCTTATCCGTGCCAATCCAAAGAGTGCCGTCGCGCGAAACCAAAAGGTCCTGGACAAAATTACTGGGGAGTTGCTCACCGTTTGGCGGTTGCCACGGGATAGCTTGCACACCATCGAAGCGGACCAATCCAGACTCGGTGCCTAGCCATAGGTAGCCATCAGGCGTCTGCGCGATCGAAAAGATGGTGCCCTTAGTAAAGCCTTCGCGAACCTTCCACGCGGTGTGCGCGTACTGGTTGATATCGAGTGAGGGATCCAACCCAAAAGCACAGCTGCTGGACGCCAGAAGAATCATCAGCCAGAGGCCGGCCGTCGTGGGCGTCTTTCCCATATGGAGGAGGATCTTAGTACAATCCAGTCGGTTCCGTGGCCCCTTCTCACCCCAAAAGTGGCCAATCGTCCATCGCTCCGCTGGTGTACGATGGGCGCCGAAACGATCGCGAAGAACGCGTTTTCGTAATAACGCCCAAACAATTCAAGTCAATCGCCTCAGAACGTAATTCGGGCCCTCTGGTTCGAGCGGCGGCAAGGTGGATCGCGAAACGAACGCGGACCATGCCTTCTTTCCGTCGCGGCATTTGTGTGAAGGGGGCCGTTCCGTTGTATGCACGGGTTGCTGGCGCCTGGGTTACGCGGACAGTGACTGACCAGGGCGCGGTCATCGTCGGCGCTTTGACGACGAGAGGGAGCGGCAAGTGCGAAGCAGGAAACCGCGGATCCGTTTCATGCTGTATTTGCTCTTGCTAGCGGCCGCGCCGCACCTAGCAGCGCAGGTAAATACCTGCGATGTGGTGGGGACCGTAACTGACGCTTCGGGCGCGGTGGTACCCGATGCAAAGGTGACCATTCGGAATACGACTACGGGCATATCCCGAACCATGCAGACGGGACCTACAGGCAACTATACCTTTAGTCTGCTGCAGGTAGGGAGCTATGAAGTCACGATTGAGGCCAAGGGCTTCAGAAAGTTTGTGACGAGAAACTTGAATGTCTCGGCCGGCAATCGTACCCGGGTGGATGCCAAGATGGAAATCGGCATCGCGAGGGAAAGGGTTTCGGTTTCTGCCGAAGCGGCTCCCGCTCTGCAGACCGACTCCTCCACGATCGGCACGTTAATCGCGACGAAAAGCGTCGCAGATCTGCCGCTGAACGGCCGCAATCTAACAAACTTGATTCAGCTCTCTGCAGGCGTCACCGAGGGGGCTTCCAATGCGCCGGGAGGCGGAAGCCACAGCAACGATCGACGGCTGACATCCGCCTTCTCGGCAAACGGCCAGAACGACTTTCTCAACAACAATATGATCGATGGCATGGACAACAACGAACGGTACTTCGGCACCGTCGTCGTCCGGCCCTCCATCGAGGCTGTTCAGGAGGTCGATGTCTCCACCAACCTTTATCCGGCGGAAGTCTCGCGCACAGAGGGAGGCGTGGCCGACGTTATTACGAAATCTGGAACGAACACTTTCCACGGTTCGCTCTTCGAGTATCTACGCAACGACGTTTTCGATGCGCGCAACTACTTTGCAGCTACGGGCCGGAAGCCTGAGTTGCGCCAAAATCAATTTGGCGGGAGCGTCGGCGGCCCGATCCAGAAGGACAAGACCTTTTTCTTCGGCGATTACGAAGGATTTCGCCAAGTATGGGCCCAGAATACGTATGTCTCCACCGTGCCCACGGTGGCGCAGCAGAATCTCGTGGCAACGACCGCCGTGGGGCAGACGATCCCCGCGGGTTCCTTGTTGGGGAATACAAGTTCGTTTGTGGTTAGCGAACTGGGCAAGAACTTGTTCTCGCTGTATCCCGCTCCAACGAATTCCGGCGCGACAAATAACTTTGTCTACTCACCTGCCAGAACCCAGTTCAGCCATACCTTCGATGTGCGAGTCGATCAACACTTCTCGGATCGCGACACGCTGTTTGCGCGTTACTCATTCGATGACGTAAGTACCTATATTCCGGGCAACCTCCCGGACGTCTCCATCAATGGAAAGACTTTCGGCTCCGCCAACGCGCCGGGACTCTCAGGCGGGGCGGGCCTGGAACGCGCCCAGAATCTTGGGTTGGACTACGTCCACATCGTTCGACCCGAACTGCTGCTCGAATTCAAACTCGCTTACCTTAGATTCGCCAACCAGGAGCTGACCATCAACGGCGTCAATGCCGGCGTCGAGCTGGGATTCGATTCCTGTTCTTTGGGAACCGGTTATTGCATGAATGCCGATAGCGGGGGAGCGAAATACGGTCTGCCAACCCTCAGCATGGCCTCGTCGTATGCCGGCTTAGGCGACGGAATGTTCACACCACTTTTCGACTACAACAATACGTTCCAGTATCAGGGGTCTTCGATTTGGAGTCACCGCGCTCACAATGTGAAGATCGGCGCGAGCCTGATCCGCCGGCAGCTGAACCTACAACAGAGCCCAAGCCCCCGTGGCAGCTATGCCATCAACGGGACTTTCACGGGCAGTGCCCTCGGCGACTTGATTGCCGGGTATGCCTCGGACGCACAATTCCAGAACGATGTGGCGTTTCCTCACTTCCGCTCGTGGGAGGTCGGCAGCTACATTCAGGACGACTGGCGTGTGACGAAGTGGTTGACGCTCAACCTGGGCGTCCGCTATGACGTCTTTACACCGTTCACTGAAGTGCGCGGTTATATTTCGAGCTTTGACACAGCGACTGGTGAGGTGGTTTCTCCAGACCTTTCAGGGGCCAACCGTGGCAGCAATACGGCGAACGTGAAGACCGACTTCGCCAATATCTCTCCTCGGCTCGGCTTTTCCGCGTCGCTGGGTCATGGCACGGTGCTGCGAGGCGGTTTTGGCCTCTCCTACTTTCCGAACCAAATTGGCAACGCTGGCATTCTGCAAAATGTTCCTTTGCTCGTGAGCCGGGACTGCGGAGGCGACGTGTCATACCCTGTCGAATGTCCGAGCGCAATTGCGGGGCCTGGCGGTCTGGGGCTTACGATCGCGAGAGGGCTTTGGCTTCCCACAATTGATCCCGCCAGCGCGGAGTATCCAAATGAAGCGCTGGGAACGGGCGTGGCTGCGGGAACCGAAATTGACGCTGTGGCGAATAACCTGAAGTCGGGGCGCGTAGCCCAGTACAGCTTGCAGGTCCAGAAGGAACTGGGTGCCAACTTAATCAGCCTGGGATACGTGGGCAACCTGGGTCGTCACCTGCCGCTTGTGCCGGACATCAACCAGGCGAGCTACGCCACTTACAATTACAGCGGCCCGGGGTGCGTCAGCAAGGGCAATCCGACGTACTCTTTGAGCTGTTTCACCCAGGGACCCATTTCTTACCCAGCCTACAGCGGCGATCAAATCTACGTATTGGAAAGCGCCGCAAACTCGAATTACAACGCTTTGCAGGCATCCTTTTTGCACCGTTTTGCCGCGGGTTTGAATGCCAATATCAATTACACCTGGTCGCACATTCTCAATAACGGCTCGCCGCAGGGTGAAGGTGGCAATCGCCCGGTGGAGTGCGTTCGTGACGGGTGCCTGATGGATTCGGGCAATGGCACGCCCATCTCCGTCAACAGCTTCCTGCAGTACGATTACGGCAACGGCGACCTGGATGTGCGCCAGCGCTTCACGATCATGCTCGATTACACACTGCCCTTCGGCGGGTCACTGCACGGCGCGACTGCGTACCTGGCAAAGGGTTGGAGTGTCAACGCGATCTTCGCTTACTCCACCGGCCTGCCGACCAGCGTCAGCGAACAAGGAGGAGGCCCCCCGGGAACTATCACGAATGCCAGCGGCATACTAGGCTTCCGCGGTGGCGACGCCCCCGACCAAGTTGGCAATGCTAACGCAGGCAATGTGCACACGCTCGAAGAGTGGTTCAACACATCCGCTTTTGCCGTGCAGGCCCCAGGGCTGCTGGGCAACGCGCGGCGCAACTGCATTTACGGCCCACCGCAGAGACACTTGGATTTTTCGCTCACCAAGGATTTCCCCATCCGCGAGAATGTGAAGCTGCAGTTCCGAGCGGAGTCCTTTAATCTGACCAACACTCCGAACTTCGCGGAACCGAACACCAACCTCGGGTCGCCGACGTTCGGCGAGATCACGTCCACGGCAGTCGGTTCCAACCCACGCCTGCTGCAGTTTGCGCTGCGGCTTTTGTTCTAAGAAACCTAACTGCCGGACCGCTCGGTGGGCCAGAGAGATTCAATGTGGCTGGTGTTTGATCAACTGTGGGGTGCGCCTACCGCTATTCAGCTGCGAAAGACGTTCATTTCCAATCTGCGATTGGTAGCGCAGTTTGCAATAGAACCGGTTTCAAAGGACCTGAAAACTGCAATCGTTCGGAGCCTTGCTCTTCGCGGGACGATTAGCACCGATCTAGACAAGGCGCGATCTGTCGCAGACGCTGTTTTGTTCGAATTCGGACCCTGCCGCGAGCAGGATCTCGCATTGCGTGATCGCATCCGGAAGTGGCAACCGAGTTTGCGCATGCTCTTCATCCTGCAAAACACCGCTTAAAAGTGCCGTGTCCGACTCTCCGGTTTCCAACTACCAAAGACAATTGCAACCGAGCAACGGAAATTCGACAACGACGTAGCGCGGGCGCTGTCTGCTATGGCAGACGAGATGGAGGGACGCTCGCCTGAGGAACAGCCCAGTTTGGACAACCGGCTTTTACGCCTGGAGCGGAGCGTTGAGAGCTATTCCGCCGCGGCGCCACGAGACACATCCAGAGGCAGGCTTCAGGCGTTCGTTGCACTTCACCGCAAGATCGCAAGCGTGGCGACTTCTTTGCAACAGGAGATGCAGAGCGCACTTTAGAGCTTTGGCCGAGACACTGGAGCGGGAAGAGCGGAATTCCGCGGCAGTTCCATTCGAGCCAGCCGAGCGGCTGTCAACATGTCTGCATGTGCGAGCATTCTGACATCAAAGTTCTGCCGCACGATCCCACGGAGGGCCCTAAGGCACGCCTTCCCATACGCTCAGCGCAAAGCCGTTTCGGAGTATGGAATGCATCTTCCGCTTGGTGAGTGGCCAGCACCACGGACCTCGTCCAACCCAACCGGTTTGAAGCGGCCGGCAAAGGATTTGAGAGAGAGAGTGCATGAGACGACAGCTTCAGATTGTCACCGCAGCTAACGAACGCGCCTCCCCATTCGCTCGCGTCGAGGACGCCATCGCGGCCATGAGTGCGGGCAAGATGGTGATCGTGGTCGACGATGAAGATAGGGAAAATGAGGGCGACCTGACCATCGCCGCCGAGAAAATCACTCCTGATGCCATTAACTTCATGGCACGCCATGGTCGCGGATTGATTTGCCTTGCGATGACGCCGGAGCGGCTCGACGACCTTGAAATTCCGTTGATGGTGTCACAGAACAGCTCCCGCTTCGAGACGGCATTTTGTGTCAGCATCGAAGCGAAGCGGGGAACGACCACCGGAATTTCCGCTGCTGATCGCGCAACCACAGTTCTTGCCGCAATTGATCCCTCGACAAAACCCTCAGATCTGGTTCGTCCCGGCCATGTATTCCCGCTGCGCGCGCGCAGCGCGGGAGTGATGGTGCGTGCCGGCCAGACGGAAGCTGCGGTCGACCTGGCTCGGATCGCAGGGCTCCGTCCCGCGGGTGTCATCTGCGAGATCATGAACGAGGATGGCACCATGTCCCGCGTGCCGCAGCTGGCCAGCTTTGCGCGTCGGCACGATCTGCTTATGATTACCGTCGCGGACCTGATCACATACCGGACGCGCACCGAATCGCTTGTCAAACGAGTGGCGTCCACCAAACTGCCAACAGAACATGGGGCGTTCCGGCTTCACGCTTTCGAGAATCTGATCGATAACCAAACGCATGTGGCCCTTGTCTGTGGCGATATCGGGGACGGAAACAATGTGTTGGTCCGCGTACACTCGCGGTGCCTCACCGGCGACGTTTTGCGTTCCGTGCGTTGCGACTGTGGTGCGCAACTCGATGAGGCTTTGCGCCGGATCGCCGAAGAAGGGCGGGGCGTGCTGCTCTACCTGAACCAGGAAGGGCGTGGAATCGGCCTGGCCAACAAGATTCGCGCCTACGCGCTGCAGGACGAGGGTTTCGACACCGTGGAAGCGAACGAGCGGCTGGGTTTCAAAGCCGATCAGCGAGACTATGGCATCGGCGCGCAGATTCTGCGTGAACTCGGCGTATCCTCGATGCGCCTCCTCAGCAACAACCCCCGCAAGCTGGTCGCCCTTGAAGGATACGGGCTGTCGGTGACGGAATGGTTGCCCCTCGAAATTCCACCGTCAGCTTCGTCGCTGCGGTACTTGACCACCAAGCGAAACAAACTCGGCCACGTTTTGCAGGGACTCTAACGCACACGAAAAGAAATATGACATCGGTTTCCCCTCCGGCCTGCTTCTCAAGAGCCCTTCTTCCGAGCAAATCTCTCGAAGCCCGCGCATGAGATGCTTTCCGTCCTCTGATCGCACCGGACGAGCGACCTTCGTCGGCAGCTCGATGTTTCCCGCGTCTGTCAACAACTGCCCACCTGGGAGCATGTTGACAGCGATTCCTTGACACACTTAAAGCCCGCCTGAGCAACACTTCTGTTTTCAATCGCTGGGGCGTCGCAGTGGTTGGTTCGGGAATTGCCTTCTCACTGGTGCCGTGATCGGAAATAGAAACTTAGATTCATCAGGAGACTTTGATGGCAACTGCAACCAAAGAGATCAAGAAGCCTGCAGAACTTCCAGCGCCCAATAGCGACTTTTACGGGCTCGTCGAGACGCTTCCGGCCGACGATCTGGCGGTCGTGAAACAGGTGCGCACCTTCATGGAAACCAAGGTTGCGCCCATCATCACCAAATATTGGATCGAAGACGCATTTCCCTTTGAACTGTTGCCGGGCCTTAAGGAACTCAATATCGGCGGCGTTGGCCTGGAGGGCTACGGCTGCAAGGGCGGTGGCGGGCTGCTGGCCGGCCTGGTTGCGATGGAGATGGGACGCATCGACGCGTCCATTTCGACGTTCTTCGGTGTCCACAGCGGTCTGGCAATGTCCTCCATCTACTACGGGGGATCGGAAGAGCAAAAACAGAAGTGGCTTCCGCCGATGGCGCGCATGGAAAAGATCGGCTGCTTTGGCCTTACCGAACCGCTGGTAGGTTCCGGAGCGTCCGGCGGCCTGACAACGACGGCTAAGCGTGAGGGCGACACTTGGACGATCAACGGCCAGAAGAAATGGATCGGCAATTCTCCGTGGTGCGACATCTCGATCATCTGGGCGCGCGACCTTGCCGACAATCAGGTCAAGGGATTCATCGTGGAGAACAAAACCACGCCCGGATTTAAGGTCGAAAAGATTCAGAACAAGATCGCCCTCAAGGTGGTTCAGAACGGCTTGATCACCATGGAGAACTGCCGGATCCCTGAGGAGAACCGTCTTCAAGTCGATACATCGTTCCGCGACACGGCCAAGGTCCTGCGAGGGACGCGCTATTTCGTCGGCTGGGAAGCGACGGGATGCGCGATGGGCGCCTACGAGAATGCTCTCAAGTACGCCCAGGAGCGCTTGCAGTTTGGAAAGCCGATCGGTTCTTTTCAGCTCATCCAGGACCTCCTCTCGAGGATGCTTGCGAATATTACTGCTGCGCAGTGTCTGCTGGTTCGCCTCGCTCAGTTGGAGGCCGAAGGAAAAATGACCGACGCGCACGCGGCGCTTTCGAAAGCGTTCTGTACGTCCAAGTGCCGCGAGAGCGTTGCCTGGGCTCGCGAGATATGCGGCGGCAACGGCATCGCCGCCGACTACAACGTGGGCCGTTTCTTCGCCGATTCGGAAGCTCTCTACACCTACGAAGGCACGTTCCAGATGCAGAACATGATCGTCGGCAAAGCCGTCACTGGCTTGAGTGCGTTTCTATAGCGCTTTGAAAACCAAGGTTTTCGGGCGTTCGCGCTAGATGTTGCTGTCACAACGTGATCTCAGAAAAGGAGCAAGTGAATTCAATGTCTTCTACGGCTTCCAAATCAAAGCTTACGAAACCCCTTTCGAAAGCTACTTCGGATCGCCTGTTCTTCCTGGATCTGGGCGCCGGTCGCGTGCTTTCCGCGAATCCCGACGGTTCCGATCTAAAAAACATCGTGTTTGAGGGTCGACGACTTCCAGACGGCATCGTGGTCGATGCCGAAGCAGGTCACATCTACTGGACCAACATGGGTGGCTTGAAATCAAACGACGGTTCCATCGAACGCGCCGACCTCGATGGGAAGAACGTCACGCACATCGTTCCTCCAGGCGGCACGTTTACTCCCAAGCAGCTCCAGCTCGATAAGAAAAACGGCAGGCTCTACTGGTGCGATCGGGAAGGCATGCGAGTCATGCGTTGCAACATGGATGGCTCCCATGTCGAAACCCTCGTCGACACGAGCCAGGGCGACTCCCGACCGGGAGGGGACGCAAAAAAATGGTGTGTGGGGATCGCACTTGACGTTCAGGGCGGAAAGCTCTACTGGACACAGAAAGGCCCTGACAATGCCGGGCAAGGCCGCATCTTCCGCGCCAATCTCGAGATTCCGAAGGGTCAGACACCCGCAAATCGCGCGGATATCGAAATCCTTTTCGACAACCTACCGGAGCCCATTGATCTCGATCTCGACCTTGGCAACCGAATGATGTACTGGACCGATCGCGGTGATCCTCCACGCGGCAACACGGTGAACCGAGCGCCTATGGATCCCGCGCCTGGGAATCGCAAGGATCCCGAGGTTCTGATCACGCACTTGATGGAAGCAATTGGCCTGGCACTCGACTTGAAAGGCGGGCGGATGTTCCTGACTGATCTCGGTGGTTCGGTTTACAGCGCGAACCTCGACGGCTCGAACGAGAAGACACTTCTCTTCGCCGAAGGGAACCTGACCGGCATCGCCTACGCCGAAATTCCGACAAGTTCTTAACCAATGCCTGAGCGGGCCTCACGGTCTGAAAGGAGAGAGTAATGAGTTCGCCAGCGTCTGCTTTGAAGCTCGAGAGTGTTTTGTACGAGAAGAAAGGCCCGATCGCCTATGTGACGCTTAACCGGCCCAAGGTGCTCAACGCACTGAACCAGGGGGTATTCTCGGAACTAAAGGCGGTTTTTGAGGACGCCCGCGATGATTCGACTGTTCGTGGCGTCATTCTTACCGGCAGTGGCGACAAGGCATTCGCCGCCGGCGCCGATATCGCGGAGATGTCCACTTACACAGCGGCTCAGGGTGAAGATGCCACGCGGCGCGCGCAGGCGGTGACTGAGGTGATTGAAAACCTCGGTAAGCCTGTCATCGCTGCCGTGAATGGTTTTGCCCTCGGCGGTGGCTGTGAGCTAGCCATGGCTTGCACGATCCGAATTGCCGCCGAAAGTGCAAAATTTGGCCAACCCGAAGTCAAGGTCGGCATCATGCCCGGCGCAGGAGGAACACAACGTCTCCCGCGATTGGTCGGTAAAGGCAGGGCGTTACAGCTCATTCTCTCGGGCGACATCATCAACGCTCAGGAAGCAT
>Ga0335073_10010315_pt1 | contig 13131 bp, 8 predicted proteins | sample Lox_Sample_22_FD_207093 | JGI IMG/M metagenome (GOLD analysis project Ga0335073, IMG submission 207093) | Soil microbial communities from Loxahatchee National Wildlife Refuge, Florida, United States - Lox_Sample_2.2 | ecosystem: Environmental > Terrestrial > Soil > Wetlands | place: USA: Florida...
ATCGCGATCGCGGCCAGAATGCCAATGATCAGGATGACGACCAGAAGCTCGATAAGAGTGAAACCACCCTCATTGCTCAAGCGCTGGCGCAGTCGATGCAGCATGTGATCCTCCTAGGATCGGTTTTAGAGCGCCAGCTCTCGGCCCATCGCCCACAAGCGGCGATGCGGTCCCCCTTCAGTTGACCTGTATCGGTCTTCTTTCAAAGAGCCGCCGGCTTTGCCACGCACCCAATTTCAGATGCTTGCCATGCGCCTCGACACTGGCTTTTGTCAGCCCGTGCATCGACCCTTACGGGGATGATCTTTAGCGCTGCATGAGGCTTGGACGCATGCACTACGCACGGCCGTGAGTCCGTGTTACTACTCGGCCTCCGCCTGCTCCTGCTGCTCGTCCTCCCCGTCGCGCCATTTGGCCTGCGCGTCGATCCCCGATAGACGCACGCCGCCACCTTCGCACCACGGGCAAGTGACCGTGCTCGGCGTCCCGCCGAGGTTCGAGATCAGCTTCCCGCTGCCGCGGCAAGGCATACACTCCCGCGGCTGGTGGGCCTCCTCCGACCGATCCTCGCTGTTTGCAACATCGTTCGCCACGCGGCGATGAGACTAGCGCCCCGCGGATGAGGAGTCGGGTCAGACCGCAGGAGTGGGCGATCCTCGCCCTGATCACGCTCGCCGCTGCGGCCCTGCGCCTGGTCATGATCGGCAAGGTCCAGCCCGACCCCTTCTACGACGCCGCCGTGCGCAGCATGGGGCTCTCCTGGCACAACTTCTTCTTCGGCGCCTTCGAGCCTTCGGCGAGCGTCTCGATCGACAAGCCACCAGTCGATCTGTGGCTGCAGGTCGCGAGCGTCAAGCTATTCGGCTTCAGCAATACAGCGCTCAAGCTGCCCGAGGCGTTTGCCGGGATCTTTGCCGTGCCGCTCCTGTTCGCCGCCGTGCGGCGCATGTGGAGCGTGCGCGCCGCTCTCGCCGCTGCCGCCGCTCTCGCCGTGCTGCCCGTCGATGTCATCACCTCGCGCAGCGACACGATGGACGGGGTCATGATGGTCCTGATCGTGCTCGCGCTGCTGTTTATCGTGCGCGCGTGCGAGAGCGGCTCGCTGCGCTGGCTGCTCGCCGGGGCCGCCGTGCTCGGCCTCGCCTTCGACGTCAAGATCCTCGAGTCGCTCGTCGCGCTGCCCGCGCTCGGGCTGATCGCCCTGATCGGCTTTCCCGGCAAGCTCAACCGCCGCGCGCTCGCGCTGACCGCCGCCGGTGCCGTCTACGTCGTGGTCGCCCTCGCCTGGCTCACCGCCACGCTGATCGCGCCCGCCCACGAGCGCCCCTGGGCAATCGGCTCCACCAATGGCAGCGCCTGGAACGCCGTGTTCGTCTTCAACGGCAGCGATCGGCTCGGCGGCAAATCCCCCGAACCCGGCGGCACCGAATACGAACCGGGCCACAAATACCCAGTCGCAACCCAGTCAGACCGCGACCACATCCCGATCGTCACCCCCTCGCCAACCCGCCTATTCGCGCGCATCGGGCCACTCTCCGGCGAGCGCCTCGGGATGGAGCTGCTCGCCGCGCTGCTGTTCGGCATCCCCGCGCTCCTCTGCACCGCCTGGCGGCGGCGGGCGCTCGGGGGGCCAGGCGAGGAGGACGAGGATGGGGATTGGGACCGCGAGCAGGGCGATGCGGATGAGCAGGGTGCTCCAAGCGAGGTCGACGACCGCGCGGTCGAGGACAGCGACGCGGACGAGCGGGAGAACGGCCGCGGCGAGCGCGAACCGGGCACTCGCCGCAGCGCAGCAGACGAGCGCAGGCTGACCCTGGCCTTCGCGGCAGGCCTGCTCGTCTGGCTGCTCGTCGGCATCGTGCTGTTCAGCCATATGGAGCGCCTGCACCCCCGCTACGTCGAGGGCCTCGTCCCCGCCGTCGCCGCGGTGCTCGGGATCGGCGTCGCCTGGGCCGCTGAACTAAGCGGGCGGTTGCGCCCCGCGGTGCTCCTCATCGCGCTGGCGGCCGTCGTCCTCTACGGCGAGCGGCTGCTCTTCGGGACAACGTCGGAGTGGTGGATCTCGCTGCTGGGCGCGCTCGGCGCGCTCGCCTGCGCCGCGCTCGTCCGCTTCGGCCTCGTGAAAGGACGACTTCGCGCTCTGCTCGCCCCGTGGGGCGTGCTCGTGCTTACTCTCTGTTCCGTGCTCTCGATCCCCGTCGGCACCGACATCACCTCGATCTCCGACCACATCTCAGACGCCGGGTACGTCGGCGCGCTGCCACAGGGAGAGATTCAACCCCTGAGCAAGTACCTGCGCGAGCATCAGGGCGACGCCAAGTACGAGGTCGCCGCGCAGTCCGCGACCCAGATCGGCTCGCTGATCGTCAAAGACGCCCGCCCGATCCTGATCCTCACTTCCTACAGTGCCCGCGTGTTCACCACCGTGGATGAGCTCAAGCGCAAGATCGCCGCCGGCGAAGTCCGCTACGCCTTCCTGAACTCGCCCTGCCCCCACCACACCACGGCTGCCACCGAAAAAAACCCCGCCTGCTCCCCGCCCGCGAAATGGATCCGCGAACACGCTACCGACGTCTCGCGCAAGGCCGGCCTCGATCGGGGCAAGGTGCTCTGGCTGTTGCCCGGAGTCAAGCCATGAACGAACCCAGCATGCTGCGTCTGGACGAGCGGCTCGTTGCCAATGCACGCGCCGCCCGGCGGCTCGCGATCGACACCGAGTTCGTCGGCGAGGGTCGCTATCGCACGCTGCTCTGCCTGATCCAGCTCGCCGTCCCCGCAGAGGGCAGCGGCGAGAAAGACATCGCCGTGCTCGACCCGCTCGCCGAGGGCTTTGACGGCACCGCGCTCGCCGCGCTACTCGCCGACCCCGCCGTCGAGATCGTCGTCCACGCCGGGCGCCAGGACGTCGCACTCGTGCGCCGCGTGCTCGCCACCGAGGTCACGAACGTGTTCGACACCCAGATCGCCGCAGGCTTCGTCGGCATGGGTGCCCAGTCCTCATATGAGACTTTGCTCTCCGAGGCGCTTAGCGTGCGCGTCGCCAAGAGCGCCAGCTTCACCCGCTGGGAGCGACGCCCGCTCTCTGAGGAGCAGATCGCCTACGCGCGCGAGGACGTCGAGCACCTGCTCGAGCTCGCCGACGAGCTCGAGCGCCGGCTGGCCGAGAACGGACGGCTCGCTTGGGCGCGCGAGGAGTGCGAGCCGCTCGCGAAAGCCAGCGACGAACGCGACCCCGAGACGATCTTCCAGCGCTTGCCCCGCCTGCGCAGCCTCAACCCCAGCGCCCGGCCCATCGCCCGCGCGCTCGTGCAGTGGCGTGAGCAGACCGCCGAGCGTCAGGACCGCCCCGTGCAGAGCGTCCTCGGCGACGCCGCGCTCATGGAGATCGCCAAGCGCAAGCCCGCCTCCACCGCTGAGCTAGAGCACATTCGCGGCTCCGGCGCCGCCAACCTCCGCCGCCGCGGCGAGGATCTGATCGAGGTCGTCGCGCGCGCCCGCGAACTTCCCCCCGAGAAGTCCCCACGCGAGGAGCGCCCTCCGCCCCCGCGCCCCGAGGACGCGCCACTCATCGCGCTCGGCGAGGCGCTCCTGCGAGCGCGGGCACGCAACGCCGGGCTCGCGTATGAGCTGCTCGCCGCCCGTGCCGACCTGCAGGCCATCGTCGCCGGCTGGCGCAGCGGCGAGGGCGAGGCCGACGTGCGCACACTGCGTGGCTGGCGACGCGAGCTCGTCGGCTCCGAGTTGCTCGCGCTGCTCGGCGGCCAGGTCAGACTCTCCGTCGAGGGACGTGCGCTTCAGATCGAGCGCCTGCCCGAGTCCTGAGCCGCCGGCGGCGGCGCGGATTCATCGCGGAGCCGGCGCTTCGCCGGCGGAGCCCTTCTCTATTTGATCTGGTTGTAGACGTTGAACAGGGGCATGTACATCGAGATCACGATGAAGCCCACGATCGCCCCGATCACGATGATCATGATCGGCTCGAGGATCGAGGTCAGCGCCTTCACCGACGCTTCCACCTGGTCCTCGTAGAAGTCCGCCACCTTGCCCAGCATCGAGTCCAGCGCACCCGTTTCCTCGCCCACGCCGACCATGTGCGTCACCATCACCGGGAACACCGGGGTCTGAGCCAGCGGAGCCGCGATCGTCCCGCCGCGCTTCACCGAGGCGATCACGCCCTCCATCGCCTCCTCCACCGCCACGTTCCCGCCCGTGCGGCCCGTGATGTCAAGCGCCTGCAACAGCGGCACGCCCGCGCTCGTCAGCGACGCTAGCGTCCGCGCCCAGCGCGCCACCGCCACCTGCTGCACGATCGTCCCGATCTTCATCGGAATCCGCAGGCGGAAATGGTCCCACTGCGGGCGACCCCACGTCGAGCTCTTCCACTTCAGGAACGCGAAGATCGCGCCGCCAGTCAACAGGAAGATCAACCACCAGTAGCCCGTCACCGCGTGGGAAAGGAAAACCGAGACCTGCGTGATCTTCGGCAGTTCGCCGCCGAACTCCTTGAACACACCCTCGAATACCGGCACCAGGAACGCCACCAGCGCCATCATCACCCCGACCGCAAAGATGATCACCAGCGCCGGGTAGACCATCGCCGATTTGATCTGGCGTCGTAGCGAGGCGTCCTTCTCGAGCTGGTCCGCCACGCGCAGCAGCGCGTCCTCCAGCACGCCGCCCGCCTCACCCGCCTGCGCCATCGCCACGAATAGCGGGCTGAACACCTTCGGGTGACGCGCCAGCGAGTCGCTCAGCGAGAGCCCCGCCTCCACGTCCTTGCGCACCGCCACGATCGTTTCCTTCAAAAACTTGTTCTCCGTCTGCCACTCCAGCACGTACAGCGAGCGCAGGATGCTCATCCCCGAGGTGATCATCGTCGCCAGCTGACGAGAGAACACCGCCAGCTCCGACGCGCTTATCGTCTTTTGGAACGGCAGCTCGATCTCGCGCGAAGCGTGCTTGTCCCCGATCTCCAGCACGATCAGGCCGCGCTGCTTCAGCTGGTCTGAGACCGCCTGCTTCGAATCCGCCTCCAGCTCGCCGCGGGCCTTTACCCCGGCCGTATCGATCGCCTTGAAAACGTACGTGCTCATCGTGAGTTACCCCCGCCCGCGACCTTAGGCCGCGGCCCGCTCGCCCATCTCGAGCGTCTCCGCGCCCAGCAGGCGGCCCAGCTCCTCCGGCGTCGTCGAACGCGATTCCGCCAGCTTGCGGCTGATCTGGCCCTGGCGCACGAGCGTCGCCAGCGAGGCATCCATCGTCTGCATCCCCGAGGACGATCCCGTTTGCAGCACCGAGTAGATCTGGTGGGTCTTGCCCTCGCGGATCAGGTTGCGCACTGCCGGGGTCGGCACCAGAACCTCCGTCGCCACTACCCGGCCCGAGCCGTCCGCGTTCGGCAACAGCTGCTGGGTCATGATTCCCTGAAGCGCCACCGACAGCTGGACCCGCACCTGGCCTTGCTGGTGCGCCGGGAACACGTCGATGATTCGGTCGATCGTCTGCGCCGTGTCCTGCGTGTGCAGCGTCGCGAACACCAGGTGTCCCGTCTCAGCCGCCGTCAGCGCCGTTGAGATCGTGTCCAAGTCCCTCATCTCCCCCACCAGGATCACGTCCGGGTCCTGGCGCAGCGCCGCCTTCAGCGCCTCCGAGAAGCTCTGCGCATCCGAGCCCAGCTCGCGCTGGTTCACCAGGCATTTCTTGTGCCCGTGCAGGAACTCGATCGGGTCCTCGATCGTCATGATGTGCTCCTCGCGCGAGCCGTTGATCTCGTCGATCATCGCCGCCAGCGATGTGGACTTCCCCGAGCCCGTCGGGCCCGTCACCAGCACGAACCCGCGCGGCTTGCGCGTGAATTCGTGAGCCGCCGGGGGTAGCCCAAGCTCGTCGATCGATGACAGGTTGAAGGGGATCAGGCGGAACGCCGCGCCCAGCGCCCCGCGCTGGAAGTACGCGTTCACACGGAAGCGAGCGTGCCCCGGGATCGAGTACGCGAAGTCCAGCTGCCAGTTCGTCTCAAGGCGCTGACGCTGATCGCCCGAGAGGATCGAGTACACGATCTCCCGCGTGTCCGTCGCCGAGAGCACCGGGTATTCCTCAAGCGGCGTCAGCCGCCCACGGACGCGAACCGTCGGGTGTGCGCCCGCGCTCAGGTGCAAGTCCGAGGCCCGGCGCGAGACAACCTCCATCAGAAGATCTGCGAAATCGATATCCATGCGCCGCCCATCGACCGCGCTCGGCCGACTATCGCGCTCCGCGCACGGGATTGGACAAAGGTTGGAGTGGCCTTGATCCAGCGCTTGCTTGCTGCTACTCGCGCCCGCGAGCCGGGCTCCAAGCGGCCTCAGCGCGTGCTCGCAGCACCTTCGCGCGCCGCCTCGCGCATCGTCTGAAGCGGCGCCTTTCGGCCCGTCCACAGCTCCAAGCTCAGCGCGCCCTGCGCTACCAGCACCTCAAGGCCGTCCACCGTCCGGGCACCCGCCGACCGCGCCGCCGCCAGCAGCTCAGTCTCTTCATCGCCGCGGTAGACCAGATCGACCACCAAGGGGAACTCGCCCAGCGATGCCGTGCTCAGCGCGAGCCGGGAGAGCGCGTCGTCCGTCGGCTGGAGCCCCACCGAGGTGCAGTTCACCAGTACCTCCGCCGCCTGCGGGCGCTCCACCGCGCGCACGTCCAGAGCCCGTGCCAGCTCCGTTGCCCGCTCTGAAGTGCGATTCCAGATCGACACCTCGCTTGCGCCAGTCCTGGCCAGCGCCCACGCCGCCGCCCGCGCGCTGCCGCCCGCCCCCAAGACCAGCGCCCGGCGCCCGGTAATCGGTTCGCCGATCGCTGCCAGCAGACCAGGGGCGTCCGTGTTCTCCGCCGCGATCGCCCCGCTGCCCTGCGCGAACGTCAGCGTATTCGCCGCGCCGATCGCCCGCGCCGCCTCGCTCGCGCTGTCCGCCAGCGCCAACGCCGCCTGCTTGTGCGGGATCGTCACGTTCGCCCCCACAAAGCCCGAGCCGCCCAGCGCGCGGGTCGTCTGCGCGAACAGCTCCGGCGGCACCGGCAGCAGTTGGTAGCGCCAGTCGTGCAGACCCAGCGCTTGCAGCGCCGCGTTCTGCATCGCCGGGGAGCGGCTGTGCGCCACCGGCCAGCCCAGCACGCCGAGGCGCCGGCGCGGAGCGGACTCGTCGCTCGCCGCGCTTGACGGGGCGCGCGGGACCGGCTCCGCCTGCATCACTTCTTCTTGCATTTCGGCGGGTGACCGCCGTTCTTCTTCACCGCCGCGTCGTAGGCCGCGACGTTCTTTTCGAATTCCGCCTCCGTCTTTGAGAAGACCTGCTCGCCGCAGCCGTCCGCGCCCGCCACGTAGTAGAGGTACGGCTTGTGCGCAGGGTGCGCCGCTGCTTCGATCGAGGCTTCCCCCGGATTTGAGATCGGCGTTGGCGGCAGCCCTTTGTGCGTACGCGTGTTGTACGGCGAGTCGATCTTCAGTTGCGACGCCGTCAGTTCGCCCGTGTACGTCGCGATCCCCATCCGTTGCTCCACCGCGTAGTAGATCGCCGCATCGATTCCGATCGGGATCCCTTCGCGCAGGCGGTTGTAGATCACCGCCGCGATCAGTGGCCGGTCGTGTTCGGTCTGTGCCTCGCGCTCCACCAGCGAGGCCACCGTCAGCAGTTCGTACGGCGTCACGCCTAGCGCGTGTGCGCGGCGGATGTCTTTAGGGCCGAAGCGACGGCGGAACGCCACCAGTTGTTCGTTCACCAGGCGCTGCGCCGGCGCGCCCGCACGCAGCTCGTACGTCGCCGGGAACAGGAACCCCTCCAGCGTGCGCGTGCTCTTCGGGGCACCATAGTGGCGCGGGTTCAGCAAAGGCGAGCTAGCGCTCGCCGCCAGGTAGTCGCCGCTCAGCGCGTCTTCCTGCACCAGATCCGCGATCTGGCGGCGCGTGTAGCCCTCCGGGATCACCACCTTCAGCGTGATCACCTTCGGCGGCGGCTTGCTCAGCGCGTCGATCGCCGCCGAGTAGCTCATGTCGTGCTTCAGCTCGAAGCGGCCCGAGTGAAGCGAGCCCCGCTTGCCCTCCACTAGCGCCCGTAGGTCGAAGAAGAAGCCCGAGGACACCACCCCTTCGCGCGCCAGGATCGAGCCCACCTTGCTCGCGCTCGAGCCCTTCGGGATTGTCACGATCACCCGGCCGCTGCCTTCGCCCGCGAACGGCTCGAACAGCGAGATCAAGAACCACACGAGCGCCGCCGCCAGCACCAGCGCGACTAGCGCCGCCACGCGAGCGCGCGTCGAGCGACGGTGAGCACTGGGCTCGCGGCCCGCCGGCGCACGACGAGGTCCTCTTCCCCGTCCGCTTCCCACGCCCCCCGGCGGCGGGATCGCCGGCGGGAGTCCCGCCGGGGGAATCTCCGCCGGTGGAATCGCCAGCAGCTCGTCCGTCAGCGGCGCGTGGTCGGGGTCCGGCGCGGCCGTCGGCTGCGGGATCGGCACGGCCGCCGGCTCCGAGATCGGCGCGGGGTCGGGGATCGGTGCCGGATCGGCCGCCGGCGCGGAGTCGGAGACCGGCCGGAGCGGCGGTTCCGGATCTGGAAGCGGAGGCCGTTGTGCGCCTTCGCGCTGCGCCCGGCGCTGTTCGCGTTCCAGGCGATCGCGCTCGCGCTCCTCGTCCGTGCGCTGGTGCGAGGGCTGTGAGCGGTCGCCGCGGGACAAGAATCAGACCTTAGTGGGACGAGCCGCTAGTAGCGCCCGGCCGCGAGCCAGCTCTCGAGCAGGTGCGCCGCCGCGCGCGAATCCTCGCTCGCGGCTGGGTCGCCACCCAAGCGCTGGGCCATCCGCGTCGTGAAGCGCTCGTCGTGAAGCTCGACCGGCACTGACTCGCCCAGACGGCGCGCGAGGCGCTTGGCGAACGCGCGGGTCTCGCGAGTTTGCTCGGTGTCCTCGCCGCGCAGCGAGACCGGCAAGCCTACGACGACGCGCTCGACCTCACGCTCGTGCACGAGCGCCACGAGCGCCGCGAACCCGCGCTTGCTCGCCGGGCGCAGCACTGGCTCGATCGGCGTGGCGATCGTCCCGGTCGGGTCGCTCACCGCACAGCCACATCTGGCGCTGCCGTAGTCGAGCGCCAGCACGCGCATCGGACTCAGCTCGAGAGCGCCTCGGCGATCGCGGCCTTTGCCTCTGTAAGCGCCTCGTCCAGCTTCTCAGGCTCGCGGCCGCCCGCCTGCGCGAGCGTGTCGCGCCCACCACCGCCGCCGCCCACGATCGCGGCCGCGCGCTTGACGACCTGGCCCGCCTTCACGCCGCGCTGCACGAGCTCGGGTGGCACGCCTACAAGCAGGTTCGCGCGGCCCTCGACCGCGGTGCCAAGCACGATCGCGACGTCGGCGCGCTTTCCGCGCAGACGATCGGCGACGTCGAGTAGCGCCTTCGCGTCGGATAGCTCGACTACCGCGGCGAGCACCGGGGCCCCGGAGACGTCCTCGACGCCCGCGAGCAGTTCGTCGAGGTCAACCGCACCATCGCCACCGCTCGCGCCCGTCCCGCTCTTCAGCTTCTTCTCGAGCTCGCGGCGCTCCTGCTCGCGCACCTTCACTAGCTCCGCCGCCTGCTCGGGTCGCGTGCGCAACGCCCGCGCCACCTCGCCCAGCACCCGGTCGTGTTCGCGCAGCAGCTCAGTCGCCGCGGGGCCAGTCAGCGCCTCGATCCGCCTGACGTTCGCGGCGCTAGAGGTCTCGCTCACGATCCGGAACGGACCGATCTCGGCGGTCGAGCGCACGTGCGTGCCGCCGCACAGCTCACGCGAGTACTCGCCCTCGCCGACCTCGACCATGCGCACTACCTCGCCGTACTTTTCCCCGAACAGCGCCATCGCGCCGAGGCGCTTGGCCTCATCCAGCGTGGTAGTGATCGGGCGCACCGGGTCGTTGCGGGCAATCCACCCGTTCACGCGATCCTCGACGTCGCGTAGCTCCTCCGGCGTGAGCCCCTGCCCGTGGCTGAAGTCAAAGCGCAGCTTGTCGGGGCCGACGTAGGAGCCCGCCTGGCGTACGTGGCTACCCAGGCGCTCGCGCAGCGCGGCCTGGAGCAGGTGCGTCGCGGTGTGGTTGGCCTCGGTCGCGTGGCGCGCCGCGTGATCGACCTTCGCGAGCACGGTCTCGCCCGGCTCGAGCTCGCCCTGCTCGAGGACGACCTTCAGCGCCTGGTCCTCGCCCAGGCGGAAGACCTCTTGCACGCGCGCGCGGCAATCGCCGCGCTCGCATTCGATCGTGCCGACGTCCGCGACCTGGCCGCCGCCGGGCGCATAGAACGGCGACTCGGCCAGCTTGACCAGAAAGCCGCCGTTTTGGCGCTCGATCGCGCCGACCGTCGTGTGTTGGTGCTCGGTCTCATAGCCCGTGAACCGCGTCTGGAAGTCGGCCTGCCCGGCGAACGCGCTCGCCAACGCGCGCGGGTCCCCGCTGCCCGCGCCCTCGCCCGAGCCGTTCTCGCCCGCGGCGCCACCCTTGCGGCTGCGCGCGCGCTGCTCGTCCATCAGCGACTCGAAGTCGCCTTCGATCCCGAGTCGCTCCTCCGCGAGCAGCTCCTTGGTCATCTCATACGGAAAGCCGTACGTGTCGTGCAGACGAAAGACCTCCTCGGCCGGGACGTTGCGGCGGTCCTCCCCACGCGCCTGCTCGATCATCGAGCGCAGCGTCTGAAGACCCTGCGTGAGCGTGCGCCCAAAGCCCTCCTCCTCGGAGGCGAGCCACGTCTCGATCGCCGCGCGCTGCTCGCGCAGCTCGGGATAGACGCCACCCATCAGCTCCTGCACTCGCTCCGCGTACTTCGTCAGGAAGCCAGGCGCGAGCTCGAGCGCGCGGCCCTGCTGGATCGCACGGCGCATCACGCGCCTGAGCACGTAGCCGCGATCCTCGTTGGAGGGCACGACGCCGTCGGCGACGAGGAATGTCATCGCGCGGGAGTGGTCCGCGAGGATCCGCAGCGCGCGGTCGGCGGCGAAGTCTGCGCCGTAGCGGGCGCCCGAGAGCTCCTCGCCCAGCTCGATCAGCGGCTTGAACTGGTCGGTCTCGAACACCGAGGGCGTCCCTTGCAGGATCGCAGCCATCCGGTTCAGGCCCATGCCCGTGTCAATGTTGTTCGCGGGCAGCGGTTTCAACCGCCCGCCACGCACGCCCTCTTCGCCGGCGGTCTGCTCGTACTGCATGAACACGAGGTTCCAGTACTCCAGGAAGCGCTCGTTCTCCCCGCCCGGCAGATCGTCGGGGGCGCCGAACTCGAGGCCGCGATCGATGTACAGCTCCGAGCAAGGGCCGCAGGGGCCCGTCGGGCCCGCCTGCCAGAAGTTCTCCGAGCGCGGGCAGAGCACGATCCGCTCGCGCGGCACGCCCATCTGGAGCCAGTGCTCGATCGCCTCCTCATCCGGGCCAAGGTCGAGCCACTCATCCCCCTCGAACACCGTGACCCAGATGTCCTCGGCCGCGAAGCCGAACACTTCGCGCGAGAGCGTCCAAGCGAACTCGATCGCCTCGGGCTTGAAGTAGTCGCCGAAGGAGAAGTTGCCGAGCATCTCAAAGAACGTGAGGTGGCGCGCGGTGTTGCCGACGTTGTCGATATCGACCGTGCGGAACACCTTCTGGCAATCGGTGAGCCGCTTCGCGGGAGGGGTCTCCTGTCCGAGAAAGTAGGGCTTCAGTGGGTGCATCCCCGCGACGGTGAGCAGCGCGGAGGGATCGTGCGCCGATGGCACGAGCGAGGCCGAAGGAATGCGCTGGTGGCCGCGTTCCTCAAAGAACGCCTGGTAGCGCTCGCGGATTTCGTCGGATGTCATCAGGCGATTGTGCCGTACCCGACGACGACGTCGCCCGCATACAGGCACGCGACCTGGCCGGGCGCGGTGCGCTCGGCGGGCTCGTGCAGCGCGATGCTCGCGCGCGCGTGGCGGCCCGCGGACAGGCCGCGCTCGACGCGGCAAGCAAAACGCCGCCCGTGCGAGCGCACGCGCACCCCGTCGACGCACTCCCCATCGCGGTGCAGCGTGAGACCGCTGACGGGCAGCTCGGCCGAGAGCAGCGCCTCGCGTGGGCCGACAGTCACGGTGTTGGCGTGCGCGTCGGTCGCGAGTACGTAGAGCGGCTGGGGCGCGCTGATCCCGAGGCCGTGGCGCTGTCCGACGGTATAAGCGTGAGCGCCGCGGTGCTCGCCGAGCACGTTGCCCTCGCGATCGACGATCGCCCCGGGCGTGACGCCAAGCCCGCCGTGGCGCTCCAAGAAGGCGCCGTGTCGCGTGCCCGCGAGGAAGCAGAGGTCCTGGGAGTCGGGCTTGCGCGCGACGCTCAGCCCGGCCTCGGCGGCCAGCTCGCGGACTTCTTCCTTGCGCAGGCCTCCCAACGGAAAGCGCAGGCGCGCGAGCGAGTCGGGAGCGAGCGCGGAGAGCACGTAGGACTGGTCCTTCGCGACGTCGGTGGCCATGCGAAGCATCGGACCGGCGCCCGCCTCGGTGGAGTCAGCCGTCTCGGCAGTATCGGTGTCGGCGGGATCATCCACGCGCGCATAGTGACCCGTGGCGAGCGTGCGCGAGCCGAGCCGCTCCCCGAGCTCGAGCATCGCGTCGAGGCGCACGCTGCCGTTGCAGCGAACGCAGGGATTTGGCGTGAGCCCGGCGCGGTGATCCTCAAGCCAGCGATCCACGACACCGGCGCGGAACTCGGCGCGCAGGTCGATCGAGAGGTGCGGCATGCCGAGCCGGTGCGCGAGATCGCGCGCTCCGCGCACGGCCTGCGCGGAGCAGCAGCTGGCCTCGCCGTCGTTCTCGGGGTCCGACCACAGCTCGAGCGTGACGCCGACGGCCTCGGCTCCGTCACGAGCGACGAGCAGCGCGGCGACGGCGCGGTCGACGCCGCCGCTGACGGCGACGAGCGCCCGTTTTGGTGACGGCGTGAGCGGCGGGCAGGCGCGCGCGGCATGGCCGAGCGCGCGATGCAGCGCGTCCGCTGCCAGCTCTGCGGCGTGGCGCTTGCCGGGCGTGAGGCCACCCAGCTCGCCTTCGATGTCGTCGGCGCCGAGGCGGGCGGCCTGCAGCAGCGTGCTGCGCTGTATGAGCGCGATGGTGGCGCTGCCGGCGGCGATCGTGGCGCCGCAGCC
>Ga0335073_10010316_pt1 | contig 13130 bp, 11 predicted proteins | sample Lox_Sample_22_FD_207093 | JGI IMG/M metagenome (GOLD analysis project Ga0335073, IMG submission 207093) | Soil microbial communities from Loxahatchee National Wildlife Refuge, Florida, United States - Lox_Sample_2.2 | ecosystem: Environmental > Terrestrial > Soil > Wetlands | place: USA...
CGCTGCCGCTGCAGGTCGGGCAGGGCGGTCAGCAGCTGAAGGCGGGAGAGCTGGAGATGATGTCCCGGCACCGCCTCGTGGAAGGCCACCACTTCGATGTCCCAGCCGGTACCGGCCGTGGGCCGCTCGGTGTTGAACCAGAACGTGCCGGGCCGCCCGCCGTCCTGCCGGGGCGGGGTGTAGTGCGGTGCGGTGCCGCTCACCGCCACGACGTCCGGCATCGGCGTCACCGCGCACGGCGGTGGCAGCGGCGCCGGGAAGAACTCCGGCGCCTGGGCTTCGGCCCGGCGCACCGCCGTCACGGCCTGGCGCACCGCCTCGTCGGCGGGCAGCTGCCCGGCCGAGTCGCGCAGCGCGGCGCGGACCTGATCCAGCCTGGTCAGGCCCAGGCCGGCGCCCAGCCGCACGGCCCGCTCCTCCAGCGCCGCGACATGGTCCAGGCCGGTCTGGTGCAGTACCTCGGCGGTCAGCGGCAGCGTGGTGTAGATCCGGATGGCCCGGCTGTAGTCCTCGTCGCCGCCGGGCAGGTAGACCAGCCCGGCCTGATCGCTCGGCCGGGCCCGGGGCAGCAGTTCTTTGACCGTCGCCACCCACCGGGCCAGCGCCGGGTGCACGATCTCCTCGGCCGCGGCCCGGCGCTCCGCCTGCCAGGCCGCCGCGCGTGGCCAGCCCTCAGGTGGCCGCGGGGCCAGCACCGGGCTGCTGTCCGGCGCGGCCAGCACACCCTCGGCCCAGCTGATGGCCTGCTCGGCCAGCGGGGCAACCGGCAGCCGTTCCTTCGCGGCCCCGGCCTGCAGCCGCTCGCTGAGCTGGTCCAGCCAGCGGCCGCTGCGCCGCAGCCGGGTCAGGTAGGCCTCGGCCGCGTCCGCGTCGACCAGGACGGTGCGGGCGGCCACGGCCAGGAACGTGGCCGGCCCGGCGTACTGCATCGGGGTGACGGTGTGCTCCGCCGGGGCGAGCGCGATGCCCGCCAGTTCCCGGGTGACCGCCTCCCGGGTGCAGTCGGCGGTGACCGCCGCAGCGGGTGCCAGCGGCCCGGCCTCAATCGCGTCCGCGTCGGTCAGGTACTGCTCGAGCTCGGCCTGCCAGGCCTGCTGGCCCGCCTCGCTCTCGTCCGGGACCCGGTCGTCGTAACCGGTGATGCCGTACATGGTGGCGGCGAACGGGTTCTCGTCCAGCCAGCGCCGGTGCACCCGGTCGGCCAGGTCACGTGCTGCGGTCATGCGCCGAAGCATAGGGTGCCCCGGCGCCGGGCCCGTAGCGCGGCCCGCATCGAACGGGCCGTCGGGCCGTCAGATCCCGGACGTGGCGGCCAGGTCGTCGTCGACGACCAGCACGATCTTGCCCCGGGTGTGCCCCTGCTCCATCACGCGGTGCGCGGCGGCGGCGTCCTGCCAGTAGTACCGGCCGGACAGGTGGACGGACAGGTCGCCGCCGTCCAGCCAGGGCGCCAGCCGGATCAGCCGGGTCCCGCTGGGCTCCCCGTTGTACTGCTGCCAGTGCACCTTGCCTCCGCCGGGAAGTGGGGCGTGCACCGGGGTGGCGATCACCGCCCCGGTCCGGGCCGCGCGGGCCGCACCGTCCAGCGTGGGCGCCGCGCAGGCCAGCACCTTCCCGGCGCCGCCGTCGGTCACCTTGCGGACCTCGTCCGGCCAGCTGGGGACGGTGTGGTCCACGGCCACCGCCGCCCCGAGCCGGTGCAGGAACTCGTGATTTTGCGGGCTGGCTGTGGCCACCACCACGGCGCCCAGTGCCCGGGCGATCTGCACCGCGAGGTGGCCGAGCCCGCCTGCCCCGGCGGTGATCAGGACCTGGTCGCCGGGACCGACGCCCAGAATGTCGATCAGCCCCTGCTCGGCGGTCATGGCGTCGACCGGGAGCGCCGCCGCCTCGACGACATTCAGCGCGCTCGGGATCGGGGCCAGCTGCTCGATCGGGCACGTTACGTACTCGGCGTAGCAGCCGGTCAGCCCGGGGTACCCGTACACCGGGGTGCCGTCATCGAAGTCCGCGTCGGCCCCTTCGTCGCCGGTCACGATGCCGGCGAACTCGCCGCCGGGGATGAAGGGCAGCGAGCCGCCCAGATCGCCCCGGCGCATCGCCGCATCCCACGGTCCGACCCCGGCGGCCTGGACCCGGACCAGGAGCTCGCCCGGCCCGGGGGCTGGCAGTTCGGCCTCGCCGGGCTGCAGCACGTCCGGGCCGCCGAACTCATTCACCACGATCGCTTGCATGACTACTTCCTTAGCCGGCCCGGGCGGACCGTGCACCGGCGGGGGATGGTTACCCGGCCAGCCGCCGGGCGGCGTCGGCGATGTGCCGGGTGCTCAGGCCGGCCGCGTCGAGCAGTTCCTCGCTGGTGCCGGACCCTGGCATCTTCCGGACGGCGAGATGGGTGACGGCCAGGTCGGCCCGGCCGGCGCTGGTCAGCGCTTCGAGCACCGCGGAACCGAGCCCGCCTTCCGGGTGATGGTCTTCGGCGATGACCAGGCGGCCACCGGTGGCGGCCGCCGCCGCGGTCAGCGTCGGGGTGTCGATCGGCTTGACCGAATACGCGTCGATGACCCGCACGCTGATGCCCTCGGCGGCCAGCTCGTCGGCCGCGGCCAGGCAGGCGTACAGAGTGACTCCCGCGCCGATGAGGGTGACCTGGTCGTCGGGGGAGGAGCGGAGCACCTTGGAGCCGCCAATGGGGAATGTCTCGGCTGAGTCGTAGAGCACCGGGTAAGCGCCCCGGGTGGTGCGCAGGTAGCTGATGCCCTCCCGGTCGGCCATGGCCGCGACGAGCGCGGCCGCGCAGGTGGCGTCGCTGGGATACAGCACGGTGGAGCCGTGCACGGCGCGCATCATGGCCAGGTCCTCCAGGGCCATCTGGGACGGGCCGTCCGCGCCGATCTCCACCCCGGCGTGCGAGCCGGACAGGCAGATGTCGGCCTGGGAGATGGCGGCCATCCGGATGAAGTCGTAGGCCCGGGTGAAGAACGCGGCGAACGTGGACGCGAACGGCCGGTAGCCGCGGACGCTGAAGCCGACCGCGGCCGCGACGAGCTGCTGCTCGGCGATGAACATCTCGAAGTACCGCTCGGGGTAGGCCGCAGCGAACTCGTCCGCGTACGTGGAATTGCTGACCTCGCCGTCCATGGCCACCACATCCGGCCGTGCGCCCAGCGCGGCCAGCGCCTGGCCGTAGGCCTTGCGGGTGGCCACCTTGTCCCCGACGCGGTAGGTGGGCAGCGTCACGGTGCCGGCCTCACGGGCCGTGGCCCGGTCCGCGCTGTCCGCCGGGGGCAGCGGCCCGCGCACGGTCAGCCCGCGTTCGCCGCCGAGTTCCTCGATGGCCCGCTCGGCCATGGCTGGCGGCAGCGGCTTGCCGTGCCAGTTCTCCCGGTCCTCGACTTCGGAGAAGCCGCGCCCCTTCTTGGTCCGGGCCAGGATGACCAGGGGTTGCTCGGCTTCCACGGTTCCCGCCTGGCCCAGCGCCTGGTCGATCTCAGCGAGGTCATGGCCGTCGATGGTGATCACCCGGGCGCCGAACGCTTCCATCCGGCGGGTGTACGTGTCCAGGTCCCAGGACAGCTCAGTCGGGCCGCGCTGACCGAGCCGGTTGATGTCGGCGATCGCGATCAGGTTGCCCAGCTTGTAGTACGACGCCTTGTCCAGGGCTTCCCAGATCGAGCCCTCGGCCAGCTCACTGTCGCCGCACAGCACCCACACCCGGTAGTCGGCCCGGTCCAGGTACTTGCCCGCCAGCGCGACGCCGACCCCGTCGGGCAGCCCCTGGCCGAGCGAGCCGGTGGCGACGTCCACCCAGGGCAGCACCGGGGTGGGATGGCCTTCCAGCCGGGACCCGAACCGCCGGTAGCCGGTCATCAGTTCCTCGTCGGATACCACCCCGGCCGCCTTATACACCGAGTACAGCAGCGGTGACGCGTGCCCCTTGGAGAAGATCAGGTGGTCGTTGGCCGGGTTCCGCGGCTCATCCCAGTCGTAGCGCAGGTGCCGGGCGAGCAGCACCGCGAGCAGGTCCGCGGCGGACATACTGGACGTGGGGTGGCCAGACCCGGCCGACGTGCTGCACCGGATGGAATCGACCCGCAGTTGCTGGGCCAGTTCGGCGACCGTGGCCAGGTCCGCGCCGGTCACGGTGGCAGTGCTGGATGCCATGGGAATTCCCTCCTAAAGCTCTACCCGGCCCTACCCGGGCGGCCGCCTAATTCACGAGCTTAGGCTGCCCGGGTGACGGGACTTAGGCGGCCCGGCTGCTGCCGGACCAAATCAGCGGCGTTGCCCGGGACCGGTGGTGGCACACCGAACCCTCGCTGAGCGAACGTTCAGTGCGTATTCAGGGGCCACCACTACTGTCCTGTCATGGACGAGTTCCGGGCCCGCCGGGTGGTGGACGCGCTACGTGACCGCGGGGTCAACGCGCATTTGCTGCGCGGTGGCAGCGGCCAGTTCGGCATTCGTGTGACGCTGCCTGGCGGGCGCGAGGCGGAGTGGGACACCGACGGCACGGCTGGCCTGGAAGCCCAGGTCATGCGGGACGGCATGCTGGTCGGTTACGTGCCGCAGATCGACGGGTCCGAGGATTTCGGCGAGCCGCAGATCGTGCACGCCATCGCCCGCACCGATTACGACCAGCCGATCGCGCGGCAGCGCGCCGTTACGCCGCCACCCGCCCCGGCGCTGGCCCGCGAGGGCGGCGTGTTCCGCCGTTTTCTAGACGGCTTCCGCTACGGGTAACCGGGTCGCCGATAAGGACTGGCCCTGTTCGCTGTCCGCGCGCCACTGCCGGCGGTAGTACACCTGCTCGCGCCGGGTGATGACGGTCGGGTTCCCGGAAGCCGGCGCCGGATAGCGGGGCGGCGGCGGGCGCCGCGGCTCGAGCGGAATCCACTCCGGCTCCGGTGACAGTTCCGGTTCCGGCTCCGCTTCCCAGGTCGGACTCGGCTCCCGGGTCGGCTCCGGCTCCCGGGTCGGCTCCGGCTCCCGCTTCCAGGAAGGCTCGGGTTCCCGGCTTGGTGCCGGTCCCCAGGATGGCTCCGGCTCGCGGGACAGGGCCGGCTCCGGGGCCGGCTCCGGCTGCCGAGGCTGTGTCTGCTCCCGGGATGCTGCCGTCTCGAGAGCCGCTGCCGGCTCTTGGATCGGCTCCGGCTGTCGGGGTGGCTCCGGCGCCGGGGACGGTGCCGGGGCCGGGGCCGGTTTCAGTGACGCTGCCACGTCCGGCGATGGCGCCAGTTCCCGCGCTGTGGCCAGTTCGGGCGCAGCGGTTAGTTCCAGTGTTGGGGCCTGTTCCGGCGTTGGAGCTGGTTCCCGGGCTGCGGTCGGGTCGCCCGATGCGGCCGTCTCCGGCGATGCGGCTAGTTCCCGAGCGGCACCCAGTTCCCGTGCGACGGCGCGCTGCCGCGCGGCGGCGAGTTCCCGCGATGCGGCCAGTGCCCACGCCGCGGCCGGCTCACGCGCTGCGGCTGGCGTCGGCGACAGCGCTGGCATGGGCAACGTGGCCGGCTCCCGCGACACGGTCGGCAGCGGCAACGTGGCCGGCTCCGGCGACAGGGCCCGCACGGGCGACGGGGCCGGCTTCGGCGGCGAGCCCAGACCCGGGACGGGCCGCGCTTTCCCGCTGGAGCGCGGGCGCCGCGGCGGCGCCGCCGGCGGACCGTCGGCGACCGGTTCCTGGTCACGCTCCGGCAACCGGTGGCGGATAGTCGTCATGCCGAGCAGGAACACGATGCAGCCGCACCCGGTCAGTACTAACCAGGCTGGGCGGCTGGCCGTGATGAAGTCGGTGCGCACCGGTCCGTGCAGGCCAGCGTTCAGCAGCGCGCCGCACACCGCGACGCCGAGCGCCTGGCCCATCTGGCGGCCGGCCGACGCGACGCCCGCGGCCAGGCCGGCCTTGCTGGACGGCATGGCCGAGACCGCGGCGTGGCTGATCTGCCCGTCGACCATGCCCAGGCCGATGCCAAACAACGTGAACGCGGCGATGAGGTAGAGCTCCCCGGACGACACGGTGAGCCGGGACATCGCGATCATGCTCAGCATTAAGGCCAGGCCGCCGAGGCTCAGCGGCAGCCACAGGCCCCGCCGGGCGGCCAGCCAGGCCGCGGGCAGCGGGCAGATGGCCATGGCCGCGGCGGCTGGCAGCATGTGCAGCCCGGCGTGCAGTGCCGAGAGGCCACGCGCGTCCTGCAGGTAGATCGTGCTCAGGAACAGGAAACCGCCCAGGCTGCCGAACGAGCAGATGGCGGTCAGCACGGCCCCGGTGAACGGCAGGTTGCGGAAGCTGCGCGGATCGATCATCGGGTCCTTGCGGCGCAGCTCCCACCAGACCAGCACCAGCGCCGCGACACCGGCCAGTCCGAACAGTGCGCGGATGCCCGGTTTGCTCCAGTCGCTATCGGCGCCCTCGATGATCGCGTAGATCAGCGAGCCGAGCATGACGATCACCAGCAGCTGGGCGACCAGGTCGAGCCGGCGCTTGACCTCCGCGCGGGACTCCGGGATGAACTTAGACACCAGGACGATGGCGATCAGCCCGACCGGGATGTTGACCCAGAAGATGCTCCGCCAGCCGACTGTGCTGGTCAGCACCCCGCCGAAGACCGGCCCGAGCGCCATGCTCACGCCGAACATGGTGACCCAGACACCGAGCGCCCAGGCCCGCTCGGCGCGGCCCTTGAAGACGCTGGAGATGATGGACACCGCGACCGGGTTGAGCATCGACCCGCCGATCGCCTGCAGCACCCGGAACGCGATCAGCCAGCCCAGGCCAGGTGCGATGGAGCAGAGTGCCGAGCTGGCCGTGAACACCATCAGCCCAGCCCGGAAGACCTGGCGGCGGCCGAACCGGTCGGCGAAGGCGCCGGCCGACATGACCAGGCTGGCCAGCACCATCGTGTAACCGTCGACGATCCACTGCAGCCCGGACACGGACGCGCCCAGGCCGCGGGAGATCGTGGGCAGTGCCACGTTCACGATCGTGTTGTCTAGGCCGACGATGAACAGGCTGAGGCAGCAGATGACCAGAATGATCATGCGGCGCGGGGCGCCGTCCTCGGCCGCGGGCGCACCTCGGTTCGGCTGTGTCATGGCTGACCCAGGTCACGCACATAATCCGTCGGCAATGCCACAGACGCCCCCCCAGTCCTGCCGCAATCGATTGATTCCGCGAAGTCGCCGGTGCACCCGGCGAACCGTGATTTCCCCCGTCCTGGAGAGCTAGCCGTCCCCACATCGGCCGTGCTCGGCACGCGCTGCCCGGTGCCGGCGCTCAACTCCTAGATCCAAGACAGTACCGGCGCAGCCGCGCCACGGCTGGAGAGTTACAAAACCGGATCAACGGTGGCATCGTCACCCTGGGCCGTCGGGCTCAGCCGGGCCCTCGGCGCGGACTACGGGTACTCGTCGTGGCGGTGCAGCCACATCTCCGGCGGGTCGCCCTCGTTGCGGCCGAGCGGGCTGCGGTCCAGGAAGCCGTAGTAGCCCATCATGAACTCCAGCCCGCGCGCGGTGGTCGAGTAGGTCAGGTAGACCGTCCCGCCGTCGAGCGCATAGCTGCTCATGACCGGCATCTCCGACAGGTAGGCCGCGGGCTCGGTGCCGCACTCATCGGCCAGCCGGGTGACGACCGGTGGGACACCACCGGCCAGGGCGGCCCTGGTCACCTCCTCCGGGCGGGAGATCTCCAGGTCGAAGTTGTAATCGGTGCCGTAGGAGGAAGCCCACGGGAACATCCAGCCCATCCGCTGCCGGTAGCCCAGCAGCTTGTCCAGCGGTGCCCGGGAGATAGCGGTGAACGTCACGCCGCGCGCGTTCAGGTGCGCGACCGCGCCGTTGAACGTGTCCGCCGCCGACGAGCAGACCGGGCAGCCCGCGGCGAAGGCCGGCCCGAACATGAAGTGGTAGACGAGCAGCTGCGAGCGGCCGTCGAACAGCTCGGCCAGCGTCCGGAGCCCGCGCTCGGTGTCGAAGCGGTACTCCTTGCCCACCTCCACCCAGGGCAGGTCGCGCCGCTGCTCGGACAGCTGATCGCCGCGCCTGGTCAGCTCCTTCTCTGCCGCGAGCAGCTGATTGCGCGCGGCCAGCCACTCCTCGCGGGTGGCCGTCTTGTGCTGGGCCATCAGGCACCTCCTTCACTGCGTCTCCGGCTAAGTAGACACCGGCTAACCGACAGACTGGGCGGGTGGACATGCACGCCGGCCAGCTGGCCATCACTGTGCCAACGGTTCGCGTGCTGGTGGACGAGCAGTTCCCGGCGTGGCGCGGCCTGCGCATCACGGCACTGCGGGCGCCCGGCACGGTCAACGCCATCTTCCGGATCGGCGACCAGCTGGCCGCCCGGTTCCCGCTGCAGCCCGGCTCGACCGGGGCGGTGCGCAGCGGGCTGGAGCGCGAGGCAGCCGCCGCCCGCGAACTGGCCGGGCACACCCGGTTCCGCACGCCCGAGCCGGTCGCCCTGGGCGAGCCGGGCGCGGGTTACCCGCTGCCGTGGTCGGTGCAGACCTGGCTGCCGGGGGTTTCCGCCACCGATGACGACCCGGGGGAGTCCACCGGGTTCGCCCGTGACCTGGCCGAGTTCATCGCTGGGGTGCGTGCGATAGACACCCGGGGCCGGTTGTTCAGCGGGTCAGGCCGCGGTGGCGACCTGCGCGCTCATGACGCCTGGATGGAGACCTGTTTCGCGCGTAGTGAGTCGCTGCTGGACGTGGCGCGGCTGCGCCGGATGTGGCAGGTGCTCCGGGACCTGCCACGTGGCCGGGGCCCGGACGTGATGAACCACGGCGATCTGATCCCGGGCAACGTGCTGGTGTCCGGCGGGCAGCTGACCGGGATCCTCGACGTCGGCGGGCTGGGGCCGGCCGATCCGGCGCTGGATCTGGTAGCCGCCTGGCACCTGCTCGGCACCGGCGCACGGCAGGTGTTCCGGGACGAACTCGGCAGCGGTGAGCTGGACTGGGCGCGCGGCCAGGCCTGGGCGTTCGAACAGGCGATGGGACTGGTCTGGTACTACGCCCAGAGCAACCCGGTGATGAGTCTGCTCGGCCGGCGCACGCTACGGCGCCTCGAACAGGCCGGGGCCGCGCAATAGTGCTTTACCAGCTGAGCACCTCGCAGGAAGCCACCGGCTGCGTCATTCCGGTCGGTTCGATAACCGTGCGGGACTGGCCGAGGTTGAGCGTGATGCCAGCGCCATGGCCCAGATCGGTGGCATGCTGCTGCGCGTAGACGGTATTGCTGTAATCGCGCAGTTCCACGGTCAGATCATAAATCGTGATAACGCGATTTCCGATATTGGTGAGCGTCACCTGGTAAGCGCTGTACGGCGTTCCGTGCGGCGCGGTCTGGGTCACGCCGTGCACCGTGCGCTGGTTGGTGGATCCGCCGATGCACGAGGTAGCGAGGTTGGTGGAGGTGATGTGCTCGGCGCGCGCCTGCAGCTGGGCGGAGTCTGATATGTGGTGTTTAGTAAATCCGAACATCGCATCGAGCAAAAGGAAAACTGCGGCCAGCGAGACCAGTATGTCGGCCAGCCGGAAAAGGATGCGTTGGTGCCGGATATACATGATTACTTTCTGCCGGGGAAGACAGAATTAGTATATCATACTAAGTAGATTCATGTTTTGCTAAACATGGCAGGGTAAATGATTAATGGCGTGGCCTGGGGATTAATCGCCGGGCCGCGCCACAGATTATCGGGGATTATTGCCAGGAGGTCAGCCAGGCACCAGGATCCGCTCGCGCTGGCCGGTGCCGCGCAGCCCGCCGTCCCGGCGGCGCTTGGTCATCGTGAAGCTGTCGAACAGGACGGGAGCGGGGTACGGCGTGGCCACCGTGGCGGCCGGGGTGTGGTAGAAGTTCACGCTGATCGAGGTCTGCCCGCCGGGGCGGTCGCCCGGGTCGAGGTCGAACGTGGCAATGCCCCAGGGGTGCACGGTGTCCGGGTCGCGCACCGCCGACCAGGTGCCGATCTCCGAGCCGGAAGCGACTGCCTTGTAGACCTCGTCGGCCGGCGTGTCCAGGTAGACCTGGGCCACCGGGTCGCCGCCGTAGATCGGGTTGGAGCCGGCCGAGTCCGCCCAGTAGACGTCGTCGTGGCTGGACGTGCCGCCGCCGCCGATGACCATGTGCACGTGGCCGAGGGAGGCGTCGAGGTTGGTCAGGCTGGTGCTGACGACGGTGGGCCGCATGGCGGTGCCCGGGTCGGTGCCGTGCACGGTGTAGGTGCGCTCCTAATCATGATCATGGCCGCAGAGCACCAGGTCCACGCCATAGGCGTCGAACGGGGGCAGGAAGGCCTGGCGGATGCCCAGGTCGCCGCCGGCCCCGGCGGACGACGAGGACATGATCGGCTGGTGGTGGAAGACGATGATCCAGTCGATGCCGGGGTCGTGGTGCGCGGCGGCCAGGGCCTGCTCCAGCCAGGCGGTCTGCGTGCCGTGGCTGTAACCGGCGATATACAGGGCCTGGCTGGCGTTGTCCGGGTTGGCCGAGCCGTCGTTGGCGTAGTGCACGTCGTTGGCGTCGAGCGACACGAACAGGTGGCGATGTGCCAGGAGACCGTCATCTCGGCGGCCGCGTCCGCCCCGTACTGCAGATGAATCTGGTCCGCGGCGGACGCATCGGTCGCGCCCGGCTGCTTCCAGAGACTGGCTGAGGCCCAGGCCCTGGACCCGATGAGACTGCTCGCGGTGGCGGCCGCGCCGGTGGCGGCCGCGGCCCTCAGGAAGGATCGACGTGTTAACTGAGTCACCTGTGCTCCCTCGACGTGCTGGTGGCGCACTGAGCTTCACAGGCCAGGAAGGACCGGATTCGTCGGCCAGGTGAAGGGGGCACGACTTTCCGGTTACGCGCTAGCGGCGGCGGGATGCGGGGTCCAGCGACGCAGTCCGCCACATGTTGTCGGCGATGTTGACGGTGTGCGCGGGCGGCACGATCTCGTCGATCCGATCGAGGATGTCGCTGCTCAACACGACGCCGTCGGCGGCCAGGTAGGACTCCAGGTGATCCATCGTGCGTGGGCCGACGATCGCAGCGGTGACCGCAGGGTGCCGGGTGACGAACGCGATGGCCAGCTGGACCAGGGTCAGCCCGGCCTGGTCGGCGAGCGCGCCGAGGGCGTCGGCAGCGTCGAGCTTGGCCGCGTTGGCCGGGTTGGTGCTGTCGTAGACCCCGGGGAAAAGCTGCCCACGGGCGGCCGAGGTGGGCCCGCTGATCCGCGCGCCCTTGCGGTAGCGGCCAGACAGCCAGCCGCCGGCCAGCGGGCTGTAGACCAGCACGCCCAGGCCGTAGCGCTGGCAGGCCGGCAGCACGTCGTGCTCGATGGCACGGCTCAGCAGCGAGTAGGGCGGCTGCTCGGTGCGGAAGCGCTCGCGGCCCCGGCGCTCGGCGGTCCACTGCGCCTCGACGATCCCGGACGCGGGGACATTGGACGCGCCGAAGGCCCGGATCTTCCCCGCGTGGACCAGGTCAGACAGTGCGCCCAGGGTCTCGTCGACATCGGTGGCCGGATCGAGGCGGTGGATCTGGTACAGGTCGATCCAGTCGGTGCCGAGCCGGCGCAGCGAGCCCTCGACCGCCTGGGTGATCCACCGCCGCGACGTGCCCCGCTGGTTGGGATCCCGGCCAAACGGCAGGCCGGCCTTGGTGGCGAGTACCACATTGTCGCGCCGGCCGGCCAGCGCCTGCCCGACGATCTGCTCCGACTCCCCAGTGGAGTAAACATCGGCAGTGTCGATGAAGTTGATCCCGGCATCGAGGGCACGGTGGATGATCTTGACCGAGTCGTCGTGGTCGGGATTGCCGGCGGCGCCGAACATCATCGCGCCGAGGCACAGTTGGCTGACTGACATGCCGCTACGGCCCAGTGGCCGGTATTCCATGGCGAACTCCTCGCGTCGCCGCGACTCAGCCGCGGCAGGTGGGTAAGATCTGCTCTGAGCAGAAACGGATAGCCTGTCCGTTCACTGTATCGGATAGCCTATCCACTTAGGAAATCATGACCGCGGACCAGGAGCGAGCACCGGCGAAACGGGCCGACGCCGAGCGCAACCGGGACAAGATCCTCGCGGCGGCCCGGGCCGCGTTCGCGGAACCCGGCGCGCAGGTGTCGATGGCCGAGGTGGCGCGGCGGGCCGGGGTCGGCATGGCGACGCTGTACCGTAACTTTCCGGGGCGGCGCGAGCTGCTCGAAGCCCTCTATACCGACGAGGTAGACGCGATATGTGCGGCCGCCGGGGACATGGCGGGCGGCACGCCCGGCGAGATCCTCTCGGCCTGGCTGTACCGGTTCGCGGCGTTCTTCACCAGCAAGCACCACATCGCGGGGGAACTGCTGGCGGATAGTGATAACAGCAACAGGAACGCCATCTTCAGCCAGGGCCGGGTGCGGGTGCTGGCGGCCGGGCGGCCGCTGCTCGCCGCCGCGCAGCGCAGCAATGAGGTCCGCGACGACCTGAGTCTGGAACAGATCCTCGACATGGTCATCGCCATCGCGGCGATCAACGGCGGCCCCGGCTATTCGCGGCCGATCCTGCGGGCGGCGCTGGATGGCCTGCGGCTCGGCCAGCCGGCCGGCCAGGGGGCGACCGCGGTGGGCTCGGCAGCAGCTCAGCCGCCGGGCTCCGGCACGTAGTGGCGGCTCAGGTCGGCCGGGTCGATCCAGACCCGCATGATCGCTTGGGTGGACGGGTCGCGGAACCGCTCCGGGGTCGGCACCCAGCTGGCGTCCGGTTCGGCCCGCTGCGCGTGCCGCCGCCGCTGCCCAGGCCGGCTGCTCCGGGCCACGGCCGGCCCGGCTGACCCGCCGCCCAGCAGCGGAAGGTCGGTCACCGCCGCCGCGGCCTGGTCGGCATAGGCCGCGGCCAGCACCACGCCGACCCGGCGGCTCATCTCGTCCAGGCCGAGGTGCCCGCGCGCGTAGTGCTCCCGGAGCAGGCTCAGCAGCCGCTCCCGGCCGGCCTCATCGAGCGCGGGCCGCGGCCCCGGCGGTGGCGCGGGCGGTGTTCCGGGCGGCGGTGTCCCGGGCACGGTTAGCTGGCCGGGCGAGCGACGACCGCCGTGCCGTAAGCGACAATTTCGGTGAGCTGCTGGCCGATCTCCGAGGAGTCGAAGCGCATCGCGACGACCCC
>Ga0335073_10010317_pt1 | contig 13130 bp, 11 predicted proteins | sample Lox_Sample_22_FD_207093 | JGI IMG/M metagenome (GOLD analysis project Ga0335073, IMG submission 207093) | Soil microbial communities from Loxahatchee National Wildlife Refuge, Florida, United States - Lox_Sample_2.2 | ecosystem: Environmental > Terrestrial > Soil > Wetlands | place: USA...
ACTTCCTCGGCTTTTCCTACGGGTTCCGTGAAGGGCGAAGCCAGCATCAAGCGCTGGACGCTCTCTGGATCGGCATCCATCAGAAAAGGGTGAACTGGGTGCTCGACGCCGACATCCGCTCGTTCTTCGACACGATCGACCACGAATGGATGATGCGGTTCCTCGAGCATAGGATTGCGGACCGCCGACTGCTGCGATTGATTCGCAAGTGGCTGACCGCTGGCGTTGTCGACAAGGGATCGACGTTCGTCTTACGAGTAGGCACGCCGCAAGGCGCGGTGATCTCGCCGCTCCTGGCCAATATCTACTTGCACTACGTCTTCGATCTCTGGACGCACCAATGGCGAAGCCGGTCGGCGGAAGGAGATGTCATCGTCGTCCGCTACGCGGACGACAGTGTCATGGGCTTCGAAACAAAGTCCGAAGCTCAGCGCTTTCTTGAAGCCCTGCGTGTGCGGATGGCGAAGTTCGGTCTTTCGCTGAACGAGGAGAAGACGCGGATTCTGGAATTTGGACGGTATGCGGCCGAACGCCGCGCACGCCGGGGGCAACGCCGCCCGGAAACGTTCGACTTCCTCGGGTTCACGCACATCTGCGCGGTGACCCGAACGAACCCGCACTTCACCATCCGGCGCTTGACCATCGCCTCCCGTATGCGAGCGACGCTGAAGGCCATTCGACACGATCTGATGAAACGTCGCCATGCGCCAATCTCTGAGACCGGCGCTTGGCTCGCCCGCGTGGTGCAGGGATACCTGAACTACCACGCGGTCCCCGGGAACCTGAAACGGCTCGGCATGTACCGAGCCGAGGTCTGCAGGGCATGGCTGCACTCGCTCCGGCGACGGAGTCAGCGCGGACGCATGACCTGGGATCAGTTCCAGCGTTACGTTGGGCGATACATCCCGAAAGTCCGCGCCTGTCATCCGCATCCAAATCCAAGGTACGCGTCATGACCCAAGGCAGGAGCCGTATGCGGTAGTTCCGCAAGTACGGATCTGAGCGGGGGGCGCTGGGAAACCGGCGTCCCTACCGCGACCGCTTTTCTTGGCGACGGCCTCGTCGAGGCGAACCGCCTCCTTCACGCGGCAGCGCGCTGCCGATCTCAGACTGCGCGCTTCATTTGGAGGAATGCTCGGGGGTTACAACAGCGCTCACGGGCAGCGTCAGCTGAAAGACAGCGCCATGTGGCTGACCGGCGGTCGCCCATAGCTTGCCCGCATGCGCCTCAACGATCGCACGGCAGACGGACAGGCCCATCCCGAGACCGCCGGGCTTGGTGCTGTAAAAGGGGTCGAAGATGCGCTCCACGTTGGCTGGGTCCACGCCCGGCCCGGAGTCTTGCACCGCGAGCGTGACGTGACCGTGCTCGCTCATGGCCGTCTCGATGATCAATCGTTTCGGACGGTCATTGACCGCGTTCATCGCGTCCAGAGCGTTTCGGAGCAGATTTAGAACGACCTGCTGAAGCTGCACGCGATCGCATCTAACAAGCGGCAGGCCGTCGGCGAGATCTACCTGCCAGATCACGCCAACTCTCTGAGATTCGCTCGAGGACAGCGCGATAACCTCTCCCGCAGCCTCATTTAGATCCACCCATTCGATCGTGAGGTCCTTCTTGCTGAACAGCGCGCGCAATCGCTTGACGATCTCATTTGCACGATTGCCGTCGCGAAGGGTGCGCCGCGCGGTCTCACGCGCGCCCTGGACGTTTGGTGGATCGGTCGCCAGCATGCGCAACCCGGTGCTCGCGTTGGTGATGATGCCTGACAGCGGCTGATTGAGTTCGTGCGCAATCGAAGCGGACAGTTGCCCCAATGTCGCAACCCGGTTCGCGTGCGCCAATTCCAAATGAACCTCATGGTACCGCCGCTCTGCATCCTCGGCCCGCTTTCGATCGGTCAGGTCGACAACGAAGGCGACGACGCCATGCCCTCGTTCGCCGAAGGTTGCTGATCCAATCAGTACCGGCACGCGACTGCCGTCCTTCCGGAAGTATTCCTTCTCGTATGGCTGGGCGGTTCCGATCGCGGTGAGTTCAGCCGCGGCCCGCGCGTCCCGGTCATGCCACTCCGCCGGAGTCAGCTCTGACCTGCGCAACCGACCCGCCACGACGTCCGTTTGATCGTATCCGACAATATCGAGAAACGCCTGATTGCCCTCGTGAACCTGACCGTCGAGATCCCCAATCAAAATCCCAATAATGTTCGAGTCGACAAGGCGTCTGATCTTGGCCTCCCGTTCTTGAAGATTGGTATAGAGACGCGTGTTCTCCAGCGAGATCGCGGCTTGTGACGCCAGCAGTTCCAGGACCGAGATTCGGGCAGGTATGAACGCGTGTGAAGTCAACGCGTTTTCGAGGAGGAGAATCCCGGTCAATTGCTGTTGCTTGATGAGTGGGAGACAGAGGATAGACTTCGATTGCCGCTCGCGCAGATAGTCGTCCGCGGAGAATAGGTTGGGTTTGGAGGCGTCGTCGAGAATCACGCTCTCCCGCGTCCGGATGACATAGCGGACGATGGACTCGGGACAGACGAATCCAGTAATCGGCTCTTGGTGCATCGTGACGTCGATCTGATCGCCGGTTGCTCGCGCCTCGGCCTGGATCAGATATTCATCCCCTGACGGCAGCAGCAAAAGGCCGCGATCGGCGCCTGCATTCTCGATCGCAATCTTCATCAGCCGCTCGATCAGCTTCGGCAACTCGATCTCGCCCGACAAAACTTGAGACGCTTTGACAACGCTTGCAACATCCAGCTGGTGGATCGCGGAGCCAGTGGCCGCCGCATGCTGCCCCTTTGAATCGACCAAATTTGGATAAAGCCCATCAAGTTGCCGCACCTTGCCGTCGGCGCCCCAGCGGAGATAGCAATGCCGAGCGTCACGCATATACGCGCGCGCTATCTTCGCGAGGCCTCGGGCCGCGTAGAAGCGAGCCGCAAGCTCATTAGCGACGGCCTCGTTGTGCACAAAACCGTTTGCATGTGCGGAGCCGATCGCGGATTCATAGAAATGTTCAGCGTCGACCAGACGGCCTTCGATGCGCGCGATTTCCGCCTTGACGAGCGCGGTTTTCGTTTCGAAATTTGCGGGGCAATGCAGTGCCCATACCTCGAGCTGTCGGTGATGATCGTCAAGAGCGGCAAAATGCTTCTGTCCCTCTTCGGAAGAAGCGGAGCCCCAGGCGGCGGCATGCGCTAGGGCAGCATAGAAGCGAAAGTCGCCCGTTTCCACCTGCGATGCCGCAGGCCAGAGTAAGTCGTGAGCTTTCTGAGACGCCTCGACAGCCACGGCGTACTCTCCAGCGAAAAATCTGGCCTGCAACTTTCGAGTCCAATAGAAAAATTCAGCCAAAGCCAACGCCGGATTACTCGCGAGACGGCGTTCAGTGTCCGATTCGTTATAGTCGCAGATGTCGAAGCATCCAAAGGCCGAAGTCAGGCCACGAAGCGTACGTATGAGACCTAACTGTGCCCCGCAATTCTCGGCCACCAACCCAAAACCAGCTTTCTTGACGAAGTTGATGCCCTTCTCGACCTCTGATTGGACCTCCGAAAGAGGATCGCCTACGGCCAAATAATTGGTGATTAACGCATGCCAGCTGTAAGCGGAAAACGTAAGGTCCCCTGTTCGATATGCGATATCGAACGCACGTCGGATCAGTTCACGTCCCTTCGCGGCGTGCTTCGCCCAAGGCGTTAGGGTGCCAAATGAAATGTAAGTTCTCGCCTGGTAGCGGGTCAGGCTGCGCTTTTCGACGAGATCGTAGCCCAGCTGGCCGAATCGGAATCCATCCTTGTAATTGTTGAAGCGCGGCCCAGCGAACATCCCAAACCAGACATAGCCGAAACACGATGCATCGCAGTTACCGTGCTCCAGGCAAAGACTCACCATCCGTAAAACCACCAACGTGGATAGATTCTCATCGAAAAACATTGCCGGATGGACGATTTCGGTGAACACATCGAGCATGTCGAGGACATCGGGATCATCGAGCAGCGGCAAATCTACGAGCTCCTCGATCTGACGGTTGCCGACCAGCGACCAGATTCGATTGTACTCCTGCATGACGGCATCACGCGTTGGATGCGGCGACCAATCCGTGCCGTTGCGGCGAAGGTAATCGAGAAACACTTCGATGGCGCGGTCGCTGCAATCCAAGGTCGTATAAAGGGTAATCCGCAGTCGCGTCACAACCGCAAAATCGTGGCGGCTCCGGGCGCGCTGCGCCAACATGGTCAGGCGGCCTTCGGCTGCGACCATGTCTGCAGTATGCAGTTCGCACTCGGCTATGAGCGACTCAATGGAAAAGACAAGGTCGTAGTTGCGGCTCCAGGTCTCGTCGGTCAACAATCCGCCTCCGGTGCGGAGGTATCGAAGCGCCGAGGCGTAGGCCGTTGAGATTTTCGCGCGTCTACCCGCGAGGAGATTCAATTCCGCAGCGCGTTCACGCTCGGCAATCGACGGGATCAGATGAGCGCCACGATTGAGCTGGTTGACGATCTCGAAGATCCCCTCCTCGAGTTTGTGTGGGGTTGTGTGCGAGGCCATCAACATGCCGATTCGCAGATGCGCTTCTGCCCGCAGTTCTTGAGGGATTAGAGAGTACGCTGCTTCTTGCACACGATCGTGGAGGAACCTGTAAAAATTTTCTGATCGTAGAATGAGACCCGCTCGGACCGCTTCCCAAAGCTGTCCATGCACCTCCTCGCTCGAGTCCTGATAAACCGTGCGTAGCATCGCGAAGTCGGCACTATTCCCGAGGCACGCAAGCTGCTGTAGCGCGCTCTGCGTCTCGGTGGGTAGGCGGGTCAGCTTCCCCACCATAAGATCCACGACATTGTCGGTGTAACCCTTGGCGTGAATACGATTATGGTCCCAAGACCACTGCCCTTTGACGTGATCAAAGACGAGTAATCCCTCTTCGAAGAGAGCAGATATAAATTGAATGGCGAAAAATGGATTGCCGGTAGTCTTCTCCTCGACCAATCCCGCTAACGAACGAGCAAGTCCCGCCTCGCAACGAAGCGAATCTGCAGTTAGCTGCTCCAGGTCGTCACTCGTCAGAGGTCCGAGTACGATGTCCTGCAATATTGCTCCGGCCTGACGCATGGCTTGCAGCTTGCGCATCAGCGGATGTTCGGGGGCCACTTCATTGTCACGGTAGGCGCCAATCAACAGCAAATCTTTCACGTCCGGATGCGTCAGTAAATGCTCCATGAGATCTAACGTAGCCGCATCAAGCCATTGCAGATCGTCGAAGAAGAGCACGAGGGGACGCTCCCGTGTGAATGCGCCGATAAATCGACGGAATACCGTTTGGAAACGGCTCTGCGCATCCTGTGGCGGAAGTTCCGGAACAGCCCGCTGCTCCCCGATGATGACCTTCAACTCTGGGACAAGATCCACCATGAGTCGACCATTCGGACCGAGAGCCTCGCCGATAGCATCGCGCCAACGCCCCAACTCTTCTTCGTTCGTCATCAGAATTGGATGGATGACGCTCTGCAAGGCTTGCGCGAGGGTCGCATAGGGGATGTCTCGCTTGTACTGGTCGAACTTGCCTGATGCAAAAAGGCCTCGGGGCGGGACGAGCGGTTTATGGAGCTCATTAACAAGGGCGGATTTGCCAACACCCGAATAGCCTGAAACAAGAACGAGTTCCGGTCTCCCTCCGCCTACGACACGGTCGAAGGACGCTAACAGGGTATTTATTTCGGATGCTCGCCCGTACAGTTTCTCTGGAATGAGCGGCCGGTCCGGCTTGTCGTGCTCGCCAAGCGGAAACTCGTCGATGCGGCCATGAGTTTCCCATTCCTCGAGACATCGCTGAAGATCACGCTGGAGGCCCGCTGCCGTCTGGTATCGCTCTTCAGCGGCTTTGGAGAGTAACTTCAAAATGATGACCGAGACTGAACCGGGAATGTTTGACGCCCTTTCGCGGGGCGGCGCCGGTTGTCTGGCTATGTGGCAGTGTACCCAATCCATGGGATCGGCGGCCGTGAAGGGTAGTGACCCCGTGATCATCCGATAGAGCGTAACGCCAAGAGCGTAGAGATCGCTTCGGGAGTCCATCGAGCGATTCATGCGCCCGGTCTGCTCCGGCGCCATGTAGGCGAGGGTGCCGGCAATAAACTCGGGTGGCCCCGGCGGTTGGCGCTCGCGCGGCAACTGGGACGCTAATCCGAAACCCGTCAGCCTGATCTGATCGGTCGCAACGTCCACAAGGATATTCGTTGGATTGATATCCTTGTGGATGAGTCCGCGCTGGTGCAGTTGGCCAAGCGCTGCCGACAGGGCAACGGCAAGCCGGAGGAATCTTCCAACCTCCATCGGGCGCCCGATGAGACGCTCGAGCGGCTGGCCCCGGGTCGGCTCCAGCAGCAGCATTGGCTGCCCACGCTCGTGCACCAGATCGACCGGTTGCAACGCCCACGCAGACTCTAGATGGTCCTTAAGCCCATACTCGTGTCGGAGCCTGCTAATACCGTCAGCGCTCGGTCGCTCACCGGTGCAAATTACAGCGCTGAACTCCTGCGGGCGACCCGCGGCGTCTTTGCGCCAAGTTCTGCAAAAGACGCGTTCTCCGTCCTCCCACAGCACTTGGAGAGCGCCGGCGTCGCCACCACCGCAGGACGGATTCATCTGTGAAGGTCCTCCGCCAGACCAAATTCGGAACTTGTCATAGTGGCCGCATCAGGCCAAGACGCTCCCAGGGAGTGTCAGCTGAAGGGTGGCTGCCATGTGGTGCGCGCGCGGCCGCCCGTAATTTGCCCCCTATGTCGCTCACGGTTCACTCGAGACCCGATCGCCGAAGCCGTCGTATTGCTGACGCCGCTGCGATCCGCGTGCCGCCCGACCGATGGCGCCGGCTTCTGGCGCAGTCGAGGCAGCGAGAAGGAGAACGTTGCTCCCGGTCCGTCATTTTCCTTTGCATCAATCCAGCCCTGATGATTTTCGATGATCAAACGGCTGACGAACAGGCCGATTCCCATCCCCTCGCTCTTGGTCGTCCATAGAGGCTGAAACAGCCGATCGAGGATTTTAATGTCCAGGCCGGCTCCCATGTCCCTGAAGCTCAGCCTTACGTGATCGGGTTCGTCACAGGCGCTTCTGACCACCAACTCTTTTCGATGACGGTTCGACCGCGGCCATTGCCTCGCACGCGTTGAGCAGCAGGTTTAGGATCACCTGCTGAAGTTGGACGCGGTCCCCCTCCACGGACGGCAGATCGTGCGCCAGCTCCATCCGCACCGCGATCCGATTGCGTTGAAGTTCGCTCAGGGTCAAGGCAACTACTTCCCGCGCGGCATCATTCAGATCGACCGATTCCGTTCGGGTCGTTCTCTTGGCGAAGAGCGAGCGCAGTCGATCGATGACTTGGGCTGCACGCTGGCCATCACGAAGCGTTCGGCGCGCAGCTTCCTCGGCGCCTTGGACATCGGGAAGATCGGCGCTCAGCATCCTGACGCAGGCACTGGCGTTAGTAATGATTCCAGTCAGCGGCTGCTTAACCTCGTGTGCGAGCGATGGAGCCAACGCACCGAGACTCAGCACCCTGGCTGTGTGCGTCAGTTCCGATCGCGCTTGGTTCAGCGCCACTTCGGAAAGATACTGCTGGGTCATGTCCTGAACGGCGCCGATATACTCCAGCGAGCCGTCCTGAGCTCGGGCGGCATGGGCCACCATGCGAACATATTTGACCGAATTGGCGGGCATCAAAAGCCGGTGCTCATGCGAGATTTCCTCGCCGCCTTGACGCGCGCGCTCTATGGTTTCGCGGAGCGAAGCACGATCCTCAGGATGAAGCCGAGAGCCAAGCAGATCGAGCGTCACACGAATTCTTTTATCGAAGCCAAATATACGGTGGAGCTGATGCGAACAAACCAGTTCGTCGGTTGCGGTCCGCCAGGAGAAGCTCCCGGTTGAACTGAGGCGCTCTACTTCCGCGAGAAATGCCTCACGCCGCTTCAGCGCTTCATCACGCCGCGCCCGCTCAATCGCGACACCGCCAACGTGGGTTACCCTGGCAATGAGATCCTGATGATCGAGCGCGAGCAGGATGTGCCCGTCCCAGAGCAATGAAATTTGTCCCTGGATCGCGTTTTCGGCTTGAATGGCTACGCCGAGCGCCGCCGGCACCAGGCTCTTGACCCGAGATGGGTCGGCGATCGGCCGCAGATCGCCAAATCTCACGGCGTGACCGAACGTCCCAACGGGCTCTTGCGCTTTCAGCTGAGGCCGTCGGTCACGACGCAGATCAAACGACCCAAAGGAAAACTCGTTGAGTGTAGGGGCTCCGACTCCGGTCATTGGCTTCCCTCGGCAAACGGGCCTTCAGCAGAAAGGGCCTGGGTCAGTGGGAGTTGCACGGCACTCACCCCATAAACGGAGGCGCGGCCTAATGTCGTCTCGCGGAGCGCCAGACGACATCTCGTTGCGCGCCCAGAGTGGGAAGGCAAACCTACCCGAAGACCATTTGACGCTCGGCAGCGCCTGAGGCTTTGGGCATTCCCTGCGCCGGCTGGTATTTATGCCCTCGCCTCGTCAAAAAAAATTTCCTAGTGTCGAGTCTTATGTTTGTGGCGGCAGCGCGACCCGGAGAGCGCCGATGCGGGTCTTTTTTTCAACGGACAGCCTGCCGCCGCGCGACCGTGTGAGGTTTTGGTGTGAGTTCTTCGCTCAGCTGGCTCATCACTTTACGCCGGGCGAAGTTCAGGATGGCGACACCTTCCAGGCTGTGGCGAGCGGGCAAGCGGCGCGCGGGTTCGCTCTGCTTGAGATCCAATCGGGGCTAGAGAGCATCCGTCGCACCGCTGCCGATGTCGCCAGGGACAAGACGAAGGCTTTCTTCGTCCGCCGTTTCCGCCGGGCGGCTATTTGGAAGGTCGCGCCCGGGGGCGCGCCATTGGACCTCGTGTTCGAGCCGGGGGATTTCTGCACCAGCTCAAGTGAATGGCAATTCGAGGAAAAATCGAACGGCGCCTCGTTCATCCTGTTGGTCATCCCGCATGCCGCGCTGTCTGCTGTTCTTACGACGGGGCGACTCGCGCGTCCCTTCCGGCTGCCGGCCAGTTCGCCCCTTGGCTCGCTTCTTTCAGCGGCCATCGACGCAGCGAACGCGCAGGTTCCGCTGCTTCCCGATGAACTTGGCGAAGGGGTCTTATTCAACCTATGCGGCCTCGTGGCGCTCGCCTGCGCGGCTGCGGACGAAGACGCCGAACGAGCTCAGGATTCGGCGCGCGCAGCGCAGCTCAAGGCGGTCAAGCGGCACATCGAACTTAATCTCGCCGATCCCGGCCTCAGCCCCTCAGGCGTCGCCAGCGCGGTCGGAGTATCGGTCCGCCAGCTCCATCGGCTATTTGAGGGCACTGGCGGCAGCTTTTCCCGCTACGTCCTGCGCCAACGGCTCCTCAGGTGCCGCGATGCTGTCGCCGGCGCGACTGGAACCGGCCGCTCGGTCGTCGACATCGCGTTCGGCTGGGGCTTCAACAGCATGGCGACCTTCTATCGCGCCTTCGCCAACGAGTTCGGCGCCGCTCCCGTCGCCTTCCGCGAGGCGCTCCATGGCGAGGGTGGGTGATAAATGAATCCGGAACAGCAGGAACTCGTTCGCACGACCTTCGCCAAGCTCGCGGTGATGCCAGAGGTGGCGGGGGCGGTGTTCTATCACCGTTTGTTCGCCGATCGACCGGACTTGCGCCCGCTGTTCAAGAACGACATGCGCATTCAGGGTGTCAAGTTGATGACCATGCTCGCCATGGTCGTCTACCATTTGCACGAGCCTGGGCAGGTCCTGCCACCAATCCGCGACCTCGGCGTTCGGCATGTCACCTATGGCGTCAAGCTCGCCGACTACGAGGCGCTGAGAGAAGCGCTACTCTGGACACTCGAGCAAGCGCTGGGAGAAGAGTTCACGCCCGCGGCGCACGATGCCTGGACGGCCTGCTATGACGAACTCGCCGACGCGATGAAGACGGCGGCAATCGAGGCGTGACGCTGGCCCTAGGCCACGCGCGAAGCTCAGCTTCCCGTCGTGGTCGCCCGCGTTCCTCCTCCTGTCGTGCTCGCGACAGCGGCCGGCGAGGCCGGGCTTGCCGCCGCCTCTGCGCCCTCTTCGGTCGCCCGGATGAATCCCGGCACGCCCGTCTCGACCACAGGATTGAACCGGATATTCGTCGTTATGTCGTCTCGAATCTCCCGCATGGCCTCTTCAGGCAGGACCGAAAGGTCAAAATTCTCTCGGATACGATTCGGTTTGGTCGAGCTCATCAGAACCGCGGTTCCGCGTTGCACGGCCCAGGCGAGCGCAACCTGAGCAGGAGTTTTGTGGACGCGCTCGGCGATGCCTTTGATCACAGGGTCGTCGACGATTCTGGGCGACGAGGCATGCGCCAACGGCGCCCCGGCCTGGACGACAATCCCGTGTTCCCGACAGAAGTCGATGAGGTCCCATTGCGGGAAATACGGATGGCACTCGACCTGGACCGACGCGGGCTTGATGCGGGCAGCGGCAAAGATCTCCCGCAACGTCTCCAAGGTAATGTCCGAGAGCCCGATCGCCCTGCACCGGCCCTCGTCCACGAGGCGTTCGAGCGCTTGCCACGTCTCCAGCAACGTCACCCCGGAATCATAGACGACCTGACCGCGCTCGTCGGTCGGGTCCTGGTCGTCGCCCGGGCGAAAGGCAAACGGAGTATGAATCATATAGCAATCGACGTCGTCGATTTGCAGTCGCCGTCGGCTGGCGTCAAAGGCGGGCTTGACCCGCTCAGGACGATGATTGGTGTTCCATAGCTTCGTGGTGACGAAAAGCTCCCGCCGCCGAATCGTCCCCGCCCTGAACGATTCCTGCATCGCCTCGCCAACTGCCTCTTCAGTGCGGTAACGCTCCGCACAATCGAGATGTCGATATCCGACTTCCAGTGCGGTCTTGGTCGCCTGTTTGGCGATGAGAGGATCGTGGATCAGGGTACCGAACCCAACGGCGGGAATAACACCAGATCCATGGGTCAGAGGAATCCTCGCATAGCGAAGCGTGTCGGGCGTTGCCATGCTCGCACTCCTTTGGTCCACATCAGGCGAACACTCTGCACGAAGCTTCTTAGCCGCCATTGCACGAAGGCGCCAGCGGCGCCGAAGGCTCTGAGGAGGCGCGCGAGCGAGTCGCGTGACGCGGGACAACACCTCGACGGTTGCTCGCGGCCGCGAAGCTGGGCATCGCGGCGCACGATACGATGGTATCGGCGACACCATCGCACAATATCGACTTCCCGGCGCCGGCGTCATGCTGCATCCGTTTCGCGGACGGCGGCGTCATGACAGGAGAGTGCAGACGCCCAGCTCGATCCCTGACGGCTCGATCAAAGGAGCACGAAGATGAAAATCGTGATGGTGTTGACTTCGCACGATCAACTGGGAAGCACGGGCCGCAAGACCGGATTCTGGCTCGAAGAGCTTGCAGCTCCTTACTACACGTTCAAGGATGCTGGCGTTGAGATCACGCTCGCATCGCCCAAGGGGGGACGACCGCCCCTCGACCCCAAGAGCAACGAGCCTGAATTTCGTACCGAGCTTACCCTCCGCTTCGAGAAGGAGGCGGCCGCGGAAGCGCAGCTCCGCAAGACCGTTCGCCTTGACAGCGTGAGGCAGGGAGACTTCGATACGGTCTTCTATCCGGGCGGCCATGGTCCGATGTGGGATCTCGCCGAAGATGAGCACTCCATCAAGCTGATCGAGTCGTTTATTGCCGCCGGGAAACCAATCGGCATTGTGTGTCATTCTACGGGTGCGTTGCGACACGTTGAGACGCCGGATGGCAAGCTTCTGGTTCAGGGAAAGGAAGTCACTGGCTTCACCAACGGCGAGGAAGAAGAGGTGGGCCTCACTAAAATCGTGCCCTTCCTTGTCGAGGATGCGATGTTGAAGCTTGGCGCGATCTTCTCGAAGAAGGCAAACTGGGCGTCACACGTCGTTAGTGACGGCCTGCTGATAACGGGCCAGAACCCGCATTCCTCTGGCCCAGCTGCGAAGACGCTATGGCGGCCGTAAAGCAAAAGGCCAAACCTGTCACTGTTCGGGCTTCGTAAACCGCCATCCGTTGAGCGACGGCTCACTTCCGTGCATGGGCTGGATCGGCGCTCAATAGCCGCGCACTTGATCGAGTTTCTCTAACGGCCCCTGCGGTCGCCTACGGCGGCCGAGGGGTCATGAGGCGGAGGGCCGCCATGAGACGGTTGGCTTTCGTCATATTCGCAGCGGCGATGGCCATTTGGGACTTGACGTCGATTGTGGACGGAAGCGACATAGATCAGCCTTCGCCTGTGTATCGGCGTGGGGAGTTGGCCGGGACGTCTGATAAGGCGTTCCTGGGGCCAACGCGGAAAGCAGCGGCTTCGGACCTGCGCGCGGCGCCGCTTGACTCTTGTGGCGCCGTGCCCGGAAGTGGCATCTGTTTCGCCAATGTCGGCGTGTCGCTCAGTGAGAGATCTTGGCGATGATCTGTGAACTGCGCGTGAATCAGTCTGCAGAGCGGCCAATCCGGCGAATTGGATGTATCGCTTGAGCGTACCGGAGCGTGATGCTCACCGCAATGATCGGCGCGATCGTTCTCACGCTTCACCACAAGCCGGGCGTCAAGCGCCAGGACGTCGGCGCACAGGTGGCCCGTAACCCCGAAACTGCGGTCGAGGTGCGCAAGGTGGCCTCGCGCGCCGGCATTTGAAGGATCGCAGCGGATGGGAGTCGACCTCACCCACTATCTCACCCTCGCCGCGATCGTGTTCACGATCGGCGTCGCGGGCATCATCCTCAATCACAAGAACATCATCATCATCCTGATGTCGGTCGAGCTCATCCTTCTGTCCGTGAACATCAACCTCGTGGCCTTTTCGAGCTTTTCGGGCGATCTGACCGGGCAGGCCTTCGCGCTCTTCATCCTCACCGTCGCCGCGGCTGAATCGGCGATCGGTCTTGCGATCCTGGTGGCCTATTACCGCAACCGCGGTTCAATCGCGGTTGAGGACATCAATTCGCTGAAGGGCTGAGACCGGTGTACCAGCTGATCGTCTTCCTGCCGCTGCTCGGTTTTCTGATCGCCGGCGTCTTCGGGCCTTGGATCGGCGTGCGCG
>Ga0335073_10010318_pt1 | contig 13129 bp, 9 predicted proteins | sample Lox_Sample_22_FD_207093 | JGI IMG/M metagenome (GOLD analysis project Ga0335073, IMG submission 207093) | Soil microbial communities from Loxahatchee National Wildlife Refuge, Florida, United States - Lox_Sample_2.2 | ecosystem: Environmental > Terrestrial > Soil > Wetlands | place: USA: Florida...
GTCCAGCCCGAGCGTGCCTATCGTGACCCCGGCCAGTGGTGTCTCGAGGGTATCTGCAACTACCGTGCGGCCCATCAGGGTAGTGGTGGGAGCCGTCACGGCAATCGACGCGCTGCCGCTCCCGGTCACCGTCATTCCGTCCACGTCAGCCGCCGCGGAAATCGAGATGTTGAATGTCCCGAGCGCCTGTTTGAGCGGCGCGGTGAGTGTCAGAACCGCGGTCTGTCCAGCCGTGATTCCCGCCGGCTGAAAGGACGCTGTGATCCCCGCCGGCAGTCCGGTGACGGAAAGCTGGGCGAGCTGATTGAATCCGTTGGCAGTGGTAAGCGAGACCGCGAACGAAACGCTCTGCCCCTGAATCAAACTGGTGGATGATGGAGTCGCGGTGAGAGTGAACCCGGTGGTGGGCGTTACCTTGAACGAGGCCGCGGAAACGGCCGTTCCCCCGGGCGTAACGATGCTGATGCTGCCCGCCGCGGCGCCGGCGGGAACGATGAACGAAACGGCCGTCGCCGAGACGGTCAGCGGCAGCAAGGTGACCGACCCGCCGCCCAGTTGCGCCATGGCGACCTGCGTCGCCGAGTCGAGGTTTGCCCCTGTGGCATTCACGATCGTGCCGTAGGGGCCGGTCTTGGGGTTGAAATCCGTAATGGTGGGGCCGCCGCTTGTCATCCCGCAGCCCAAATTCAGTGCCGCATTAAGGACCATCTGGACATCGGCAACACTCACCAGTTGGTCCTGGTTCAAATCGTTGTTGGCCGGCGCGAGTCCCAGCGCCTCGTCGATTTCCAGTTGAACGTCGGCAACGCCGATGGTGTTGCCTCCCGTGACGTTGCAAGGCGAGGTGGTGGTTGCATGGGCGTAGATCAGCGCGAGGCACAATAACGCGACACGGCTCAGCGGCACCAATCGAGATTAGCCGCACCCTCATCCGGCGCAAAGAGCATGAACATGCGCCCCGGATGTGGGGCAGACGGCAGGATTGCACGAGCCACAACGTCCTAAATAATGCGCTTACGGATGGCCTTGGAAACGGCTTCCGAGCGCGAATGGACGTGCAGCTTTTCGTATATGCCGCGGATGTGATTGCGGACAGTGTTGATGGTGATGCCGAGTTGCCCGGAGAGCGCGGTATAGCTGTAGCCTTCCGCCAGCAGGTTGAGCACGCTCAGGTCCCGCTGCGACAATCCGTGGTCCTCATCCTGGCGCTGGGGCGGGGCTTTCTGAAAAAGCGTCACCACCTGGCGCGCGATCTCCGGCGTCATGGGCGCTCCACCCTCGTGGGCCTCCGCGATGGCCTCCAGCAGGCGCGCGGGCGGAGTCTTTTTGAGCAGATATCCGCAAGCGCCGTTGCAGATGGATTCGAAGACCTGGTCCTGCGCATCGAAAACCGTGAGCATCACCACCTGGACCCGCGGATAACGCTCGCGCAGCAATTTCACTCCCTCCGTGCCTTGCATTCGGGGCAGATTGATATCGAGCAGGATGACATCCGGATGCGCGGGCGCGATCCGCATGGCGTCTTCCACGGCGCGGTATTGGCCAATGCACTGGTAGCCGGGCGTGCCCTCGATAAGCAAGGCGAGGCCCTGGCGCGTAGTGCGGTCGTCTTCCACAATGGCGACGCGGATGGGGCCGCTGGCAGACACGGGTACCCTATTAACCCCCATTTCGAAGTCCGAATGGTAGAGCATATTTATGCGGCCGGCTGAGCGGAAAGCTCAAGACGATTTCGGCCCCGCCTCCCGGAGCCGTCCCGGCGGCGATACTCCCGCCGAGCGCCGCAGCGCGAGCGCGCATGTTGGCGAGGCCGTTGCCCGATTCCGCATCGCCATCCGGGAAACCGCGGCCGTCGTCGGAGACGGTAACCAGGCATCGCCCCTGGCGCACTTCGATTTGGACAGCCAGGCGGCGGCATCCCGAGTGACGGGCGGCATTATGCACGGCTTCCTTGACGATGAGGAAGAGATTCCGGCGCTGGTCGGGCGAGAAGGCCAGGTGCTCGATTCCGGCGGCGGCGTCAAGCCTCCACTCCACGCCCAGAGGTTCGAGAGTTTCCCCGGCCAGCTGGCGCAGGCGCCGAACCAGGTTTCGCATGTCGTCGCGGCGGGGGTCGATGGACCAGACGATATCGCTCAGACCGTCCACCAGTCCGCGGGCGGTTTCGGCGATTTCGGTGAGGTGGCGGCCGGGTTCGGCTTGCGGAAGCCCGGCCTGCCGGTGGGCGATTTCGCTGAGGATCGCCACGCGGGTGAGGCTGGCGCCAAGATCGTCGTGCAGATCGGCGGCGATGCGCAATCGCACCCTCTCCAGTTCCAACCGGCGCGCCAGGTGGTAGCGATGCCCGCCAAACATGGCCCCCGCAATCCCGGCGGCCAGCAAGGTGAGGAACCAGGACCGCCCCCAAAGCGGGGTCGCAATGTGAAACATCACCTCCGCCGGAATGGGATTGGAGCTACCCGGCGGGGCGGCGGCGCGCACCAGAAAATGGTAATTGCCGGGCGGCAGACCGGCGTAGTCGACCGATCGCTGCTCCGAGGGCGGACTCCAGCCGCGGTCGGTTTCTACCAGTTGATATTGATACTCGACCGCCTCGCCGACCGCGACGTATTCGATATGAACATGGCGCTGGCTGGGCGTTAGCTGCATGCCCGCGATACGGCGCGCGCCGGGATCGGTTACCGCACGCGGTTCGCCGTTGATCTCCAGCGCGGTGATGTAGACGGGCGGCGTCGCGCGTGGCGACTCCGTCTCCGGCGTCATGCGCGAGATCCCCATGGTGGTGCCGAACCACATGGTTCCCTGACCATCCCGGAGGATCGCCGACACGGAGCCGCCGGCCAAGCCATCCGCGGTGGAATAGTGTTTCCAGAGACCGCTGGCCGGATCGAGACGATCCAGCGCACGGGCGGTTCCGATATAGATCCGGCCGGCCTGATCCTGGCCGATGCGAAGGGCGGTAACGCTGGAGAGCCCCCCGGCTGTGGTGAAACTGGTGAAGCGGGGATGAGCCGAGCCAGGATCGGCCGCATGGCCTGCCCCACCATCGGAGGAAGCCACCCACAGGCTGCCGGAGCCATCCACAAAGAGTGCCGAAATCCAACCCGGGGGAACGCCATCGGCGGAAGTGAAGCGTTCGAAGCGCCCCTCGCGGTATCGCACCAGGCAGTTGGGGCGCATGGAGCTGGCATCGTTGCTGACGCCAATCCAGAGGTTACCGGCGCGATCTTCCGCGTAGGCCGAGGCGTACCCGGGAATCTCATCTTGTGTGTAGTGATGCAGCCGGCCGGTGGACGGCTCCCAGCGGCTGGGGCCTCCGCCATTTCCGATGGTCGTAATCCAGATATCGCCCCGCAAATCCTGATAGAGGCGGAAAATGTCGTTGGATGGAAGTCCGTCGCGGGTGGTGTAGACGGCTCGGGGCCGGGTCTGGGCCAGCTGCTCGAAATTCACACGCGGAAAGCGGCACAATCCTTCGCCGGTGGCGATCCACCACTCGCCGTTGCGGTCGACCAGCGCACTCTGATTCGATGCCCAGCCGAAATAATGGATTGACGGGGGGTACCGCGGCCGCACCGAAGTGAACGCGCCGGCGGAGAAGCGGTGGAGCAGAATGGCGGAGCCTTCGTTGGAGACCGCGTAAAGCGAGCCGTCGATTTCGAAAAGGCCGGTGATGGAGCGATTTGCCATGCCTTCGCGCGCGGTGAAGGTGGTGAAACCGTTACGGACGATGCGCGCCAGGCCGTGGTCGACTCCCGCCCAGAGGTTCCCCTGGCGATCCTGGCCGATCGCCAGGACGGCGCGTCCGGAAAGCCCTTCTTCCTGCGAATAGTTCACAAAGCGGCCGCCGGAGAGTTGACTGAGGGAATGCGCGGTTCCCACCCACAATGTGCCGCCGGAGTCCTGGAAAAGGGAGTGGATCCGCGGGGTAGGCAGTCCTGCCGCGTTACCCAAGATGCATTCCGCGCGCGGAGCGGTCGAATCGATGGCGATGCGCCAGAGCCCATCGAGCGTACCGGCCCAAAGCTTGCCTTCGCGCGTTACCAGGACGGCGTTCACGACCACGCCGGGCAGACCGCGGGCGGCGCCGAAACATTCCGATGTTCCGTTGGCAGCGAGGCGGCAGATGCCGTGTGAAGTGCCCGCCCAGAGATTGTCGTGGGCGTCGGCGGCCAGGGACCTGACGATGTCGCCGGCGGGCGTCGGGAGACCGGCGCGGTCCACTGTCTGGCCGCGGATGCGGTAGAGACCGCCGGTAGCGCCCGCCCAAACCGTTCCCGCGCGATCCTCGAGCAGGGCGTAGACCGGTCCGGTTATGCCGAGCGAGCGGAATTGATGGGCCGACCGGGGAGGCGCGGCGGGATCGAGGCGCGCGATGCCATTGTCGGTGGCGGCCAGATAGACACCTCCGCTGGTCTCGAGAAAAGCGTTCACCGAACGGCTGGGAAGGCCCTCCGCCACGCCGTAATTGACGAAGCTATAGCCATCGAAGCGGGAGATCCCTTCCGCCGTGCAAAGCCACAGGAATCCCTTCGAATCGGCAAAAATGCAATAAGTGGCATTGCGGGCAAGACCGTCCGCGGCGGTATAAATGTGGACCGGAAGCTGGGTGGCCGAAGCCGTGGCGGCAGCGAGAAAAAGCGCGATCCCGGCGAGTCCCCTGATGGCCACGGTAATTCAGTATAGCGGGCAGTCCGGAGCGCCGGCGCGGACGTCAACCCCTTTTCACCGGTTCGAACCATGGCGTACCGGGCACCTGTGCCTTACGCGCCGCGTCGTCGTTCATCTCCACACCGAGGCCCGGGCGCTCCGGGGGCGTGATAAATCCCTTCTGGATGATCTCGCCTTCCTTCACCCAGTTGCGCCACAAATCCGGCGAATCGATCCAATGCCATTCCTGCACCAGGAAATTCGGGATCACCGCGCAGACGTGGGCCGTCGCCATCATCCCCACCGGCGAAGTCACCGCGTGCGGCGCCACCGGAACGTAGTAGGCGTGCGCCATATCCGCGATTTTGCGCGCTTCCAGCAGGCCGCCGGTTTTCTGGAAGTCGGGCATGATGATATCCGCCGCGCGTTTCTCGAGGATCTCGCGGAATCCCCATCGCATATAGATGTTCTCGCCGCAGCAAATCGGCGTGCTGGTAGAGGCGCGAATGTCGCGCATGGCATCGATGTTTTCCGCCGGCACGGGCTCTTCCAGCCACATCAGCTTGAACGGTTCGACTTCCTTCGCTACCCGCTTACCGGTGGTCGCGTCGTAGCGTGCGTGCATGTCCACCGCCAGGTCGAAGTTCTTCGGATAGAGTCCGCGCGTGAACGCGATCTTGCCGATCATGTGATCAATTTCGTTATTGTTCGCGGTCCAGTTGACCCGGTCGAATCGCGAAGGATCGAGAGCGTCGTCAATATCGATCTTCGCCGCCGTAAATCCCATCTCCTGAATCTGGTTGATCCGGGCTTTCGAGCGTTCGTCGCCGGGAATCATTTCGCGCGCGCCCGAATCGCAATAGATGCGCACCCGTTCGCGCACCTTGCCGCCGAGCAGTTGATAGACCGGCAAGCCCAGCGCCTTGCCCGCGATGTCCCAAAGCGCGATCTCCACACCGGTGAGCGCCGTGACATACTGGCCGCCTTGTGCTCCGGCAAATACGCCCGAGGTGCGGATACGCTCGAACGCCGCTTCGATATTCAGTGGGTCTTGACCGATCAGCAGCCGCGCAAAAGAGTTGATCAAGGGAACGCTGCCCTGCGCGGCGTCGGTCGCCTCGCCGCTTCCCACAATTCCCTGATCGGTATATACCCGGACATGTACCTGGTAGCCATGCACGCGAACTTCCGCCGTCCGCACCTCTGTGATTTTGAGCTTGGGGCGGCGATAGGGACTGCTGTTCTCCTGCACAGCACGCGCCAGCACGGGCAAGCTCAGGATACCCGTCAGAAGAGACCTGCGACTCGTGGAAATCATCCGCATCTCCTACGCAAGAGCGAATTTGTTGCGCCAAAAATTATCTACCAAGCCGCCTTGCAACGCAAGGTCAGCGGTTGGCTGTCAGGTTGACAGACGCGCTGCGCAGACTGGTCGCGCTCGCAGTCAATGTGATGCGGCCCGCTGTGCGGGAAGTTCGCACTACGGCCAGGGCTTTTCCGAGAAACAGTTTGCGGCGCGAGCCCTGGTACATTTCCTGGCTGGTCAGGTCGCCGTTGCCGACGGCGCCAATCACTCCGGGACCTTCGAGTTTGAAGGTCACTTCATGATCCGCGTTGGGATGCGGTTGGCCGCCGGCGTCCAGCACTTCCACCGTGATAAAAGAAAGGTCCTGGCCATCCGCTCTCAGCCTGGTCCGGTCCGGTGTCAGCCGGATTTGCGCGGGCTCGCCGACTGTCCGCAAGACCGATTCCGCCACCACCTTTCCGCCCTCGACAGCTTGCGCTTTCAGTACTCCCGCGGCGTATGGCACGGTGAAATCCGCCGTGAATTTCTCACTGCGGGTGGTCGGCTTCTCGCCGATGAGTTTGTCGCCCAGGTACAGGCGCACCTGCCCGCTCCGGGAATAAACTTCCACTTCGAGCGGCTTGCCCTCCATGCCGGGCCACGTCCAGCTTTCATATACCGGGTAGGAACCCCAGCGCGTAACATACACTTCTTTCCCTTCCGGCGCCGGTTGCCGGACGCCGAGAAAGAGCTTCTCGCCGCGATCCCACAAAATGTTGCGATAATGCGCGATGGCTTTGCGCGCGCCACAAATATCGAGATCGCCGCAGTCCGACCCGTGGCAGGGATAAGGCGCTCCGTAGCTCTCCCGGCTGTGGTCGTTCACATCGCGGAAATACCACCGCCCGAGCCCCGATTCGCCGAGATAATCGATGGCGGTCCAGACGAAGCTTCCCACGATATACGGAAAGTCCGTCACCATGGCCCAATCGTCGAAGCTGACTTTGGGGAAGGACTCCGTGCAGGCCATGATTCGCGACGGGACGCGTTTATGGTCGGCCGCGTGGTTGCCCAAATTATAGTTGTAGCCTCCGATGTCGAGCGCGGCATAGAATGCGTCGGTTTCGGTCCACTTGGGAACGAAGTTCAGCGCCGAAGTAATCGGCCGCGTCCGGTCGAGCCCGCGCAGATAATCGGCGAGCATCCTGGCTTCCTGCGCTCCCAGCGGCTCTCCGCGTTCCGGAATCTCATTACCGATACTCCACATCACCACCGAAGGATGATTGCGGTCGCGCAGCACCATGGCGTCGAGGTCGCGCTGCCACCAATCTTTGAAAACTACGTTGTAGTCCTGGGGATTCTTGCCTTTCGACCAGCAGTCGAACGCTTCGTCCATCACCAGCATCCCGAGCCGGTCGCAGGCGTCGAGGAACGCCGGAGATGGGGGATTGTGCGATGTCCGGATGGCGTTGAAACCGGCCTCTTTCAGAAGCTCTACGCGGCGCTCCTCGGCGCGATCGAACGCGCACGCGCCCAGCGGACCATTATCGTGGTGAACGCAGCCGCCATTCATTTTCACCGGCTTGCCGTTCAGCTGAAAGCCTCTCTCAGCCGACCATTCCACCGATCGAATGCCGAAGGGAGTGGAAACCTCGTCCACCGGCTTGCCGTTCTCGATCACGCGAGTTACGGCACGGTAAAGCGCCGGCGATTCCGGAGCCCACAGCAGCGGCTTATCGACCGCGATTTCCTGGTTTACCTCCACCGAACCGCCCGCCTCCACCTCGGCGCTGCTGATCGTCTGCCCGGCGGTAACGCCGGAGTGGCCGAAAACCATGGTGTGAAGCGTGAAATTCGATTTGGTGTTGGATTCGTTCGCGACCCGGGTCTTGACCGAAACTTTCGCCTTGTCCGGGCTCACTTCCGGAGTCGTGACCGAGACGCCCCAGGGCGCCACGCGCACCGGTCCGGTAACATGCAGCCAGACGTGACGATAAATCCCCGATCCCGAATACCACCGGCTGTTCCGCTGTTTGGACTGATCCACGCGGATGGCCAGGACGTTGTTGCCGGGCTTGAGATGTGGCGTCAGATCGTGAAAGAAGGTGGTGTACCCGTAGGGATGCATCCCCAGGTCGTGACCGTTTATGTATACGGTCGCGTTCATGTAGATTCCCTCGAACTCCACGCTCACGCGCCTGCCGCTCCAGGAAGTGGGCATGGCAAACATCCTTCGGTACCACCCTACGCCGACCGGAACATAACCGCCGCCGCCATCCACGGGGCTGTTTGGATCCATTTTGCCTTCGATGCTCCAATCGTGCGGCAGGTCGAGGGTCCGCCAACTCGAGGCATCGAAGTCCGGAGATTCCGCGCCGGCGGGGTCGCCGAGGAGGAATCGCCAATCGCTATCGAAAAGAGAGCGCTCCCGGAGCGGTGGCTCTCCGTTAGAGAGAACGGGCAGCACAGCGCCGGCGGCGGGCAACAGTGCGCAAAAAGTTCTGCGATTCATGGCTGAAAGGCCATTGTCGCAAGTTTTCGAGGGATCGGTTGTGAGTGAGCCGCGACTGCGAAGGAGCGGTGCCTTTGGTAGGAATGGCGCGAATGGCGCCGCTCTCTCGCGGTCGCGGGAGGGAGGCTTACGCGACTTTCAGCAGTTCGGGTTGCGGCACGCCGGCTCCGAATCCCTTCTGCACCGGGACCTCGCGCAGGCACAACGGATCGAGACCGCGGGCCGGAGCACGCTGCTCCCAGCCATTCTCGACGGCCGGAAAGGCATACCAGCCGACGTTTGGAACATAAGCTACCCAGTTGTTCGGGCGTTGGGCATCACGATATAGCTTGATCATTTTGGCTCCCTTCCCCTGGCTCTCTGAGTTGGTGAGCTTGGGTACATCACGAAATGAAAATAACCGATATCTCTCGTGATCTCAACGAAAACGATGCGGGCACCCTCGGCGTACCCCCACCCGAGGGTAAGCCGGTTCGCGCGGGGGGTGAACCGAAGGGGAATTCGGCCGCAACACGCGGATGGTAGGAAAATGAAAGCAGGCGCAAGCTGTAAACATGCTCTCCGAAAATCAATGCTGGAATGCCGTGATGGCGCGCGATGGCAGCTTCGACGGCCGGTTCTTCTTCGGCGTCGTCACTACCGGCGTTTATTGCCGCCCGTCCTGTCCCGCACGCCATCCCCTACGGAAGAACATTCGCTTCTTCCAAGCCCCCGCCGAGGCCGAAAAGGCCGGATTGCGCCCCTGCGTGCGCTGCCGGCCGCTATGCGACCCCGCCCAACCGATCGCCGCCCTTTGCCGCTATCTGGAGGAGCATTGCGACGAACGTCCCAGCCTCACCACTCTTGCGGCGCGCGCCGGAGTAAGCCGTTTTCATCTCCAGCGAACCTTCAAAGCCGCCTTGGGGGTTACCCCGAAGCAGTATCTGGAGGCGCACCGCGTGGGCAAGCTGAAAAAAGAATTACGCCAGGCCAAGGATGTCACCACCGCGGTATATCAGGCTGGCTTCGGCTCTTCGAGCCGCGTTTACGAGCGCGCCAATTCGCGCCTGGGCATGACTCCAAAGCAATATCGCAGGGGAGGTGGCGGAGTGACCATCAAGTACGCCGTGATCCAATCGCCGCTCGGACCAGCCATGATGGGCGCCACCGGGCGCGGCGTCTGTTTCCTGCAATTCGGCGAATCGCGGGAGCAGCTTCTCGACCAATTGCGGCGCGAGTATCCCGCTGCCAGGCTCGAATCGGCTGTCGAACCACCAACCGCGGAATTCCGCCAGTGGATGGACGCGCTTTCCGCCTATCTTGCCGGCACGCCGCCCGCTACCAACCTCCCCTTGGACATCCAGGCCACGGCCTTCCAGATGCGTGTGTGGGATTATTTGCGGTCGATTCCTGCCGGCACGGTCCGATCCTATGCTGAAGTGGCGCAAGGAATTGGCCAGCCCACCGCCGTCCGCGCGGTAGCGCGGGCATGCGCCGCGAATCGCGTAGCGGTAGTGATTCCCTGTCATCGCGTGGTCCGAAAGACGGGCGAATCGGGAGGATACCGCTGGGGCGAAGAACGAAAACGTGCGCTACTCGATCGGGAGCGGTAAAGCACTGCCGTCCGCGCGGTAGCGCGGGCATGCGCCGGCGAATCGCGCGGCTATAGTGATTCCCTGTCATCGCGTGGTCCGAAGAACGGGCGAATCGGGAGGATACCGCTGGGGCGAAGAACGAAAACGTGCGCTACTCGATTGGGAGCGCTAAAGCGCTGCCGTCCGCCTGCCGATTAAAAGGGCATGGCCGCTACGACCACAACACAAGTTATCTTTCCATGGCTGGAGAAGTACAGCGTGGGAATACCCCAGATCGATGCCCAGCACCAGGGATTGATCCGCCTGATTAACGATTTGCATGCCGCCATGAGCAGCGGGCAAGGAAAGCTCGCGGTGGGCAAGATTCTGGATGAACTGATCCGCTACACCGAGCAGCACTTCAGCTACGAAGAGAACATGCTAAAAGTGCGGGGATATTCCAAACTCGCCGGCCATCATGCCGAGCACAAAAGACTAACCAGCCAGGTCATCGAGCTGCGCGAGAAATACAAAAATGGCGGCCTGGCGCTGACCATGGAAGTGATGCAGTTCCTGAAGAACTGGCTCGCCAACCATATTATGGGACACGATCAGCAGTACGCCGCTGAATTCAGGAGCAAATAGTTAGCCGGCCGTATTGACCGAGCCCACTCGTTTGGCTTCGAATGCAGCGATTTCGCCCTCGTGGCTCAAAATGTAGCCAAGCTCATCCACGCCCTCGAGCAGGCAGTGGCGCGCGAAGCTGTCCACGGGAAACTTTACTTCCCGGCCGCCGGGCAAAGCGAGAGTTTGGGCCGCAAGATCGATTCTGACGGTGGCATCCGGGGCAGCATCGAGCGCGGCGAACAATTCGGCGTGCACATCGGGCGGTACGACGATCGGCAAAAGCGAGTTCTTCAATGAATTCTGCTTGAATATGTCGGCGAACGAGGTGCTGATCACGGCGCGAAATCCGAATTGCGTCAGTGCCCACGGCGCGTGTTCGCGTGAGCTGCCGCAGCCGAAATTGTCGCCGGCGAGCAGCACCTGCGCATTCTGTCCACGCGGCTGATTGAGAATGAAATCGGGCTGGGGATTGCCATGTGCGTCGTAACGCCAGTCGTTGAAAAGCTGCCGGTCGAGCCCCTGCTTCGAAGTTGTCTTTAAGAAACGCGCCGGAATGATCTGGTCGGTGTCGATATTGTTAATCCGCAGCGGCACCACGCGGCTTTCGAAGTTGGTAAATGGCTTCATAACAATGTCCTCACGTCGGTCACCACGCCGGTGATGGCGCTGGCTGCCGCGGTGAGCGGGCTGGCGAGAAATGTCCGGCCGCCAGGGCCCTGGCGGCCTTCGAAATTGCGATTGCTGGTGGAGACACTGTACTGGCCAGGCGAGAGCTGATCGCCGTTCATGGCGATGCACATGGAGCAGCCCGGTTCGCGCCAATCGCAGCCGGCTTCCTTGAAGATCTCCGGAAGGCCTTCGGCGATCGCTTGCCGCTTCACTTCCTGCGAGCCCGGCACGACCATCACACGCACTTTAGGGCTGACTTTGCGGCCCTTCAGCAAGCCAGCGGCCGTCCGAAGGTCGGAAATGCGCGAATTGGTGCAGCTCCCGATAAAGACCACGTCGACAGGATGGCCAAGGAGTGGCTTACCCGCTTCCAAGCCCATATATTTCAGAGCCTTAGTTACAGAATCCCGAACCATTGGATCGGCTATTTCGGAGGGCTTCGGGAGCGCCCCGCCGATCGGCATGCCCATGCCTGGGTTCGTTCCGTAAGTGATCATCGGTTCGAGCGAATCGGCGTCGATGGAGACGGATCGGTCGTAGGCAGCCCCTTCGTCGGTGGGGAATTGCTTCCAGCGCACGAGGGCGGCGTCCCAATCGGCGCCTTTGGGCGCGTGCGGGCGGGTCGCCAGGTATTGGAACGTGGTGTCGTCGGGCGCGACCAAACCAGCGCGGGCACCGCCCTCGATCGACATATTACACACTGTCATACGTTCTTCCATGCCGAGCGAACGGATGGCGCTGCCTCGGTATTCGAACACGCTGGCCGTGCCCCCGCCCACCCCAATCTTCGCAATCAAAGCCAAAATGATGTCCTTGGCCGAGACTCCCGGCTTGAGCGTACCGTCCACACGAACTTCAAACGTTTTCGACTTTCTCTGTAGAAGGCATTGACTGGCAAGGACATGCTCGACTTCGCTGGTGCCAATGCCAAACGCCAGAGCGCCGAACGCCCCGTGGGTGGCGGTGTGGCTATCGCCGCAGACCACCGTCATGCCCGGCTGGGTCAGCCCGAGTTCCGGACCGATGACATGCACGATTCCCTGCCGGTCGCTATGGATGCCGAGGAGGCGGATGCCGAACTCGCGGCAGTTGGTTTCGAGTTGTGCCAGCTGTTTGGCGGCAATCTCATCCACTATGGGAAGCGAACGGTCCGTCGTGGGGATACTGTGGTCGACGGTAGCGATCGTGAGGTCGGGGCGGCGGACCTTGATCCCGCGTTCCCTCAATCCCTGGAATGCCTGCGGGGAGGTAACTTCATGTACCAGATGAAGGTCGATGAATAGCAGCGTGGGTGCGCCGGACTGCTCGTGGACGATGTGGGAGTCCCAGAGTTTTTCGATGATGGTCCGCATGGAAGGTGTTCCTTTATATTATGGCTGAGCGGGGGAGCCGGTAGGTCCCCCGCTCAACCGATCGCAGCGCACACCGATTCCCCTACCTGTTCAGTAGTAGCGGGCACGCGCGAAGGCCTGAGATCCGCGGTGACATGGCCGGAGGCAAGAACGGCTTCGATGGCCGATTCGACCGCGGATGCTTCTTCTTTCAAACTGAAACTGTACTCCAGCATGGCCGCCACCGAACCGATGGCGCCCAGCGGATTGGCTTTGTTTTGTCCGGCGATATCGGGCGCCGAACCATGCACGGGTTCGTACAACCCCACCCAAGCGCCGGACGGACGGCGGTCGCCAACCGAAGCCGAAGGCAACATGCCGATCGAACCTGCCAGCACCGCGCCCTCGTCACTCAAGATATCGCCGAACATGTTTTCCGTCAGCACTACGTCGAACCGGCGCGGATTGAGAATCAGTTGCATGGCGCAATTATCCACCAACA
>Ga0335073_10010320_pt1 | contig 13127 bp, 7 predicted proteins | sample Lox_Sample_22_FD_207093 | JGI IMG/M metagenome (GOLD analysis project Ga0335073, IMG submission 207093) | Soil microbial communities from Loxahatchee National Wildlife Refuge, Florida, United States - Lox_Sample_2.2 | ecosystem: Environmental > Terrestrial > Soil > Wetlands | place: USA: Florida...
TTACGATGGCGGGTGTGCTGACGGCTATCTTTTACATTCGATGGTCGGGGCAGGGACGGGCAGCGCAAAGTCTTTTATGGATACTCCTGGCGGCGCCGGTACTGCTCGTGGCAGGCTTCCTGCTTCGACCGTTGGGTGGCATCGCCAAGCTGGGGGATACACCCTCCTGGATATTGATCTGTACGGCAATCAGCCTCGTGGTATTCGCATTGCTGGCGTACCTGGTTGACTTGCGGGGGTGGCAAAGATGGTATGTATGGATCCGGCCGGCGGGTACCAGTGCCCTGATGTGTTATTTGCTGACATATATTCACTATTCAATTTTCAAAATGTTGCCGCCGGGCTGGAGGCTGCCGGCAGGATTGCGAAGCGGCGATATCGGGTTGTTGAAGTCGGTTATATTTTCGCTATTGATCGTGCTTTTGACGGGATGGCTGGAGAAGCGGAGGTTCAGGCTTTCGGTTTAGATAGCGGTGCCGGCTACGCTGGCGGCTTTTCCCCGGTGTCTGAGCTTCGGCAGCACTTTCCACCATTTTAGCATCGGAAGCCGGAAGAACCGGACGGCAAGGGTGGCGCCGGCCAGGGGACCCAGCCAATACAGCCACCATCCGGTCCAGACCCCGCTGACCACGGCGGGGCCAAGGCTTCGGGCAGGGTTAGTACTGGTCCCGGAGAGCGCGCCCTCCGCAAATACCATTATGCAATAGAGCGGCGGCATCAGGAAGGGGGTAAAGCGCCGCAGCTTCCGATGCCCGGTAAACAAGAAGATACCTGCGACCAGCATAAAGCTGGTGATGATCTCGCCGATAAAGGCAGCAGGAATATGGCCGGCGAGGGGAACCGTGTTACCGTAGCCCACGCTTGCGCCTTGTTCACCCCATAACAGCAATGGCAGTGCGCCGAGGACGGATCCGGCCAGCTGGGCCACGATATAGCCCAGGCAATGCGAGGTGAACATCCGCTTGCGGAGTCGGAAGGCGAGGCTGACAATCGGGTTGATATGAGCGCCGCTGATCCGGCCGACCGGGGAAAGGGTGATGCCGCAGCCGGTACACCCGAAGAGGAAGCCGGTGAAGGCCCGTCTCGCGCCGGGATCAGGGAGCAGGGACCGGATGGGAGAGCCGTCGCCGTTATTGAAGATGACGATAGAAAGGCCGATGGCGACCAGCAGGGCGGTTCCGATGAATTCGGAAAGATAGATATGGATGAGCTTGATTCGCAAGGCATTTGCTCCGGGCAATAACTTTCCATGAGTGCCGTAAGCAGTCGTTTTGAATGGCAGCATCAAGGTCTTCGACGCAAGGAATTTTCTCTCTCCAGGGCCGGCCGAGGGACGGCCCGGACATTATCTAATAAAAATACAAAAAAAGGTCCGATATCCGGTCAAAATTTGACAACCTCCCAGTAGGCTTTTTTCGGTTGGCCGGCAGTGTCAAATAAAAGTGGATAATTCTTTCTTCCCGGGACGGGATATTGGTCCAACCAGGTATGTTTGTCAGTGACATTCCAGAAGGTCACGCCGTTGATGGTTCTGCTGTTTTTGCGAAAGACTGAAAAGACGTTTCGGTATTGTTCGGCCTGTTTTTCCTGTATTTCCGGGGTATAGGCATCGGATCCTCCCGGTTGCCCGGAGTGGGAGTTCGCAAGGGGAGAGTTCGCCAGGGAATTCGCATGGGAGTTCGTTTGCCGGGGGGGATAGATGGAAATATCCAGTTCGGTGATCTGCACCTTCAGGCCGAGGCTGGAGAAGCGGTCGATAGATGCCTGCAGGTTAGCGGCGGAGGGCTCAAAGATGGACCAATGCGCCTGAATGCCCATGCCCGTGATGGGAACGCCGGCGGTTACGAGTTTTCGAAGGAGGCGGTATACCCGTTCCCGTTTTGCCGGCTGTTCGGTATTGTAGTCGTTGTAGAACAGTTGAGCATTGGGATCGGCGGCGTGGGCGTATTCGAAAGCTTTGGCGATAAATTCATCTCCGCAGATCCGGTACCAAAGTGAGTTGCGAAGATCCTTTGTTGTGTCGTCGCTGTTCCCGTCGGCAACGGCTTCATTGACGACGTCCCACGCGTAGACGCGGCCTTTATAGCGGCTGACCACGGCCGTGATATGATCTTTTAACCGTTTTAGCAATACTTCCTTTGTCACGGTATTCCCTGCGGGGTCTTTGAACAGCCAGCCGGGTGTCTGCTTGTGCCAGCAAAGGTTGTGGCCACGGATGCGCATCCCGTGAGCGGTGGCAAAATCGACGATGGCATCGGCGTCTTTCCAATAATAGCGGCCTTCTTCCGGGTGGATGGGGCCCATCTTCATGGCATTCTCGGGCGTCAGGCTATTGAATTGCCGGATGATGAGGGCGGTGTCGGGGCCCGTGATGTCGCGGAGGCTCACGGCTACGCCAATGGGGAAATAGTCGTGATAGTAGTCTTTGAGGCCTTTGGGTTGATCGGCCGGAAGTTGCAGGATGAGCAGAAAGGCAGCTGCAGATAATGTGATTGAGTAGCGCATGGCGGGGATCGTTGTTTTGGTTACCGGTGGGGGGATTCGGGCGGGCCCAGATAGCTGGGTCGGACGCCGCCGGCGTCTACGAGGATTTTTTGCAGCACGGGGCCGGCGTCTATGAGCCAGTATTTGAGGATATGGTTGCCCGGCCGGCGGATGTGATGTATGGAACTACTGATGCGGATGTTGTCGGCAACCATCTTATCCCAGGTCCCGGGGGCTTCATTGCCGGTACTGAGGTCGATGAGCTGCGGCGGGTCGTCGTCGAAGGAAATGGCATAGTGGATAGGTTGACGGTTGAAGGCCAGAATGGGCGAGAAATAGGCGTTAACCCTGACGGTCCCGGTGTCGAAAAGATAGAGTTGGTATTCCAGGCGGGGATTTTCGCCGCCGGGCGCCCGGGCGGGGGCAGTCACGGGGGTTGCCTGGATACCCGAGAGCGTACGACCGAGATCGGGTATGGTTTGCCATCGGATGTCCTGCGTGCCGATGGCGCGGGTATAGTGCGGCGCCTCTATGGAAACGTATCCGCTTGTTTCGATGAAGCCTTTAAAGTGCCCGGGGCGCGGGTTGGCGGGGTTGTCGATCTTTATGGTGACGGTGACGGTTGTCCCGTCGGGCCCGGTGATGAGGAGCGGCGCCTGCCCCGGCCCGAATGGAGCCCGTGCCCAGTCGATATCGATCCAGAGCCGTTCTTCTTTGCCCACGCGGTGGCTTGCGGGGCTAAGCCGTATCCAGGGTGCGCCGGACCGGATCGTATAGTCAAAGGGGTTACTTCGCCGGTTGAAGATGTCGATAAAGTGGGCAGTGGATTGAAATGGGTTGAAGGTCGGCAGGATGGCTTTGGTCGTATCGCCGGAGGCGGGCCACCAGCGGGTCGAGCCTTCGACGGCTATGCCCCAGGAAGAGCCGGTGGCGGCGGAGGGGTCCAGGGTGATCACGGCGGGCATATTGTTGTGGCGGGGTTCCTGCCAGTAGGTATAACCGATATGGGTCTGATCCATCATGTGGTTCCATTTACCATCCGCCGTTCCCCGGTTGTACTCCAGAGAAAGAAGGGAATCCTTATCGAATAGCGTTCTGACGCGCAGTGCAAGGTCGTTTGTTGCTGCCCGTCCCTGGGTGGCGTACAGTTTGTTGCGGGCTGCGGTTACATACAGATCGTTCAGGTTGGCGCAGGCCTGGACGGGATACAGGACTAACTCGAAATATGCGCTGCGATCTTTGGCAGGGAGTTGCCGCCCGATGGATTCTGCCTGTGCAGCGAGCCGGTTATAGTCGGAGACAACCTTATCCGCTTCGCGATAATTCAGCAGGCTATAGGTATCTGGCGAGAGCAGCTCCGGCTTGCGGCGGCCGTTATACTTCGTGTATCGGGTCAGGATATAGGCAATGGAATCGGCGAGGCGGGGTCCGAACTGTTGAGCGGCCCACCGGCGGGTATAGTCGGGCAGTTCGGATGCCGGCCACCGGTCGGGGTTCCAGGCATAGTCGAGGAAGAAGGAGATCGGGAATTCCATCGGCTTGATATCGCCGACATTTACGATCCAGATGCGGTCGTCGCCGTAGGCTTTTGTCAGGTGCATCTCTTCCCAGACCCGGGCAATGGGATTGGTGTTAAGCCATTTGTAGTTACGGGGGGCGCCGACGTAGTCAAAATGGTAGTACATTCCGTAGCCCCCGCCGCGGGGCGGGTCAGCGGGCCGGGGCAGCTTGCGGACATTCCCCCAGTTGTCGTCACAAAGCAGCAAGGTCACGTCATCGGGTACCCGCATTCCTTTATCGTAATAGTCCTGTACTTCCTTATAGAGTGCCCAGGATTGAGGCGTGGCAGAAGGAGGTTTCCCGGTGACTTGTGCGATGATGTTCCGCTGATCGGCGACGATCTTTTCAAGCAGTTCGATATTGCTGTGCTCTTCCATGGGTTTGTCGCCGTCCCCTCTCATCCCAATGGTCACGATACTTTCATGGCTGTCCATATTCTCGATCCCCTTTTTCCAGAAGCTGTCGAGTTCGGCTGCGTTCGTCTGATAGTTCCACGGGCCTGACCCGAAACGCTTCCATTCCTGCTGGGAACGGAGCATCGGTTCGTGGTGCGAAGTGCCCATAACGATGCCATAATCCGAGGCCAGGATGGGATTCTGGGGATCATCGGTGTTGAATGCGCTGCCCCACATGGCCGGCCAAAGGTAGTTGGCTTTGAGGCGAAGCAGCAATTCGAATACCCGCTCATAAAAATAGTGATTAAAGCTACCATAATGGTCATGGACCCAACCGGACAGGGCCGGAGCTTCATCGTTAATAAAGAAGCCCCGGTATTTTACTGCCGGCGGACCATCCTCAAAGATCTTATTGCCGGAGAAAAAGAGGGGATCCTTGTGTCTTACCGGGACGTCGGCCCACCAGTACCAGGGGGAGACCCCCATTTGCCGGGACAGTTCGTAGACACCGTAGGCGGTACCCCGGCGGTCACTACCGGCGATGATGAGGGCCCGGCCGACACCGGCTATGGGCCGGCTCACAGTTTTGAGTGCATAGGATTCCCATTTGCCGTTGAGGTCAGGGATCATATTCTGGCGGGCCAGCCGCCGGATCAGGGCAGATTGGTCGAAGCTGCCGATGATAATGAGGTTTGGAATGCGAGGGGCGTTCGAAAGGTCCGTGATCAGCACCGGCGTAAATCCTGTCACGCGGCCGATATCTTCCTGCAGCGACCGGGCCACCTTACCGATCAGCCAGTGGTCTTTGGGGTCGAAATAGATTGGGACTGCTCCGGATCTTTTGGAGACAATGGGAAAGTCACCGGCCTCAAACCGGTCCGGGACCATGACCTGGGATAAGGCCTTGGCAGCGGGGAGGGTTATCAGGAGGAAAAGGAAGAGTGGTTTCATATCATGCAATTAAAACCCGATGGAATTGCCGCCGTCAACGGGCAGGATAACGCCGGTCAAGTAACTGGCCTGCCCGGAAGCCAGGAAGAGGGCGGCGTCGCCGATCTCGCCGGGATCACCCAGCCGGCCCATGGGAGTGCGGGCAAAGACCTTTTGTTTCCGTTCCGGGTCTCCATTCAACGCCTTGGCTGACATCTCGGTGGCGATAAATCCGGGAGCGATGCAATTTACAAGGATGCCTTCAGGTGAGAGCTCGACGGCCATGGCCCGGGTCATGCCTTCGATAGCCGCTTTGGATGCGGTATAGGCGATGACTTTGGGGATACCGTAATGAGAAGCCATGGAGCTGATGTTGATGATATTTCCTTTTCGGCGGGGCAGCATGGTCTTCACCACTTCCCGGGAAAGCGCGAATACAGCTTTTACATTCGTGTGGAGGATATTGTCGAATTCTTCGTCGGTCACCTCCATAAATTCTTTTTTCATGTTGATCCCTGCGTTATTAACGAGGACGTCGATTTGGCCGAAGCGGGAAACGATCTGGCGGACAAGGCCGGGCAAAGAGGGAAGGTCGTTCAGGTCATGGGTGATCGGATGGCAATTGTCGCCCAGTTGTTGTTGGGCGGCGGCCAGCTTATGGGGATCGCGCCCGATGATAATGGTCCGGATACCTGCCTTGATGAACCGGTCGGCGATCGCGAGCCCGATGCCGGAGCCGCCGCCGGTGATGATCGCTGTTCTTCTTGATTCCATTGAGTCTATGCTTATTTCAAATTTATACCCGTTGATTGAGTTCCGGGCGCAAAATATAACTGAATTTTTTCGTAGTAATCCAATGAGTGGTCCGGGGTTTCGCGGTTCGGCGGCAGCGGCAGCCGGGAGAATGTCTGAAAATATAACAGGCAGGCATTCCGCCACCAGACCGCGTCGTGTTGCTGGATATCGAGGAGCATGTTGACTTCGGACCAGCGCTCCGAATCGATATAAGGGCGAAGCTTCTCCCAGGTATGCTGCATCCAGCGGACGGAGTCAACGCCGGTGTAGTACTTGTAGCAAAGCTCTTCCCAAAGCGTGCGGCCTGAATGCATCGGCCAGTTCCAGGGTACATGATGGAACCAAAGGAGCCAGCGGTCGGGGCAGTTCCGGACGTCTTCCCATTGGGCGCGGGCGCCGGGGGCATATTGCTCCAGTGCGTTCGAGCCGGTGGCGGTACGGTCGAACCCGATGCCGGCCGTGTCTGCCTTATGGAAATAAACCGGGTTCCAGTCAGCGCGCGGCGCTTTGTCATACCAGGGGGCGGGTCCATAGTGGTGGCCGTAACCCATGATATGGTGCAGGCCCAGCGGGGTCATATAATCGACAGCAATTTCGCGGGAGGCAAGCATCATTTGCTTGACAGGCGTGAGGAAGGCCGGGTCATTGGTGAAGGTCTGGCGAATCCAGTCATCTGCAATATCGGCCGGGGATCCGGCGGGGTTCCAGGCCAGGCGGCCGAAGGCATACCAGTTGGCTGCTGCGAACGGATGACCGCACCAGTTGATATCGTTGCCGATGTTGGCCACGCCGGCGATGCCGGAGACGGTGGCAGCTACTATGGGGCCCTTACCGTCTGTATGGGTATCGGAATTCAGGCATTCGGCAAACAGGGGTGCCAGGTAGACCAGGTGATTGGAAAACCCCAGGTATTCCTGTGTCAGCTGCTCTTCCAGCACCAGGGAAGTATGGGGCATCGCGCCGAACAGCGGGTGGAATGGTTCGCGGGGTTGGAAATCGATCGGGCCGTTCTTGATCTGGACCAGCACATTCGATTTGAATTGTCCGTCGAGGGGTTTGAATTCGTCGTAGGATTGTTTGGCCCTGTCTTCGTTTGATGCGCTGTAGACGAAGGCGCGCCAGATGACGATCCCGTGGTAGGGCGCCAATGCGTCGGCGAGCATATTAGCGCCGTCTGCGTGGGTTCTACCGTAGTTCTGCGGCCCCGGTTGGCCTTCCGAGTTGGCTTTTACCAGGAAGCCGCCGAAGTCCGGGATATACCGGTAGATCTCTGCCGCTTTATCCTTCCACCATCGTTGCACGGCGGTGTCGAGCGGATCGGCCGTTTTGAGTTGGCCGATCTCGATGGGGGAGCTCCACTTGACCGACAGGTAGACGCGGATGCCAAAGGGGCGGAAGATATCTGCCAGTGCTGCCGCCTTGGCTAACCAGTCGGGTGTCAGGATCACCGCGCTGGCGTTTACGTTATTCAGAACGGCGCCGTTGATGCCAACGGAAGCGTTTGCCCGGGCATAATCGGTATAACGGGGATCTTTATAGGTGGGGAGGGTGAACCAATCCCAGAGCGAAAGGCCGGCATAGCCACGTTCGACGAAGCGGTTCAAGTTATCCCAGTGGTCAAGGATACGGTAATGGTAAGCGGGGATTTCGGTGATATCAAGCGCCCGGAGCGGGCGATGGGTTTGCAGGAGGCGCAGGAAGGAAAAGACACCGTAGAGGATGCCTTTGTCTGTGGCGGCGGCGATGATGATGCCGTTCTTACCATCCAGGGTAATGTTACGGATGATGAACCCTTCTTCGCCGAGGCGGGATAGGGTGTCATGGCCAGGCAGCCGTGCGATGACCCGGGAGCTCGAAGGTGTGCCGACGATGAGGCAGCCGTCATTGAATCGGCCGGATCCGCTGTAGACTTCGACCGGCATCGATCCTAACAGGCCCTGCAGGCCCATGGACAGCTCTTGCTTTGCGACATAGGGGCCATTGAACTGGAACGAAGTGATTGCTCTATGGTATTCCTGTGACAGCTGCGGGTCCCGGATGTGGTCGTAGCGAAGCCAGAGCCGGTACCCATCTTCCCCCTGAGACACGTTCAGTCTGCTGAGAAAGAGCAGGATCAAAGCGACTTTTTTCATGACGCCGGGGGTTTTTTGCCGGCGGAAGAGTCCCGGATGACCAACTCCGAGCGAAGGAGGATGGTATTGGTGGAATGGATGCTGGAGGTTCCGTTCAGGTGGTCGATGAGGCTGCGGGCCGCCAACTGACCCATCTCGTAGCCGGGATAATTAATAGTGGTGAGGTTCGGTTCTACGACGGTGGAGACGGGGTCATTATTAAAGCCGACGAAGGCGATCTCTTTGGGGATCTGGATACCCATCTGGCGGATCGCCACCATACACCCTACGGCGCAGTTATCATTGGCGACGAACACGGCATCCGGCAAGGGGGACATCGAGCGGATGAGCGTGGCTGCGTCTGCGCCCGCTTCCTGGCTGAGGTTACCGGTGACAACATAATTCTCCCGGTAGGGGATATGGTTATCCTCCAGGGCTTCTTTGTACCCTTTCAACCGGTCGGTGTAAACGTTCATCTTCGAAGGAGCGGTGATATGGACGATACGCTGGCGGCCCAGGCTGATGAGGTGGGTGGTAGCGTCGTAAGCCGCCCTTTGGTTATCGATGAGGATGCAGGTACAATCCTTGTGTTCGGCCACGCGGTCAAAGAAAATGAGGGGGATCTTCTTTGAGAAGAAGGGTTCAAAATGGGTAAGGGAGGTGGTATCAAAGGCCAGGGAGACCAGCAGGCCGTCCACGCGGTTGTTAAAAAGGGTGGTCGCGTTGGCGCGTTCTTTGTGAACCGATTCGGACGATTGGCTTATAATAAGATTGTAGCCTTCGTGATTGGCGACATTTTCCATGCCGGCGATTACCGCGGACATGAAGTAGCTATTGATACGCGGGATGATCACGCCGATAGTCATGGTACGGCGGGTACGCAGGTTACGGGCAAAATGATTACTGCGGTATCCGAGTTCCTGAGCAAGATCTGCGATACGTTTCTTGGTCTTTTTGCTGACGACAGGGTCGTCCTTCAGTGCCCGGCTGACGGTGGCGATAGATAGGTCGAGCTTGCGGGCAAGATCGTAAATAGTAACTTCTTTCTGGTCACTCATGGCAATCGTTTACATCCCTTAGACAGGGATAAATGTACTTTATTTTTTGAAAAAAAATGTAATCGGTTACATTTTATCCAAAATTTTCCTACTTTAGTCTCGCCAAACAGAACACTGCATACTTGCCATGCTAAAAAATACGATTGATCTTATGCAGCCAAAACGACATCGGGCAGAGGGTTTTATCTTCTGCAATCCCGGCAATGTTGCTCCTGGCCGGGTTTTCCCTTCCTTATGCTGCTATTTATCCATCTTATGGCGGATGCCGGCGACGCGCGGTGATCTCGCTGCACTCTGGTTTTTTATTATTTATTACCAAAGCTTCAAACATTAAAACCGATCACTTATGAGAGTTTCGTTCGAGCACAGGGTCCCCGGGAGGCTTCCACTAACCGGGTGGCTTTTGAAAAGTTCAATTTTCATTGCCTGCTGCGGGCTGTTTCTGATGGCTTCGCCCAGGGTGCAGGCACAGAACATCATCCATGTCGTCGGACATATTGTCTCCGACAGCGGGCAGGCGATCGCCAGGGCGACTGTCACGGTCAAGGGCACGCGGCAAGGTGTCACCAGCGATGATAACGGCAATTTTGAGATTGCTGTTCCGGCCAATGGTACATTGGTCATCTCCTCGGTGGGGTATGTCAGCGCCACTATAAAGGTGGCGGATCGGCGTTCGATCCAGGTTGTACTGGCGTCGTCGAGCAGTTCCCTGGACCAGGTAATTGTCGTGGGATATGGGACTCAGAAGGTGAGTGACGTTACGGGCTCTGTCGCCAGGGTTACCGCGACGACCCTGGCTGAAGTCCCTGAGCCCAATTTCATCAATGAACTACAGGGGCGAACGGCGGGCGTGGACATCGTCAACAACAGTGCTACGCCGGGGGGCGGCGGGCAGATCCGCATCCGTGGGAACAGGTCAATGGCGACTTCATCGGTTACAAATTCCGTAACCGGCGTCGGCAATGCGAATACGATCAGCGATAACCTGGACCAGCCGCTGGTCGTGCTGGATGGTATTCCTTTCGCCGGCAGCGTGAATGACATCGATCCGGACAATATCGCGAGCCTTGATATATTAAAGGACGCTTCTGCGACGGCCATTTATGGTAGCAGAGCTTCGGGCGGGGTTATCCTTATTACGACCAGGCGAGGCAGGGTGGGTAAATCGCAGATGACCTATAACGGATATTATGGCACTTCCAGCGTGCTGGGCGATATGAAGGTATTTGATGGAAAAGAATATGCGCAATTTAAAGCCGATGCTGCGACGTATAACACATCTTCTCCCGGGACGACTGCCTACCCGCTGACGACGGCCGAGCAGGCCGGGCTCGCTGCGGGGACCAATACCAACTGGCAGAAGCTGATCTACCGGAATGCCATGACAACCAGCAATAACCTGAGCCTTTCCGGTGGTACGGAGACCACGCAGTTCGGCATAGGGGGGTCTTACTATGATCAGCAGGGCATCATTCCCAATCAGAATTTCGAACGGTTCTCGTTGCGGACCACTATCGACCATAAGATCAGCAAGCATTTGAAGATCGGCATCAATACGATCAATTCCCTGGCTTATACCAATACGCCGGGAGGCTCGGGTGTTCCGGGCACGCTGATGCGGTTGAGCCCGCTGGTCTCTCCTTATAATCCCAATGGTACGGTCAACCTATACCCGCTGGCCGGTTCTATCGATGCCTCCGTGTATGTGAACCCGCTGACGTTGAAAACGGCCGCCGGCGCCATCCTGGCGAGGGTGCGGAGGTTGCAGACCTTCAACAGCCTGTACGGGGAATGGTACATCCTTCCCGGTCTGAAGTACAGGATCAACCTTGGTCTGAACTACTCGCAGAACCAATCGGACAACTATAGCGGTCCCGAGACTTTTGTAAATTCGAACACCTCTCTGGCGGCGGCGACCGCGGAGGTAGGAAATGCGGAAGCCTATTCTTATGTGCTGGAGAATGTGGTGACCTATGACAAGACGTTTGCCGGGGTACACCACCTGACTTTCACGGGACTTTACAGTGCCGAGAAGGACCATAATCAGAGCAGCAATTTTATAGGCATCGGATTTCCCGCCAACTATGTACAGGACGCCAATCTGAATCTGGCTGAGACAGTGGAAACGGACGCCAATAATCCCGGCAGTTTTGCGGAAAGGGGGCTGATATCTTATATGGCGCGCGTGAACTATTCGTTTAACGAGCGTTATTTATTAACGGCTACCGTCAGGAGGGACGGATCTTCCGTGCTGTCGCCGGGTAATCAGTACTTTACTTACCCGGCCCTTGCGGTGGGCTGGAATATCATGAACGAGAACTTTATGAAGTCCGTCGGCTGGATCGACAACCTTAAATTGAGAGGGGGATGGGGGCTTACTTCCAACCAGGGCGTTGCACCATACAGCACGTTGGGAGGACTTACTACCAGCACCTATAATTTCGGACAGGCGACAGCGGGCGAAGTGAATACCTATCTGATCACTTCCCTGGCCAACACCCACCTGCACTGGGAACAGACGGCGGAGACCAATTTAGGCGTGGACTACGGGTTCCTTCAGAACCGGATCTACGGTACGGTGGATGTGTACGAGCAAAAGACCAGCGACATTCTATTGCAGCAGACATTGGTGCCAAGCGATGGCGCCAGCAGCATTGAGAACAATCTGGGCAAGACGACAGACAAGGGGGTAGAGATCAACCTGAGCACGGTCGATATCCGATCGGCGTCTCCCGGCGGGTTTACCTGGACGACAGATTTCAATTTCTACCTGAACAGGGAGAAGATCACGCAACTGGTGCCAGGGGAGAAGGAGGACATCAACGACGGGTGGTTTGTCGGCCAGCCTTTGACGGTGATCTACGATGTGAGGAAGCTCGGTATCTGGCAGACTGCGGATTCGCTGGACGGGAAGCTCCAGGCGCAGACTTCGCCCGCGCAATTGCCGGGCAATATCAAGGTCCAGGATATCAGCGGACCCAACGGCAAACCGGATGGGAAGATCGATGCCAACGACCGGCAGATCATCGGCAATTTCCAGCCCAAATGGGAGGGAGGTTTCAGCAGCAGGATGACGTACAAAAATTTCGATTTTAATTTCGTCGCCTTCGCGCGCATGGGGATGAAAGTGCTGGTGCCTTACCTGACGACCGATGGTACTGCCCAGGGGTATGACTTTTTCATGCAGAGCCGGATCAACCAGCTGAAGGTGAACTATTGGACGCGTTCCAACCCTACCAATGCATTTCCCCGGCCGGATGCCAGCCTTCAATCCTTCCCGTTTGCTTCGACATTGGGCTACCAGAATGGTTCTTTCATCAAAATGAGGAGCATCAACCTCGGCTATACGATCCCTGCGAGGGGGTTGAACAGGGCCGGGATCACGTCCTTGCGGGTCTATGTCACGGCGTTGAATCCTTTTATCATCTATTCTCCTTTCGTGAAGGCCGGCTATGGACCTGACCCGGAAGGCAATGGGTATGGCGGCGCGGTTGCATCTACGGCTGCGGGCGGCAGCACGGGGCCTGGTGGTGTCAACGGACAGTGGCGGCAGATAAGTGTCAATGCCAACAATCCTTCCACGCGTGAATTCAATCTTGGTTTGAGCCTGAAATTCTAACATTCAAAATATTGATTGTATGAAATCGATCATTAAAATATCTAACATACAGGGGTCCCGACCGGGAGATTCCGTTCGTCCATTTAAAAGACATTATTCCCGGCCGAAATCGATTAAGAAAATTTGTTTTGCGAGCCTGATGGTAATGGTGCTGATGAACCTCAGCTGTAAAAAA
>Ga0335073_10010321_pt1 | contig 13126 bp, 11 predicted proteins | sample Lox_Sample_22_FD_207093 | JGI IMG/M metagenome (GOLD analysis project Ga0335073, IMG submission 207093) | Soil microbial communities from Loxahatchee National Wildlife Refuge, Florida, United States - Lox_Sample_2.2 | ecosystem: Environmental > Terrestrial > Soil > Wetlands | place: USA...
CGCCTGCCGCGACATCCACGCGAACTACCCGTCCGCCGACTGCGCCGCATACCTCAAAAACGCAGGATATGCGTAAACCCAAAAGCAGGCAGTTCTAGGCAGCGTGGCTGAGTACAATGCCCGAGGCTGACCGTTAGTCGGTCAGATTTTCAATCACAAAATCGGGAGCTACGCCGTGGCGACCAATCTCGCCGGCGAGCTCTTTCTCGGATAGGCCAGCGAGAACGCCTGATCTTACTAGCGCCGCGAAGGCGCCAAACGTGTGCGCGCCGCCAATGTCGTGTTCAACACTGTCGCCCACACAGAGAACGTCGCGCGGGTTCTTAACCTGGGTTAGCTCTGCAGCCGCCCGATAGATCTCAGGGAAAGGCTTGCCAACCCACGTCACGTCGCCCCCAAGTTCCTCATAGATCTGGGCGATGCGTCCAGCGCCGGGGGCATTGCCCGACGCAGTTAGCATGAGCTTGTCGGGGTTAACGCACATGCAAGGCGTTCCACGCTGCACCGCTGGCGCGAGCAAGGCACGGTACTCGTCGAGCGACACCTTTTCCGCTTGGCTGCCGGCAATGATAACAAGATCGGCCTCGTCGCCATGAATGGTCTGGACGGCGCCGAGCGCTGCCGCGAATTCATCATCTCCGGCGGTCGAAATGACGAAGCAACGAGCTCCAGCCGCAAGCAACGCCGGAAAGCGTCCGCGCCGTAGCAAAGTCCTTGCTACGTCGCCGGAAGTCAGGACGAAATCGTAAAGCTTCGGCTCGAAGCCTAATGTCGTTAGGCGCGCTGCGTTGGCTGTGCCCGTGCGACCGGAGTTTGAGAGGATGACGATTTTGACGCCGCGTGATTTCAGCGATGCCAGAGCGTCTCTCGCGCCGGGATAAGGGTTTCGTCCATCGTGCAGTACGCCGTATTGGTCGAGGAACACCGCCTTGAAAGACGATGCGATCGCGACAAAGCGAGACGAAGCGCTCACCTGGCGCTGCGAAGACTTTGCAACGCGAGACGAGCCACTCCTGCACAGGCGTCTTGCGACTCGGCGTGCTTGAAGGGGGCCGCCAACTTGCGCTCCCGGATCTTCGTCCATGCGGAGTTTGCGGCTCCGCCACCGACGGTGCGGACAGAGCGCAGCCGCGGCGCTCCGAGCTCCGCCAGTTTACGATAGGCCAGCGCCTCGACTTCAGCGACGCCCTCAAGGACCGCCTGAAGGAATGTCGTTTCGTCTTTGGGCCTAGGCTCGAGCCGCGGAGGGAGCTTGGGGTCGTTAATCGGGAAGCGCTCCCCCGGCTTCAGAAGCGGATAGTAGCTCAATCCAGTTGGCTTCGCCGGATTCAAACGCGCAGAAAGTTCGGCGAGACGGTCGCGTGGAAAGAACTGTTCAATAACCTTACCGCCGGTATTCGAGGCGCCGCCGGCGAGCCACGTAGAGCCAATACGATGACTGTAAATGCCGAACTCCGGAGCGAAGATGGGGTGACCGCACAGAAGCTTGATGACCAACGTCGATCCAAGCGCAGTCACTGCGTCGCCCGCCTCTGAGGCGCCGGTCGCCAGGAACGAGGCGCAGCCATCTGTCGTTCCAGCGTGCACGATGGCTGATTCTGGTATGCCAAGACTCACCGTCTCTGGGCTGACCTGACCAATGGGAGCGCCAGGCTCCAGAACGACCGGCAATTTTCCGAGATCTGCGCCAGTTCGTTCGATCCAGTCGGGCCAGCGGGCGTCGACCGGGTCGTAGCCTGTCTTCAGCGCATTGTTCCAGTCGCTGCGGTCGAACCGGCCGCACAGCTTTCCGCTGATCCAGTCGGCTTGGTGCAACATGTGGCGAATATTCGGCCGATCCTGCATCATCAAAACTCGCGCCAAGGCGGAGGTGACTCCGCGCGCTGCGCTCTCGGCTGGCGCATGCTCCGTGACCGCCCGGATGATGGCTTCGTCGTTGCAGGGCTCGTCATACATACGCGGCGGCCCTACCGGCTCTCCGAATCGGTCCACGGCCAGCATCGTGCCGGACGTCCCGTCTACGGCTAGCGCGCACACATGGCTCAGGTCGCACGATGAACCCAGTTCGGATATGACAGCGCGAACGCAACTCCACCATGTGGCGGGAGCAGTTGCCTCGCCGAAAGTCGCCATCGCAACGGCCACCGAACCGACAGTCTCGCCGTCACCTGCAAGCGCAGCCGCACGCACTCCAGACGTGCCGACATCGATTCCAATCACCCGTGCGCCCATCGAGCCCGTAGCCCTTATCTTCCGACAGACTGGCGATAGGTCTCTGCTTCCCAGTTCATGAGCTCCTGCTGTTCGGCGCTGGTCAGTACGCGTATCGGCGCTTCTTCGGGAATGCGGGCCGCAACGTCCGCAAGACACCCGTCATCGCCTCTGCGTTCTTCGATGTTGAACGATGGAGAACCACGCCGAGACCGGGCAGCGCCGTCATTAGAGAAGGGCGGTGACCTTCGGGCAGCGCGCGAAGACGGCCGGAGTCGACTGAGGCTTCCGTGAGACCCGGCCCAAGGAACACCACGTGATCAGGCTAGAGTGAGCCGAGCCGCGCGATCACAAGGCTTTCCGGGTCGAGCGCGACAGAGTGGACGGCGGGGTCTTGCGGCAGACGATGGTCGCCGCCTTCGACGATCGTGGCGAGCTTTTGCATATCGACTTGTGGCGCTGCTCTCGCTGGCGCGGAAAACGCTTCGCATACGCGCTGAATGCGATCGCCGACTTCTGCGACCGTCTCACCGGCAACGACGAGGCCATGATTGGCGAGGACGAAGACGTTCGTATCTTTCGTGAGCCGCTCCGCAATTGCCTGAGCGAGGGGCAAGCCCGGCTTGCGATAGGGGACGAAGGCAAGCGCGACATCCGCCTCCGGCCTCAAGCGTTCGCGGACAAGAGATTCGCCGTCACGTCGAACGGCAAGCGCAATTGTGTTCACGCAATGGATATGGACAACGACCGGCGACGGAATAATCGCATGCATGCTGGTCTCGATCGAGGGCCGTAAGCCGCTTGGATTGGCGCTAGAATCCACAAATTCGATCGCGGCTGCCGCGCGGAGATCCCCATCGGCAATGGCTTTGCGCAGGGGGGTCAGACAAACAGGCGTCATAATATCTTGTGCAAGCGCGTCGGCGAGCCAAGTGCCTGACGCCTTGATCCACATGATGCCGTCTTGTTTGATCGAGGTATTGCCGCCAGCGCCTTGAGTACGCAACGGATCAGCGCCGAGCGCGGCGGACAGCTTCCGCAACGCCTGGAACTCGCCGTTATCGATATGCATGGAAGTCATCAGACTGGCTGCGGCATCAGCATTTGAAACCAGGCGGTGAAATGCGCGCGCTCCTCGAGCGTGAGATGCAAGGCGTGCTTCGTCCGCCGCTCGAGAATATCTTCAACGTCGGTCGCCCACTCCTCCTCACCGAGGAAGCGGGCCTCGCGCTCGTAAAGCGTTCCGCCGAACGGGCGCCCGAGGTCGCTGATCGACCCGGCGCCGTTGAGCAAGTTGTCGACTCTTGTGCCGTATCGCCGCGCATAGCCGTGCGCGACGTCTTGCGGGAGCCAAGGCCGCTGCCGACGTAGTTCCTCCAGAAAAAGAGAGAAGTCGGCGTCAGGAATATTTCCTCCGGGTAATGGGGCGTGCTCTGTCCACGCGTCCTTCATTTGTGGCAGATGAGGAGAAAGATGCTCCAGCGCGTGCTCGGCAAGCCTGCGGTAAGTGGTGATCTTGCCACCGAAGACGGAGAGCATCGGGGCTTGGCCGGCCGGCGCCTCGACATCGAAGACGTAGTCGCGGGTGACCGCGCTTGGATTGGCTGATTTGTCGTCGAAAAGGGGGCGTACGCCGGAAAACGAGTCGACGATCTCATGGATCGTGGGCGCTCGCATGAAGTAACGGTCGACGACGGAGAGAAGATATTCGGCTTCGCTCCTCTCGATCCGCGCGTCCTCGGCTCGCCCCTCGAACGGAATGTCCGTGGTTCCGATCAAGGCGAGGTCCCCTTCATAGGGATTCACGAAAATCACGCGCTTGTCGTTGTTCTGGAGCAGATAGGCTTGATCGCCGCTCCAGAATTTACGCGTGACAATATGGCTGCCCTTGACGAGCCGAACGCGGCTCCCCGCGTTGCGGCCTGCCCGACGCAGAACATCCTCGACCCAGGGGCCCGCAGCGTTGACAAGAATCTTTCCGGTCGCCTGGAGCGTGTTCCCATCCCTGGCGCTTCGCAAATCGACGCGCCATTTGTCGGCCTCGCGCCGTGCCGACGCCAGTCGCGTCCTGGTCAATACGGTGCCGCCGCGCTCTCGGACGTCGACTGCATTCAGGACAACCAGTCGCGCGTCGTCAACCCAGCAGTCCGAGTATTCGAAGGCGCGCTTGAAGTTCTTGCGCAGGGGCCCGCCCTCGGGGGCCTTTAAAAGGTCGAGGCTTCGCGTCGGGGCTAAGACTTTGCGGCCGCCCAAGTGATCGTAGAGAAAGAGGCCCGCCCGGACCATCCAGGCTGGACGCTGCTTCGGGCTGTGAGGCAGGACAAATCGCATCGGCCAAATGATGTGAGGCGCCGCGCGTAGCAGGACCTCGCGCTCGACCAGCGCCTCGCGGACGAGCCGGAACTCGAAATATTCGAGGTAGCGCAATCCTCCGTGAACAAGCTTGCCCGACCGAGAGGATGTTCCCTGAGCGAGATCGTCCTTCTCGCACAGTAGCACCGAGAGGCCGCGGCCCACGGCGTCCCGGGCGATGCCGGCGCCGTTGACGCCGCCGCCAACGACAATGAGGTCAAACTGGCCAAGGTCTCGGGTCATTCCCTGCCGGAGCGGTTCAACAAGGATTGAGGGGCCCTTCCCCCGCGAGGTATCGGCGAACTTCCTCGGCGGTCGCTGCGGCGGCGATCTTGACAGTCTTCACCGACGCCCCCGCGATATGCGGAGTGAGCGTGACGTTGTCGAGTTGAAGCAGCTCCAGATTGGCGGGCGCAGGCTCGATGGCGAAGGTTTCGAGGGCCGCGCCGCGCAAATGCCGCGTCTTAAGCGCCTCAGTAAGCGCGTCGTAGTCGACCATAGGGCCGCGCGCCGTGTTCACAAAATACGCGCCGCGTTTCATCCGCTCGAATTGTTCTTTGCCGATAAACCCCCGGGTCTCCTCCGTCACCCGTGCGTGCAAGGTCACGACATCGCTCTCGCGCAAAAGCCGCTCGAGCGAGACTTGAACGACCCTGTCTCGCAAGTCGTCGGCCGAGAGCTGAACATAAGGATCGCAAACGAGAATCCGACAACCGAACGCCTTGAGGATGCGTACGACCTTGGTCCCTATATGCCCGTACCCGATCACGCCGACCGTCATTTCCGACAATTCCTCGCCGGTAAGATCGGCGCGATAGAGATCGCCCCGCCATTGGCCGCGACGCAAGCTCTCGTGCCCTCTTGTGATGAGCCTGGTCTCGGCAAGGATTGTGCCGATGGCGAACTCGGCAACCGCGGACGCATTCCGGCCGGGCGTGTTGACGACACGAATCTTCCGCTTCCGCGCCGCGGCCATGTCGATGTTGACAGGGCCGCCTCTCGACACGACGATTAGCTTTAATTGAGGCAGCCGTTCGATCACTCGACCAGAAAAGGGCGCGAGATGGGTGACGGCGATCTCCGCGCCGTCCATATGCGCCACCACCTCGTCACCCGTTCCTTGATATTCCTTTAGCCCCTCCATTCCCGGCTCCGCGTAGCCATGCTCCATCGGTTCGTCCGGCCACGGCATCTCGTACGATCGGATCTTAGGCGCCTCTCCGCACTTTTCCCGGATAGCCTGCTCGAACATGCTCGGCAGCATGAAACGGTCGCCCATGATCGATATGATCGGCCTTCGGCGCTCGAACTCCTGGTTCACGCCGCGTACTCCTGTCTGAGCCGCCCCAAATGATCCCAAACCGGCGACATAGCCGCTCTAATGGTTCGGTAGATTGGGTAAAGCTTCGCGTAATAGCCGCTGAGCCGAGGGTCCGGGATCGTCACCTTATCGAGAAACGGAGCGACCCATGCGTCAGCGCACGCGTTCATGTTCGGATACACCCCAATGTTGACCGCAGCCATCATTGCCGCGCCTGAGGCGCCGAGCTCCTCCCGCGTCAGCGTCCGCACGTTCGCGTTGAGCACCGCGGCGAGAATGGCCCGCATCGCCTTCGATCTCGCCGCGCCTCCGCCCAATCGCACCTCGCTTGGGATCGAGCCGGAAGCGAGGTAGCAGTCGCGCGTCGCGAAGGCCAGGCCTTCAAAAACCGCGCGCGCGAGGCCAGCAAAACTGGTCCGCGTCGAAAGGCCACTGAATTGCGCCCGCGCGTCCGGATTGAGGAAAGGACCGCGCTCGCCAGCCTCGAAGATATAAGGGTGATACACGGCCTGGCCAGGATCAGTCCCAAGCACTCTCTCGTCCAGGCCAGAAAGAAGCGCCGCGCGACTTGTCTTCACGCCCGCCATTTCCGCAGCTTCGCGGGCCATGTCCATCAGCCAGTCGATGTTGAGAGTGGCGGCCATGTTGGACTGCATCGAAGAGCAGGCGCGATCGACCGGAAGGCACATCGTGTAACCCGAGCGGTCGTCGTTTAGGACCACGTCGTCAGGCGAAGGAGCATAGCGCATGTGCATCCCGGTCGAACCGAGAACGGAGACCCCGACTTCAGCATCGGGATCACAGAGACCGCCGCCGAGCGCTGTGCACACCACGTCAAGATAAGCGAGCGATACAGGTAGGCCTTCGGGCAGCAGCGTCTCGGTCGCCGCTGTGCCGGAAAGCCTGCCGGTCTCGCTTACGCCGTCGATCATAGGCGGAAGGAGGCGCGCACAGTCCGCGATCCCCATGCCTTCCAGAATCGACGGTTCGTATTCCCGCGTCCGGTAATTGCCGAAGGTGAAATTGCCTTCGGCGGGATCGGTTACGCGAGCGCCGGTCAGCCTGAAATAGAGCCAGTCCTTGCAATGAAAGCAAGTGGCGGCTCGCGCGATGCGATCGGGCTGCCAACGCTTCATCCATGCAAGCTGGGCTGAAGCCATGCATGCATTGAGACCAGAGCCGGTCCGCGCGTAATGCTCTCGATACGCGTCGGTCTTGAGGTAATCCGTCGCTAGGCTGGCCGCGCGGGAATCGAGCCAAAGCAGTCCCCCGCCGACGGGCTCGCTGTCGGCGTCGATCAGCCATGAACCGTCGCCTTGCGCCGTCACAGCGAGAGCGGCGACGCGGCGCGCTAGGTTTGGAACACGTTCGGTGAGCTCCCGTAGTGTCGCAGCGCAATCGGCCCAGGTCCGATGCATGTCTTGCTCGACCTGACCGCTGCCAAGCGTTTGGTAGACATTGGGCCTGGCGGCGACCGCGACCTGTTCTCCGCCAAGCGAAAACGCGACCGCCTTGATAACCGAGGTGCCCGCGTCGACGCCAATCAAAATATCGCGGCTCATGGGCGGCGCTTCGCGTTCGTGGCTCGAGCGGCGGACCTCATGCGGCTTCCAGCCCGTGCGATAAAGCCGCCGATGTGCTGACGTCGAATACGTGGAGATCCGACGCAGAGACGCCGAACTGCAGCCGATCGCCAACTTCGGCTGGGATGGGCGCATGAGAAACCGCGACCATGAGTTTGCCAGCCACTTCCATCGCCAAATGGCTCTGGTCGCCTAGCCATTGGTTGGAGACGATGCGGGCGTTCCCAGATCCGGCGCCCAACCGAAGAGCGTGGGGGCGAACGCCTACCACAACTTTGTCGCGCCTTCCAATTGCCGCGCGAACGCTCGGAGGGATGTCACTATCAGCAAAATCGAAAGTCGGGCCGCCGTCGATTGCGAAGCGAACCCGATCTCCGTTCACGACCTTGGATTCGAACACGTTCATCGGCGGCTCGCCCACAAACGTGGCGACAAACAGATTGGTTGGTCTTTCGCGCAAGTCCTTCTGACTGGCAAATTGTTGCAGCACGCCTCCTTCCATGACCGCTACGCGGTCGGCGAGCGCATTGGCCTCGGTCTGGTCGTGAGTGACAAAGATCGCGGTCATGCGGCGATCGACCAAAAGGCTCTTCAGGCGACCGCGCAAGACGGCGCGTAGCCGAGGCTCAAGTTGCCCCATGGGCTCGTCCAGCAGATAGAGATCAGCCTGGCGCACAAGCGCGCGAGCGAGACTGGCGCGCTGCTGTTCTCCGCCCGAAATGGAGCTCGGGTATCGATCGAGGACAGGCTCGATCTCCAAAATGTGCGCGACGTCCGCAACCGATCGCTGCACATCCTTCGCGGACGAGCGCGCGCTTTTCAACGCGAACGCGATATTGTCGCGGACAGTGAGAGGCGGATAGAGCGAATAGCCTTCAAACGCCATAGCGACATTTCGACGCGCCGGGGGCATCTGATTCACGCGCCGGCCTTCGAGGACGATGTCCCCGTGCGTAACTTCCTCGAAGCCTGCGATCATGCGCAAGGTCGAGGTCTTGCCGCACCCGGATGACCCGAGCAGCGCGACGATCTCGCCTCGTTGCACATTCATGTCGAGGTTCTTGACCGCATGGACGGGACCTTTCCCGCGTCCTTCGTAGATCTTGTCGACGCTTTTGATCGAGAGAGCGGCCTCAGACATGGTTCTCACGCCGACTGAGGGGCGATGCGACGACCGCTGGCGGGGTCGAAGAGGAGAATAGCTTCGGGGTCAAATCGAGCGAAAGCGGGGCCGTGTCTGCGCGGGGCCTCGTTCATTCCCGCTTCGGACGCCAGAATTTCGCGACCGTCATCGGTGCGGAGAAGAAGGAGGGTTCTTTCGTTCAGGGGCGTCACCGCGACCACCTCAACCGGAACGCTTTCTTGCGAGGCCGTGTCTTCGACGACAATATTCTCCGCCCGCAACCCGAGAACGCCTAGCTTCCCGGTCACGTGGCCATATCCGGGGGGCAGCGACAACGCGGCGCCTCCGATGCCGATCTTCGGACCAGTGGATGAGGCTAGCGGCTCGACAGGGATGAGATTGATTGTCGGATCGCCGAAGAGGCTCGCGACATTGATCGTCGCAGGCCTTCCATAAATCTCCGCAGGCCGAGCGATCTGCGCGAAGTCGCGGTCAGACAGCACCGCGATCCTGTCGCCAAGCGCCATCGCTTCCTTATAGTCCTGGGTAACGTAGAGAACTGTCGACCCGGAAGCCTTGAGCAGAGAAGGTAGTTCCAGACGCATCTCGTAACGCAATTTCGCGTCGACGTTGCGCAGCGGATCATCGAGCAGCAGGATTTTTGGCTCGGCCACCAACGCTCGAGCCAACGCGGTGCGTTGCTTCTGACCATTGGACAGTTCACGCGGCGCGTGCCCAAGAACGTGCTCGATCTTCAAGAGCGCGGCGATCTTCTCGACCTTCGCGCGTACACTCTCCGGGGGAGTTTTGTGGGCTGTGAGCGCGCTCGCTACGTTATCGAACGCTGACATGTGGGGAAAGAGCGCGAAGTTTTGAAACGCCATTCCCACGCCGCGCCTCTCCGGCGCCTGGTCGGTAACGTCGCGGCCGCCGAGCAGGATGGTCCCCTCGTCCGGTTGTTCGACCCCAGCGATGAGCCGAAGCAGTACTGTTTTGCCTGACCCAGACGGCCCGAAAACCGCGACGATCTCGCCATTGTCCGCCGCGAGAGAAATGCGGTCGAGCACCTTGCCCGTTTTGAATTCCTTGCTGACCGAGCGGATCTCGAGATTGGCCATGACTAGCCCTTCACCGCGCCGAGCGAGAGACCCTCGACGAGATAGCGTTGGGCGTAAAGCGCGAGCGCAAGCGTCGGGGCCACGGAAAGCACGATTGCTGCGGCGATCTGTCCATATTGAATGCCGGAAGCGGTCACAAAGGCGAGCGCGCCGACCGTAACCGGTTGTTTCTCGGCGGACGCCAAAATGAGCGCGAAGACGAAGTTGTTCCAGCAGAAAATGAAAGCCAGGAGCCCGGCTGCGGCGATTCCAGGCCCCGCCAGCGGAATAGCGATTCGGGTAAATGTGCGCCACCATGAATGACCCGCAACGCGATAAGCGTATTCAATGTCAGGGGAGAGATCCTCGAAATAGCCGCGCACGATCCACAGGATGAGCGGCAGCGCGATCAGCTGATAGACCCAGATGAGACCGATGTAGGTGTCGGTCAGTCCAAGCTGCTGGAAATAAAGCGAGAGAGGCAGCAGCACCAGCAGCGGCGGCGCGAATCGAAATGACAACAGGGTGAACGCGATGTCTTCGCCGAGACGAAACTTGAAGCGCGCGAACGCATAAGCCGCGGGAACCCCGAGAATAAGCGCGATGACGACGGAGGCAGTCGAGAGAAGCACGCTGTTCCACAGGTTTTTCATGAACGCGATATCGAGCGTTCCCGCGGTTGAAACGAGTTTGCCGGTGATCAGCGCCGAGTAGTTGGAGAGACTCGGCGTGAAGAAGAGGCTCGGCGGGATGCGAAGGATGTCCTCATTGGTCTGGAAGGACATGAGGAAGATCCAGAAGATCGGAAACAGGAAGAAGAGGACGATGAGCGCGATCAGGACGCCCCGCACGACGCGCTCCGGGAGAGACATATGCTCCACAGCAGCCTCCTCCTACGCCATCCCGCGGGCGCGTTCGCGCAGTTTCAACCACTGTCTGATGAAGACGTTCGACAAGGCGTAAGTAATCGCCCACAGGATGATCAACAGCGCAGCCGACTTGCCAACGTTCGTGTACTGGTAGAATTCGAGATAGGCGCGGACCTGGAAGACAAGCAGCGTGTTTCCGGGGCCACCTTGAGTCATCGGATAGATGATGTCGAATTGCTGGATGGAATCGAGCATCCGGAACAGCCCGGCTGTGATAATGTAAGGCGTGAGCATGGGCAGTGTAATCCGAAAGAAGACGAACCGCCTTGGAACACCGTCGAGCGCCGCGGCTTCAAATGGCTGCGTCGGCAGGGAGCGCAAGCCGGCCAGAAGCAAAATCATAATGAACGGCGTATAGACCCAGACGTCGACGAGGACGACGGTGAAGAGCGCGGTGCTTGGGTCGGACGCCCATTTGAAATTGTTGAACCCGAGAAGCTGCACAAAATAAGAGAGGACGCCGAAGTTTGGGTTGGTCATCAATTTCCACATGAGCGCGGCGATCGCCGGCGCTGTCATGAGAGGCAGAAGAAGCAGGATCGAGACGAGGTTGTTGATCCGGGTTTGCTTCTGCAGAAGCATAGCGATAGCCAAGCCGAACACGAGCTCGACCCCGACCGTCAGCACCGTATATTCAAGCGACACCTGCACGGTGTGCCAAAATTCGCGGTCCGTTAGGAAGTCGATATAGTTCTGGAACCAAATGAACCCCCGCATCATTGGCAGGTTCAAACGGTAACGCTGAAGCGAGTAGTAGACGGCGGTGACGAACGGAATCAGGATCCCGATGCAGACGAGCAGCGCCGGGAGGCTGAGCAGGTACGGCAGATAGTTGATTCGTCGACGCGCTCGCGCCTCGACGCGCTTTACGGCGGTTTCAGTCACGAAACGAACCTAAGCTCGCAATTCCTTTGGCGATCTTGGGGGACGAAACGAACAAACCGGCACGGCGCGCAGGAGATTCGAACTCAAGACCCCCGCGCCGCGCTCTTTTGCTCCGTTCAGCCGAGGCCCGCGTCCTTGAGTTGCTTATCTATCGATGCAGCCAACTGATCGAGCCCTTCGTCGATGGGGGTTTCCTTGGCGACCATCTTCTGCAACGTCTCCGCCCATTGAGTGGTGACGTCGAAGAACAAGGGTTGCGGGGTGAAGTAGATGCGCGCGCCCGGCGCCGACGCGTCGTATTGCGCGAGATAGCCGCTATAGGACTTGTCGATGCGGGCGCGGAACTCGTCATCCTTCCAGACCGAGGAGCGCACCGGATTGACGAAGTCCATCTTGCGCGCCCCGAACAGATCATGCTCGGTCGACGACGCCCACTGCATCCAGTACCAGGCGGCGTCCTTCTGCTTGCCGGCGCTGTTCAGAGCGAGCGACCAGATCCAGACGTTGGGGGTCGGAGCCTTGGCGGCCGGATTGGCGGCGAAAGCGTGGAAGCCGAGATTGCCCTTCTCCTTATTGTCGCCGCCGTTCATGAAGTAACCGAGAATGTCGGCGTCGAAGATCGTCGCCGAAGCGCCGGCGCCGAGATCGGTTCCGACCTGATACCAGGTGTAGGTCGACCAGTTTTTCGGGCCAGAATCCTGGATCATCTGCACCCACATCTTGTGGAAGGCCTTGGATTCTGGGGTATTCATCGCGGCCTTCAACTTGCCGTCGGTGACGGTGAAGTCCCGCTGCCCATAGTTGGAATAGCCGGACAGAAAGCCTGGATGAATGGTCGCCCAGGAGCGCGAGCCGCGGACCCCGATGCCGTAGGGTCCGCCCAGATCCTTGGTCAGTTTGGCCGCCGTTTCGAGAAGCTCCGGCAAATTGCTGGCCGGCTTGACCCGAGCCTTGTCGTACATCTTCCGGTTATAGGTCGTCGAGTTGAGCTCGAAGCCCCATGGTATGCACCATTGCTTGGCGTCGGCCGATCCGAGTTCCGCTCCGGGCACGCCGTTCCATGCGGTGGACGCCCGCAGCCCAGGCTGCACGTCGTCCCAATTGTATTTCGGGTTGGTCTTGGTCGGATCTTTGATCCATGTGTTGAGGTCTTCGATCCAGCCCGCCGGCCCGTAGGTCCAGGTCATGTAAGCGCCGGTCATGAAGGCGTCATATTGGCTGGACTTCGACGACAGAGCCGCGGTCACCTTGTCGAAGTACACATCCTCCGGGAAGATGTCGTAGGTGACGTCCATGCCCGTCAAGGCCTTGAAATTGTCGAGGTCCGCGATCATCGCGTCGGCGTAAGGGTGCTTGTTCAACAGAAGGTGCAGCTTCGTTCCATTGAACTTTTTCCAGTCGAAATCGGCCGCCAGCGCCTGAGTCGCGGCCGCGTTCATGAGGAAATTGGCGGTCGCGGCGCTGACGCCTAGCTTAGCGACGCTGCTCATCAACTCACGCCTGCTCATCCGGCCGGCCGTAAAGGCCGCAAACAATTCTTTCGCCTTGTCGTGCATCGCTTCCTCCTTGGTTTCCTTCCTTCATCACGTCTGCGATGATGGCTCGTCCACGAGACTCCTCGCGGT
>Ga0335073_10010322_pt1 | contig 13126 bp, 10 predicted proteins | sample Lox_Sample_22_FD_207093 | JGI IMG/M metagenome (GOLD analysis project Ga0335073, IMG submission 207093) | Soil microbial communities from Loxahatchee National Wildlife Refuge, Florida, United States - Lox_Sample_2.2 | ecosystem: Environmental > Terrestrial > Soil > Wetlands | place: USA...
CGCGCCGCGATGCGCTCCGCCTCGATGGCAGTCGCGCAAGACGCGAAGATACAGGAGCCGGTTCCCGTCAGCCTTGCCGGCGCATATCGCGACAGCCAATCGAGCGCCGCCGCCACCTCGGGGCAGCGCGCCCGCACCACCGGCTCGCAGTCATTGCGACCGCCGGCCTCGAAAAAGGCGCGTATTGTGATGAGGGGGGAATTTCGTGTCAATTCAGGGCTCTGGAAGACGTCCCGGGTGCTCACGCCGACGCCGGGATGGATGATCACATACCAGCGCCCGGGGAGCTCGACTGGCGTCAGCCGCTCACCCACTCCCTCCGCCCAGGCGGAGAAACCTCTAATGAATACAGGCACATCCGCGCCGAGAGGCAGCCCCAGGCGCGCCAACTCATCGATCCCGAGCCGGCAGTCCCAGAGCGTATTGAGCGCGAGCAGGGTGGTCGCCGCATCGGAGCTGCCGCCGCCCAGGCCGCCTCCCATGGGGATGCGCTTGCGCACCCGCAGGGTGGCGCCCAGCCGGGTACCCGATGCAGCCTGCAGGGTGCGCGCCGCGCGGACCACGAGATCCGATTCCGGCGGCACGTCCGCGGGGCCCTCCGGACGCTCGATCGCACCGTCGTTGCGGACAGCGAGCGCCACGGTGTCGCAGAGATCTATGAGCTGAAAGACCGTCTGCAGCTCGTGGTAGCCGTCCGCTCGCCTCCCGGTGACGTGGAGGAAGAGATTGAGCTTCGCCGGCGCCGGCCAGAGGCTGTCCTGGCGCGTCTCAGCGGCGCCGACGCTCATAGCTGCCATCCGTCGACGACCATCCGCACCCGCACATCCTGCCGCCGCAGGGTCAGCAGCCGGGGCAACCAGTCCGCTCCGACCGGCATGTAGGCCGTGTAGTCGATCTGCCACCCGTCCTGCGTCAGTTGCGTGACGCGCTGTTGGGAATCGAGCTGCACTGAGGCAGGCGTGGCGGGGTCCGGCACCCCGAGAACCCAGTACCGCAGGCTGGCGAGCGGCGGCTCGAAGCCGAGCTTGTCCTCGAGCTGCGTGCGCGCGGCGGCATTACCCAGGCGCTTGCCATTCGAGGTGACGACACTGAGGTCGTCTCCATTCGCGGTTACTTCCACACCGCCCGCCCCGAGCGGGCCGGTGAGAGCGAGCTGCGTCACCGCGGCGGACTGCATCCAGCGCAGCCCGGCGTTGAAACCCTGATTGCCGACAGCGACCGCCACGCGCCCGTTGAGGCCGAAGCGGCCCAGAGCCTGGAGCTCCGGCCGCCGCACGCTCCACGAGACCGAGGGCGCGGGAGAGACGGGGACCGTCTGACATCCGGCTAGCGCGAAAACAAGCGCCAAAGCGAGCGCAGGGCCGGCCAACACCACGCCGGCCGGAAGCAGTCGCGTGTCATTTCGCATTCGGGATGAAGCGGGCGACGACCGCCTGCAGCGCCTTGGAGTCGGGATCGCGCGCCAGCGCCTCCGCCCACACTTTGCGCGCGGCCTCGTGTCGGCCGGCCACCCACAGCGCCTCGCCCCAGTGGGCCGCGATCTGCGCATCGTGGCTGATGTCATATGCGCGCTCGAGCGGTGGCACCGCACCGGCCGCATCGCCGCGGCGGAAGCGCACCCAGCCCATGCTGTCGAGCACCGCCGGATTGTCCGGCATCTGCTCGAGGGCACGGCGGATCAGCGACTCGGCGCGCGGCAGATCCATGTCATGGTCGGCCAGGGTGTAGCCGAGGGCATTCAACAGCGTGGGATCGTCGGGCCGGGCGGCGAGCAGGTGTTGCAGCGCCCGCACCGATTCGCTCACATGCCCGGCCTCCTCCAGTATGATCGCGCGCTCGTACTCGAGCGCCGGGTGTTGCGGGTGAGCCCGCAGCCCGACACCCAACAGTTTGAGGGCCGCATCGGCACTGCCGTGGTCGCCGAGAAGCTGTGCCTCCGCGACGGTCAGATCGACGCTCTCCTCGGGATGCTGCCGCGCGTACTCCCTGAGCAGGGCGAGCGCGTCGCCCGGGTGGTGTGAGCCGAGGAGCAGCGCCGCCGCCTTCTCGCGCGCCTCGAGCGCGAGCGCGGAATCGGCGAGCTTGCCGTAACCGGCGAGCGCGGCGGCGACATCTCCCTGCCGCGCCGCGATGTCGGACAGATACATCAGTGTGCTGTCGTCGGCCTCGCCGCTCTCGGCGAGATCGGCAAAGCGCTGCTGTGCCTCCTGCAGGTCGCCGGAATCGTACGCCAGCACGGCGAGGCGCCGGTCGACTTCGCCCCGCGGCGCATCGGCGGCGCGCAGCCGCTCGAGCTCCTGGTGCGCATCCTCCACCCTGCCGAGCTCCTGGTAGACCTCCGCCAGCTCGAACATGCCGTGCCGCGGATCCTCGCGCATCAGGCCACGTGCCGTCGCGATGGCCTTCCCCGGCTCACCCAACACGACATAGGCCCGCACGAGAACACGGTTGGCCTCCAGGTTCTTCGGGCTCTCCCGGACCGCACTCAGTGCATACTGTTCCGCGCTATTGGCGTCATAAGCCTCGAGGGCCAGCTCCCCGAGAAGTGTCAGCCGCGCGGGCGAGGCGCCCGCCGTGTCGATCACCCCGTTGAGAGCCGCAAACACCTCCGGCGGCTCGGACTCCTCGAGCAGCAGCGTCGTGAGATCGGCGAGGCCGCTGTCCTCGCCCGCCGTCGCCGCACTCGCCGCGCGCCGTCCCGAGGCGCCGCGCCTGGGAGGCGACGGTGGTGCGCTGAGGAAGGCCTTCACCGCGGCCCGGGCATCGGCAATGCGATAGAGCTTCAGCGCCACGGTCGCATACATGGCCAGCGCCTCGCGGCTCTGCGGATCCAGGTCTCGCCAGCGCTGCGCGGAGGCCCAGGCCGCCGGAAGATCCTCGCATGCGAGTCCGACCTCGCTTGCCCGGTGCGCCACCGGCGCGGATGCGATCTGCGCTGCCCGGGCGTAAGTCTCGGCAGCGGTCCTGCAGTCACCGCGCTGCAGCGCGATCTCCGCCACTATGGTCAGTGCGGCGGCATCGGGCTGCGGCGGAGGGGCGGCCTTCTCCGGTACGGTGGCACAGCCCGCCGCGAGCGCCAGGCAGAGGGCCACGCAGAAGGGAAGGACGATGCGACGGCAACGAATCAGGTGATGCACACGCATCACTATAGAGCCTCCCCGCCCGGCGCGCATGGCCCTACAATGCCGCGCCCGCAAACCCTTACAAATTATGAAGGAATCCATCCGCCAGCGGCTCGAGAAGCTCACCGATCGCTTCGAGGAGGTCGGCCGGCTGCTCGCTACCGCCGATATCGCCGGAGGCTCGCCGCAATTCCGCGACCTTTCGGTGGAATACGCACGCCTCGAGCCGCTCGCCGAGCGGCTGCGGCACTACCGCGAGCTCGAGCGGGACCTTGCGGCTGCGCGCGAGATGCTCGCGGACGCCGATGCCGGTATGCGGTCACTCGGCGCTGAGGAGGTCGACCGGCTGCAGTCGGGACTGGCCGCCACGGAATCGCAGCTGCGCGCGCTTCTCCTGCCCAAGGACCCGCGCGACGACAAGGGCCTTTTCCTAGAGGTGCGCGCCGGCACGGGCGGCGACGAGGCGGCCCTGTTCGCGGGCGACCTCTTCCGCATGTATGTGCGCTATGCGGAGGCCAAGGGCTTCTCGGTCGAGGTGCTGAGCGAGAGCCCGGGCGAGCACGGCGGCTACAAGGAGATCATCAGCCGGATCGCCGGCCGCGGGGCGTTCTCGCGGCTGAAATTCGAGTCCGGTACGCATCGCGTGCAGCGAGTCCCGCAGACCGAGGCACAGGGGCGCATCCATACCTCGGCGTGCACCGTCGCGATCCTCCCGGAGCTCGATGAGATCGAGGAAGTGGCAATCAACCCGGCGGACCTGCGCATCGACACCTATCGCTCTTCGGGCGCGGGCGGACAGCATGTCAACAAGACCGACTCCGCGGTGCGCATCACCCACCTGCCGACCGGCATCGTGGTCGAGTGTCAGGACGAACGGTCGCAACACAAGAATCGCTCGCGCGCGATGAAGCTTCTCAGTGCGCGCCTGCTCGCCGCGGAGGAGGAGAAGCAGCGCAGCGCGCAGGCGCAGACGCGGCGACTGCAGGTTGGCAGCGGCGACCGGTCGGAGCGCATCCGCACCTACAACTTTCCGCAGGGGCGGGTCACCGATCACCGCATCAATCTCACGCTCTACAGGTTGCAGCAGGTCATGGACGGCGATCTCGACGAGCTGCTCGATGCGCTGCAGCAGGAGCACCAGGCGGAGCTGCTCGCCGAGCTCGATTGAGCGCTGGATCCGGGCTCCTGCCCGGCCCAGCGCCGTCTCGGGCAACGCCGAAGCGGGCAAGCGTGGTTTTGCCCGAGACTCGGCCACCTGCGGCGGCCGGGCACGTCCCTGTGCCTGAGTCGCTCGTCGTATTGCTACACCTCGATGCGCATGCGGCGGAACCAGGCCTCCGTGCCCTGGTGCTGCAGGGCGATGTGCCCTTCCGCAAGGGCCGCGAATTGCGGCCATTCGCGGAACTTGCTGCGCGCGATCCGCTCCTTCACTTCCTCGCTCTCGAGGTCGTAGCCGAGCACCTGTGTGTCGTCGATCCAGTGCTCGACCAGGCTGCCTCGCACGACGAGGCGCGCGCCGTGATAGGCGTTGGCGATATCCCGCTGATCGTGCCACGGCGCGATCAAGCCATAGAGCGCTCCGCACGAGGTGAGCGCGTTGGCGCCATCCTGGTGATGCTCGTCATCGAGAAGCTGCATCTCCGGTCCGGACTGCCACGAATGCTCGAGCTGCTCGTCGACGCGATAGAGCACCCCGGAACTGCCGCCGCGCGGCATCCGCCATTCGAAATGGAGGGTGAAGTCGCGGAACCGCTCGCGGGTGATGAGATCCACCGGGGGCCCGCCCGCCAGCGCGCGCAGCACATCATCGTCCAAGCTCCAGCTTCCCTGCGGAAACTGCGCTTCGGAGTAGCCGCGCCAGTCCGCGGCGGTCAATTCGCGCTCAGCCATGGAGTTGGTTTAGATTCCGGAAAGACAGTGGTGGCCGCCTGCAATGCCCGTACCCGGGGATTATATGCGCCGCGCACCACGCGCGACGAAACTATTGGTTCTGCCTCACTTCCCGCAGGTAGGCAGCGCCACCGAGATTGCGCATCTGCGCGAGAATCCACTGCTGCTTCCACGCAACAAAACGCGACGGCCGGTCGACGTGCCAGTGTAACGGGTTCGGCAGCACGGCCGCGAGCAGCGCCGCCTGGCTCGCAGTCAGCCGCGCGGCGGGCTCGTGATAGAAGCGGCGCGCCGCCGCCTCGACCCCGTAGATGCCGCGGCCGAACTGCGCCACGTTGAGATAAACCTCGAGGATGCGCTCCTTCGGCCACAGAGCCTGGAGCAACACGGTGAAATACGCCTCGATTCCCTTGCGCACGAAGCTGCGGCCGGGCCAAAGAAAGAGATTCCTCGCCACCTGCTGCGAGATCGTGCTCGCGCCGCGCAGCCGCCTGCCGCGCTCCGCGGCGCGCACCGCGCTACGGATGGATTGAAAATCAAACCCGTAGTTCAACGGGAAAGTCTGGTCCTCCGATGCGACCACCGCGATCGCGGCGCTCGGCGAGATGCGCTCGAGACTCACCCATTGATAGTCCGTATGGTAGTCCTTCTCGCCGGCGTGCAGCGCCCCGATACGGGCTTCCAGCATGAAAGCGCTGGTGACGGGCGGTATCCAGCGCAGCAGCGCCACCGGCACGACCGTGAGGATGAGCCACGCGACGATGGACAGCAGCAACCAGCGACGCAGCCGCGCCCCCCAGCTCTTTGTCATGCTTCTTCGCTCAACGCTGTGCCACTGGCCGTCCATGGCGGCAGCCCCACCCGGCCCGCGCAGCCGTGCGCGTGCGCTCGCCGGAGCGAGGACACGTTGAGTGTCCTCGCTCAAAGACACCGGCTCGCTCGCGCCGCATGGTCGCCGGAGCTATTGAGCCTCGGACCCCAAGCGTCGCGCGGACACGATCACCACATCCTCGAGCGGCGCGTCCTGGTAACCCTGTCGGCGCCCTGTTTTGACGCCCGCGATCCTGTCGATGACGTCCATTCCCTCCGTGACGCGACCGAAGACTGCGTAACCGAAATCGCGTGCGCTGTGATCGAGGAACTCGTTGTCGGAAAGATTGACGAAGAACTGCGAGGTAGCGCTGTCGACTTCGCTGGTGCGCGCCATGGAGAGCGTCGCGCGCTTGTTCTTCAGCCCGTTTTTCGCCTCGTTGCGAATCGGCTCGTGCGTGCGCTTGTTGCGAAACTGCGCATCGAGCCCGCCGCCCTGGATGACGAAGCCTGGCACGATGCGGTGGAAGATCGTGCCGTCGAAGTGCCGCTCATCGACATAGCGGAGAAAATTCTCCACGCTGAGCGGCGCCTCCTTCGCATGGAGCTGCACCGTGAAAGCGCCGTGCGAGGTCTCGAATCGAATCAGGGATGTGTCGGCCATTGGCCCTCCGTCATGCGCTCGCGCCCGGCGAGATCGCGATGCGAGCGTACTTGAGCGAAGCCGCACGCCACAAGCGCGCCCGCAACCGCGGCAGCCTGCATCGCGCCGTGCTCGAGCAGCAGCCAGCCGCCGGGGTCGAGATGGGCGGGCGCGGCGCGGATGATTGCGCGCAAGGCGGCGAGGCCGTCCTCTTCGGCCACGAGCGCAAGCCGGGGCTCGCGCATCAGCTCCGGGGTGCGAAGCACCGGGTCCTCCGGCGCCACGTAGGGCGGATTGCTCACCAGCAGATCGAATGTCCGCCCGGGCAGGCAGGTGAACCAGTCCCCCTGGACCATCTCCGCGCGCTCCAGGCCGAGGGCCACGGCGTTCGCTCGCGCGACGGCAAGCGCCGCGGCGGAGACATCGGTCGCAACGATCCGCCACCGCGGCCTGGCGCTCGCCAGCGCCAGGGCGATCGCGCCCGAGCCGGTGCCGAGGTCCGCGGCCCTCGCCTCATCGCCCGGATGGAGCGCAAGCGCCCGTTCCACCAGCAGTTCCGTCTCCGGACGGGGGACCAGAACCGCGGGACTGACGGCGAGCTCGAGAGTCCAGAAATCCTTGCGACCGAGAATGTAGGCAACGGGCTCGCCGGCCGCCCGGCGCTCGATGAGAGCCAGGAAACTCGCTACGGCAGCGGCAGCGGGTACCGTCTCGCCATGAGATCGCAGCCGCGCGCGACCGACACCCAGCACATGGGCGAGAAGCAGCTCCGCATCGAGCTGCGGCGTGGCGCCAGCCGCGCCAGCGTTGATCGGCTGCAGCAGACGCTGCGCGCCGGCGGCGAGCAGCTCGGCGACCGTCACGGTTCCGGATTGGATAGCAGTCGTAGTCATCGCAAAGCTAAGATGCCCTCATGCCAAATGCCCTCTACCCGCCGCTCAAGCCCCGCTCGTTCGCGGAGCTGCTCGATGCCGTGCTGCAGATATTCCGCCTGTCGCTGCTCAAATGTCTGCCCTACGCGACCCTGGCCATCATCGCCGGACAGCTGTCGACGCTCTACTATCTCTGGCGCGGCCGCGTGCCCGTGCTCGACACCAACGACCCGGTCGGGGTCACCATATACGGTGTGGGCACGCTGATCTTCGTCATGCTCGCGATGACGATCCTGCTGCGCCAGTCGACCATCGCCGCCGGCCGTCCGGTGGCCGGCTCCGCCGATCTTCTCGACACGCTGCGCCGGGCACCCGGCATCGTGGCCATCTCGCTGCTCGGCGGCGCCGCGGTCGCGGTGCTGATGGTGCCGGCGCTCGCCCTCGCACCGCCCTACCGGACCGCCGCCATCATCGTGATGCTGGCGCCCGCAATCTATATCTGGATCGCCCTGTCGTTCGCGCTGCCGGCGTTGGTGCTCGCGCGCAAGGGCGTGCTCGCGAGTATCGCCTACAGCTTCAGGCTGGTCCGCGGCAACTGGTGGCGGGTCGCCGCGATCTACTGCGTAGGCGTAGGAGTCATTTTGACGCTCTGGACGCTCGTCGCCGCGGTCGTAGCGATGGCGATGTCCGACGACGGAGCCGACGATGCGGCAATCACGCGGGCGGTAAGTTCCGCCGCAATCCTCGCCGTCTTTGCGATCGGGCTGACGTTCTACTCGGCGTTGACTCTGGCGCTGTTCGGCGATCTCGAGGTCCGCAAAGCAACATTGCGCTGACGCTCAAACGTCATACCCCAGGTTCGGAGCCAGCCACTTCTCGGCTTGCTCGAGCGCCATGCCCTTGCGGCGCGCGTAATCCTCCACCTGATCGCGGGCGATCTTGCCCACCGCGAAGTAGTGCGCCTCCGGGTGCCCCAGGTACCAGCCGCTCACTGCCGCCGTCGGGTACATGGCGAAGGAGTCCGTCAGGCGGATGCCGGTGCGGCGCTCGACGTCGAGCAACTGCCAGAGTTTCGCCTTCTCGGTGTGGTCGGGACAGGCCGGGTATCCAGGCGCCGGACGAATGCCGTGGTAGCCCTCGCGGATGAGCTCATCGTTGGTGAGCGACTCCCCGGCCGCATAGCCCCAGAGCTCCCGCCGCACCCGCTCGTGGAAGTGCTCGGCAGCGGCCTCGGCGAAGCGGTCGGCCAGCGCCTTCAGCATGATGCTCGAATAGTCATCGTGCGCGCGCTCGAAGCGGGCGACGTGCTCCTCGATCCCGAGACCCGCCGTCACCGCGAATGCGCCGATATAGTCGCGCACGCCGCTCGACTTCGGAGCGAGGTAATCAGCGAGGCATTCGTGCGGCTGGCCGGGCGGTTTGCCTTTCTGCTGGCGCAGGAACGATAGCGTCAGCAGGGGCCGGTTGCGATCCTCGTCGGCGTAAACCTCGACGTCATCTCCCACCGCGTTCGCCGGGAAGAGTCCGACGACGGCCCGCGCCTCCAGCCACCTCTCGGCAATGAGCTGCTTCAACATGCGGCGGGCATCGGCGTAGAGATTACTCGCCGCCTCGCCTACCTTCGGATCGGTGAGCACGTCCGGGAATTTCCCGGTCAGCTCCCAGGCGTTGAAGAACGGCATCCAGTCGATGTAGCCGAGAAGCTCCTCGAGAGGATATTTCTCGAAGGTGCGCACGCCCGGAACGCGCGGCGCAGTTGGCGCGAACGCCGCCCAATCGATGCGCCGGCGGTTGGCCCGGGCCTGCTCGATGCTGAGCTCGGGCGCCTTCACCTTCCTGCCGGCATGCTGCTCGCGCCGGCGCTCGTGCTCCTCGTTGACCTTGGCGACGAACGCCGGGCGCTGCGCCGGATTTGCCAGCGTCTGGCAGATGCCGACCGACCGGGAAGCGTCCTTCACATAGACGACTGCCGATTTGTACTGCGGTGCGATCTTCACCGATGTATGCGCGGGCGAGGTGGTTGCGCCGCCGATGAGGAGCGGCAGCTCGAATCCCTGCCGCTGCATCTCGCGGGCGACGCTCACCATCTCGTCGAGCGATGGAGTGATGAGCCCGGAGAGACCGATGAAATCCGCATTCTCGCGGCGCGCGGTGTCCAGAATCTTCTCGCAGGGCACCATGACACCGAGGTCGATGACCTCGAAGTTGTTGCACTGCAGCACGACACCGACGATGTTCTTGCCGATGTCGTGTACGTCGCCCTTCACAGTCGCCATCACGACGCGGCCGTTGGCCCGATGGCCGCCGGATCCTGCCTTGCTCTTCTCGATGTAGGGGATGAGGTGCGCCACCGCGCGCTTCATGACGCGGGCGCTCTTCACCACCTGCGGCAGGAACATCTTGCCGGCGCCGAACAGATCGCCGACGATGTTCATGCCGTCCATCAGCGGCCCTTCGATGACCTGCAGCGGGTACTCGAAAGCGAGCCGCGCCTCCTCGGTGTCTTCGATGACGAAGTCGTCGATTCCCTTGACCAGGGCATGCTCCAGGCGCTTGGCGACCGGCAGCGACCGCCACTCGAGGTCCTCCTTGCGCTTGGTGCCGCCGTCGCCCTTGTAGCGTGCCGCCATCTCCAGCAGGCGCTCCGTCGCATCCTGACGCCTGTTGAGGATGACATCCTCCACGGCATCGCGCAGCTCAGGGGCAATCTCCTCGTATATCGCGAGCTGGCCGGCGTTGACGATGCCCATGTCCATGCCGGCCGTGATAGCGTGATAGAGGAAGACCGAGTGCATCGCCTCGCGCACCGGATCGTTGCCGCGGAACGAGAACGAGACATTGCTGACGCCGCCGCTCACCAGCACGTGCGGCAGCAGACCCTTGATCTTGCGCGTCGCCTCGATGAAGGCCAGCGCGTAACCGTTGTGCTCCTCGATGCCGGTCGCCACCGCGAAGATGTTGGGATCGAAGATGATGTCCTCGGGTGGGAACCCCGCGCGCCTCAGCAGGCCGTAGGCACGCTCGCAGATGGCCACGCGGCGCGCGACCGTATCGGCCTGTCCCTGCTCATCGAAGGCCATGACCACCGCCGCCGCGCCGTAGCGGCGCACCTTGCGCGCATGGTCGAGGAAAATCTCCTCCCCCTCCTTCAGGCTGATGGAGTTGACGATGCCCTTGCCCTGCAGGCACTTGAGACCCGCCTCGAGCACGCTCCACTTGGAGGAATCGAGCATCACCGGCACCCGCGCAATGTCGGGCTCCGCGGCTATGAGGTTGAGGAAGCGCACCATCGCCGCCTCGGAGTCGAGCATGCCCTCGTCCATGTTGATGTCGATCACCTGCGCGCCGCTCGCGACCTGCTGGCGCGCCACCTCGATCGCTGCCGCGTAGTCGCCCGCCTCGATGAGCTTGCGAAAGCGCGCAGACCCCGTCACGTTGGTGCGCTCGCCCACGTTGACGAACAGCGATTCCTCGTCGATCGCGACCGGCTCCAGCCCGGCGAGACGGGTCTTCACCGCTACGGCGGGAATGGCGCGCGGCGCGCAACCGCCGACCCGCTGCCGCAACAGGCGGATGTGCTCCGGGGTCGTGCCGCAGCAGCCGCCGAGAATGTTGACCAGACCCGAAACCGCGTATTCCCGCAGGATCTCCGCGGTCTCTTCCGGCACCTCGTCATATTCTCCGAAGGCGTTCGGCAGGCCCGCGTTCGGGTAAGCGCACACCCGCGTGTCCGCGACACGGGCCAGCTCCTGGATGTAAGGACGCAGCTGACGGCCGCCCAGCGCGCAGTTGAGTCCCACCGAGAGCGGCCGCGCGTGGCGGATGGAGTTCCAGAAGGCTTCCGCGGTCTGGCCCGAGAGAATCCGCCCGGAGGCGTCGGTGATGGTGCCGGAGATCATCAGCGGCACTTCGATGCCGGTCTCGTCGAAGAGCGACAACACCGCGTAGATCGCGGCCTTGGCGTTCAGGGTATCGATTACGGTCTCGATGAGCAGCAGGTCGACGCCGCCGAGCAGCAGCGCCCGCGCCGAATCGAGATAGGTCGCCGCCAGCTCGTCGAAGGAGGTGCTGCGGTAGCCGGGATCGTTGACATCCGGGGACAGCGAGCACATGCGGTTGGTCGGCCCCAGCGCGCCCGCCACGAACGCCGGGCGTCCCGCCGCGCTGGCGTACTCGTCCGCGGCCGCGCGCGCCAGTCGCGCCGCGCGATAGTTGAGCTCCGGTACCAGTGCCTCGGTGCCGTAGTCGGCCTGCGACACCGAGTTGGAGTTGAACGTGTTCGTCTCTATGATGTCCGCGCCGGCCTCGAGGTAGGCGCGGTGGATGCCGCCGATGACATCGGGCCGCGTGAGCGTCAGGATGTCGTTGTTGCCCTTGAGGTCGCGGCCGTGATGCAGGAATCGCTCGCCGCGGTAGCCGCGCTCATCCAGCCGATGCTGTTGCACCATCGTGCCCATTGCGCCGTCGAGCAGCACGATGCGCTCATCCAACAGGCGCCGCAGGCGCTCGAGGCGCTCCTGACGCTCGGCCTCGACCACCGGTGTCACAGCGAAAGGCGCGGCGGCGACCCGCGGCGCCGGCGAGTCTCTGCCGGCCGGCCCCGGCCGGTCGGCCCGTGGAGTGGGATGGAGGCAGGCCCTCATGTCCGCGCTTCCAGAGCCACGGGATCGGGTGTCGCCTGTCTGCCCGGCCGTGCGCCCAAGGTATGGCAGATGGCGTACGTGAGCTCAGCGCGATTCAGTGTGTAAAAGTGAAAGTCGCGGACGCCATGTCGTTCCAGCGACTGAACCTGCTCTATCGCGACACTGGCGGCAATCAACCGGCGCGTCTCCGGATCGTCGTCGAGACCCTGGAAGCGCTCCGCCAGCCACTGCGGGATGCTGGCGCCGCAGCGCGCCGCGAAACGCAACACCTGCGGGAATCGCGTGATCGGCAGGATCCCCGGCACGATGGGCGCGCAAATCCCTGCGGCTGCGCAGCGATCGCGGAAGCGGAGGAACACTTCGACGTCGTAGAAGAACTGCGTGATGGCGCGCGTCGCACCGGCGTCCAACTTGCGCTTGAGGTTGTCGAGATCGAATTGCGCCGACCGCGCCTCGGGATGTACCTCGGGATAGGCGGCGACCGAGATATCGAAATCCGCAACCGTCTTGAGGCCCGCCACCAGGTCCGCGGCGTAAGCGAAGCCGTCGGAGTGGGGCTCATAACGCGTGATCCCCTGCGGCGGGTCGCCGCGCAAAGCGACGATGTGCCGTATGCCCTCATCCCGGTACTGGCGCGCGATGTCGAGGATCTCACCGCGGCTCGCGCCGATACAGGTGAGATGCGCTGCTCCGGTCAGCGGAGTTTCCCGTTGGATGCGAGTTACGAGCTGATGCGTGCGGGTGCGCGTCGAGCCGTCAGCACCGTAGGTGACGGAGACGAACCGTGGCGCAAGCGGCGCCAGACGCTGCACGGAGCGCCACAGCGTCGCTTCCATCTCCGCATCGCCGGGCGGGAAGAACTCGAATGAGAGATTCATCGCAGGTGCCCCTTTTTCGTGCCGGTGCGCTGCGCGCGATTCGCAAGGCATGAGTCTCGTGCCGTCATGCCGCGCTCGCCGTACCGCGCGGCCGTTCCATCGACAGCACGGCCGCCGCGGCCAACACGTGTTGGCCGTCAGCCTCGATGGGGCTCATGCGCTCGCAGGTCAGGCCGGCCTCACCCAGCAACCGGCGCAGCCGCGCGAGGGGATGCTCCACCACACGCTCGCGCGGACTCTCGAGCGAGTCATAGCGCTCGAAGAGCAG
>Ga0335073_10010323_pt1 | contig 13126 bp, 10 predicted proteins | sample Lox_Sample_22_FD_207093 | JGI IMG/M metagenome (GOLD analysis project Ga0335073, IMG submission 207093) | Soil microbial communities from Loxahatchee National Wildlife Refuge, Florida, United States - Lox_Sample_2.2 | ecosystem: Environmental > Terrestrial > Soil > Wetlands | place: USA...
CCACGAGATAGACCATGCCAAAGGCGATGATGCCGACCAGCGCCGATTGCCGCAGGATGGTCTTGATCGAGCCGAAGCTGAAAAATTCCGGATACGGAATGCCGATCGCCAGGATCATCAGCAAAAACACGACGATCAGGCCGGTGTCCTCCGACCAGCGCCAGCGCAGGCCTGGAGCATAGCGCATCATCGTGCCGGTCTTCGATTCGCCCGTTGCATTCGACGTGCTCATGACGGCGCACACTTCCTCGATTTCATCCGCGGGTCACGGCTTGCACCGTCGTCTCCCTGCGCTACCACTGCGCTAAGCCGTTTTGGCGCCAGCCGACTTGGCGGTTCCAAACACCGCGGCGGCAGCCGCCTGCCAGTCCGGGTCGCTCAGGTCGATCAAAGTGGGGTTGCCGTCGCACCACTGGAAGCAGTGCTTGAGTTTGCTGATTTTCCAACCGTCGGCGGTGCGCCGGAACGCGTTCTCGTACCAGCCGTATTGCGTGTAGTGGTCATCGCCGTGCCGATTGGGTAAGCGGTGTCGCGATACGTGGTAAAAGATGCCGTCGGCCTCGTCGCCGTGAAGGTTGATGTGGAAGTTGGAATATTGGTGCATGACGATCAGCCGTTCGAGGCAGGCGCTGGCAAATCGCGCCCAGATCTTCGGCGTCGTGGTCGCCGGCGCACGACCCGTGAGATCAAAGAAATCCACCTCGAAAGGATCGGTCAGCGTCGCCGCGTACATGTCCCAATCATGCAGGTCCAAGCCGCGGCCGAAACGCAGCATGACATCGCTGATCTGCTGCCGATCCCACAATTCGCGAACGATTTCGTCGGTGCCTGCAGTTTTTCTGGAATCGAGCATCGGGTCCTTTCCTTGAACTCGCTGCACGGACGCGCCCTGCGCGCCCGCGTTCATCGCCTAGAACGTTTGCGCCTTGATGTTGGCAAACATGCCGCGCACGTTCGCATCGAGGTAGACGATCTCGGTCAGGGTTCCTGGATCGTCGGCCGCCTCAAAATAGCCGAACTTCGTGTCGCCGAAGGTGCCGCGTTGCACGGGGCGGTAGCCCCGCGCCAACAGGTCGGTTGTGGCAGCGTCGTAATCCTCAACCGAAAATCCGAGGTGGTGCACGCCGCCTTCGGGGACACGGTCGAGGAATTCGGAATAAGTACTTTTCCCGGCCACAGGTTCGATGATCTCGAATTGCGTGTCGCCGACATAGCCGAAGGCCATGCTGTGGTTGATCGAAGCATTCGCGCCTCTAAACCAACCATTCTCGACGACGATCTCACGAAGAACCATGAAACGCGGCGCACCGAGTTTGGTATTCAGGTGCGCGAGAGCAACGTCCAGATTAGGCACGACGTAGCCGATCTGGAACAACGTCCCGGGCAAAGGGCGATCCGGCATGATCGAGCGTTCTCCCTGTCGTGCCGTTTTAATTGAAACGCCGTCGCGCCCACCCCGCCCAGGCGCGACGGTTAGGCTTTAGAGCGGCGTCGCATCGCCGTAGATACGAATGTCGGCTATCTTGCTACCGCGGCGTCGCAGCGTCGTGCAGAACTTGATCGCCACGAGCGTATCGTCGAGTCGGGTGTATTGCACGATCGCCTCGGCAATTCCGACCTGGCCGTCGTGAATGGACCAGGCGCCGGTCAGGCTGTGCGACAAACCCTTTATGCTTCCCCACAAGTGGCCTATCGCCGCCTTGTATCCGTCCTTGCCGTGTACCGTCGGATGGTTTGCGAATGTCAGCGTTGTATCGTCAGTGTGCTGCGCGAGCGTGCGTTCCATGTCCATGGCGTCGACGGCACGATAATAGTCGTAAATCCATCGGGTATCGCCCGCCGTGTCGGTCGGGCGTTGCGGCGGCAGGTGTTCGCGGCCTTTTTCATCTACGGTCCGCCGCACCGCGGCGAGCGTTGATGCGACGGCACCCAGATAGGCTCCTTCCATCGGCGCGAAATGAGCCTTCTCGGCGTCGCTGCCTTCGGGGACGCCGTCCTTTTTCAGGCTGAAGGCGAAGGTCAGGGTGAGGTTGCCGTTGGCGTCCTCACCGATAATGTTCTCGATCCGGCCGAGCTCCGAGCCGCGGGTCCGCTCGAAAATCACGCGTTGCTCCGGCTCGAACGTCACCTTTTCGCGCAGCGGCACGTCTTTGAGCATGATGTCGCGGATCAGCCAACCGTCGCCCTTTTCCACCACTTCGCATTTCTTCATCTCTGGAACGTAGGGCAACGCGTTGTTCGCCTTCATGAGCAAGCCCGTCCAGACGTCGTGGCGGCTCAAGAATGATTTCTTGGGCTCGTTAACGGGAACCGTTCTGCTCAATTGATACATGACGTCCTCCCTATCCCTACAGGGCTTCGCTGGGGAATTTGTGCGGTCGAGTCGCGCCTTCCTCCAAAAGCACGGCCACAGACCGCTTGTCGCTTCGGCACATCGGATCGCTCGACCCTAATCGTGCGTTCAGCTTTTATTTCCAAAATTTGTAAGTTGTGGATAACGACGTGTCAAGCCGGCGGACAAACCGCCGCCCGGCTAGATACGTTTGGCCGCACCTTTCGAGGCGCGAGCCAAGACCGACACAACCTGTTCGGCGGTCGCCCGGTAGTGTCGCTCCAGTGCGCGAACCGCCGCCTTGACATCGCGCGAAAGTGTGGCTTCGAAAATTTGCTTATGTTCCCGCACGGTATCCCGCTTCAATATTTTCTCCGGTCCAAATCTTGACCGCAACACGCGATGCCGTTCCGCTTGATCGAACAACAGACCGGCAAGCTCCAGATGCCACCGCGATCCGCAAGCGGCCAGCAACGCCATATGGAACTGCCGATGATGGACGGCCCACACCTCGGTCGAGGCACCCGGCCCCTTTGGCGTGGGATGACGCGATAAGGCATGAAAAGCCGCAACTATTGTAGTTTCCCACGCGATGTCGCCTCGCTCGATGGAGCGGGCGAGCGCCTCGCTTTCGATCACGATGCGTGTGGCCATGGTGTCTTCGACGTCGTAGGCCGTCAGTGGTGCGACTCTAAAGCCGCGTTGACCGACCACGGTGACGAGGCGCTCCGAGGCTAATCGGGTCAGCGCCTCGCGCAACGGGCTGACACCGACGTCATACCGCGCCCGCAATTCATCCGAACGCAACGGAGAGCCCGGCGTGAAGCGACCCCAAAGAATATCTTGTCGTAGCCGACGATAGATCGATTCTGCAATCGTACGAGGCTGGCCGTTCTGATCTGGATCCGGCGAATAAGCCTCTGCGACCGAGCGTTTCATTGGTCCCTTGGTCCCAATCGCGGTTTAAAAAATTAATTTTGGAAATTACAGTAGATTATAAAAAAACACCATACCGTGACAACGCGGTCGCGCGGCGGCGGCGGGCGGCGATGCGGTTGTCGCTACTCTTCGCCGAGAAGCTCCTGCCGCCGCCGCTCCAGCTCCGCCGCGTAGCGGCGCAACGCATAGGCTTCGGTGAGCAGCCCAATGACCCGACGATCGAGGTAGGAATCGACGACGGCAAGCGCCTCAGCCTCGGCGCGGTCGAAGGCAAGCACGGCTTCCTTGATCGCCATCCCCGGCAACAACATGCTGTCTCCGTAATGCAGAATCTCCTTGATCGATTTATCCGCTGCGGTTTCCGTGGCGTGTGCTTCCGCCACCGGCACCATGCCGACATAGCGGTCTTGTTCATCGACGGCGATCACATAGGCGGGGGAGCCGAGCGGAAAGGCCTCGCGGAAGGCGGCGATGGTCGTGACGACCGGCGCCGTTTGCACATCGTGGCGCATCATCTTGCCGACCGTGAGGTCGCGCATCCAGCCGATGTCGGCGGCGCTGCGGATGGTCTCGCCGCGCAAATGGAAACGCCAGGTGGCGAATGAATAGCCGAACGCCTCGCGCGTTACCTGTGAGGCAATAATGACCGCGATCAGCACCGCGGTCGTCAGCCACAGATCGCCGGTTGTTTCCAGCGCGATGAAGGTCATGGTCAGCGGTCCGCCGATGACCGCCGCCGACAGTCCGCTCATGCTGATGACCGCGTAGGCGTTGGAATCGAAATGACCGTCCGGCCAAATCGCGGACAGCGCGGCCGCCAGGAGTTGGCCGCCGAGCGCGCCGATCAACAACGATGAAAAGAATAATCCGCCGCGAAAGCCGGAGCCGAGCGAGACGATCGACGCCGCAATCTTGAGCACGAAGAGCAGCGCTACGGTCCACAAGGAAAGCTGGAGAATTCCGGAAAAATGCAAGGCGCCATGCCCGGACGACATCACTTGCGGGGCCACGACCGCCAACAGGCCGACCAGAAGCCCACCGATCGTGGTGCGCAACAGCAGCGGCACTTTCAGGCGGGCAAACAAAGTTTCACACAGCGCCACTCCGCGCATCATGAAAATGCCGGCGACGGCGCAAAGCAGGCCAATGACGGCGGCGATGACGAGGTCGTGGGTGGCAATAGTCATCGGCTCGGGCGCCACAACGCCGATCTCGGCTGGTCCCAACGCGTGCGCGACGAGGTAGCCGATCAGTGCCGAGATCGCGACCGGCGCCAGGCTGTTCGGCGAATAGCTCCCGATGATGAGTTCGAAACCGTAAAAAGCGCCGGCGAGCGGGGCGCCGAAAGCGCCGGCAATTCCGCCGGCGGCGCCGCAGCCGACCAAAATACGCAAGTCGGCGCGCCGCAGCCGAAACGCCATGCCGATGCGCGAGGCGATGCCGCTGGCAAATTGCGTATAGCCGGCCTCTAAACCGACCGAGGCGCCGACCCCGCTCGACCATACCGTCTGCGCTGCAACGATAATGCTGCCGAGAAGCGACATGCGGCCGCCATGCAACGCATTCGCTTCAATCGGATCGATTTCTCGTTCCGGCCGCCAGCGGGCAAGCAGCGCACGCGCGACGCCGAACACGATCCCGCCGCCGAGCGGCACCGAGATCGCTAGCCTCGGATCGAGTCTTAGCACCCCTGACAGCCGCTCGCCGGACTCGAGGCGGAAGAACAGCTGATGCAAGACGTCGACGCCGGTGCCCATGGCGGCAACGACCAGACCGGCGACGGCACCGACAAGTGCAGCCAGCGCGATCAGACTGGATTCACGCGCGCGAACGACGGCCCGCAGCCGCCGCGGTATTTCCAGACGATTGATCACTTTATCGATCAAGCAAAGATCACCACAGGCAGGGCGGTTGTCATAGGCCTATAATGGAACCGTCAGGACGCCGGCTTGTTCTTGGAGCGCACGAGAGCGGTGGATTTGAGGTTCCCATCGTTTTACAGCTATCTCGCAAGGCAACTTAAAATCCGTAAAACCGTACTGGAATCATGAATTTACTAGGTGTCCCCTTGATTCCGAAGTTGGCAAGACAGTGTACCGTCCATGTTTGCGAACTTCGGAATCGGGGCGCCGGCCGGGCGCCTTATCCGACAGCGTAGCAAGAATGCCTCATGCCTTGTCCGGTCCGAACCATCGTCGCCGCTTCCATCGTGGGCTTTATCATTCCCGCCGCATGTCCGCTGTTGGCACAGATGACCAGCAAGCTGCTCGAAGGCAGGGCTGCGTTCGGCGATTGGCACGCGGACAGGCCGGGAACACGGCGATTGATCAGGCCGCAAGATTTGCCGGCGCCCGATCCGGCCGAATCGGTCAGCAACAGAGTTACCAGCGTGCATCGCGCGGACGCGGAAAAGCCCGTCGTCCCAAATGGGTTCGAAGTCAACGAATTCGCCTCCGGTCTCGAACATCCGCGGCTCATCCGCGTGGCGCCGAATGGCGATGTTTTCGCCGCGGAGAGCGCGGCCGGACGTATTCGCGTGTTGCGGCCGAATGGCGGGCGGTCCGCAGAACCCACGACGTTCGCGAGCGGCCTGTTCGGTCCGTTCGGGATCGCTTTCTACCCGCCCGGACCTGATCCGCAATGGGTTTACATCGGCAACACAGATTCCATCGTCCGCTTCCCCTATCGAAATGGCGATCTGCGAGCGCGCGGCCCGGCGGAGATCATTGTGCCGCATTTGCCGGTTGGCGGCCATCGAACGCGCGATGTTGCGTTCTCGCGGGATGGGCAGACCATGTATGTATCTGTCGGCTCCGGCTCGAATGCCGGAGAGGACATGGAAAAGCTGAGCGGGGAAGAGTTGGAGAGGTGGCAGTCTAACCATCCGCTCGGCGCCGCCTGGGGCCCCGAAACCAATCGCGCCGATGTGTTGGCGTTTGATCCGCGAGGCAAGAACGAGCACATCTTCGCCACTGGAATCCGCAATTGCGTCGGCATGGCGGTCGATCCGTCAAACGGCATGTTGTGGTGCTCTACTAACGAGCGCGACGGCCTTGGCAACAACTTACCGCCCGATTACATCACGCGCGTGCGCGAAGGCGCGTTCTATGGCTGGCCCTGGTATTACATCGGCGCCAACCAGGATCCGCGGCACAAAAACGAACGGCCCGACCTCAAGGACAAAGTCACAGTCCCGGATGTGCTCATCCAAGCCCATTCGGCCTCGCTCGAGATGGTTTTTTACGAAGCGTCGCAATTTCCTGTCGAGTACCGCGGTAACGTTTTCGCCGCCGAACACGGCTCGTGGAATCACGCCAACCGAACCGGTTACAAAGTCGTCCGCGTCGTCGTGAAGGACGGCGCGCCGACCGGCGAGTACGATGATTTCGCCACCGGTTTCGTCGTCAACGATGCGCAAGTCTGGGGGCGCCCGGTCGGCGTGGCGGTCGACAAGGACGGAGCCCTGCTCGTATCCGAGGATGCAAGCGGCACGATCTGGCGCATCACCTATTCGGGCAAAGCCGCGCGGCGTTAAGCCCCCCGCCAACACCTTCGCAACTGGCCGGAACTCCTGAGCGCGCAAACACGTTGTTAGTTGTTAAGGACGAGACTGCGCTTGGGGCGATCTTCCATGACACGATACGCACCCGACGCAGTGGATAGTACGGATTCGAGACGGCGCATTCCGGCGCCGTCTTCGAGCCGGTCATGCCTGCATCGCCAGGGCGGAGCCCTGCAGCCGCGATCCGGCGCAGTCATCGAGACCGACATCCCTGACCGTCTCGATTCACTGCCGCTCGGGCGCTTCCAGCTGTTGGTGATTGTCGCCTTGGGCATTACCTGGATTCTTGACGGCCTCGAAGTGACGCTTGCCGGTTCGCTCTCCGGCGAATTGATGCAGCGCTCCGCCTTGGGCCTGAGCAATTTGCAGATCGGCATTGCGGGCAGTTCCTACCTGTGCGGCGCTGTACTCGGCGCCTTTTTCTTCGGCTGGCTGACCGACCGCCTGGGGCGCAAGAAGCTGTTTTTTGTCACGCTGACGGTCTATCTCGCGGCGACCGCCGCCACTGGCCTGTCCTGGGACGTCTGGAGTTTCGTCTTGTTCCGCTTCCTGACCGGCGCCGGAATTGGCGGCGAATACACTGCCATCAATTCGACAATCCAGGAACTCATTCCTGCCCGCCTGCGCGGCTGGACTGATCTCCTCATCAACGGCAGCTTCTGGATCGGAGCGGCCTTAGGCGCAGGCGGCTCGATTGTCCTGCTCAATCCGGCCTTTATCGACCCGACGCTGGGATGGCGATTGGCTTTTCTCATCGGCACCGCGATAGGACTTATTATTCTGGCCATGCGACGTTGGATTCCGGAAAGCCCGCGCTGGCTGATGACTCATGGCTTTGTGAAAGAGGCCGAGGCGGTCGTCGCCGGCATTGAAGCGCGCCTTACGCACGAGCCGCGCCGGGCCGCGCGCGTACGGCTGCACGTGCGCGGCCGCACTTCGCTGTCGGAGGTCGTGCAACTGCTGTTGCGGACTTACCGGCAGCGCACGCTGGTCGGGCTGACGCTGATGGCCGCACAGGCCTTCTTCTACAACGCGATCTTCTTCACCTACGCCTTGGTACTCACCAATTTTTACGGCATCCCGGCCGATCGGATCGGCTGGTACATCTTGCCGTTCGCCGCCGGAAACGTGCTGGGGCCGACGCTGCTCGGCCGATTGTTCGACACCGTCGGCCGCAAGGTGATGATCGCGTCAACCTATGCGGCGTCGGCGGTCCTGCTGGCCGCCACCGCTTTTCTGTTCAGCCAAAATCTTCTTTCCGCGCAGACGCTGACGGTCGCCTGGATGATCGTGTTCTTCTTTGCCTCAGCGGCCGCCAGCTCAGCCTATCTCACGGTGGGCGAGATTTTCCCTCTCGAAATTCGCGCGCTCGCTATTGCGTTCTTCTACGCGATCGGCACCGCGGTCGGCGGCGTGGCGGGCCCGTTGCTGTTGGGCTTCCTCATCAGCACTGGTTCGCGCGACAGCGTCGCCATCGGCTATTTGATCGGTTCGCTGCTGATGATCGCCGCCGCAATGCTCGAAGCGCGGTTCGGCGTCGTTGCCGAGCGCAAGCCGCTCGAGGCGGTGGCGCAGCCGTTATCGTTTATCGATGCGTAATGGAATAACAACGTGCAGGACCAGATGAACATTGCGAATCCCAACATGGAGATTGCCGCGACCTCGCTGACGTCCGATTTGCGCAAGTGCGCGATTCTGCTCGACATCGACGGTACTATTCTCGATATCGCGCCGGCCCCGCAGGAGGTCCAAGTGCCGCCGACGCTGCGACACACGCTCGGCCGTCTGCAGGAATTGACCGGCGGCGCCTTGGCGCTGGTGAGCGGCCGGCCGCTGGGCGATATCGACCTGATTTTTGCTCCCCTGCAGCTTGCAGCGATCGGCGGCCACGGCGCCGAGCTGCGACCAAACCCGGGAACGGAGCCGCTGCGGAAGGCCACGTCATTGAGTGGCCGCCTCAAACGCAAGCTAGCGACCCTGACCAGACTCGACCCCGGGGTGCTCGTCGAGGACAAGGGCTATTCACTCGCCTTGCACTATCGGCAAGCGCCCCATGTCGGTCCGGCGCTGCAAGCGGCCGTCACTCGTATCTGCGCCCGGGTGCGGTCCGACACGGTTGAGATCATGCCCGGAAAGGCGGTGATCGAGGTTAAGCCGGCCCGAGTGAGCAAAGCGCTGGCGGTGCGCGAGCTCATGAAATACCCGCCATTCGTCGGACGTCGTCCGATCTTCATCGGTGACGACGTCACCGATGAGCCGGTATTCGGCGTCGTCGCGGATTTCGGCGGCCGGGGCTTTTCCGTCGACCGGATCATCCCGGGCGTGGACGGTCACTTCAAGAGGCCCGACGACGTGCGCACCTGGCTGGCGCGCATCGTCGCCGACCGCGGGGACGCGGCGGGATGAAGGATCACGGGCTTGATCTTGCCGTCATCGGCAACGGGCGGACGGCGGCGTTGGTCGATCCTTGCTCGCGGATCGTGTGGTGGTGCTATCCGCGCTTTGACGGCGACCCCATTTTTTGCCGATTGCTGTCGGGGCAGCAAGAGAAGGGATTCTCCGACGTCGTGCTCGATGACATGGCGGAGTACCAGTCGGAATATCTGCGCAACACCGCGATCGTCTCTACGGTGCTTACCGACCGCCAGGGCGCCAAGGTGCGGATCACCGATTTCGTGCCGCGCTTTCGTCAATTCGGCCGCGTTTTTCGGCCGCCGCAAATCTTTCGCATCATCGAGCCGGTGGCCGGCTTGCCGCGCATCACCATCAGGATGCGCCCCACCAGCGAGTACGGAAAACCGCTGCCGCAACGGTCCCTCGGCAGCAACCACATCCGCTATTACGGCGACGGTGTCGTTATTCGCCTGACGACGGACGCGCCGCTGTCGTTGATCGACGGCGAGGCACCGTTCGTCCTCACGCGCCCGCTGCACTTGGTGTTCGGCCCGGACGAGCCGTTTCCCGGCGACCTGCAGGCGACCTGCCGCGACTTCGCCGACCGCACACACGAATATTGGATGGAATGGGTGCGCCGGTTGTCGATCTCGGTCGATTGGCAGGAGGCGATCATTCGCGCCGCCATCACCCTAAAGCTCAGCAATTTCGACGAAACCGGCGCGGTCGTCGCCGCGCATACCACGTCCATTCCGGAGGCGCCCGGCTCCGGCCGCACCTGGGACTACCGCTACTGCTGGCTACGCGACGCTTATTTCGTGGTCCAGGCGCTCAACCGTATCGGCGCCACGCGAACGATGGAGGAGTTCATCTCGTTTACGCTTTCGATCGCCTCGAAATCGGACCAGGAGCTGCGGCCACTCTACAGCGTGGCGCCGATCGCCACCATCACCGAGCAGATCGCCCCCGATCTTGCAGGCTATCGCGGCGATGGCCCGGTGCGGATCGGCAACGCCGCTGTCGATCAGATCCAGCACGACGCCTACGGCAGCGTCATTCTCGCCGCGATGCCGATGTTCTTCGACCGCCGGCTGCCGCGTCCCGGAGACGAGGGATTGTTTCGCTTGCTTGAAACGCTCGGCCACCGCGCCGCGAAAAAAGCGCTCGAGCCCGATGCAGGCATCTGGGAGTATCGCGGACGTCAGCGCGTACACACCCATTCGGCGGCAATGTGCTGGGCCGGTTGTCAGCGGCTTTCGGCGATCGCCACCCGCATCGGGCTGGAAGATCGCGCGCAATATTGGAACGCGATCGCCGAGCCGATCCACGCGGCATTGCTTGAGCACGCCTGGAACGAGAAGCGCGGCGCTTTCACCGCCGCTTTCGGCTCCGACGAGCTCGATGCCAGCGTTCTGCTGCTTCCCGATCTCGGTGTCGTCGAGGTGGACGATCCTCGCTTCGTCTCCACGGTCGCCACCATGGAGCGCGAGCTGATGCGCGAGAAACATTTGATGCGTTACGCCAACGCCGACGACTTCGGCCTGCCGGTGACCGCCTTCCTGATCTGCCGATTCTGGCTGATCGACGCACTGTGGTCACTTGGGCGGCGCGAGGCGGCGCGCGACCTGTTCATCGACGCGCTCAATCATCGCAACCGTTACGGCCTTCTTTCCGAAGACGTCGATCCGCAGACCGGCGAGCTATGGGGCAATTTTCCGCAGACTTATTCGATGGCCGGACTTATTCTCTCCGCCATGCGGCTGTCGCGCAGCTGGCAAGACCGCTACTGGCGCGGCTGATAGGTTTCGGCACGATTTCCCGTCAGCGCCTTGCGCACCGCCTGCCGCAGCCAGCGATGGCCGGCATCTTTCTCAAAGCGCGGATGCCAAGCCTGCGCAATGGTCAGCGAAGACGTGACGACCGGCAGGTCGAAGTAGCGTACCTTTAGTCCGAGCCGCATGGCGGTCGCAGCAACGGCGAGAGGGACCGCGGCAACGATGTCGGAGGCCGCGGCCGTCAGCATCGCCGCATGGAAGCCCGGAACCACGAACCTGACCCGACGTGACAATCCCTGCACAGCCAGGGCATCGTCGATCGGGCCGCGACTAAGGCCGCGCCGCGAGGCACTGACATGCGTCGCAGCCGCAAAGCGGCGCGCGGTGACCCGCCCCTTCAGCAGCGGATGGCCACGACGGACGACGCCAACGAAACGATCGCGCAACAGCGTTTGCAGGCGTATCTCCGGACCGATGCTGCCAAGCACGCCGATATCGAGATCAATGCGGCCCTCGCGCAGCGCGCTTACGTCCTCCTTGCCCTGATCCGCGAAACGAAGCGTTATCCCCGGCGCTTCTTGCGCCGCAATGGATTGCAGCGACGCGCCGAAAACACCGGCTACATAATCGCTCGCGCGTACGGTGAAGCTACGAACCAAAGCGGCAGGGTCGGTAAAACCTTCCGGCCGCAGCACAAGCTGCGCTTCGCCGATCAAGCTTCGGACGCGGCCCTGCAATTCGAGAGCCCTTGGCGTCGGCACCATCCGGCGCCCGGCGCGCACGAGAATCTCGTCCCCGAGCGCCGCACGGATGCGGCCGAGCGTCCGGCTCATCGCCGGCGGCGAGAGGTTCATGCGTTTGGCCGCACCGATCACGCTGCCTTCGTCCAGCAGGGCGTCGAGCGCGGACAGTAGATTAAGGTCCATAGAGTGCATTGAACGCAACTATACAGTTCAATCATTGCACTGGAAATCACGATAAGCGACGGCCAGAGTGCCGCGGCAATTGGATGGAGCCAATGAGCCAGCCCGCCACGACGGCCACACCGACGCGCAGCGTGATGCTGCGCATCGCGCCCTTCGTCGTCATTATCTTTTGCGCCTACCTGACCGTCGGCATGCCGCTCGCAGCGATCCCGCTGCAAGTTCATGACGCCCTTGGCTTCGACAACCTGACGGTCGGCTGCGTGATCGGCATCCAGTCGCTGGTCACGGTGGCGACGCGCCAATTCGCCGGAACGCTCTGTGACCGGCGCGGCGCGAAGTTCGGCGTGCTGCTCGGCAGCGGCGCCGCTATTGCGGCGTCGGCAATCTATTTGGCCTCGGCCGCGCCGGCGCTCGGCGCCTACGGCTCGCTTGGCGTTCTTTTGACCGCCCGTCTGATGTCGGGACTGGCCGAGAGCCTGGTGATGACCGGTTCGCTCGCCTGGGGAATCGGCGTCGTCGGCGCGCAAAATACCGGAAAGGTCATGGTGTGGGTCGGCATTGGCTTGTACGCCGCCATCGCTGTAGGTGCTCCGATCGGCATCCAGCTCGCGACGCATCAGTATTTCACTGGCGGCTTCGCCGACCTTTCGCTTGGCATGATCATATTTTCGGTGCTGGCGACGCTCTTCGCAGCGTTCGTTCCCGGCGTTGCGCCGCACGGCGGAGAACGCTTGCCATTCATGAAAGTCGCCGGCCGCATCGCGCCGTTCGGCGCCGGGCTGGCGTTGGCGACGATCGGATTCGGCGCCATCGGCGCCTTCGCCGCGCTCGACTTCCAACACAACGGCTGGCCCGGCGCCGGCTTCGCTCTGACTGGTTTCGGTGCGGCCTATATTTTTACCCGCCTGGCATTCGGCGGTTGGCCGGACCGTTTCGGCGGAGCGCGCGTCGCGGTGTGGTCCTTGCTCATCGAATGCGTTGGTCAGCTCATGTTGTGGCTTGCGCCTGGACCGGCCGTTGCGTTTACCGGAGCGATCCTCACCGGCGTCGGCTATTCGCTGGTCTTTCCTTCCTTTGGCATCGAGGCGGTGAAGCAAGTTCCGCCGACGAGCCGCGGCGCAGCGCTCGGCGCCTACGTCGCGTTCTTCGATGTCGGCTTTGGTCTCGCCGGACCAATAACCGGAGCCATCGCCAGCAC
>Ga0335073_10010324_pt1 | contig 13125 bp, 9 predicted proteins | sample Lox_Sample_22_FD_207093 | JGI IMG/M metagenome (GOLD analysis project Ga0335073, IMG submission 207093) | Soil microbial communities from Loxahatchee National Wildlife Refuge, Florida, United States - Lox_Sample_2.2 | ecosystem: Environmental > Terrestrial > Soil > Wetlands | place: USA: Florida...
GCGAGGCCGCAGTAGCCGCAGTTCCCCGTGTCGCTGTTGGTATCGACGCAGGCGCCGCCGCAGCAGCGGCCGAAGGTGCCGGGCCCCAGCGAGCACGCCTCGTTGTCGGCGCTGACGCTGCAGTCGACCGGCGTGCAGTAGCTGCCGTTGTCGCAGGCGTAGCCGGCCGGGCAAGCAGCCGAGGCGCTGCAGCTCTGCTGGCACTGGTAGTCCTGGCAGGTGCTGCCCGCCGGGCAGGCCCAGCCGCAGTTCCCGCAATTCAACGGGTCGGAGGAGAAATCGATGCAGTCCCCGCAGCAGAGGCCGACCGTGAGCGAGCCGCCGGCGTCGCGTGGGCAGTACGAACCGCCGTTGGTCTCGGTGCAGCTCGGCGGAACGCACCACTCCTGTACGCAGATCAGGCCCGCCGGGCAGTCCTGATCCTGGGCGCAGAAGCCCTGGGCGGTGCCGCCGTCCAGCTCGCACCCCACGCCGGTCACGCAGCTCGCGCCCGCGCGGCAGCCTCGCCCGCAACCGTAGCAGTTGAGTGAATCAGAGAGGGTGTCGACGCAGCTGCCGTTGCAGCAAGTGCCGATCTGCCCATCGGCCAGCGGACACGGCGCGTTCGGGCTGCACGTGGCCTCGGCGAGGCACGTGCCGTCCTGGCACACCTGGCCTGCGCCACACGCAATACCGCAGCCGCCGCAGTTGGTGGCGCTCGCGACCTCGTCGACGCAGGTACCGCTGCAGCAGATGCCGTAGCTGCCGGCATCGGTACCACAGGTCAGCCCTTCGCTGTCCGCGCGGCACGGGGGAAGGCACTGGAAGTCGCCCGTACAGGTGGTGCCCGGAGGGCAGGTGGCGCCCCCGCAGCTCGCGAAGACTCCCGCATCCGTCTGGCAGTAGCCCTGGCAGGACGAGCCGGTCGGGCAGGCGATGCCGCAGTTGCCGCAGTTCGCGTCGTCGGACTGGGTATTCACGCAACTCCCGCTGCAGCAAGTCCCGTACTCGCCGGCGTCGAGCTGGCAGAGGCCGAAGTTCGTCGCGGCGCCGCAGCTCACGACGGACGCGCAGCTGCCGTACTCGCAAATGCTGCCGTCTCCACAAGACCGGCCACAGGCCCCACAGTTCGCCGTGTCGGCGCCGAAGACGTCCGCGCAAGCGCTCCCGCAGCACAGGCCATAACCACCGCTGGCCAGCGTGCAAACCCCGGTGCCGCCGTCGCAGCTCGCCGGGATGCAAGAGTTGGCGTTGGGGGCACAGGTTTCGCCCGTCGGGCAGCCGGCATCGGGGGCGCATCCGAAAACGCCCCCATCCACCACGCACTGTCCGCCCGCGCAGGTCGCTGGCGCTGGGCAGACGACGCCGGGATAGCCGCAGTTGTTTGGGTCGTTCGCGAAGTCGAAGAACTGGCAGAGGCCCAGCCAGCAAGCGCCGATGCCGCCGTCGCCCAGCGCGCAAGGCTGCTCGAGGCTGGCCTGCGCGCAGTCGGTGGTGACGCAGGTCTCGCCCACCCACACGTCGCCCGGGCCGCAGGCGGCGCCGCCCGTCGAGCCCCCCGTGCTGCCGCCACCGGTCGAGCCCCCCGTGCTGGCAGCCGCGCTCGTGCCCCCAGAGCCGCTCGTACCCGCCGTCGCCCCGGCACTGCTGCCGCCGCTGCTCGCCCGGCCCGTGCTGCCAGCCGAGGAGGTCGAGCCCCCGCTGCTCGAGGCACCATGCGCCCCGGTCGTACCGCTCGAAGCCGCGCCGCTGGAGGTGCTCGACCCGCTGCCCGAGCTGGAGCTGCCGCCGTTGCCCTGCGAACAAGCCGCCAGCGCCAGGACACCGAGCGCCACCCATTCCAGTCGTCGCATGTGTGCTGCCTCCTCGACGCCAGCACCCTAGTGGAATGCCTGCCTCCGACGCGAGCGTTTTGTTCCAGCCGAGCTGCGACGCGGCCGGCGCTGGCTCGGTTGCGGACACTCGGCCGCCCGCCTATCTTTGCGGGCCCCTTCGGGGACCCACTCCATGCCCGACGAGCTCGAGCAGATCCAAGTCCGCGGCGCCCGCGAGCACAACCTCAAGGGCGTTTCGGTCGATCTCCCCAAGCGCAAGCTCGTGGTCTTCACGGGCGTCTCGGGCTCGGGCAAGTCCTCGCTCGCCTTCGACACCATCTACGCCGAGGGGCAGCGCCGCTACGTCGAGTCCCTGTCCTCGTACGCCCGGCAGTTCCTCGGCCAGATGGAGAAGCCCCGCTTCGACACGCTGCGCGGCCTCTCGCCGGCCATCTCCATCGAGCAGAAGGCAGCGAGCAACAACCCGCGCTCCACCGTGGGCACCATCACCGAGGTCCACGACTACCTGCGCGTGCTCTACGCCTCGCTCGGGGTGCAGCACTGCCCCAACTGCGGCGCGAAGGTCGGCAAGCAGACGGCGCAGCAGATCGTGGAGGAGGTCCTCAAGAAGCCGGCCGGCCAGAAGCTCCTCCTGCTCGCTCCGGTGGTCCGCGACCGCAAGGGCGAGCACAAGGACGTTCTGGCCGACGCGCTCAAGCGCGGCTTCTCGCGCGCCCGCATCGACGGCCGGCTGCACGAGCTGGCCGAGCACGCGAAGCTCCACCTCGACAAGAAGCTCAAGCACTCGGTCGAGATCGTCATCGACCGCCTGGTGGTGAAGCCGGAGCTCGGCCCCCGCCTCACCGACTCCGTCGAAACCGCGCTGCGCGAGGGCAAGGGCATCCTGATCGCCGCCGCGGCGGATGGCGACCCGGCGAAGGACGAGGTGATGTCCGAGCTGCTCGCCTGCCAGAAGTGCGGTCTCTCCTTCGACGAGCCCACGCCCCAGCACTTCTCCTTCAACAACCCCCTTGGCATGTGCCCCGAGTGCCAGGGCCTCGGCACGCGCGCCGAGATGGACGCGGATCTCCTCGTCCCCGACCCCACGCTCTCCATCCGCGAGGGCGCCATCGAGGTCTGGGCCTCGGGCGTGGCCCGCGGCGAGGGCTGGACGGCCGAGCTGGTCGACGAGCTGGCGCGCCTCGGCGACATCGACCTCGACAAGCCCTGGAAGCAGCTCCCCCAGAAGAAGCGCGACTTCCTCTTGCGCGGCGACGGCGAGAGCGAGATCGAGTTCCGCTGGGAGGAGGGCGGCGAGGTGCGCCGCTACCGCCGCGCCTGGGAGGGGCTGCTGCCCCACCTGATGCGCCGCTTCAAGCAGACATCCAGCGAGGCGATGCGCCGCTACTACCAGCGCTGGCTCTCCGACAAGCCCTGCCCCACCTGCGGCGGCGCGCGCCTGAACGCCACCTCGCGCGCCGTCAAGCTCCACGGCAAGGGGATCGTCGAGCTGTGCGCGCTGACCATCTCCGACGCCGAGGGCTTCCTGCGCGAGATGCCCCTCTCGGCGCACGAGCGCACCATCGCGCTCGAGCTGCTCAAGGAGATCCGCGCCCGCCTCGGCTTCCTGGTGGACGTGGGGCTCAGCTACCTCACGCTCGACCGTGCCGGTCCGTCGCTCTCGGGTGGCGAGGGGCAGCGCATCCGCCTCGCGAGCCAGATCGGCAGCGAGCTCACCGGCGTGATCTACATCCTCGACGAGCCCTCCATCGGCCTCCACCAGCGCGACAACGGCCGGCTGCTCGCCACGCTGAAGCGGCTGCGCGACCTGGGCAACACCGTGATCGTCGTGGAGCACGACCGCGAGACCATGGAGGAGGCCGACTGGCTGGTCGACTTCGGCCCGGGCGCGGGCGAGCTCGGCGGCGAGATCGTGAGCCACGGCAAGCCCGCGGACGTCGCGCGCGACCCCAAGTCGCTCACCGGCGCCTACCTGTCCGGCCGGCGCGAGATCGCCCTCCCCGAGCGACGCCGGCCGCGCGGGAAGGCCCGGCTGCTCGTGCGCGGCGCGGCCGAGAACAACCTGAAGCACATCGACGTGGAGATCCCCCTGGGCTTGTTCGTGGCCGTCACCGGAGTCTCGGGCGCGGGCAAGAGCACGCTCGTGAACGAGATCGTCCGGCCCGTCCTCTTGCGCGCGTTGCACGGCGCCCGCGTACCGGTGGGCAAGCACGACGGCCTCGAGGGCGTCGACCAGCTGGACAAGATCATCGACATCGACCAGCAGCCCATCGGCCGCACGCCGCGCAGCAATCCGGCCACGTACACCAAGGTCTTCGACCAGATCCGCAACCTGTTCTCGCAGACCCCCGAGGCGCGCGCCTTCGGCTACACCCCCGGTCGCTTCAGCTTCAACCTCAAGGGCGGCCGCTGCGAGGCCTGCGAGGGCGACGGCGTCAAGCTCGTGGAGATGCACTTCCTTCCCGACGTGTACGTCACCTGCGAGTCCTGCCGCGGCAAGCGCTTCAACGACGCCACGCTCCGCGTGCGCCACAAGGGCAAGACCATCGCCGAGGTGCTCGACATGAGCGTGCGCGAGGCGATGGAGCACTTCGCCGTGCACCAGCACATCGTCGAGATCCTGAAGACGCTCGACGACGTGGGACTCGGCTACTTGAAGCTCGGCCAGCCCTCGCCGCAGCTCTCCGGCGGCGAAGCCCAACGCATCAAGCTCTCGCGCGAGCTCGCCCGCCGCGGCACCGGCCGCACGTTCTACCTGCTCGACGAGCCCACCACCGGGCTCCACTTCGAGGACATCAAGAAGCTCCTCGCGGTCCTCGAGCGGCTCGTGGACGCCGGCAACTCCGTGATCGTCATCGAGCACAACCTCGACGTCATCAAGTGCGCCGACCACGTGATCGATCTGGGCCCCGAGGGCGGCGGCGCCGGCGGCCGCCTCGTCGCCGCGGGCACGCCCGAGGAGGTGGCCGAGGTGAAGGCCTCGCACACCGGCCGTTATCTCAAGGCCGTCCTCGCCGAGGGGCGCAAGGGCCGCTCGAAGACGGGGTAGACTCGCCGCGTGAGGGTCGCCCTCCTCCTCCTCGCCCTCGCCGTGCCCGCCGGCGAGCGGCACTACCGCGTCTTCGTGGACGGCGTCGAGGATGGTGCGGCGTTCCTGTCGATCCATCCGCTCGCGGACGGTCGCCTCGCGTACGCCTGGCGTTCGCAGATCGGCCTCTCCGCGAGCCCCTGCCTGCACAGCGATCAGCACGTCAGCGGCGTGTACGCGCCGGGGCAACCGGTACCCGACGAGCTCGCGTTCTCCCTCGGCTCCCGTCCGCCCGGGAGCACGGCCACGGTCGGCGCCGATGGGCTGCCCGATCGAGTGGAGATCCAGGGCGTCGTGTACCAGGCCGCGCCCGCCCGCGACGTCCGCTGGGATCGGTGCTGGCCGCACGGCCCCAGCGAAGGCGCCGCCGTGCGGCTCCCGCCCGAGCCGCCGGACCCACGCCAGCTCGCGCGTGCGACGTTCACGTTTGCAGGCCTGCCCCCGCGCGAGAGTCGGCGTTTCGACGGCACCCTGCCCGACGATCTGGCGCTCGCGGTCGACGAAGCCCACCGCCACGCCGGCAGCGACGACTGCAAGGAGGTCGCGCAGCGGCTGGCGGCCGCGCTCCGGACACTTGGCTACGAGGCACGCGTCGAGGGCGGCCTCCTTCTCGATCGCGGTCGCCTCTGGCCCCACGCCTGGACGCAGGTGCGTCTCGACGGTCGCTTTCGCGACGTGGACGCGACGACCGGCAGCGGCTGGGCCGACGCAGGCCGCGTGGACGCGGGCCCTCTCGAAGGCGCCGCCGAGTGGCAGACCGGTCTCGCGCTCCTGCGCCTGCTGGGGGCGCGCCCCGCGCTCGCGGGCTTCGTGGGGAAGTGAAGCGCCCGCTACCGGCAGCACATCGTGCCCGCGAGCTCGGTCTCATCCCGCCGCCGCGGGGCGCGCTTCCAGCGCGTAGATGCGCAACGGCTCGCTCTTGCCCTTCACGGGCATCGGGGCCAGCTCGCGCAGCGGCCAGGCGGCGGCCTCGAGGCGTCCGGCCGTGGCGGCCGAGAGCAGCACCGGCACGTGGGCCTCCTTCGTGAGCCCCTCGATCCGGCTCGCCGTGTTCACGGCGTCGCCGATCACCGTGAACTCCCGCCGGCGTCCGGCCCCGATGGTTCCCGCGATCACCGCGCCGGTGTGCAGCCCGACGCCGATGCGCAGGGGAGTCCGGCCGGACGCCGCGCGCGCCGCGTTGAGCCGCGCGAGCCGTTCGAGCATCTCCGCCGCGCAGCGCACGGCCGCCGCGGCCCCAGCGTCTGCGGGAGGGACCGCGCCCGGCGCGGCGAGGCCGAAGATCACCAGCATCCCGTCGCCGATGAACTTGTCCACCACGCCGCCCGACGCCTCCACGGCCTCGAGCATCGAGGCGTGGTACTCGCCGAGCAGGGCTACCACCTCGGCGGGCGCGAGCTTCTCGCTCGCGGCGGTGAAGTCGCGGATGTCGGAGACGAGCAGCGTCACCTCGAGCGCCTGCGGCCGCACCGCCGCGCCGAGATCGAGCGTCTCGCTCGCCACGCGCTCGGCGAAGGCCGCGGGCAGGTAGCTGCGCAGCACCGAGAGGCGCGAGTGGCGGTCCAGCAGCTCGGCGATGCGGTCCGCGGTCTTCGAGCCCAGCGCGGCCCCCACCGCGATGAGCGTGGCCGCGAGGAGCTGGGGCACCTCGAAGCGGCCCACGTCCAGCCGGATCACGAGCAGGTACGCCGCCGACGCGAAGACCGCGAGCGGCAGCCGCAGCCGCCGCTCGATGCGCAGGGAGCCGAGGTAGACCGCCAGGATGAGGATCGGCGCGAGGCCGTACATGTCGAAGCGCGCCGGCAGCGGCTCGGCCGGGCCGCCGGGCCGCGACATCACCCGCCGGAGGATGACCACCGTCGTGAGGACGACCAGCACGTCCCCGAAGGTCACCGCGGCGGTGAACGTCGGGCCCGGGCTGCGGCGCGAGACCCAGCGCCACACGGCCACGGCGTACACCAGCCCCGAGCCGAAGAGGACGACCGGCCCGATCCGCGCCCAGATCCCCTCGCCGCCCGGGTCGATGACGCCCGCGAGGAACAGCCCCGCGAGGACCGCCATGAAGGCCGTGAGCGCGCCGAAGAGGCCGAGCCGCCCCCGGGCGATGCCGCGCTCGAACGCCTCGCCGCCTTCCCGCAGCGTGCGCTCGACGTCGCGGCGAGCCTCGACCTCGAAATCCATCCACGCCCATTAGAGCACGAGGAGGGGCACGGGCGGGATCGAGTGCCCAGGCGGGTCGAAGCTCGGGGGGCCGCCGTCGCGCGCGGTCCGGCGGTCGCGGCTCCGTTCGAGCCCGGTCGTGGCCATCGTTGCAGACATGTCCAACCTGCTCTCGCTCCCTGCCCGCGACGGGGAGGCGTACCACGTGGTCGTCGAGTCTCCGCGGGGCTCCGGGGTCAAGCTCAAGTACGACCCCGCCTTGCAGGCGATGTCGGTCTCGCGCCCGCTCGTGCTCGGCCTCACGTATCCCTTCGATTGGGGGTTCGTGCCCGGCACGCGCGCGCCCGACGGGGATCCCGTGGACGCGGCCGTCGTCTGGGACGTGGCCAGCTTTCCGGGGGTCGTGCTCAAGTGCCGCCCGCTCGGCATCCTCGCCGTCGAGCAGAAGGGCCCACCCGGGACGGCCCGCGTGCGCAACGACCGAGTCGTGATGCTGCCGCTGCTGGACCGTCGCGCGCAGGCGCTCCGGGACGTGTTCGCCCTCACCGAACGCATGCGCTCGGAGTTCGAGGCGTTCTTCCTTGCCGCGACCACCCTGACCGACAAGGACGTGCGCCTGGGTCCCTGGAGCGGCCCGGCCGAGGCAGAACGCTGGATCCAGCGCTCGCTGCGCTGACCCGGCGCGCTACCGGCGCCAGCCGCGGCCGCCGTGGAACTCGCGGTGGCCGTAGTCCACGCGGCGGAACTCGTGGTGCGCGCGGTAGTCGCGCAGGTAGGCCGGCTCGTCGTGGCGGAAGTGCCAGCCGTAGGCGTCGCGGAAGTACCAGTGGCCGCCCCACCAGTAGGCGGGCTGCCCCTGGTAGTACACGGGCGCGAGCGTGGCGAGCACCTCGGGCGGCGGGCCGACGACGACCTCCACCTGCGCGCGGGCCGCGGCCGGCGCGAGGCAGAGGACACAGGCGATGGCGAGAAGCAGGCTCTTCGACGTCTTCGAGAGGGATCGGATCATGGCGGGCCTCACGACTGCGGGTTGGCCGATCGGGCCTCGGCGCGCTGGCGGAGGTGGTCGGCGAGGAGGGTCCGCTGCTCGGGCGTGAGCAACGGCGTCACGGTCTCGTAGAAGAGCGCCATGCGGCGCAGCCCGTGCCGGGCGATGTGGCCGTTGGCGTTCTCGGCGATCTTCGTCGCGTCGAACGTGTCGGAGGCGAACGCGGTCTCGAAGGCCTTGAGGTGGGCCTCGGCCTTCGCGGGGTCGAAGGGGCCCATGCGCGAGCCGGAGAGCTTGTCGTGGAGCGCCGTCGAGATCTGCGACACCTGGTCGGGCGTGAGGCTGAGCTCCTCGGCGAACGCCGCGAGGCGGCTGCCCTTCTCCCGGGCGCCCGGTACGGCTTCGTGGTTCTCCTGCCGCCACAGCTCGTAATGGGCCTGGACCTTGGTGACGAGCGCCTGCCGCTCCCCCGGCGACAGGATCGCGTGGAGCTGGTTCAGCGCGCTGGCGGCGCAGCCGTGCACGGAGTCCGAGGCGGTGCCGATCTGCTCGACGTCCGCGTCGAGCTTCGCCGCGTCCACGTTCCCAGCGGCCACGCCGTCGGCGACGGTGGACAGGAAGCCCTTCTCGATCTCGCGGGCGGGCGCCATGCAGGCGCGCAGGTCGCTCTGCACCTTCTCGATCTGCGGCCGCTTGGCCTCGTCGGTGCCGAGCGTGTCGAGGCTCAGGGCGATGAAGGCCGCGACGCTGCCGTGGTGGTGCCGGTGGTGCTCGCGCACGCCAGCCTCGGCCTGGGCCTCGCTCGGGCCAGTCTCGGCGGCCGACGCCGGCGCCGCGGCGCTCCCCGCGCCCGCCTCCGTGTGGGCGCACGCGCCCGTGAACAGGCCCACGACGAGGGCCAGGCTCGCAACGATCGTTCGCTTCATGACTCCTCCCGGGTTCGAGGTGGGTTCGACAAAACACCCTGTCGCCGGCCCGTCAAGCGCCTCGTTCGCGGCGGCCTCGGCGAGACCACTCGGTCGCCGCCGTCCGCCGGGGTATGTTGGGGTCCGCTCATCGCCGCGAACGAGCAGAGGAGACCCATCCGTGCACGAACCTGCGATGGACCCAGCTGGCGCCTCGGCCACGTGCCGTGCTCTGGGGCGGCTCGGGCTTCTGGCGGCGCTCTGCGCGGCGGCCGCGTCGGCCCGGGCCGACGCGCCTCCCCCGGCGCTTCCCCAGGACACGGTGACGCTGCGCAGCGGGGCGATCTACTCGGGGCGAATCGTCGAGAAGGTGCCAGGGGATCACGAGACGCTCCAGCTGGCCACCGGAGAGATCAAGCGCTTCGACTGGTCGGACCTCGTGCCACCCGGGGAGGCGGGCGCGAGGCCGGCGGCGCCGCCGGAGAGCTCCGGGGATCGCGTGGTCGTGAGCCTTGAGACGAACGACCCGCGCGCGGCGGTGGTGCAGATCGTCGGCGAGGGGACGGTCTATGGCTACGGGGGCGCCATGCCGCTGGTGCTCAGGGAGCGAAGGTGCGTGGCCCCGTGCGGCGTCGCGCTCGACCGCGCGGGTACCTACCTGGTGGCGGGGCAGGGCGTCGCGCCGTCCGACACGTTCGCGCTGCCGCCTTCGCCGGGCCCGCTGCGGCTGCAGGTCGAGACGGGATCGAGGGCGGCCAACAACTGGGGCCGCGTCGCGACCTGGCTCGGCATCGGCCTGGCCGTGGCGGGCGGCAGCATGGGACTCGTGGCGGCCGTGGAATCGAATGCCTCGACGAACGCGCTGCCCCCGAGCTGCGTGGGGCCCAACCTCGGCAAGCCGGGCTGCGAGGTGACGGGACCGGGCAGCTCGTTCCCCTTCGTCGGTCTCGGCGTCGGCCTCGCGGTGGCAGGGGCCGTGCTGCTCGGGGTGGGAATTCCCCTCTGGGTGATCAACCGGACCCGGGTGTCCGTGGCCGGCGGCGAGCGGCTCGCCGCGGACGACGCTCCCGCGCCGGAAATCCGCTGGACGCCGGCGGGCCTCGCCTTCTAGCCGCAGGCGGCGGCGAGCCGGCCGACGATGGACCGTCACACTCCCGCGGGGTAGGCTGCCGGCCATGCCAGGCGAGGGGCCGGCGCGGCTCGGCAAGTACTTCTTGGTGAGCACGGCCCTCTCGGCGGCCGCGCTGGTCGCGCTCTGGGTGCTGCTCGAGATGCAGAGCTTCATCCTGGTGATCGCCTTCGGCCCGCTCCTCGCCGTGATGATCAACGGCTTCGTGGCCTCGGTTCGCGAGGGCTGGCGTCGCCGCGGCGGGCGGACCATCCCGTTGCTGGTCGCCGCCGCGCACGCGGGGTTGGCGGTCTGGTGCATGGTCGTGCTCGCGAGCCCCATGGACATCCGCTTCTAGCGGGGGGCCGGGCGCGTCACGGCACGAACGAGTAGCCCTGCAGGTGCAGGAACGAGCCGCCCTCCTTCGCGTTCTCGATCCCCGGCTCGAACGTCAGCGTGTGCGGCCCGGAGACCGGCCAGCGCCAGGCGAAGAGGATCGTGTCGGGCAGGCTCGCGGAGGTCGAGGGCGGCGAGATGGAGCCGGGCGACTCGTTCTGCCAGATGCCCGTCTCGTCGAACGTCTCGGTCCCGTCGACGAACACGCGCGCGTGACCGGGGCCGCAGCAGACCTCGCCGAGGGTGCCCACGAGCGCGATGCCGCGGCCCGTGAACGAGATCGAGAACGGCGGGTCGGAGAGGTCCACCGACACCGAGGTGGCGGTGCTCCAGAACGGATCGGGGACCACGGACTGGTCGGGCGCCAGCGCGGCCGCCGCGAACAGCAGCGCGAAGCCGCCGCTGCCTTGCCACTGGGTGACGGTCCCGCCGGGCGCCGGCCCGTTGAAGAAGCGCCCGAAGAGGCCGTCCGGGGTCCGTGCGCTCCAGGCGGCCTGGGCGTTCGCGAGGATCCAGGCGCGCGCGAATGCCTGCCCCTCGCTGCTCGCGAGCTCGTACATCGCCTCGACGAGCGGCTCCTCGAGATCGTCCTCGCCCTCGAGGTCCACGAACAGGCCGGTCGCGTCGCCGAGGTGCTGCGTCACCGCGGTCGCCGTGGCCACCGCCTGGTCCAGGTAGGTGGAATCGCCCGTGTCGAGCGCCAGGTGCAGGCCCGCCCAGATCAGGTTGCCGTTGACCGAGGCGAAGAAGCGGCGGGGCACCTGGGTGCAGGCGCGGCCGTCGTCGAAGACGAACACGGTGTAGAGCGGCACCTCCGGATCCAGGAAGTAGCGCCGGATGGCCGCGTACTTCGCCGCGGCGCGCTCGAGGTAGCTCGCGTCCTGCGTCGCCTCGTAGAGCAGGAGGGCCGCCTTCACGAGGTTGGAGTCGCTCTCGAGAGTCTTCAAGAGTATGGGGCCGCCGTCGGGCTGCTGCTGGTAGTCGATGTCGGGGCAGGCGCCGAGCGCGAACGCGGTCGAGGCGGCCACGGCGTCGAAGTCGATCTCCGCGCGCGCCAGCTCCGCCGGGTCCTGCGTCACCTCGTGGGTGCGCGCGGCGGCGATCGAGTCCCACAGCGGAACGTCGCTCCAGCCCTGGCAGAAGGGGACGACGCAGGCGCCCCATGTCGTGGCGCTGCCGGCCAGCGCCGCTAGCCACGGCACGATCTGCGCGTCCTGCGACTGCACCCAGCGGAGGTAGAGCGCGTCGGTGAGCGCATCGGCGCCCCAATCGTAGTTCGCGGCGTAGCAGGTGGCCGGGACGCAGGCGTTCCAGTAGCCGTGTCCGGCGTAGAAGTACGTCTGCAGCGCGTCGGCGGCCTGGGCGGCGGCGGCCGCGAAGATCGTCTGCGGTCCCGCGTCGGCAGGGGCCGAGCCTCGGCCGCTCCCGCAGCCGGCCGGGAGCGCCAGGAGCGCCGCGAGGGCGGCGCGCTGTGTCGTGAGGGTCATTCCTCTCGCGCGGCCCACGGGCCCGCGCCATGCTACCGCACGCCCGGTCGCCCCTCCAGGCCGCGCGCCTGCGGCGCGAGCCCGCTAAGATGGCGGCGAGCCATGCGCGCCCCGCTTCCGCTGCTGCTCCTTCTCGTCGCCTGCCCGTCGGCCGCGCCCCCTCCGGACGCCGGATCGACGGGCGGGAGCGGCCCGATCGCCGGTGCCGCCGACGCCGGCGTCTGCGGGTTCGCCTGCCGCGGCGGCCAGCTCTGCGCCGCGATCGGCGTCTGCGTGGCCTGCCTCTCCGACGCCGACTGCGCGGGCTCGCCGAGCACCCCGCACTGCGAGACGCGGGCGGGCGCCGACCTCCTCTTCGGGAGCTGCGTCGAGTGCGTCGACGGCGCGCAGTGCGGCGGCGGCCGGTCGTGCAGCCCGAGCGACGACGACTGCGTCCCCACCTGCACCGCCTCGAGCTGCCCGGCCTCGCAGCGCTGCGATCCCGGCAGCGGCGCCTGCGTGGACTGCCTGGGCGATCCGGACTGCGGCGGCGCCCGCTGCAACCCGGTGACGCATGGCTGCGTGGAATGCCTGCAGCCGTCGGACTGCCCCGTCTCGCAGCCGGGCTGCTACCAGGGAGGTTGCGGCCAGTGCGCGATCGCGAGCGATTGCCCCGGGAGCGAGGCGTGCGTGGAAGGCGCGTGTGCGTGCGGCCCGAACGCCGCTTGCCCGGCCGTCACCCCCACCTGCTTCGCCGACGGCGGCGTCTGCGGCTGCACGGCCGGCGGCTGCGCCGGCGCGGGCGAGGTCTGCGACCCGGACCAGGGCCCGGCCGGGGCCTGCGTGCTCGCGTGCGGCGCTCCCGACGGCGGCTGCCCCGGCCCGCTGCGCTGCGACGCTGCGAGCGGCCTCTGCGTCGAGTGCCTCACCGGCGCCGATTGCGCGGACCCCACCGCCCCCGTGTGCGTGGCGGGCGCCTGCGCGCAGTGCGCCGTGGACGCGGACTGCGGCGATGCCGGCGCGCCGCGCTGCTCGTCCGGCCACCTGTGCGTCCAGTGTAGCTCCCCGTCCCAATGCCCCGCGGATCAGGTGGGCTGCAACGCCGCGAGCGGGAGCTGCGGCTCGTGCGCGGAGAATTCGGACTGTCCCGCCGGTCTCGGCTGCGCGGTCTCGGCCCTCTGCGCGCCGTTCTGCGGCACG
>Ga0335073_10010325_pt1 | contig 13125 bp, 5 predicted proteins | sample Lox_Sample_22_FD_207093 | JGI IMG/M metagenome (GOLD analysis project Ga0335073, IMG submission 207093) | Soil microbial communities from Loxahatchee National Wildlife Refuge, Florida, United States - Lox_Sample_2.2 | ecosystem: Environmental > Terrestrial > Soil > Wetlands | place: USA: Florida...
ATGCGCAGCCTCCCAATGCGGCGATTTCCTATTATTGTGTCGCAAAGAACACCTACGTATCCGCAACCAGCTCCGTAGCGCAGGTATCCATTATTCCTGATCCTACATCACCGTATCCAGTCGCCGTTTTGGCGGCCCACCCGGTTGGTTTCTGGCGGTTGAATGAGGGGCCGGATAACGGGAGCGGAGATGATGGTGTGATTGCCCACGACTATTGGGGCGGCAACGACGGCCTCTATACCAATGTCCTCCTGGCCCAACCCGGATACAACAATAGCGAGCCCGGCGAAACGTCCGTGAACTTCAATCAATTATATTCATTTGTGGATTCCGATGTGTTTGCGATTCCGACGAATGTGGATTTCAGCGCGCCCACAAACTTCGCTTCCAACTTTTCCATAGAAGCGTGGGTTCAAGGCAGTTACTCCCCGCAAGAGGTGGATGCGGGCCTGGTGAGCAAGGGTTGGGGCGGCGGTGGAGAGCAATTCGATTTGGATTGCGGCAATGACGTGACCAATTCAGCGAATCCGTCTATTCACTCGTATCGTTTCCTTGTGCGCGATGCCGCCGGAAACGTTCACGGCATAGGCAGCAATGTGAATCCGGACGATAACTTGTGGCACCACCTGGTGGGAGTCTGCAATCAATCGCAAGGATACGTGGCGTTTTATATCGATGGTCAACTGGCGGGCACGAATTCGATCGGCACCAATTCGGGCATTTTGACTTCGACACGGTCCATGTTGATTGGTTCCCGTCCTTCAAATGAGACCACCAATAACAACGACGATCAGTTCTTTGGAAATATCGATGACGTGGCGGTTTACAATTACGCCTTAACGCAGGCCACGATATCAAATCAGTTCGTTTCGGCGGACATCCCGGCATTTGTTGCCGTGCAGCCGGCGAATGTGACGGTGGGACAAAATGGAACGGCGATCTTCTCGGCCACCGCAGCCGGAACACCTCCCATTTCATATCAGTGGTACAATGCCGGTAATGGGCAGCCGGTGCCGGCCAGTGCGACGGAGGGCGGCTCAACCAACGCCACGTTGATTCTGCCCGACGTGCAAAGCAGCGCGTCGTATTACCTGGTCGTGAACAACGCCTTTGGCAGTTCCCAAAGCCAAAATGCTTCGTTAACGGTTGTTTCGGGTCTGGGTCAATTTTATCAAAATCCGCAATCGCAATATTTTGTGTTCGAGGGCGACCCTTTGCAGGTATCGACTTTGGTTTATGGCACATTACCGCTAAGTTACCAGTGGCAGTATAGCCCGACGAACGCGATTGTTTGGGTGAATCTATCGGACAATGGGAATTTTACCGGTACGCAGAGCAATGTTCTGACGATCGCGAATACCCAGCCGGCCAACGCAGGCTACTATCAATTGGTCGTCGATAATTCCTTTGGTACGGTGACCAGCATCGTCGCCCAGGTGACGGTGGGCGCGCTGCCGGCTGGCTTTAATGGCAACGGCCTGGGATGGTCATCAAATTCGGTCGGCACGTACTACGTGCCGCAGATTACCAATGGGGTGATGTACCTGACCGACACCAACGGCGGCGAAACCCGCAGTTCGTTTTTCCCGAGTCCGTTGTATATCGGCGCGTTCGAAGCGTCCTTTACGTATCAGACACCCAGCCGCGGAGGCGCTGACGGAATGAGCTTCTGCATTCAGAACGATCCGCGAGGCGTCTCGGCCCTGGGCGGCGGCGGCGGCGATCTGGGTGTGAGCGGTATTACTCCAAGCTGGGAGTTGGAATTAAACCTGTATACCGGCAATACTGAGGAAATCGGTTACACTGTTTTGACGAACGGTCTGACCGGCGCCGGTGGAGCAAACGGAAATTATGCGAAGCCGGGCAACGTCTCGATTAACAGCGGCGACCCAATCAATATCACGATCTATTATTCGGATGGCGTGGCGAACATTACGTTCGCAGATGCCGTGGCCAATACTTCCTTTAGTGCCAGTTACCCGATCAACATTCCGGCAACGGTGGAAGGAGATACGGCTTATGTCGGATTCACCGGCGCGGATGGCGGAGTAAGCTCGTTGCAAACGATATCCAACTTCTCGTTTGTGAGCCTTGCCAATGAATCACTTCAGCTCCAGGGCAACAATGTGCTGATCTCCTGGCCAACTTATGCGGCCGGTTACGTTGTCCAGTCCAGCACCAATTTGCTGAGCCCGGTCTGGGTGAACGTGCCGACTACGCCTGTGATAAACAATGGGGCGTTTCAGGTGACTGTGCCGGTCGGCCATGGCGCGAAGTTCTACCGGTTGGCGGTGCCATAATGGCTATATGAATATAGGACGAATGCAAATTATTTGGGCGGCGCGGGAGCGCCGCCCAACCTTCACCGTAATGGGGCTATGAATGTCGCGGGGAAAAAATATTTTGGCATTGGTTTCCCGGCGTGGACGTGGTCCTGCCGCAGGAAAGGGCCTTTAGCGTAAAAAATGAGTTATGCAAATTAAGAATATTGTGGTATGTTATGTTTCGGTGAGGAGGGCTCGAAGCAGAGAAGTTTGTGTTGAGAACGCTGAGACGTTTCCTGCTGGATCCAGGCGTTCAGCGGGCGGGGCTTTCACTCTTATCGAATTGCTCGTGGTCATCGCCATTATCGCCATTCTTGCCTCAATACTGCTGCCGGTTCTTCACCATGCCCAGGTCAGGGCGGACCAGATATCGTGCTTGAACAATCTGAGGCAACTTGCGACTTCCTGGAAAATGTACGCGCTCGAAAACGAGGAGTTTGCGCCGAACGAAGATTACAATGATGCTCCGCGATGGGTGGCCGGGGACATGCGGGGCGGAATTACATCCCAAACCTTTGTTCCGCCCGGTGCCCCCACTTATACGGGCATTGATGCAACCAACAGTGCTCTCCTGGTTGAGCCGCATTATTCGTGCATGGGGCCTTATGTGAGCAATCCAAAAATATTTAAGTGCCCTGCCGATCAGAGCACCTGGAGCACCTCCGGCAGCGCCGGGCACAATGAATCGCCCCGTGTCCGCTCGTATTCCATGAGCCAGGCAGTAGGCCCCAGCGAAAATGGCACTTTAGTGGGCAGTAAGGATGTAATGGGAAATTGGCTTACCGACCATACGACCTATGGCGGCGGCAGTGGCAGCGGCAATAATGCCAATGCTCCGGGAGGGTTTCCATTCAAGGTGTTTTACAAAGAGAGCACCATTATAGGAATGTCCCCGTCGGATTTATGGGTGCTGTGTGACGAGCATCCGGACAGCATCAACGACGCCGCTCTCGCTGTGATGATGCCGGAACAGGCAGGACAGACCTATTTTATTGATACTCCCTCAAATGTGCATGAGAATTCGTGCGCGTACGCGTTCGCTGACACGCATGCAGAAATTCACAGGTGGCTTCAGCCCGGCGCCATTCCACTGCCTGATTTTCAACCTGACAGCCCAAGTGCCCCTCAAATTGGCGGCAGCACGCCACTTTCCAAGCCAAACGACGCTGACATTAATTGGCTATGTCATCATACCTCATGCTTGGCTCCCGGGGCCTCGCATGTTTATGAGCCTTAATTTCAGACCACAGGCGCCGAACGGAAATGAAGAAATCTCACGCCATAGCTGCGTTGGCTTCTATGGCGATGGTTTTTAGCCCTGCGATGGATTATGGTCAAACGCCAGCATATCGGACAATAACCGGAAATGTGCCGGGTATAGTGTCGCAATTGACGCCGGTCGGAGCACTGCCCGCCGGGAAGCAGTTGCAATTGGCTATCGGGTTGCCGTTGCGTAATCAAGGGGCGCTCACCAACCTTCTGGAACAGCTCTATGACCCGGCGAATATTCATTTTCATCGTTGGCTGACGCCGGAACAGTTTACGGAACAGTTCGGGCCGGCGGAGGCGGATTATAAAAAGGTCGTCGATTTTGCGCAGAAGCATGGACTGACGGTAACGCATCAGCATTCCAACCGGTTGTTGCTGGATGTGACCGGCTCGGCAAGCAACATCGAGGAGGCGTTTCAGGTGAAATTGCGGGTTTTTCAGCATCCCACTGAAAATCGCACGTTTTATTCTCCGGACAGGGATCTGTCGGTAGAATCCGATGTGCCGATCCTGCACGTGAGCGGCCTGGACAATTTTAGCCTGCCGCATCCGTTATATGTTTTGGCAAATACCAATGGATGGCGGACCGGGAGGTCCGCCCTGCCGGGGAAAGGGTTGTATGTTTTGGCAAACACGAACCAACCGATAACGCCGGACCAGGAGGGGTCCGGGCCGGGCGGGCTTTACATTGGCAAGGACTTTCGCGAAGCCTACGCACCTGGTGTGACGAACAATGGCGCGGGGCAATATATTGCTGTCATTGACGTCGGCGGCCCTTACTACACCAACGACGTTTACATGTACGAGACGAATGCCGGGTATCCGACGTCGATCGTCATTACAAATATATTATTGGATGGCTGGACCGGCATCCCGGTGGGGAACAATGCTGATGACGGTGAGGAGGCGTTGGACATTGACATGGCGCTTTCGATGGCGCCCGGGGCGACTATTTTGAATTATGAGGGCGGGTCCGACGATGTTTTCAACCAAATCGCGGTCGATGATAAGGCCAAACAAATGACGTTGTCGTATGGATTTGGTTTGGACGCAAATAATTATCAGTCTTTTCAGGAGTTCGTGGCGCAGGGCCAGGCGATGAGCCAGGCTTCCGGCGACGGCGGAGCGGACCTCAACGGAGGGACGGGCCTCACGGGAAATCCGTGGGCCACGATCGTGGGCGGGACTGCTTTGACGACGGCCAGTGACGGCGGGCCCTGGGAATCGGAGACTACCTGGTCGGGAAGCGGCGGGGGCGTGAGCGGCTATGGCCTTCCTGATTGGCAGGCGGGCATTGCCAACTCGCAAAATCAAGGTTCGAGCGTGGGGAGAAATTTCCCGGATGTGGCGATGCTGGGCGACCCTGAAACGTTCATTTATATTGATAACGGAGGCACGGTAGATATCGGCGGCACGAGCGAATCATCGCCATTGTGGGCCGGATTTATGGCGCTGGTCAACCAGCAGGCGGCGACTAAAGGCAATCCGCCGGTGGGTTTCATTAACCCGGCAATTTATCGGATTGGCGAAGGGCCTGCTTCTATTTATACGAATTGTTTTCACGACATCACGGTGGGAAATAATTTTAACACACAAAGCCCGACTAAATATCCGGCGACGACTGGATACGATCTTTGCACCGGGTGGGGCACGCCGACTGGAAGCAATACGATTAATGCGCTGGCGGGAGTGGGGACGAATGATTTTACGGTGAGCGCGACGCCGACGCTCGTGAGCACGATTCGCGGCGGGGTGTCCACCTCGATCGTTTCGGTGATCCCAATGAATGGGTTGAGCGGAAGCATCAGTTTATCCATTTCCAATTTGCCGAGCGGCGTGAGCGCGGTGTTCGGATCTGTAAATGTAACGACCAATACTGTGCTGACGATTACGGCGGGCAATAATGCAACGATCGGGACTTTTGCCCCGGTCATCACGGCGAGTTCCGGGGGGCTGAGCCATTCGGTAACCCTCAATCTCAGCGTTTCGATGCCGATTCCCGGAGAGACGCAGGCCGGTCTTGCATCTTATTACAATCGCGCCGGGATTTACTCGGATGGACGGTCGTTCGGCAGCGGATTGGACGGCGACGGCTATGCATTCTCGGCGAATCTCCTTGGCTCGTCGCCGATTTGGAATGGCGTGAACTTCACGCTTGGGTCGGCCAACGCGGAGGATGCTGTTGACGCCGACGGCCAAACGATCACGCTGCCCACGGGAAGTTTTACGTCGCTACTGTTGTTAGGCACAGCCGTGAACGGCGGGCAAAGCAGCCAGACATTCACTGTGACTTACACAGACGGTTCCACGGCTAATTTCACACAAAGTTTGAGCGATTGGGCGGGCCCGCAAAATTTTCCGGGCGAATTTGTCGTGGCCACGATGCCGTATCGCAACACGAGCGGAGGCACTAAAGACCTTAACACGCAAGTGAATTTATATGGATACAGTTTCACGCTCAATCCGGCCAAAACCGTCAAAAGCATCACGCTGCCGAACGACGGGAGTGTTCTATTGTTGGCGATTACCCTGGCCAACGACACCGCGCCGGTCTCACTGGCGTCTTATTACAACCGCGCGGGGATGTACACGGACAACACAACCTTCACCAATCCGGCGACTGGCGGCATAGACGGCGTCGGCAGCGCAGCATCGGCGACGTTGCTGGGTGGTTCCCTGACGTGGAGCAACGCTATTTTTGACTTCGGACCGCCCAATGCTACAAATGTCATCAGCGCCGCGGGCCAGACGGTGGCGTTGCCTACGGGCGCCTATGCCAACTTGCGGATGCTCGCGATCGGAGTCAATGGAGACCAGACGTCAGAACGCTTCTCGATAACCTACACCAACGGGACCTCCACAACCTTCATTCAAAGTCTCAGTGACTGGTACACTCCGCAAAATTATTCCGGCGAAACTGAAGTGGCAACGATGGGATACCGCAACCTCAGCGATGGGACGAAGGACAACCGGACATTCTATTTGTATGGGTATTCGTTTAACCTGAATAGCGCCAATCCGGTCCAAAGTTTTCAACTGCCTTCGGATGGGAACCTCGTCGTTCTGGCTATTAGTTTGATTCCTCACTGGCCGCCCTTGTTTACGGCGAATCCGTTCAGTGAACCGGGAATCCAGGCGGGCCAATCCTACTCCGGCACTATCGCGGGGACGGCCGTGGACTTGAATGGTTCATCACTGACATATGCGAAAAGCAGCGGACCCGCCTGGCTGAATGTCGCGGGCAATGGGACGCTGTCCGGCACACCGCTTTCACCCAATGTGGGCACCGATAGCTTTATCGTCAGCGCCGCGGATTCAACAGGTTCAAGCACCAACGCGACGATGACCATCAACGTGACATCGGCGCCGCCAATTATTTCGAAAGTTTCAATCCAGGGCACCAGTGTGGTCTTGAGTTGGACGGGCGGTATCTCGCCATATCAAATCGAAACCACGACCAATCTCGGCAACGCGAGCTGGAATAATTTTGGAAGCCCTGTCAGTGGAAACAACATGACCATCGCCGCGACGAACGCTGCGATGTTTTACAGGGTGGTGGGGGAATAGGACACCGAACGCCGAACATCGAACACCGAAAATTGAATGCCAAACATGAAGGCATTGGTTAAAAGCAAGTCGCAACGGGGGCTGTGGCTCGAAGAGGTTCCCAAGCCGTCCATTGGCATCAATGATGTATTGATCCGCGTGGATCGGACCGGTATTTGCGGCACGGACCTTCACATTTACAAATGGGATGCCTGGGCGCAAAAAACGATTCCAGTGCCGATGGTTGTGGGGCATGAATTTGTGGGTGAAATCGTCGAGGCGGGCTCAAATGTGAAAGATTTTTTTCCGGGGCAAATCGTGAGCGGGGAAGGACACGTGGTGTGCGGGCATTGCCGCAATTGCCTGGCTGGCCGGCGTCACTTGTGCGCGGATACCAAAGGGATCGGCGTGAATCGGCCCGGAGCATTTGCGGAGTATCTGGCATTGCCCATGACGAACGTTTGGGTGCATAACGGGATAGACCCGGACATCGCGGCGATTTTTGATCCATTTGGCAATGCAGTGCATACGGCGCTTTCATTCGATGTATTGGGGGAAGACGTGCTGATAACGGGCGCGGGGCCGATTGGGATAATGGCGGCGGCGATTGCGCGGCATGCGGGAGCGCGCTTTGTGGTGATTACCGATGTGAACGAACACAGACTCGAACTGGCGAAAGAAATGAAGGTCACGCTGGCGGTCAACCCGGCGAAACAGAGCTTGAAAGAGGTCCAAAAGCAACTCGGGATGAAGGAGGGGTTTGATGTTGGCCTGGAAATGTCGGGAAATATCAACGCGTTTCGAGACCTGATTGACAATATGTGTCACGGCGGAAAAATAGCGTTGCTGGGCATTCCCTCCGAACCATTCGCGATTGATTGGAACAAAGTCGTTTTTAACATGCTGACGATCAAAGGCATTTACGGGCGCGAAATGTATGAGACGTGGTACAAGATGACGGTGATGTTGCAAAGCGGATTGGACATCAAGCCGGTTATCACGCATCGGCTGCATTACACTGAATTTGAAAAGGGCTTCGAGGCGATGGAAAAGGGGGAATCGGGGAAGGTGATTTTGAATTGGAAAGGAGGCTCTGGATGAAATGTGGGCCATTCTCGTTCGAACGATTCTCCCTCACGCCGGCCCACTCCCGGTGGCAGCGCCACTTGCCAAGGGAGAGGGAGAATTATCCGCCGATGGTTTGGAACGACGAACGATGGCACTGGTTCATGGACCGACTGCGCAATTTCCGAATATGAGGACGGGACTTGAACCATATCCGAAGCAGCGGAGCGCGCTTGCGGTGTTGTCGATGATCGGGCGGACTCCGCTGGTGCCGTTGCACTTTGAGCGCGAGAAGCGAACGATATTTGCAAAGGCCGAATACCTTAATCCCAGCGGGAGTGTGAAGGACCGGTTTGCCCGGGCGGTGCTCCTGGACGCGGAAGCCCGCGGGGAATTGCGTTCCGATTCGGTCATTCTTGAATGCAGCAGCGGCAACACAGGCATTTCGCTGGCGATGACGGGCGCGGCGATGGGTTATCCCGTGACCATCCTGATGTCTTCGACGGCCAGCGAGGAACGACGGCGTCTGATTCGCCAACTGGGGGCGGAACTGATCCTGTTCGAGAGCGGCGGCATGTATCAAACGGGCATTGAATTGTCCCGGCGGATGGCCGAAAGGGATTCGCGGTACTTTCTTCCGCGCCAATTTGAAAACACACTCAATGTAAAGGACCACGAGGAAACCACCGGCCAGGAAATCATCGAGCAGGCGGGCGGCCCTATTAGCGTGTTTGTTCACGGGTTCGGCACCGGTGGCACGCTGGCGGGATGCGGTTGGGCCCTAAAAAAGCGGTGGCCGGCCGCGCGCGTGATCGCCATGGAACCGGCCGAACAGGCATTGCTTGCCGGAGAATGTCCGTGCTGCCACTTTATTGAAGGTGTTGCCGATGGATTTATCCCCGCTCTATTACAGGGGGCGCCCATTGATGAACGCACGGAAGTGACCAGCGCGGAAGCAGTGGAAATGACTCGACGCCTGCATCGGGAATTTGGGTTGCTGGTGGGCACTTCCTCCGGGGCGAATGTCGCAGCGGCTCTTCGGGCGGCGAAGGGACTTGGGCCAGCCGACAAGGTGGTGACGCTCCTGGCAGACCGCGCGGAACGCTATTTTAGCACGCCGTTGTTTCAAATGATCGGCAATGAAGAAGCGCCGGGACAAGTTGAATCGCTTAACTGCGCAAGACGCCCGCAATGGCGGGCGGGGACGGCGTATGGATAGGGTTGAAATCGATCGAACATCGAACGCCGAATGCCGACCCGCCTTCGCTCGGAAGCTACGGCGCGGCAAGACGTCGAACGTCGAATGCAGGACCGGACAGGCTGGAAGCCTGTTCCACTAGCTGACGGTTTATGGAAATATAGAACTGATGTATAGCGCCGTTCAAAAGCATATTTTAGCGCAACTCGACGAAATTCGTGCGGCGGGCACGTACAAGGGCGAGCGCGTTATCAGTTCCCCGCAGGGCGCGACGATTCGAGTGAGTGACGGCAAGGCGGTGCTCAATCTTTGCGCGAACAATTATCTCGGCCTGGCGCAGCATCCGGCGGTAGCGGAGGCCGCGCGCAAGGCCATTGAACAATGGGGCTATGGCATGGCCAGTGTCCGATTTATTTGCGGGACCCAGGACATTCATAAACAGCTTGAAAAAAAAATCAGCAATTTCCTGGGGACCGAAGACACGATCCTTTACTCTTCGTGCTTTGACGCCAACGGCGGTCTATTTGAGACGCTATTGGGTCCGGACGACGCCATTATCTCCGATGAGTTAAATCACGCCAGCATCATTGATGGTGTCCGGCTGTGCAAAGCGCAACGGTTTCGTTACTTGAACAACGACATGGCGGATTTGGAAGCCAGGTTGAAGGAAGCCGGGAGTCGCCGGCGTAAAATCATCGCGACGGACGGCGTTTTTTCAATGGACGGCTACCTTGCCAATCTGCCGGGAGTTTGCGACCTGGCGGACCAATACGGCGCGCTCGTGATGGTGGATGATTCGCATGCGGTCGGATTCATCGGCAAAACCGGACGCGGCACGCATGAGTTGCACGATGTTATGGGACGCGTGGACATTATTACCGGAACGCTCGGCAAGGCTTTGGGCGGCGCCAGCGGCGGCTACACGAGCGGACGGAAGGAGATCGTCGAATTACTGCGGCAACGATCACGACCGTATCTCTTTTCCAACACTTTGGCGCCGGCCATTACGGGCGCTTCGATCCGCGTTTTGGAACTGCTGACGGAGTCTGCGCATTTGCGCGACCAATTGGAATCCAACACACGATTTTTCCGCGAACAAATCAAAAAGGCCGGCCTGAATATTCTGCCGGGATCGCATCCGATTGTGCCGATCATGCTTGGCGACGCGGCGCTGGCGGCGAAATTTGCCGAGGCCATGCTGGCGCGCGGCGTATACGTCATCGCTTTTTCGTATCCGGTGGTGCCGCGCGACAAGGCGCGCATCCGCGTCCAGATTTCTGCGGCGCATTCGAGGGAAGAGTTGGAATTTGCGGTTAATGCATTTGCTCAAGTCAAACGGGAGTTAGGGCTGTGACACAGAAAGAACGAACAGCGAAGCCATGGCGCGCAGCTTACGCTGCGTGCCTGGCGGACCGGGAAATCCGCCCTGCCGCTGCCCGATCGGCACGATGCGGAAATCAAATTTATTTGTCGGAGCACAAAACATCCAGAAATAACAAGTATATATGAAAAATTGCATTTGGGTTTTGCCTTTAATGGCGCTCGTTGCGGGCGTGCCTGTTGCCAATGGACAGGAATCAAATCCTCGCCTCTGCGATTATATTCGTCCACTGGTTGGAACAGCGGGTGAAGAAGGCAATACTTATCCGGGGCCGTCGGCGCCGTTTGGGATGATGCAGCTCAGTCCGGATACGGACACGTGCATCACCAACTGGAATACGTGTTCGGGTTATTCTTACGATGATGCAACGATCCTGGGATTCAGCCTGACGCATCTGACCGGAACGGGCTGTCCGGATTTGGGTGATGTTTTGTTCATGCCGGAAACGGGTGAGGCCTCGTTTGTCAGCGGTGATTCCGATCATCCCGAGACTGGTTATCAATCGGCTTATTCCCATTCTGACGAGACCGCATCCGCCGGCTATTACAAAGTGGCGCTGCAAAAATCGGGCGTGACCGTGGAATTGACGGCGGGCGAACGGGCGGGGATCCTTCGATTCACATTTCCGGCGTCCAAAAAGGCGTTCATTATGACCGACCTTGCTCACGTTATCGGCGGTTGGAAGATAGCGGAGTCACGCGTGCGCATCGAAGATGGTTCCACGATTACGGGATTTCACCTGGTCAACGGCTGGGCAAAGGAACGGTATTTGTATTTTGCGGCGCGTTATTCGCGGCCATTCGATACGACGAGAATCATCAGCGCGGGCAGGCCCGTGGTTTACAATACTTACCGTTTTCGCAGCCACAACGAAGCCGCCGGCACCAATCTGCAATTCATTGCCGGTTTTACAAATCTCCAGGCCAATGAAGTGATTGAAGTAAAGGTGGCGGTGTCCGCCATCAGCGCCGCAGACGCCCTTCAAAATCTGGATGCAGAAATTCCGGATTGGGATTTCGATAAGGTGCGCGAAACAACATGCAGGAAATGGGATGCCCAATTGAGCAAGATCCAGATGGACGGTTCTGAAAACCAAAAGGAGACGTTTTACACGTCCTTATACCACGCAATGCTCGCGCCGAACCTGTTCACGGACGTGAACGGCAAATATCGCGGTTTCGACCAAAACACGCACGATGCCAAAAAGTTCACCGACTACGCGGTCTTTTCGCTATGGGACATTTTTCGCGCCGAGGCTCCGCTGATGGCAATCATGGACGCGCGGCACGAGTCGGATTTCATCAATTCGCTTCTGGTGCATTACGATCAGAGCGTGGATCACCTGCTGCCGATGTGGGAGCTGGACGGCAACGAAACCTGGTGCATGATCGGCTATCATGCCGTGCCGGTGATTGTGGACGGCTATTTCAAGGGCGTGAAGGGATTCGACGCGCAGCACGCCTACGAGGCCTGCAAAGCCACCGCGATGAATCCCGATTACGACAGCGTGGCGGCTTACGCGAAACTAGGCTGGGTTCCATGCGACAAGGAGGACGAGTCGCTTTCCAAAACGCTCGAATATGCCTATGACGACTGGTGCGTCGCGCAAATGGCCAGGTCGCTCGGCAAAACGGACGACTACAATTATTTCATGAAACGCTCAACTTTTTATAAAAATATCTACGATCCGACGATGGGGTGGATGCGTCCCAAGGATTCCGACGGCAAATGGCGAACACCATTTGATCCCCACGTCTTTGGGGGCGGCACGAATTTGAACGATGTGACGGAAGCCACCAGTTCGCAATACTCCTTTTTTGCGCCGCAGGACGTGCCGGGTCTGATTGCCTTGATGGGGGGCGATGATGCCTTTGTCGCCAAACTCGATTCCGTATTCGATGCGACGCGTTCGGATGTGTTCGAGAGCTGGCTTTCGACCAACGATTTGCGGGGTTGCATAGGCGAATACTGGCATGGCAATGAGCCGAGCCATCACATGATTTATCTTTACTGCTACGCGGGCCACCCGGAGAAAGCGGCGCGGCTGTTGCATCAGGTTGTCACCACCCAATACGGCAACCAGCCCGGCTCGCTTTGCGGCAATGATGACTGCGGACAAATGTCTGCCTGGTATATTTTTACGTGCCTGGGATTTTATCCCGTCTGCCCCGGAAGCGATTATTATGTCATCGGCGCCCCGCAAATTCCAGAAGCCGTTGTCCATCTTTCCAACGGCCGAAAAATCAGGATGAAAGCTGAAAACATTTCGGACGAAAATATTTATGTTCAATCCGTCACGGTGAACGGCAAAGATTTGGACTCGCCGTTTCTCCCGTATGACA
>Ga0335073_10010327_pt1 | contig 13123 bp, 10 predicted proteins | sample Lox_Sample_22_FD_207093 | JGI IMG/M metagenome (GOLD analysis project Ga0335073, IMG submission 207093) | Soil microbial communities from Loxahatchee National Wildlife Refuge, Florida, United States - Lox_Sample_2.2 | ecosystem: Environmental > Terrestrial > Soil > Wetlands | place: USA...
CCGACGATGTCATTGGTCTTGATCGCGGCTTCCTTGACCAGTTGGGCGCCCATGTTCTCGAACTGGTTCCTCAAGTGGATCTCGCGCGCGATCGTCACGCCGTCGTTGGTGACCACCGGCGTCCCGGTGATCTTCTCCAGGATGACGTTGCGGCCCTTGGGGCCGAGCGTCGACTTCACGGCCTCGGCAAGCTGATCGACCCCGGCCAGCAGCAGGCCGCGTGCGTCCGTGCCGAAGCGCAATTCCTTGGCCATTGATCGTCCTCCCCGGTGGTTCCTGGCTACGGCACGAGGATCGCGCGGCCGCGGACCCGGCCTGCGTCCAAGTCGGCGAACGCGTCGGGCGCGGCGTCCAGCGGATAGGTCTTGGTGTGCAGGGTGACCTTCCCGGCCTGGGCCAGCACCATCAGCTCTGCCAGGTCGTTATAGGTACCCACGATGTTGCCGATGATGTTGCGCTCGGTCGAGATGATCCCCAGTGTCGGGATCTCGAGGGTCCCGCCGTAGCCGATGACGAAGTAGGAGCCAGCCCTGCGGGTCATCTCCCAGCCGTCGTTCTGCGCGCCCTGCTCCGCGACGTAGTCGAGCACCACGTCGGCGCCTTCCCCGCCGGTCAGCTCCTGGACCGCGGCGACCTGCCCGCCGTCGGCGACCACGGTGTGATCGGCGCCGAGTTCCTCGGCCAGCTTGAGCGCCTCGGGATTCCGGTCCACGACGATGATCCTGGTCGCGGTCAGGGCGGCCAGGCACTGGATGCCGATGTGGCCGAGCCCGCCGGCGCCGATCTGCACGGCGGTGGTGCCCGGGTACAGCAGCGGGACGGCCTTGCGGACCGCGTGATAGGCGGTGATCCCGGCGTCGGCCAGCGCCGCGACATCCTGCGGCTGCGTCTTCGGGTCGAGCTTGACGCAGGCTCGCGCCGATGTGAGCAGGTAGTCGGCCATTCCGCCGTCGCGGGACAGGCCGGGGAACTCGCTGTTGACGCAGTGCATGTCGTCGCCGGCCCGGCAGGCCCGGCACAGGCCGCAGGTGGGCGTGGGATGCAGGATGACGGTGTCGCCGACCGCCACGTTGCTGACCCCGGGACCGATCTCCTCGACCCAGCCGGCGTTCTCGTGGCCGAGGATGTAGGGCAGCGGCGTGTGCATGGCCGCGTCCCACTGGCCCTCCATGATGTGCAGGTCGGTGCGGCAGACCCCGGCACCGCCGATCCGCACGATGACGTCGAGCGGGCCGCCGATCGCGGGCTCGGGCACGTCGTCGATCACGGGCGGCTGGTGAAACTCGTGCAATCGGACGGCCTTCACGGCTCCTCCTCGCCAACTCCTGACGTCTGATACCTGTGTCGTAGCATCCCGCGGCAGATGCTGCCGTTCGATTCAAGGCTGATCCGCGTGGTCCGGGCGCGCCGCAGGTGCAGCGGCGCCGCGTCGGGAGTCACCGGCTCGCCGGTCACCGGCTCGATGACCAGCGGCGCTTCATCGCCGGCCGGCAGCCCCAGCTCGGCCCGCCGCTCGCGCAGCCGCTCGAGCGGCCGGCTCTGCGGGACCTCGCCGAGGGTCAGCTCCAGCAGCCGGCCGGGGTCGGTGCCCGCGTCCAGCAGCGGCCGGCAGACCTGGTCGGTCCCGGCCATGATCGCCTTGCGCAGGAAGTCGGCGCGCAGCCCGTGCAGCTCGCCGACCGCCTCGCCGTCGAAGGACCGGGCGAACCCGGCCCTGGCCGCCACCCCGCCGTTGATCGCGTCCGAGGCGAAGTGGTCCTCGAGCACCACCTCCGTGGCGCGCACGCCGGGCAGGGCCGAGACCGCGTCGTAGGCGTCGGCCACCATGAGGAAGGCGAAGTTGGGCGCGCAGAAGTACGTCGGGAGCCGCAGCCGGACCTGAGCATCCCCGTCCGCCGAGATCATGCAGGACGAGACGAACCCGAGCGAGGTGATCGGCTCGTCCAGCTCCGGGTCACGCACCGCGTCGAGCGCGGCCAGTACCCGCGCGTCCCCCGGGGGATGCGACTCCCCCGGGGACGCGTTCGGGGATCCGGCTGTCACCCTGCTGGTCATGCCCCTGTCGCCGCGTGCTCCTCGGGCTCGCCCGCGAGCACCTCATGGGCACCGGGCGTCCCGCCGTCCTTGAGCTGATATTCGGCGGGCACGTCGATGTCGTAGAGCTTGGCCGCGTTCAGCCCCAGGATCTTCTTCTTGCCGTCCGCGCCCAGCCTCGGGTAGTCCGCGAACTCCTCGCCGGCCGGCATCTCCCAGTCGACGAACCCCTCGACCTGCCACTTCGGCTCCCAGATGGCGTAGTCGCTGCCGAACAGCATCTTGTCCTCGCCGACCCAGAACAGCAGCTCGCCCATGACCTTGGCGAAGAACCGCGGCCTGGCGTGCATCAGGCCGCCGATGACCACGGCCAGGCCCGCGTAGACGTTGGGCTCCTGCGTCGCCATGAAGCAGAAGTCCTCGATCCTGGGCAGGCCGACGTGCTCGACGATGAAGTTGAGCTCGGGAAAATCGGTCGCGGCGTGGTCGACGTCCGCGACATCGAACGCGTCCTTGTCCAGGGGCCAGATCGTGGGGCCCTTGTGGACGTGGATGTTCTTGATCCCGAGCCCCTGGGCGGCCTCGAGGAACCGGTACGCCCCGGGGTCGCTCAGCTTGTACCCGCGCGAGCCGTTGTTCCACTCGGCGGTGTACAGCTTGAGGCCCTTCGACCCGTAGCGGTCCACGTTCTCCTGCAGGACCTTCAGCCCCTCATCGCCGTCACGCGGGTCGAACCGCGTGTTGTAGACGAACTTACCGGGGTGGTGCTTGCCCATCTCGGCGTTGCGCTCGGTGGTGTTGAAGCCCTCCTTGTACCACTCGCGCAGGTAGGTCGGCTGGAAGATCGCCACGTCCACGTGCCCGTCCTCGAAGACGTCCTTCATCAGGTCATCCTCGGAGTACTTCTGGAAGTGCTCGATCGGCCAGTGCGTCGCCGGCGGGCCCAGGCCCTGGTAGGCGTGGAAGCACTCGATCCAGCCCTTGGCGTACTGCTCGGCTCCCGGCACCCAGTTGTCCGGGGCGGCGTTCCAGTAGTGCATGTGGCCGTCGACCACGTAGTACTTTTCACCGTTCTTCTCGTACACCGTGCCTCCCGGTGGCTGTTACCGCTGGCCGAGCCCTGTGTTTCACCTCCTCGCTACGCCGATGTGGGCTTCAAGTCAAAGCCCAGGTAGTCGGCCGCGTCCTCGGGGTTGGCAAAGAACAGCGTCCGGTCGTCCAGGTGGATCATCCGGCCGTAGTGGGTCGACATGTCCTCCTCGAACTCGGCCGAGTCGAACGAGCCCGGCTCCTCGCCGAGCGCCTCGGAGACCTCGTCGTAGTTGACCTCCATGGTCCCGACGGCGTCCACCCGCATCATCGAGGGCAGGTACGTCACCCTTACGTTCGGCTTGGCCGACATCACCTGCGCCACGACCTCGCCCACCTGGTTGTTCATGAGCGTGAAACCGCACCTGTTCGAGGCGGTGTTATCGGACTTGAACGGGCTCTCGGCGGTCTTGAAGGTTGTCACTGGGCCAGCTCCTTCGGTGCGTCCAGGCTGAGATCGGACAGGATTCCTGCGAACCGGCTCTTGGCGGCGTCGAGGCCGTCCTCGAAGCGCGGCGGCTTGGAGTCCGGCTGCGACCACAGCGGCTGCAGGGCACGGCTGGCGGAGATGGCCCGGGGCACCCACGTGGACAGCCACGCCTGCAGGTGCCGCTTGTTGTGGTCGGCGAACTCGCGGTCTCTGGTGAGCAGCTCGAACATCGCGCGGGTGTAGCGCAGGTCGCGCTCGGCGAAGTCGTACTCGGCCGCCCCGACGATCGTGGGCGTCACGAAGTCGCCGTTGCGCGGTGCGGCGTGCTGCACCAGGTGGCTGCGGAACAGCTCGCCCAGCAGCGGCTCGAACACCACGTTCGAGGCGAAGATGGCCTCGCACCAGTCGTCGATGCCGGTGAGCTGCTCGGCGGTCTCGCGCACGCCCTGCCACGCGGGATCGTTGTTCCAGGTCTCTATGTGCGCCGAGCCGTCGAAGTCCTCGATCTCCTCCGACAGCGTGAGGTTGTACAGGGCGAGATCCTGCGCGGCCCGGATCCGGTGCATGCTGTTCACCGAGATCGCGTTGTTGTGCATGTTGGTCGGCGCCCGGCGTTGGGCGTTGGCGTAGAGGTAGAGCCCGAGGCCGTGGTCCACGTGCATCCACGCGCCGACGTTGCGCTCGACGAAGCGGATCCAGTTCCGGTTCCACTGCTCGAACGCCTTGCTCTCCTTGGCGTTCTCGACGTTCTGGTTGAGCTGCCGCACGACGTTGGCGTTGTAGCGGTAGAGGGTCAGCTCCCACTCCTCGTTCGGGTCACGGAACTCGTGCCAGCCGTGGGCCGGCCAGTCGTAACCCTTTCCGCCCGAGCCCGGGTACCGCTTGGGCTCCGGCCGGTCCGAGCCCCAGGCCTTGAGGATCGTCCAGTCCAGCGGGTAGCCGCCGCGGCCGTCAGAGAACCCGTACAGCCAGCCCTGGCTGAGGTAGTGCCGCGGGTCGGGCTGCACCTCGACGGTCACGTCCTCGTAGTGGCTCTGCTTGCGCTTGGCGGGAATGAAGTAGTTGAACCGGCGCTCGGTCGAGTCGGGGAATACCTTGGCCCCGGCTTCGGCGTCGGTAAATTGGACCTTCGGGACGCTGCGTTCTGGGGCTGTAGTCATGGGTTCTCCTTGTCTGGATCGCCGGTGAACGTGAACTTGTCGTAGTAGACGCGCTTGTCGGGCACGCCGAGCCGCTCGAGCAGCGGGATCGCGGCCTCCACCATCGGCGGCGGGCCGCAGATGTAGGCGTGCGCGCGGACCAGGCCGGACTCGTTGCGCTCGACCACGTCGGTGATCAACCCGGTCTCGCCGTCCCACTCGTCGTCCGGGCCGGGCTCGGACAGCGCCGGCACGTACCGGAAGCCGGGCAGCTTGGCCTCCAGCGCCCTCAGTTCCTCTTCGAAGCAGAGGTCTCGGCGGCCGCGCGCGCCGTAGTAGTACGTGGCCTTACGCTCTAGCCCGCGCTCGGCCATGGACCGCAGCAGAGACAAGATCGGTGCCATTCCGGCGCCGCCCCCGATGAAGACCAGGTCTTCGTCGCTGTCCCGGAGCGTGAACACGCCGAACGGCCCGGTCAGGTCGAGGCGGTCGCCGACGGCCAGCCCGGTGTCCAGGAAGTGCGAGAACAGCCCGTCCGGATAGATCTTGATGACGAACTCGAGCTGGCCGCTCTCCCGGCTCGAGGTGTTCGCCATCGAGAACGACCTTGTGGCATCGGTGCCGGGCACCGAGATGTCCACGTACTGGCCGGGGAAGAACTTGACCTCGGCCGGCTCGATCAGCCGCAGCACCAGGTGCCGCATGTCGTGCGTGACCGCGTCGTTGGCGACGACCTCGGCCACGGCCTGCTGGATCGGCAGGCCGGACCTGATCATCTCCTCGTCGTAGTTGAGCAGTTCGATCGTGAGGTCCTCGAACGCGTGCGCCCGGCATAGCAGCGTGTAGCCCTCGTCCAGCTCGTAGTCGGGAAGCGCGAACGTCGAGTAACGCTCCAGATCGATGTCATCCCCGTCAAGGACGAACGACTTGCAGGAGGCGCACTGCCCCTCTTTGCAGCCGTGCATGAGCATGATCCCCTGCTCGGCCGCGGCCCTCAGAATCGTCTGATCCTCGGCCACCTCTATCTCGATGCCGACCGGCTCGAACCGGACGACATGCTTGTCGGCCAATCAGACCCCCTCGCGGATCGCGGCTGGCGGGGAAGGGGCCGCAGACCGCGGCCTGCGGCCCCTCCCCGTGCTCGACTGCTCGGCTGCTCGGCTGAGCCCTGACTGGACCCTGGCTGAGCCCTGGCTGAGCCCTGGCGATCAGGCGTCAGCCGGGTACCGGCCGGCCGGCCCGCCCCGCACGTACTTGGCGGCGAAGGCCTCGCGCTCTTCCGGCGACATCTCGTTGAACAGGACGTTCGGGCTCTGCAGCGGCGGGCACCGGCGCAGATGGTCCAGCGTCCACATCTTCTTCTGGTCCCCCAGCTTCAGGTGCGGCTGCGCGACCATCGTCTTGCCGTCGTCACGCACGTAGCCCATGTCGGAGACCACGTCGGCCCAGTTCCAGCCGTGGTAGAGCGTCTCCCACTCGCGGTGGCCGATGAGCTGGCCCATGTTCGGGGTCTCGCGGCCCTGGTAGGTGGGACGGAACGCGGTCACGTCGGTCCACTGGCATTCCTTGTGGCAGTACGTCCTGACCACGCCGTCGACCTCCGCGTACACCATGTCCTCGCGGACCAGGCACGGGACCATGCAGGTCCAGCAGCGCTGCGGGTACCAGTAGTCGACGTCCTCGAACACGATCGGGTTGTGGCCGTTAGGCATCGAGAGGCGGTTGTAGTTCTCCCACCACTTGCCGTATTTGTCGTACCAGCCCGGGTACTTGTACTCGAACCACTCGAAGTCCTTGTCGGTCATCGGGTCGATCCGCCAGTAGTTCGCCAGCCACCCGGTGGCGAAGAACTGGGCTACCTCGTGCACATAGCCCTTGTTCCAGATCTGGTTCCACGCCTCTTCGATGAGGTCGTGCGGGATCGTGAGGCCGTACTTCTCGAGCGGGACGAGGTAGCTGCGGTAGTAGTCGTCGTAGATCCACCGCCGCCACATCTCGGCGTAGCTCTCGCGCTCCTTGCGCCGGTCCTTCGTGCCGTACTCGATGAAGGTACCGATCGCGGCGTCAACCACACGGTGGTTGTTCCACCAGGCATAGCGCAGGTCGCGCTCGAGAAGCTGGTGGTTGCTCTCGTCGGCGAGAGCCATCAGCAGAGTGGCGTACCCGTTGCTGATGTGCCGGGACTCGTCGGACTGCACCGAGTGGAACACGGTGGGCAGCAGGTAGTCGCCGTTGGCGGCGGCTTCGGCGGGCATCGCGACGAACAGCGTGTTGGTGAACGCCGTCTCGGCCACGATCGTGAGGTAGATGCTCGCCGCCGTGATCGCGTCGCCGGTGATGAAGCCCTCGGCGAACTGGCGGCCGATCGTGCCGCAGTAGTCGTTCTGGAAGTCCCGCAGGCTGCTGTTGAATCCGGCCGGGTCGATGTAGTTGTTCATGTACAGGCGCTTGAGGTTCTGCTGGATCGTCGAGTGCCGTACCTCGTCGATCATCTGTATCGCCTGGCCGTTGTGCAGCTCCGGGTTGGGCACCGTGCGGAACAGCAGCGGCATCGCCCGCGCCGCCGAGATCTCGGGCAGCGGGATGATGGACAGGAACAGCTTCTGCCACTCCAGCCACCGCTCCTGGACCTGGCGGAACATGTTCCCCCGGATGGCGCCGTCGGACGCGCCGTATACCCGGTGGTCCTTTTCCTCCTGCATCGGGAAGTAGGACCGCAGGACCTGCTTGAGCGGGTCTTTCTTCTGCGCCTTACGGAATGTGTAGTCCGTCCCGTATTGCGATACCGGCTCGTGGTAGAGCGGTTCCCAGGCGAGCTCCTGGATCTTCTGGTGGGCCTTGGCCACGCTCTGGCGACTCATGGTCACCCCTTCCGGTCAAACTCCTAGTGATAGGCATCACACCTCGGAGCTGGCCGCCCGGCGCTCTCATCCTGAGACAGGCACCTGGCCGGGTCGCTCCTGGTCAGGGGTCTCCGCGAGTTTCGCCGCCCGGCTCACCGTCGCCGAACACCGCGCTCCGGATCTCGGCCAGGTGATCGCGGATGTCCTGTGCGATCCTCAAATTCCCCTCGGCGGCGGGCTGAATCCCCAGCGCCCGGAGCAGCTCGGCGGCGGGCGTGCCCGGATCGCCCGTTTGGCCCAGAATCGGGTGGAGTCCCTCGCCGACCAGATGATCGAAGACGAGGTTCACCACGCTCCACGGGTTGAACGTCTCTGACTGGGGTTCGCGCGGCTCGTCCATGGGGTACCCCCTATAAAACTGGCGTCGGCCGTGAATTGGCGGTCTCAACTTGAGACATGTGCCCGTTACGGCTCCGTTACCTTGTATGTACGACGCAGACCTCGGACGCCAACTCGCGGGATACCCGCCGCCCGCGGGAGCGAACCGGGAGGCAGGGAGGGGGCATGCCCGCTACAGCGCGCCCGCCGGCCTCGACCGATGGCGAGCGGCTCGCCGAGATCCGGGAACGGTTCCTCACCACCGAGTCGATCGATCCGCACCAGGTACGTGACACGATCCTGGCGTCGTGGTGGCGCTCCCGCCGCTGGAAGGTGGCGGCCGACCGGATCGACCTGGCCTACACCGGCGACCCGGACCTGGACACGCCACTGACCCGCAGCGCCATGCCGATACTCCGGCATCTGCGCGAGCATCTCGAGGGCCAGCCGATCAGCGTGATCCTGACCGACGCGGCCGGGGTGGTGCTGTCGCGGCTGCGCGCCGACTACGATCTCGACCGGCACCTCGATAGCGTCAAGCTCGCCCCCGGGTTCAGTTACGCCGAGGAATCGGTCGGCACCAACGGCATCGGCACGGCGCTCGAGGGCGGCCGGCCCGCGCACGTGTTCGGCCACGAACACTACGCCGAGAAGCTGGAGGACCTTGCCTGCGCCGGGGTCCCGATCAAGCACCCGATCTCCGGCAAGACCCTCGGTGCCGTCGACCTCACTTGCTGGCGCAAGGACGCCGACCCGCTCCTGATCACGCTCGCCAAGACCACCGCCGACCAGATCACCCAGGCGCTGCTGACCGACAGCAACGCGCGGGAATTCGAGCTGCTGCAGGAGTACCTGCGGGCCTGCCGGCACAGCGCCGGGATCGTGCTGGCGCTCAACCACGACGTCGTGATGATGAACGACCAGGCCCGCCAGGCACTTGATCCGGGCGACCAGGTGGTGCTGCTCGGCCAGGCCACCGAGACGCTGGCCCTCCCGCACGCGGCGGCGGTGGAGGTCGAGCTGCCCACCGGGGCACACGCCCGGCTGTACTGCAGGCCGCTGCGCGGCGACGACCGGCTGGCGGGCGGTGTCGTGCACGTGAAGCTGGCCGAGCCGGGCGCCAGGCCGGCCGCGGTGAGCGGCCCGCAGACCCGGATGATCCTGCCCGGACTGGTCGGTTCCGGGCCGCTGTGGCTGCGCGGCTGCCACCAGGTGGAGGCGGTCTACGGCTCGGGCGACTGGCTGGCCCTGGAGGGGGAGCCCGGGGTCGGCAAGCTGGCCGTGCTGCGCGCTGTGCATCAGCGCCGCAACCCCGCCGGACGGTTCCGGGTGCTCGACGCGGCCGAGGCCAACGAGGCCGACTGGCAGGCCACCGCGCGCCGCGAGCTGCTCGACGGCGAGGGGTGCCTGGTCATCAGGCACGTCGACCGGCTCAGCCGGCGGCGGCTGCACGCTCTGGCGGCCGCCCTGCAGGAGACCCGCGCCGCCGGCCGGCAGGACGTGCTGTGGGTCGCGGTCACGCTGGGCAACGGCGACACGCGCACCGACCTCGCCGAGCTGCTCCGGTTCTTCCCGAGCACGGTGGAGCTTCCCCCGCTCCGGCACCACATCGAGGACCTGCACGACCTGGTCCCGTTCCTGCTCGCCAAGCTGAACCAGCACCCGCGGCTGTCCTGCTCGCCGGAGGCGATGCAGATCCTGATGCGGTCGAGCTGGCCGGGCAACACCGAGCAGCTCTGGCAGGTGCTCAAGCGCGTGGTGCAGCACCGGCGGATCGGCACGATCCGGGCGTCCGACCTGCCCCCCGAATGCTGGACGGTCAGCCGGCGGCTGCTGTCCCCGCTGGAGTCGATGCAGCGCGACGCGATCGTGCAGAGCCTGCACGACGCGGGCGGCAACAAGGTGAAGGCGGCCGGCTCGCTCGGCATGTCCCGCGCGACGATCTACCGCAAGATTCACGAATACGGCATTGTTCCCCCCGCTAGCTGAACCCCTCGGCGCGTCGGCCGCCATCGGCCGGGGTGACTCAATTTGAGAGGGAGAGGGAGCCACCAGCGGCAAAGGGCCTGGGTATAAGCCCACGATCATCAGGGTGGGGCTCCCGCAGTCAACGCGAAGGAGCAGCAATGGCCGAGGCAAGACCCAGTTCCGCGCAATCGAGTTCGCAGCAGGCTAGTTCCGCGCAGTCGCAGCAGGCTTCCGTGCCGGCCCAGCACGGCTCGCCGGAGACGGAGGCCATGGCGCGTACCCCGGACCAGCGGGCCGAGGTGGAAAGGGAGGTCACCCCGGAAGTCAGGGGCCCCCTGGCCGGCGACCCGCTGGCGCTCGGGCTGCCGGCGTTCATCGTGGGATCGGTGGCGCTCGGCCTGGTGCTGGTCGGGTTCGTCTCGCCCCTCGGCACCGGCGCGTCGCTCCCGATCATCCTGCTCGCCACCGCAATCGGCCTGACCATCTCGACGTTGTGGGCGATGGCCGTGGGCCAGTCCGCCGTCGCGATGATCCTCGGCGTGTTCGCGGGCTTCTGGGCGAGCTACGGGTTCCTCATTCTCGGGCTCCAGCACGGCTGGTTCGGGATCGGGCTGCTCGACCTGAGGTCCACCCAGGAACTCTTCCTGATCTCGTGGATCGTCATCATGAGCATGCTCACGCTGGCGACGCTGCGGCTGGCGGCCGCCTTCACCGCGGTGCTGCTGCTCGTCGACGTGGCGCTGATCCTCGTCCTCGTCGGCGTGATCAACACGTCGGCCAACTGGCTGAAGGCTGGCGGCGCGGTCGCGTTCCTCTTCGCGACCATCGGAGTGTTCATCTTCTTCGGTACCGCGTCGGTGGCAACGGGCGGCAAGCCGATCCCGCTGGGCCGGCCGCTGTGGCCGGACAGGCCCGCACGGTCCCGGACGTTAGGGGTTTCCCTAACTGTAAGCCGCCGGAGTTTCACAGCCTGTGAAACTCCGGCGGCTGCCTGAGCCGCTAGGGTTGTGCTTTCTCCTGCTCGCGGTGCGCCAAGGTCGCCGCCCGTGTCCAGCCGCTGTCCAGCCGCCCGACCGACATGAACCGGGAGACACCCGCCTTGCAGCCCGCATCCGATCACGACGCCGAAGGTGACCAGGTCCGCCCTCGCCCGGGCGGCGGGGCGAGCGACCAGGGCGATGACGCACGGTGCTGGCGGGAGGCGGCCCGGCTGCGGCGCGAGCATCCCGGGTGGGTCGTGTTATGGCTCGACCGCACCCGGGAATTCCGCGCTTACCGATTACGCCAGGCCCGGCACGACAGCGTGCTGACCGCGGCGACGCCAGCCGACCTGGTGGCGCGGATAGGAGAGGCCGAGCGGGCGGTTCGCAACCCGCCCGGCCCCGATCGCTGACCGGCTCAGGTGGCCCGCATCCAGCCCAGGCGGGTGTTGTCCCGTCCGGCACCCGAGGCGGACCGCATGGCCTTGAGCTTGGTGAAGTTGTCGTCGGGCACGAGGTCGGCCGATGAGACCGGCTCCGGGTAGCCGACCCCTTGCAACACGGTGTCGATCGCGCTGCCCGGCTGCATGAAGTTCTGGTAGTTGGCCAGATTGCCCTGCCGGTAGGCGCTGCCAGGGGTGCCGACGGCCCGGGCGTCCCGGCCGTACAAGCCGTAATGCCGGGCGCTGTTCAACCCGAGGATCAGCCGCTTGTCCCGCTCGGTGAGCTGCGGGTAGTGCCACTTCTCCGCGATCTGGTCCGGGATCTGGTACCGCCACAGCGCCTCGACCTGCCACTGCGGGCCGCCGTACCAGAGCGAGTCCGAGCCGAACACGATGTGATCGGAGCCCATGTAGTACATGAGCTGGCCGATCAGGTGTGACCACACCGTCGGGAACGTCACGATCATCGAGGCCATGGTCGTGCCGAGCTCGGCGTAGATGTTCCGGAGCGGACGGTCGCTCGACGGCGAGGTGGATGTCGGCTCCGCGCCTGCCGCGTACCGGCCCCCGGCGATCTGGGCGAACTGGGTGGACCACCGGATGTTCGGGACGGTGTGCCCGCGGTTGTCGGTGAGGGTTGTGGGCGTCATGGCCCCGGGCTCGTTCTCGACGTCCTGCAGGGACTGCAGCACCCAGAAGCTCGGCCGGATGCAGGAGTGGTAGATGATGAAGTTGAATTGCGGCCAGTCGGTCGCCGCCTTCACGAGATCGTCGGGGTTGCCGTAGTTGGGCAGGTTGTTCGGGCCGCCCGGCTGCGAGCCGGAGGCCGACAGGCCCTTGTGAATGCAGATATTGAAGAACCCTGGATGCTCCCTGAGCTGCCTGCGGTTCGCGTTGATGATCGCGTAGGTCGGGTAAGCGATGTTCTCGTCGTCGAGCCGCCAGGTGGTGAACTCGGCGCCGGGGAAGGCGCTGGCCGCGTCGGCGACGCAGTACCCCTTCCAGGAATCGGGCCGACAGTATTCGATCTGCCATTGCGTGTAATCGCCGAACGCGGGATCCTTCAGGTTCCCCAGCCCTGGATAGATCTGGGCGTGCGCGAACGCCCGCCGCGAGCCAGCCAGCGCGTTGATGAAGTCCCGGCACTGCGAGGTCTGGTAGCCGGTCAGGATCTCGCTGATCAGGCTCTCGGTAATGTTGTACGCCGGCCCGGGGACACCACCGCCGGGCGGCGTGAACAGCGCGATGTTGGCGTTGCTGATGATGGAGATGCTGGTCTGGGCCTGCAGGTACATCCGGTTGATGTACTGGCCCAGGTGGAACTCGCCGAGCGCCGTCGTGGCCGGCCCGGGGTTGGGCGGGAAGTCCGGGCCGAGCTGGGCCGGGTTCCAGTCGGTCCAGGGGTTGCCGAGCTCGTCGACGCCCGCCGGGTTGCCTCCGGTGCCGTTGAACGGGTTGGACGCGTAGCCCGCCCCGGCGGACACCGGTCCGGGGCCCTGCGCGAGCGCCCGCAACCCGTTGGGACCGTTCATGCTCGACCGCACGATGTGGGTCTGGTCATCGAAGACGAACAGGTCCGCCGGCACGCCGTTTTCCTCGTAGGCCGCGGTCTCGTACATCTCGACCGGGCGGACGTTGAAGTACTTCTTGCCGTAGACCTCGTTCATCGCCAGGAACGCGGCGGCCATGCCGCCCGTGCCCGCCAGGAACCTGCGCCGCGTCGTGCCCAGCCGCTTCGCGGCGGTGTCGGCCAGTTCCTTGATCCGGTACTCGACGTGCTGCTGCTGCTCGGTCTGCGGATGCGGCATGTACTCGCCGT
>Ga0335073_10010328_pt1 | contig 13122 bp, 12 predicted proteins | sample Lox_Sample_22_FD_207093 | JGI IMG/M metagenome (GOLD analysis project Ga0335073, IMG submission 207093) | Soil microbial communities from Loxahatchee National Wildlife Refuge, Florida, United States - Lox_Sample_2.2 | ecosystem: Environmental > Terrestrial > Soil > Wetlands | place: USA...
ACATGCTTATGTTTATGCTACTGTATCTATAGTCGCTGGGATAGTCAGTCTAGTGGTTTTAGTGGGCATTTCTGCGTGGACAGTGGGATATGTTTCTGTCTGTGGATTGTAAGAGAGAGCGCGAGAGCGAGAGTTGCGAGAGAAATTTTTATTATCAAAGATAAGGGGGGCGGCAGATTAGTTATCCTCTGGATTCGAGAGTATGTCTAGATATTCATATAACCTCGCGTGTTCCTGAAACTAGATCTCCGTCCACGTCATCTGTGGTCACCGGACGGAATAACCTCGCCGATTTGTTGCCCGACGTTCCACAAACCACAGATCCCCCGATTCTCCCTGCAAAACAAACTTTGAGCTTATTCAAAGTTGTGCCGTGTTCCCGCATACGATGTGGTGAAAGCGGATATCCCCGCATGTACACAGCCACAATCTTGGGAAATTGGGTCCCGTGGCTCGCCCTTGGAGGAGTCACCTCGAATAGCGATGTAGCGTCCCGTGTCACACTACGATGCGACCAGCGCAACCAACCAACCCCCCAGACGTTTAAATAGCAATTTCAAAGCGGGGTGAAACTTTTAAACTTTTTCAGAAATCAGACATGATTGGTCAATCCACGGGGGATGTAACAACTTTTCCTTGGGATATGATGATTTGGCTTTTGCGGAGCTGACGAATGGCCTTTGCGCAACGTTCGGTATTCAATCGCTTGCGCCATTCTTGAGACGACACACAAACATAAAATGGCCCCGTGTGCCCCACCCGCGGTCGTCCGGCATGGTGCACATAGTCGCAATATATGGACATTCAGGTCAGAATCGTGCCACCTACCCCTGGAGAGGGTGACGAGAAGACTCCGGCTATGATGGCAACCTTGCCCCGGTCGTTGACTTCCCTCAGTGATACTCCTACCCTTCTGGAGATTACGTCGCAACGTCCCGTTTTACCGCGTTTGAATGTCGCTTCCGCAACAAGCGCCTGTCTTACTGATTCTTGTCCTTCGTCCCCCGATGATGTCCCCGCGGTTATTGCGAGGCCGGAACAAATGAATGAAGCGGCCGTTCGACGCATGTCATGGATACTGCAAACGGCCATGGAAGCAATACTCCCTTCTCTTCCTGCGGAACAGCGGCGTGTCATTCAGGGGACGACGGATTTGAAGCAACTTATTGTGCCCATGTTTCAATCTTGGGAACAATTCCGGTCGACGGAGGGGAGGGCAGGGAAGACGAAAAAGTTGGCTAAATCCATGTCGGAAAAAATGAGGGCGAGTTTCTCGATGAGTGAGGTTTCGGAAAAGTTTTGGAGTCGCAAATTGTCGGCGGAAAAGGAGGATGTCTCGTGGAGGGGTTTCAAGGATTTAGTGATGGGGTTGTTGGAGCATGTCATGTTGGTTGATAAAGTTTTGAACAGTCTGAATAATTGCATGGTACACGTCCTCTTTTATTATTTTGCTAACAACAGTTTATTGCGCCTTTACAGGCGATTTCCGGGGTAGTTTATCTGTTCTTAAAGGTATTGCGGAAGGTATGGCAAGTCTAACAATAGGCGGCACAAAGAACGTTCGATGCATATGAGATGATTGCAGAGACTTTTGAAAAAGTGTATCTCTTCCTCACGCGACTTCACGAATCGTTGAACGCCAAGTTGATAACGTCTACGATGATGGAGACGTACGCCCTTGTCGTCGTCGATGTTTTCAAAATCGTCCTACTCGCCACAAAATATGCATCCATGGGAAATAGTACAATCTCACTTTATATTCCATCTAACGCTAGAATTGTACTGGAAATCGATGTTTGACACACAAGATGAGTTGTACAAGCTCATCGCCCGCTTCAATCAATTCACAGTTCAAGAGATTGCGTCAACCGTCTCGCAAATCTCACTCCTCCTCGAACAATACCACAAAGAAACATCCGCCGCCATTGAAAGCGTCTCTCAGAAAGTCGACCTCATCCATCAAGATACAAGAGAAACCAACGCCCGCGTCCGTCGATACTCCGACCTCCTCGAGAAAATTGCCGCTGGTATCCATCCACATATTACACCCCCACTAACTAGCCAGGAGAAACACGCGCCTCAGTCCAAGACTTCCACACAGAAATCGAAACTCTGAAACGATGGCTCAAAGTCCCTCCCAACACAGAAGACGATTTCACAAATTTCAAACACCGCAAAATGCGCGGGACATGCGAATGGGTCTTCCGTGATCCCCAATTCCGGGCATGGCGATACTCGGACGACCCTGCTACCGCTCTGCTCTGGATTCACGCCCGTGCCGGACGAGGGAAATCCGTTCTCGCGGCAACTATCGTGCAACATTTACAGCACCAGATACGTGCTACCGGCGATGCATGCGTGTACTTTTTCTGTCGCTCCGATGATGAAGCAAAGAAAACACCTCATGCGATTCTCCGGTCTACGGCCTACTGGCTTGCCCAGCGCAACGAGACGATTCGACGACGGCTGATGAAATTCGTGGATGATTATCCGGACTTGAGAATCGATGAGATTCCCCTGGCGTCATTGTGGGATCGACTTTTTATGCAGTGTATTTGTGATCGACCACCGGCTGATGTGCCTGCGTTTCGAATCTTTTGGATTCTCGATGCGCTGGATGAATGCGACTGGGCTCAACGACTTGCGTTTACCAGAATGTTGGCGGAGCTCGGCGGGGAGCATTGTGGGGTGACGTTTCGACTCTTGTTTTTGAGTCGATATGTCAGCGATATCGCCAAGGTAGCTGAAACAGAAAACATTCATACCCTCAACATGAGAGTCGTCGACAACGATCAGGATATCCAACAATTTATCGCCACCCATATCCGGACGACCTCACTGGGAACGCTCAATGAAACCGATCGTCACAGTATTATCGCGACGCTCAAGGAACGCGCGAACGGGTCTTTCTTGTGGGCCAAGCTAGTCATGGAACAATTGGAAGGGAGACGAACTATGCGTTCCGTCGACGAAGCATTGAAAGAGATACCCGCCAACCAGTCTCTCGAAAATCTCTATCAACTCACCCTCGATTCGTTGGCCAAGTCACTCGATCAGGAAGACATTGACCTTGCCCGACAAATCTTCATGTGGACTCTCTGCGCTCCCCGTCCACTCAGTCTCGAAGAACTCACTGCCGCGCTCGAAGCCTCCATGAATACGAAGATGATGGACGTTGAACGTGCGATCAAGGAGACATGCGGTTCTCTGATCGAAGTCGTGGACGTTCATTCTCAGAAAGATGTCATGGCAATCCACATCACCCTCCGCGAATTCATGCATTCTGAAAAGGCCACTGGGTTGTTTGCTTTCTCAAAACCCTATGCCCACGCCCAGATTGCAAGAACTTGTTTGTCGTACCTCCTTCAACCTCAATTCTCAAAACCTCTTACGCCTGAGATGGACGTCAAATTGGATCCGGCGGTACTGGCCACGAAACATCAACTGTTGCCGTACTCATCTCGGTTCTGGTCTGACCATCTCGTCACCAATCTCGAACGCTACGACCCTGAAATGAACTCCTTGATACTTCAATTCTTGCAATCTCGAAACGTTCTGACAAGTATCGAGGCTATCGCGACTTTTGGCGGCCTCGGTCCCCTTCGCAAAATCTCCGACAATCTCTACGAATGGCTCAGATACGTTCCGCCGATAAAGAAAGGTGGCAGACAATGGATATCCGTTCTTCCCGTGGAAGCCAGCCCTGCATCACAAAACGACGGAATCATCGCTCGATGGGCCCTCGACTTTCGACGGATACAACAACGATTCCAACAAAGTCTACGACTCTACCCGCGTTGTATCCACGATAGTATCACGTCGTTTTGTCCCACCAACAGCATGATATTTCAGCTCGGAAAAGAACATTCTGAAATATCCATCGCGAACGCATCATCTCAAATGACGGAATGGGATAATCTCATCAGCATGTTTCGGATTCAGGGATTCGTTCGTACCATGGTCTGCAGCCCCAAACGACCTTTCATCGCTGCTGCCGTGGATAGTCGCGTAATCACAATCTTCGACGCTGAAACCGGACAAGCGATCCGTCCATTGAAAGGTCATAAAGATCTCGTCTACACCCTCGCCTACAGTAAAGACGATATTTATCTCGCGTCTGGCGGCAAAGATGACTTCATCATCGTTTGGAATGTCGAACGAGGTCATGAGGTGTTCAAGGTTACGGGCCACACGGGAGCTGTTCATGCTATTGCGTACAGTCATACCGGCGAACACATGGCATCTGGTGGAGAGGATAGCACTGTGCGAATATGGCAAATTTCAGATGACGGCGCGAGATCAAAATTCAAGCCCTTGGTCGGTCATACTGGAACGGTATACACTCTAAAGTACCATCCCGACAATACACATCTATGCTCTTCGGCGGAGGATGGGTTCGTCGTCGTATGGAATGCTCCTCGGGGATCGCAACTCAGGAAATTCGATGCCAATTTGAAATGGATGGGCCGTCTCAGTTTCAATCCGTCGTGGCATTTCATGTTAACATCGAGCGAACGGACTCCCAACAATGTCAATATCTGGAACGTCGAAACGGGCGAGATTCTCGGCACAATCGTCACACCCTCACAAGTTCGGTGTTGGAAATATTCTCCCGGTGGAAAATATATCGTCACCGGCCATCTCGACGGACACATTCGGGTGTGGCACCCACGTACGACCAAACTACTACATACCATCAAAGAGGACGCATGGAGTCTACGTTTCAGTAACTCTGGCAAATATCTTATTTGTCTCATTCGGTATATTTCTCGATGGCAGGTTCGTACATGGGATTTCGAAACGGAGATGGCCACTGCGATGCAACAACGAAAGTGCAATTGTACGTGCAACAATGCCAACGAGCTGAAATCATCTCCCGAACATCGTGTGATCTCGGCGTTGGCGGTCAATAAAGAGAATTCGCGGCTCGCAACGGTGACTGTCCCTCATGCCGGGACCTGGAAAGGACGAGTCAAACTGTGGAATCCTGTCACGGCGGAGATTTTGTGGGAGCAAGAACAGACGTTTCAGAACCAAGATTGCGTGGCTCCTGGATTCAGTCCCGACGGTCGATTTCTCGCCTGTTTCGACGGTAAAGATGGCGGTGAGATTTACATCGTCGATGCGGAGGCTGCGTATGTAATCGACAAAGTAACGCTTCCTCCCGCAACCAATCTCGTTTCCCTTGCCATAGGGGTCGAAAGCTCTCGTCTCGCCCTGGCAACGCGCGAAGTCGACCTGTTCGATAACGATACGCCTTCCTTCTTCTTCCGTACTATTCGCACGGACGACGGGTCTTTGCCCATGGACGTAATTTCAACCTGGGGTACGCAGAATTCAATGACCGTGAGCTACACTGCGGAGGGAAAGAAACTCATTCTTGCCGCTCGCGATCTCAATGACCGCCTACACGTCATGATCTGGGATACGGATTCACGAGAATTGGTAAAACAGATCGTCCACGATCAGGAGAAGTATGTGTGGTTCAAAATGTTTGGCGGCTTCAAATTACATTCGGAAGACAGAATCGTTATGCACGTGGATTACATGCCCCTCGACGCTGTGCGGCGAAGTCACTGGAGAGAACGTATGCTGGTTCTCAGCCCAGACGGTGAAGAGATGGAGAGGTTTGAGGCCGGGAGTTCACGAATGACGATTTCCGATAATCGGGTTATATTTTTGGATAGTGAGTATTGGATTGTCTCGTGGGATGGATATGGACCTCCAAGGCGTCATGTCAAACTTCCTGTGGATATTGGATTTGCTGTTTCGGGTTTATCATTTCATCAGGGAAAGTTGACGTTGATCTCACGGAGTGAGGTAATCACGGTCCTGGAGGTGGAGTCTTTGAAGTAACTTCTTAAAAGATATTGCATTCATAGCGCCATGGCTGTCGTGCGGGTTTCACAACCCAACGAAGGCATATTAAACCTTGACAGTTATACCATCGAAAGAGCAAAATAATTCATTTCTATATCTTAAACTCCAAGGCAATCATATCCGATCCAGTTGTCTATCATTATCTTGCGCTTTCTAATTCTGCTGGGAGCTGCCGAAACACAAATCAGTTCGGATCCATGACCGCACTCACTACCGGAACCGGTGTCGTTGACGCTGTCGCTGTCGCAATCATGGAGACGGAGGTCGAAGTTGATGTTGACGGGGTATTCCGCTCGCCGGGTCTTGCGGCGACCTCCTCAGTAGAAGTCATTGGGGATGTAGGTGTCGACGAAACAATTGTGACAGGAGGGGATGTAGTCATTGGCGTCGTAGAGCCAGTGACCGTGGCCGGGGAGTTATTAATTCAGTCGATGTCGTTGGTGTCGTTGGAGGCGTCGGCTGCACTGGTAGCCCTGCTTGCGTTAAAGACGTGGACGACATTGACGACGTCGACGAAATTGACGGCGTTGTTGGTAATAACGTTGCAGTGAGGGTCGGGATTGAGGTGGCAGATGTGGTAGGTTCGGATGCTGAGGTTGAACGCTGGGTAGAAGTGGTCATAGGGAAGGTGAAAGAATTGGATTCTGAGATGGACGGTGAGGTGGTCAATCCCATTGAGGCCATCAGAGTACTCTTAGTGGAAGTAGATGTTGTAAGTTTGGTTGTGTGGTGATGCGGTGCGATTGGAAAGGCCGAGATGGCCCATACCAGACCCAGAGTGACGAGGAAAAATTGAAGTCCCATGGCAAGAGACAGTGAGTATGACTTCTCTTCGCCCAAGTACGACGCGACCCCTTTATATGCTTACATGTCGAACCATAGACTGTGACACATTTCAATAGACTTCGCCGGACTAACTCGCGAGTTCGCAAATAAGGTTTCTAATTAGGCTTTGACGGGTGGCGTGGATCATCCAAAAATATATTCCGATACCAATTAATAGAGTCTTATTTGTCAGGCCTTGTGCTACCCGCAGTTCGGGCTCACGATGGCTCTGCCCACCATAACCGAGTATAGACTCACTTAACATTGTCATTTGGAGAAAATGATCCGGCGATTCCGTCTAATATATGAGTGTCAAGACGGATAGTATAATATTGAGTGAAAAAGCGAAATCAAAGAGAACTATTTTCAGCGTGCAAATCCAAGCTCGTCATCGAAACCAGTGACTACTAATTACCCAAGTTCAACTTTGGTGTCTTGCAGAGGCGAATGCCTTTCATGGGATTCGTGACCAATTACCGTTGCACATCTATTACAATAATGTGATAGTACACTTTTTAAAGGTACATCATTGAATCCCGCAAATTGCTCCACAACACTCAACCAATCAACCTGGACAAACTCTCGATTGAAAGCCGATATGCGCCCCATCCTAGCCATTCAATCACCATCTTCAAATTCTTCTTCATTGTCGAGAAACTTCCTCCGGAAGTGATTTTTGTCATGTGAATATCATCTGTCAGAGAAAGGGACCAGATTTATTATTTTGCAGTAAAGGGCACATCAAGTTTAGTTGAATAATTCTATTTACCACTTCTATTGAGCTTGGGAACCACATTCTGGAGATGTCCGACAGATATCTGACACCGCTTGAAATGGTCACGCTGACCGGTCACCAGCTAAAATCTGACTCCGAGATTTTCAAAGGGGCGCGGCATGCCACGCCCCGGAGTGGCTAGTAAATAGTAAAAGATGAACGAAGTTAAGTATTTAAATAATTACCCAATGGCACGTGCCACAACAGACATTGAAGATTGGAATTTGCCAACTGCCAACTCATGCTGCGGTCGAATTGAGAGGTTAGTGGATAGGTTCGAGTTCAGCGCGTCTTGCAGGAGATTTCAATATTGTTTGGAGATCGCCGTCGGTATTTTTGAAGTAAAGGGAGCGATATTGCAGCGGACCAAATTATTGATATCTTACGGTACGATCGATCGCCGAATAAAAATATCGCAAGTACCTCCTTAGAGTGATATGCTCGTTACACAGTTCCCCTACAAAGCGTTGATCTCAACGCAAAATCCCATCCGGATACGTACGCCACTAAGGCACCAGACTACCTTGCATCCCGTCCGCCTAAAATTTACATAGCCGTCATCACTCGTCATCTACAGCGATGCGAATTCTCTTCCTCTGGCTTGATGTCACAGACACCTCCAACGTCTCACCACCTCCACTCACTGCCAGATTAACACGAATGTCATCCTTCAGGCCTCGATCTCCGTTCTTACAATCCCCATTCAATGCGGCAAAGTCCCTTTCCACTTTCTTTTTCGTAACCAACACCATGATTTTCTTCATTTGAGATGCTGCCGCAACTTTTGGACCCTCAACACTAGCAATGCCACGGTTCGATTCCACTTTATCCAATCCCGACACTGTGTCAGCACTCTTGTCCACCGGCGGAGTTTTCCGCACTGCGTCCGCTAAACTTTCTCCCAATGCAAATGCAACCTGTCGACAAACACTATTCCCAATAATCCTATACGCCTTGACCGGTTTCCCGACCAATACATCGGTATCCAAAAAGCCCTGAGCCCTTTTTGCCTCCAAATTCGTCCACACTCGATCTTGATTGTAATGTAATTGTTTTCCAACATTTCTATCCAAAGGATTCTGATTCGTCGTCACCGTTGGTATAAGATCATCAGCGGCGATCCTAATAAACCGAGCATCCACCTCGTTGTCCGGTATAATCCGGGGTTGTAAATGTCTCGGAATGAGATTTCGACGAAGAGCCCACCTGTATCCCGGAAACCGTGAATCTTTGCACGAGACGAGCGAATCCGAGTGGGGAATATGGGCTGCGAGTTTGCGATCTCGAGCATTGGCTGTCCAGTACGTTTTATGGTCGGGATGGGGAATGCAAACGCCGAGATGCCCGTTTCCGATGTTGGGAAGATCGTCCCAAATATCGCTAGCTTGGACGGGCGGGAATGATGTCAGGGTATCGATATCACGTTCTGCGAATTTGATGTTTGTGGCCGTCTTTCCGATGGCGCGGGAATTCATACCGGGGCGATGCGCGTGTGAACCGAGTGGCATTTCGGGAAGAGCACAACCTGGCGCAGCGATTTCAATGAATAATCGCGTTCGTCGTTGTGGAGCACCGAAATTCCATGCATCGAGCAGGAGACAGCGACATTGATACCCCATTCCGATGAGCGCACACATGATTTGGTTTGAGATGACGGCGTTCCCGTTTTGGTATTTCCTCGACGAGGCCATGGCGGGGACGTTTTCGAGAATAGCATATTTTGGGCGGTAAAAATCGATCGCGGAGATGGTTGTACAGACTAACGCCGAATTACTGAGACTCTTTTGTGTATCGTGACCTCGTGTGTTGGCAATTGAAAAGCCTTGACATGGCGACCCGGCAAGAATGAAGTCGACATCTCCTTTTGTGGGGAAGTGTCGACGACGGCCAGCGATGACGTCGAAAAGGAAATTATTGATTGACCCGAAATACAGATTGACGCCATCATACTCCAGATTTGCTTTGTACGAGTGGATGGCATTGATGTCAATGTCGACAGCCCTATTGTCAGAGGACGTTTGTTAGAACGCACCATTTGTGCTGGACTGCTCCACCGTCCCCAACACCTCTGCCAAAATTTCCTCCGCCACAGAATAAATCCAGCCCCCGAAGTTTTCTCTCGTCCGGTATTGCCTCCAGTACCGAGGAGACGAGGTCATTGTCTGCCTGATCTTTGATTGCAGGTACTGGCGTTTGTTCAAAGAACTTCGTAGTGACTCTTTCGTCCATAGATGGAGTAACATCCACAGCGGGACTCGTCGTACCCGCAAGTATCTGATTTTCGGGATTGGCTCGTGGTATACTTGCCGGTGGTAATGATGAATCCGGTACTGTTGGGGCCGTGCTCGAACCCACTCCATCGTCAACCTCCATGAACTGACTTCCTGACCTTGTCATCCTTTCTTCGACGATAGCCTCTGTCTTTGGTATAATGTCTCCGTCGGCAGGTGACAATTCCTTCAGCTTTACCTCCTCATGATAAAAGAACCAGTCCGACGAACCACCCCACTCCGCCAATCTGGGGACCTCTTCTCCCAGTTTAACCTTCACGACCCGACACTTCCTCACTACGCGTCTCACTGCAACGTCTACTACCGCCTCTGTCCATACCAATTCATTAACCTTACCCTGTCCTTGAACTTCCCTCCGTCTCAACATTTTCCGTACCCATGCGCGTTTACCCTCGTACATCTCGAACCTGTAGGGCTGTAACCGCTTCCGTTCTCTGACTAGGACGAACTCTCCGGGACGGAAGGAAGGTAGATCGACTACCGGATTGCATGGACAAGGTGTTTCGGGGGAGAGATCTCTGGGGATTAGGGTGGTGACATGAATGTCATGTTCCACTGAAAAGTACTTTTGTCGTACAAAGAATTCGGCATCTACCGTCAACGGGTCACTTTGAAGGGAGATACTTGGGTCTTTTGGTTTCCCGTCAAGACAAAAGAATTCGACCGCAACTTTCCGTACCACCTCCTCCACTAACATCAAACTCCCACATTCACAATGATCGCTGAAAAATAACTTGCCATTAGAAAATATTCCAGGGGTGTCAAGTACCTCGTTCGAATAGGGGTATTTCATATTCATACACAATGCCACGTCCTCCGGCCAATATAACCATAATATCTTCAATTTTCCCACTCCTTTCGGTGTATCCCACCGGTCGGTAACATAAGCGTACCACTTTTGCGTCGACCTTTTCCATTTTGTCTCATCATCCCGTCTCATCTCAACCACATCCCCCACCTTCACTTTCCCCGTTGTACTTGTCGTAAACCGCGGTACCATCGCTCTCTGTAACTCACCGTGATGAAAGTCGTAGAACTTTGGAGATTGTGCAACTTTCGTCCCGAGAACGACGCCCAAGTCCTGTTCGTCAAGGAATTCGTCATCGGAAACCAGACCGTCTGTGGAATCCGGTTCGATAATCTCGACCCCCTCGCCAAAGATCCAGGAAAAGAGACTCCCCACATAGGCGGTGACGACACATCGGGTACGTGCCGCTTGCGGCGCATGAGCTGGTTTGACGGCGGTGAGATCGGTAGGCAGTATTTCTCCCCAAAGGGGTTGTTGGAGATGTCTTGTCAGGGGATGTGATTTTGTATGTGCAGTTCGTAACTGGGCCCAAATGAACTCGACGTATGTGGCCATTGCGACGCGAAAGTCATCTTTTCGGTTACTTTTTGAAGAATGTTGGGGGGATAAATACCCTTTCCGTACGCAAAGATCCAACTTTCAAAGTATGGGTCTCCATTATGATAGCGTCGCATTTCGGCGGCAAAGTCTCGTCTAAAGTAATTTAGCGTGACTTTTTGTTGTCGTTGGACACAGAGTTCAAGAGCGTCAGAGACGTATTTGACGAGTAACGCTAACCAGGAAAATGCTTCCCAGTGTTTTGCGTATTCTTTGGCTGGGGAGCCAAGTTCGTACCATACTCCGCCTGAAACTTTGGTTTTTGCGCCGAGATGCGATTGGATCCAAATTTGATTTTGCAGATTGTGTTCCGAGGGGTTCACCAAGTTTCCCAGAGATAGCACATCAAAAGGGACTCCATGGACGAATTCTGCTTTATCTCCTGACCGGAGAACACCATCGAACACTGCGATCAGCTCACTCTACAGGCATGCCAAGTTGGGAGAGATACAAAGATTTTTTAGTCCGACAGAGACGTAGACCGCTGATGGGAGCTCATATTCCCCTTGTCCTTTCTGTCCCCGTTCCTGCATCTTAGCCGCTATTCTCTCCCCCTCTGCATTCTCCTCTTCCAAAGGTTTTATATCCGGCGTCCGATAGATCACAAAATCCTCCAATACATACGACACATAATATCCGTCCCCATCGCCATCCTCATCGACACCTTCCTCAGCCTGCGCACCCAATTAGCCCACACACAGAGAAGGACAGACCAGAAAAGCTTTGAGGACTTCAGACTCGGATTTTGCGGTCAAGGCACGGGTATGAGCTGGGGAATTGACGTACGCAGACAGCGGGTGGACTTTAGCGCCAGGACGAACGTGAGAGACAATTGCGCGTGGACGGATGCGTGGGGGGGCAGGGGAGGGGGACGACGAACGAGAAGAGGAAGCGTCGTCGATGAAACTGTCGAGGGAGGTGGGCGACATGAGAGTCGCGAGAAGGGGGGAGGGCGCAATTGGACGGGGGAGGTGAAGGAGAGGTGGCTGGTGATCTGCAAGGGCAATAAACTTCGTCATCTGGTGAACCCAGGAATGGCCAATTGGTCATGATTTCGGGGTGCATTTTGATTGGAATGATTTTGGAACGCTAGATATGCTCCTAATGGCTCCATACATCATATCCCATGACATATTCCTTCCAGCAAACAGCTTTTCCTTACTGCTGTGCCCAGAGAGACACCGCAGCCCCTGGAGTCCAGTCCGCCTGCCCTTGATGAGCAGTTATACACTTATAAACTCTTCCCTGGTAACTGACTTTATCTCCCAATTGATGAAATTTATTCGCATCCCATGTCTCCGCACTTCCCACTGACTTCTGCACAGCGGCAACTGCAGGGGTATTTGGCACGACCTCCTTCCGACCTTGAAATTGCGGTTTATTCCCTGGAATCGGAGGTGGCCTGTCCCCCTGTCTCGGGTGCTCCGAAGCCATGGATCTCTGCGCGGGAGGATTCGTCAAAAGTAAATTATCGTGAATAACTCTCAACAACGACCGCTCCGAATCGAATGGCGCATCCGCAGAACCTACCCGTCAATATTCCCATTTCCATCTCCTTAGGCGAAGCGGGGAATACTTTCCCAGATAATAAGTCCCCCTAGACCCTTTTGTTTGATGTATTCACACTTTGCAGCCACAGCCCGTGGATTATCATAGGAATTCAATACTTTACGACTCGCGTCATAAGAGTAACTGGCCTGAGCTTGATCATCCCACAATTCTACCGCCCCCGGCAGCGGGAGAGATTTATAATCCACGACACCAGATTCCCAGGACGTATCTGGCGAAGCGCCCGTGGCGGGACTTCCAAGCCCATTGGACCCAGCGAAGCCGCGCGAGTAGAAGGGCACGCCGATGTAGATCTTGTGCGCGGGGACACCGAACGACATGTACGTGTCAACGGCAAGGGAGGCGGAGTAGGGACCGTGGGGGGAGGGGTAGAGGTT
>Ga0335073_10010329_pt1 | contig 13121 bp, 11 predicted proteins | sample Lox_Sample_22_FD_207093 | JGI IMG/M metagenome (GOLD analysis project Ga0335073, IMG submission 207093) | Soil microbial communities from Loxahatchee National Wildlife Refuge, Florida, United States - Lox_Sample_2.2 | ecosystem: Environmental > Terrestrial > Soil > Wetlands | place: USA...
CGTGCTGCGCGTTTCCGATCTCCCTCACGCCGGCAAGCTGAAGTTCCTGACGCCGGAAGATACGCCGATCGCGCACATCACGTCGGTGAAGGAAGAGGCGGCTCCGACGCCGGAGGCCGAAGCGGCTGCTGCTGCCGCGACGCCTGCCGAGCCCGAAGTCATGAAGAAGGGCAAGCAGGAAGCGGAAGGAGAAGGCGCTGCTCCGGCCGCCGAAAAAGGCGACAAGGGCGGCAAGAAGTAAGTGGACAGGGGCGTGTTTCTGGTGGTCGGGCTTGGAAACCCGGGCATCGAGTACCAGTTGACGCCTCACAATGCGGGTTTTCTGGCGATTGACCGCATCGCCGGTGAGCACAACGTGGAGGTGGCCAACCGCCGATGCCGAGCGCTCACAGCCAGGGTGCAGATGGCCGGCCGGGAGGTGATCCTGGCCAAGCCGGAAACCTGGATGAATCTGAGCGGGCACTCCGTGGGAGATCTGGCAGACGAACTGGATCTGGAACTCCCCGGAAACCTGCTGGTGATGTACGACGAGCTGGATTTGCCACTGGGAAAGTTACGAATTCGGGAGCGTGGCAGCCCGGCAGGACATAACGGAGCGCGTTCGGTTGCAGCTTCGCTGGGCACCGACGAGTGGTGGCGGATTCGGATTGGTGTTGGGCCGGACGCCGATGTGAAGGAAGAGGCTTTTCGGCGTGGCAAGGATTATCTGCTGACGCCGATGGGCAAACGAGATTTGACGGCGATCGACCCGGTTCTGGACCGTGTCGCACGCGCCGTCGAGATGGTGGTCACAAAAGGCATTTCGGCCGCCATGAACGAGTTCAACCGCCGCGAGGACAGTGCGAACGGCGCGGCGGAGAAGTAGACAAGGGAAGCGAATTCTGGTTACCGGGCCCCTGGGTCCGGAAGGAAGAGAAGCAAACAATGCAACGTCTCTATGAGGTGATGTTTATCGTTCGGCCCGATGTGGCTGACGAGGATGTGGACAAGCTGATTGCCAGCCTGGAACAGACGGTGACGGGTGGCGGAGGCACAATCCGCTCGACCGAGAAGCTGGGCAAGCGCAAGCTGGCTTATCTGGTACGCAAATTCAACGATGGCAATTACATTCTGCTGACCATCGACGCCGGTGGCTCGCTGATTGCCGAACTGGAGCGCCGCCTGCGCGTCTCCGAGCCCGTGATCAAGTTCATCACCGTGCGTATGGACGAGGAAGAGAAGCGCCTCGCAAAGGTCCGGGCAATCCGCGCGACGAAGAAGAAGGTCAGTGCGATGGCCCCGGCCCCGGTGGAAGCGGCTCCGGCTGCTGAGGCGACGCCGGCCCCGGCTGCACCCGCGGAGACGGCGACTCAGGCCACCGCCTGAGTTGCGGGCATAACGAATTTTGAAATTTGGCCGGCACCTGAAGCGGGCGCCGCCGGAGGAATGAAGAATGGCTGACGAAGCAACGACACCGACAAACACAAGGCCGGACGCTCCTGCGGGACGTCCCTCCGGACCGGGCGGACGCGGTCCAGGCGGTCCCGGAGGACCAGGCGGACGGAAGTTTTTCCGCCGCAAAAAGGTCTGCAAGTTCTGCACCGAGAAGATCGATGCGATCTCGTATCGCGATGTGCGGCTGCTGCAGGGATTTGTAGCTGAGCGCGGCAAGATTGTGCCCCGGCGTCTGACCGGAGTGTGCACCACGCACCAGCGGCGGCTCACAAAGGCGATCAAGCAGGCGCGCAACATTGCTCTGCTGCCGTTTGCTGCGAAGTTCTAAGCGCGTAGCGAGCCGTTTCGCTGACCGCAGGTTCGCTGACCGGCGTTTCGCTGACCGCCTTATCGCTGGCGGCCGCATGGCCGCCACAGGAGAGTTCCAATGGAAGTGATCCTCAGAGAAGATGTTTCCAATCTCGGCCACCGCGGCGATGTGGTGAAGGTTGCCGACGGCTACGGCCGCAACTTTCTTCTGCCGAAGAACCTCGCCATGGAGGCGACTCCGGCAAACAAAGCCGTCATCGAGCAGATGAAGGCCGCCGCTGTCCGCCGCTCCGCGAAGGAGAAGGCGGAGGCCGAGCAGCTGGTCACGCAGCTCAACAATGTCGCGCTGGTCTTCGAGCGCAAGGTAGGCGAAGGCGACCACCTCTTCGGTTCCGTCACCTCAGCCGACATCGCGCAGGGACTCGCCGGCAAGGGCTTCGAGGTCGACCGCCGCAAGGTTCAGCTCGACGAGCCTCTGAAGTCGACCGGAGAGTTCCATGTTCCGGTTAAACTGCACCGCGAAGTGACGGCGCACATCAGCGTCACCGTGAAGGGCGAGGAAGCCGCAGCCGAGTAGGCTGCTCTTCATCGGAGGTCCGTGGGTGCCCCACCCTTGCCGCCGCTCCTGGCGGCAGGGTGGGTTGAAGTCCATGCCCTCCTGCCGGGCGCTCGCGGGATGAGAAGATAGGAACATACCATTTCCGGTTCTCATTCATGCTCAAGGTCATCTCGTCGCACGTCTTCCTCAATCATCGGCTGCACCCTGGGCTGCTGGATGTGTTCGCACGCGCGGGTGCGCAGGGCGTCGAGCTTTTCGCGGCGCGCCAGCACTTCGACTACACCAGCCGCACGCACGTTCGCGAATTGGCCGACTGGTTCCGGGCCAATCCCGCTGAGGCGTTCTCGATTCACGCGCCGCTGTACTCGGACACGGAGATGGGCCGAGGCGGCTCGCCTGCCGTCAATGTCATCCATCCGGAGAAGAGCCGGCGCATCGACGCCATGGATGAGGTCAAGCGTGCTCTCGAAGTAGCCGAGACGCTGTCGTTCCGCTTTCTTATTCTCCATCTCGGCGAGCGCGAGGACACGTGGGGCCCGCGTGCACTGGAGCACTCCATCACTGCACTCGAGCATCTGCGCGCTTTTGCCAATCCTCTGGGGGTGAAGGTCCTGGTCGAGAACCTGCAGGGCGATGTCGCGAGGCCGTCGAATCTGGTCGAGATTCTCACCACCGGCCACTTTCAGGACATCGGCGTTTGTCTTGACGTTGGACACGCAAACCTCGGCGATGGCGTCGCCTCTTCCCTCTCTGAAGTAAACGGCTATGTTCGCTCGTCGCACCTGCACGACAACAAGGGCGACCGCGACGCGCACCTCTGGCCCGGTGACGGGACGATTCAGTGGGACGACGCCCTGGGCGGGCTCAAGGCGGCGCCGCAGGTGCCGGCAGGAGTTCTGGAGATTCACTACAACCTCGGAGAGTCCATCGAAACCGTTGGCGACAAGGCAAAGAAGGCCTTTGAGCGAATGGACTCCGCCAAAAAGATCAGTTAGAGGCACATATGGCAGACGAAACTGCTGAAATTGTAACGACGGCGGCGACAAAAGCGCCGATTTCGACCATCGCCCGCATCGGCGATCACGAGGGGCAGGCGGTTACGCTTCATGGATGGCTCTACAACCTGCGCGAGAGCGGCAAGCTGCTGTTCCCCATCTTTCGCGACGGCACCGGAACCATCCAGGGCATTGTGCCGAAGGCCTCGGTGACACCCGAAGTCTTCGACACCGTGAAAAGCCTCACCCAGGAATCATCTGTCATCGTAACGGGCAAGGTTCGAGCCGACAAACGTGCGCCAGGCGGTTACGAATTAGACGTCGAGAACGTCGAAGTGGTCCAGCGCGTAGCCGAAGACGATCCTTTCCCCATCTCGCTCAAGGAACACGGCACCGATTTCCTCATGGAGCATCGCCACCTGTGGGTGCGTACACCGCGCCAGGCGGCGATCCTGCGCATTCGCGCGGAGATCATCAAAGCAGCCCGCGATTTTCTCGACGACAACGGTTTCATCCTGACCGATCCACCCATTCTCACACCGGCCGCCTGCGAAGGCACCAGCACCCTGTTCCCGGTCGAGTACTTCGGCGACGAGGCCTATCTGACCCAGAGCGGCCAGCTCTACATCGAGAGCACCGCGCTGGCTCTGGGCAAGGTCTATTCGTTCGGGCCCACGTTTCGCGCGGAGAAATCGAAGACGCGACGCCATCTGACCGAGTTCTGGATGGTCGAGCCGGAGTGGGCCTTCGCCACCCTCGACGACCTCATGGGCCTCGCCGAGAACTTCATCAGCGCGATCGTCCAGCAGGTACTCACGAAACGCGCCGCGGAACTGAAAATCATCGCCCGGGACACGACGAAGCTCGAATCCATCAAGCCGCCGTTTCCGCGCCTGCGCTACGACGAAGCGGTGAAGATGCTCAACGACGCGCACGCAAAGGGTGATCTCGAAGCGCCCTTCGAGTACGGCAACGACTTCGGCTCCCCCGATGAGACTTACATCTCATCGCAGTTTGACCGCCCTGTGATGGTGCATCGCTATCCTGCGGCGGTAAAGGCGTTCTACATGGAGCCTGACCCGAATGATCCGAAGTACGCTCTGTGCGTCGATGTGCTCGCCCCGGAAGGCTACGGCGAGGTCATCGGCGGATCGCAGCGTATTCATTCCTACGAATTGCTGAAGAAACGCATCGAGGACCACCAGTTGCCAATCGATGCGTTCAGGTGGTATCTCGATCTGCGGCGGTACGGTTCGGTTCCGCATTCGGGCTTCGGCATGGGCATCGAGCGCGCGGTGGCATGGGTCTGCGGGCTCGATCACGTGCGCGAGACCATTCCCTTCGCCCGAACGCTGAATCGCATCTATCCGTAGTCGTTTATGCCAAGACCGAACGAATCCCAGGCCACGTCGCCTGCCTCGCTCCCCTCGCCTGCGGCCGTCTATGGCGGCGTGCAGTCACTGCCTCCGCGCAAAATCAAAGTCATCGGTGTGCCTCTCGATCTCGGTGCTTCGCGGCGTGGCGTCGATATGGGACCGTCGGCCGTGCGCGTTGCCGGCCTCGAAGCCAGGCTCGAAGCCCTGGGCCATGAAGTGCGCGACGGCGGCAACATCAGCGTCGCCCTTGCGGAGACAAAATCTTCAGGCGACCAGAGCGCGCGCTATCTCAAGGAGATTACGGAAACCTGCACCCGCGCGGCAGAGATGGTGCTGAAGACGCTGAACGAGGGAATCACGCCGGTGATCCTTGGCGGCGATCATTCGGTGGCGGCCGGCAGCGTCTCTGGCGTAGCTGAGTTTTACCGGAAGCAGAACCAGAAGATCGGTCTGATCTGGATCGATGCGCACACCGACATCAACACACCCGGAACCTCGCCAAGCGGCAATGTGCACGGCATGCCCCTGGCCGCACTGGTGGGACTGGGGCCTGAGCCGTTGGCAAAGATCCTCGGGTGGGCGCCGAAAGTGCAGCCGGAGAATGTGGTGCTGATTGGCGTGCGCGACATCGACGCGGCGGAGAAGGAGAACATCCGGCGTGCGGGCGTCAGCGAGGTCTACACCATGCGTGACATCGATGAGCGTGGCATGCGCACCGTGATGGAAGAGGCGCTGCGAGCCGCCGGCCGCGGTACGGCCGGCTATCACGTCTCGCTCGATATGGACTGGATCGACCCCGAAGACGCCCCCGGCGTGGGAACGCCGGTGCGCGGCGGTGCAACCTATCGCGAGGCGCACCTGGCCATGGAAATCATCGCCGACCACGGACGGATGGTGGCTCTCGAGGTGGTTGAGGTGAACCCCGTCATCGACGAACACAACCGCACGGCCGATCTGGCAGTCGAGCTGATCTCTTCGGCGTTCGGCAAGAAAATTCTGTAGCCGCCGCCGTTGCTTATTGCAGACGGCAGACCGCGACGGCCTCGTTCGTGTACGGGCAGTCGAGTCCGGCAACGCCCGGGCCCTGGACGAGGATCCAGTTCACGCCGAATTGCTGCCGCAGACGCAGGAAATCCTCTTTCTGAAAATGCCTCCACCCCGCGGCGGCCTGGCTCTGTTCCACCCATAGCGGGGCCAGGTCGGGGACTTGTGTGGCGACGGCCGCGTCCTTCACTGCATCGGCGAGTTCGCTGCGCTGCGCCAGCGCGCGAAAGCTGTGATAATCGTCTCCCGCTGCCTGCATGTAATACGGATCGAGAGCAAAGTACGCATCGGCCGGAGTGTTGGCGCGCACCCAGGCAAAGGCCCGCAGCCAGGCACTGTGCGATGCCACGCCGGGCAATTCCAGGTGCTCAGTTCCGGCGAAGAGGGAACGCTGCGCGATGAACATCCCCGCCGCCAGCGGCACGAAGAGCGCCAGCCATCGCCAGACGTGTCCGCGGAGCAGTTTTTCGCCGATCAGGCCGCCGCCCAGCAGCGCCATAAAGATGTAGACGAGGTGCAGATAGCGCATGGGCTGCATCGGTGTCAGGCGCACGAGCGATGGCGTGAGCAGCACGATACAGGCGACCGCAAGCTGGAAGGCGGCGTAGATGGCGGCTGCTCCCGAGAGCACCGCCATCGCTGGACGATCGGCGCGACGAGCATAGCGTGCGATGGCCCAGAGGATGAAGATGGGCGCAACGACGCCCAGCCATTCATACCAGGTCCAGCGCCCGATGAAATAGTAGTCGCGCGTATTGAGAGCCAGCCGCCAGGCTGCCGACGGCCCCTCGAAGATCCACAGCGGCGCAACGGCGAATCCAGCTAAAGCGGGCGCCGGACGGATGGCCAGTTTGCGCGCGCTGAGGCCCGCAATCCAAAGGATCACGCAGTAAGAAACGCCGAGCACGCCCATGATCGGGTGCATCACGATGGCGGCGATCAGCAGGAGAGCGGCTACTCCCGCGCGGCGATCGAGGACCCGAAGAATGGCACAAAGAACCAACACCGTCGCGATGGCCCGGGGGTGCAGGTACTGGTCGAAGATGTACAGCGCGGTTCCGGCAACGGGCAGCGTAAATAGTACGCCCACCAGAGCTACACCGGCCCATTGTCCGGCACGGGTCGCAAAGCACCGACGAGCCAGCGCCAGGCATGCCCACAGCAACAAAACAGCAGCCGCGCACTGGCCCAGCAGTTCCGTGACAGGCAGCGGAATGTGCGTCAGGCGAACCCACCCGGCCACCAGCCGGTCGAAGACACTGGCCTGCATTTCGAGGGTGAACCACTGGTGATCGTGAGGGTAGAGAGCCGGATTGAGACGGCGCTGGATCGCGGAAAGATAAACGACGTCATCTTCGACTCCGGGGTGGTAGCCTTCCACGAGGAGCGCCCCGGTTGTCAGGGATGACAAAAAAATGAAGTTCTGGTATCGGCCGCAACTTTTCAAGGAATTTTGGCGTCTTTCACGAAAAGCATGGAGTCCCCGATGATGGAACCCCTTCCGTCCGGACGGAAGGGGGAAAAGGCGGAGTTCTGCGAGGTAAATCCATGCATGTGGGCGCCCGCCCTGATTGGGATGCCTTTTCGAGATACCCAAAATCCCCGACCAAGTTTGTCCCCCATACCCGCATCTTTTAATTCGTACGATCTCGCGCCCAGTGTGATTGTAGTGGACGGTGCCAGCGACGAGGGCATTCAGTTCCGCGTACAATTTCCCCTCGCACTGCGACCCGGGGATTGGGAGAGGGCTGGCGGATGCAACTGAAGACAATGCGGTGGGTCGATTACTGGATCGGCGTACCGATGTGCTTCCTGTGTACACAACTTCTGCGCCTGGTGGGGAAGACAGGCGGTCCTGACAAAACCAGACGCCTGCTCTTTATTGAGCTTTCTGAGATGGGCAGCGCCGTGATTGCCGCTCCGGCAATGCTGAAAGCCAGGGACGGCCTGGACGCCGAACTGTTCTTCCTGATCTTCGAACGCAATGTTGACAGCCTGCGCCTGCTTCCTATGGTGGAAGACTCCAACATCTTCACGATTCGGGAAAACAGCTTTTGGAACCTGGCGGTCGACTCTTTGCGTTTCCTGCGCTGGGCGCGCAGGAAGAAGATCGACACGGTTGTCGACTTCGAGCTCTTTTCGCGCTACTCAGCCTTGCTCACAGGGTTCTCCGGGGCGCGCCGCCGGGTCGGGTTTCACAAGTTTCACTCCGAAGGGCTCTATCGCGGCGAGATGCTGACTCATCGCGTGACCTACAACGGACACATTCACATGGCGAAAAACTTCATCGCGATGGTGAATGCGCTGCTGGCGGCGGAGCCCGAGGTGCCGTACTCCAGGACCTTTATTCCAGACGAGGAGATCAGGCTTCCGATTCAGCCAATCTCCGAGCAGGCGCAGCAGCAAATGCGCGAGCTGGTCTGGCAGGTCTACCCCGACTATCAACCCGAGTACCACCGCCTCGTGCTGATCAATCCCAACAGCTCCGAGCTGCTGCCGCAAAGACGGTGGGAGCGGGAGAGTTTCGGCGCACTGGCCCTCATGGCGGTCGAGGAGCGGGACGATGTTCTGGTTCTGATTACAGGTTCACCTGCCGAGCGCGAGGAGGCCCGGCGAATGGTGAAGGACCTTGGGCACCCGAGGATTGTCAGCTTTGCCGGGATGCATAAGCTGGAGGCCATCATCGCGCTCTATCACATCTCGTCGGTCCTGGTGACGAACGACAGCGGTCCGGCACACTTCTCGGCCATCACGCCGATCCGGTCCATTGTCCTGTTCGGTCCGGAAACTCCGCGGCTGTATGGGAGCCTGGGGAACACCGAATCCATCACGGTCGAGCTCGCCTGCTCACCCTGCGTGACGGCGGCGAACAAGAAGAATTCCGCCTGCAATGACCCGGTCTGCATGCGCCTGATCACTCCCGAACGGGTGCTGGAGTCGGTTCGCGCGGCGCTCGACGGCGAGGCGGAGAAGCCGGTTCTGGTGCACATCGCCGGCGTTCGCGACTGGTAGCGCGGCGGCTCAGTGCGACGCCTGGCGAGAGCCGGCCTGCGATCCTGATCGCGGTGCGTTAGTCTGCCAGTAGAGGTGCCTTCCATGAGCGTTCCTGTCTCCGACACCGTACGATCCTCACTTCGCCGTCCCTGGAATCCTGCCGGCACCGGCTCCGTCGATGCCCCGGCGCTGGAAACCTGGGTGGAAGATGGTCTGCGCCGCCACCGCCAGGCGATCGATCGCCTGCTGGCTGTCGAAGGTGAGCGCTCAACCGGCAACACCCTGCGCGCCTATGACGACGCAGTGGCCGAATTGTCGACGGTCGGCTCGCTCACCGGCCTGATGCACAGCGTTTATGACGATAAAGCTGTTCGCGATACGGCACAGGCACTGTTACAGAAGATTTCGCAGGCAGGCGTGGAGCTTTCGCTGAACCGGGATGTCTATCAGGCCCTGACGAAAATCGATGCCGCCCAGGCCGACGCTGCCACGAACCACTACCTGGATCGCACGCTGCTGCAATACCGCCTGGCAGGCGTCGACAAGGACGATGCCACGCGCGCGAAGCTCAAAGAGCTGCAGGACAAGGCGACTCTCACCGCGCTCAGCTTCGGCCGCAATGTGCAGGAGGGCGGCAACACTGTCGTCGTCGATGATCCCAGCCTCCTCGATGGACTGCCTCCGGATTATCTGCAAACGCACAAACCGGGTGAGGACGGAAAGATCACCCTGACCACGGATTTTCCGGATTATCTGCCGGTGATGACCTTTGCGAAATCGGCTGAGCTGCGGCGGCAAATGTTTTTGGCGTACAACACGCGTGCGTACCCGGAGAACCGGCAGCTGCTCCTTGATCTGCTGAATATCCGTAAGGAAATTGCCGGCATCCTCGGTTTCGCCCACTGGGCCGATCTGGCGACAGCGGATCAGATGATGGAGTCCGCGGCGAACATGCAGGCCTTCCTCGACGATCTGGACCGGGCGAGCCATGCCGGAGCGCAAAAGGAATACGCCATGATCCTTGAGTTCGCTCAGGGACAGCAGCCTGGCCTTGCAGGGATCGACGCATCGAGCCGCGCTTACTGGGTCGAACAGTACCGGCGCTCAGCGTTTGAATTCGATTCGCAGTCCGTGCGGCCCTACTTTCCGTACGCGCGAGTCGAACCGGGCGTGCTGGCTACCGCAGAGAAGCTCTTTCAGGTGGAGTTCCGCCGCATCGAAAACGCCGATGTCTGGCACCCATCTGTCAGCGCCTGGGAAGTCTGGGATGGGACAGAGCTGACGGGCCGCTTCTATCTCGATATGCATCCGCGCGAGGGCAAGGACAAGTGGTTCTCCGCGCATCCGCTGATCCCTGGCATTCGCGACCGTCAACTGCCGGAAGCGGCGCTCATCTGCAACTTCCCCGAACAGAAGGACGGCAATCCTGGCCTGATGCAGTATTCCGACGTCGTGACGTTCTTCCACGAATTCGGGCACCTCATGCATGCTCTGCTGGGCGGGCGCCAGGCGTGGGCGGGCATCAGCGGCATCGCGACGGAAGGCGACTTCGTCGAAGTCCCCTCCCAGATGCTGGAGGAGTTCTTCCGCGATCCGACGCTGTTGGCTACGTTCGCACATCATTTTGAGACGGGCGAGGCCATTCCCCCTGAACTGGTGCTGCGCATGAATCGCGCCGGAGCCTTTGGCCGCGCGGACTGGGTGCGCACCCAGCTTCTCTACACGACGTATTCGCTGGAAACGCACCGGCAGGACCCGGCCACGCTCGACCCCGATGGCCTTTTCCGTTCGCTCTACGAGCGCTTCCTGCCCTACCAGTGGATCGAGGGCAACCGGATGTATGCCAGCTTCACCCACCTGGTGGGCTACTCGTCGAATTACTACACCTACCTCTACGACAAGGTCATTGCGCTCGACTTCTTCGCGCAGTTCCCGCGGAATGCACTGCTGGAATCGCCCGAGTCGATGCGTTATCGCAGAACGGTGCTGGAGCCAGGCGGTTCCATGCCGGGCCGGGAGATTGTGCATCATTTTCTGGGACGCAGCCAGTCCTGCGATGCCTTTACAGACTGGGTTGGCGAGGAGTTTCAGGCGATGAAGGCGGCCTATGCGTGATGAACGATTCGAGAACGCCGCCGATCCGGTAAGCTAAATCGTCCAGCCGATGCGAGGTTTCCGGATGGTGCGTTCGAAATGCCTGCTTCTCGTTCTGTTTCTGTCTCTGCTGTCGGCAGCCCAGGCGCAGCAGGCAGTCATCACGGTCGATCATGGCCCGAACGCTGCCTCGCAGCTCGGCAAGCACTACCTGGTGCTGGTTTCGCTGGACGGCTTCCGCTACGACTACGCGAAGAAGTACGGGGCGCGCCATCTCCTGGCCATCGCCGCCCGCGGCGCCAGCGCTCCGGAAGGAATGATTCCCGCTTATCCGTCGCTGACGTTCCCCAATCACTACACCCTGGTGACCGGCCTCTATCCGGAGCATCACGGCATCGTGGGCAACTCGTTTTACGATCCGGAGCGCAAAGAGCGATATTCCTACACCGATCCCAAAACAAACAGCGACGGTTCCTGGTACGGTGGAACGCCTCTGTGGTCTCTTGCAGAAAAGCAGGGCATGCGCACCGCGTGCTTTTTCTGGCCCGGATCGGAAGCGGAGATCGCAGGCGAGCGCCCGTCGTACTATCTGCATTTCGACAACAAGTTTCCCGATGAGAAGCGCATCGACCAGGTGATCGCCTGGTTGAAACTGCCCGAAGAGCAGCGGCCGCATTTCATCACGCTCTACTACTCGAATGTCGATCACGCGGGACACGAGTACGGCCCGGACAGTCCGCAGACGGCTGAGGCCGTGAAGCATGTCGATGAACTGATGGGGACCCTCGAGGCGCAACTGAAGGCGACGCAGTTACCTGTCGATCTGGTCATCGTTTCCGATCACGGCATGGCGAAGATTCAGGGTGGCTGGCTCGATCTGGACAAGTACGCACCCCTCGACGGGCTGATCACAGTTGGCGATTATCTCTACGCTCCGAGCGAGCAGACGGCCAATGCCGCGTACCAGAAGCTGAAGGCCGCCGATGCAGCATTCATCGTCTATCGGCGCGATAAGGTCCCGGCAGAGCTGCACTACAACAGCAATCCCCGCGAGGGCGACCCCATCATCGTTGCGCACGGCCCTTATGCCATTCGCGCTCAGGCTCCGCCCGCGGGCCAGGAAGATCGGGCCCCCACAACCGGCAATCACGGCTTCGACCCATACATGATGCCGGAGATGAAGGCGGTGTTCTATGCCGAAGGACCAGATATTCGCGCGGGCGTGAAGCTCAGGCCTTTCGAGAACGTCAACGTGTATCCGCTGCTGGCGAAGATTCTCGGCCTTGACGCACCCCCGGTGGATGGCAGCCCCGGCGTGCTGTCCGGAGTTCTCACGGAACGCGCAGCGCCCTGAATCTGTCAGAGCCTGATCAGCCGTTCATGTATGCATCGCCGCTGGGCGGCCCCAGTTGCGGCATGCCGCGCAGGATTGTCCCGATGACCTCATTCCGCATCGAGAGCACCGCGATGTCGGCCGACCGTCCCGGCGCCAGGACCCCAATCTCTGAGTCCAGGCCCGTCATGCGTGCCGGATTCCGGGTCGCCAGAGGCAGCGCGTCGATCAGGCCCGTTCCCGTGAACTGCATGAAGTTGCGCAGGCCCCGGTCGAGGGTCAGAGTGCTCCCGGCGAGCGTGTCGTCGCCGATCACGCAACGGCCGTTTTTCACGCGGACTTCCATTTCCCCCAGCCGATAGGGCCCGTCGGGCATGCCGGCGCCGGCCATGGCGTCGGTAATCAGCATCGCGCGCTCCACGCCTTTTGCTTTCCAGAACAGGCGCACGACCGTGGGATCGACATGCAGACCGTCGCAGATGATTTCCGCGAAGAGCTGATCATTGCCGAGGACCTCGCCGACCAGGCCCGGTGCGCGATGATCGAAACGGCGCATGGCGTTGAACGTATGGGTGGCGCTCACCGCTCCAGCCATCACACCGGCACGCGCCGCGTCGCCGTTCGCGTTGCTGTGGCCCAGGCTCACACGCACGCCGAGCTTGGTTGCGTGCGCGATTGTCTCTTCGGCATTAGGGAGCTCCGGAGCGATCGTCATCACGCGGATGTTCCCTTCGGCCGCGTCCCACATCCGATCGAAGAGCGCGATCGAAGGCGTCAGCAACTGGCTCTCGGTATGCGCGCCGCGTTTATGCGGTGAAATCAGCGGACCCTCAAGATGAATCCCCACAGGGCGAGCTCCGTCGAGGGGCGCGCTCATCAGCTTCGCCAGCCCGTTCAGTGAGTGGAGCAGGGAATCCAGCGGGGCTGTAACGGTCGTCGCACAGTAGGCGCCGACACCGCGCCGAGCCAGGAAATTGCCAATA
>Ga0335073_10010330_pt1 | contig 13121 bp, 12 predicted proteins | sample Lox_Sample_22_FD_207093 | JGI IMG/M metagenome (GOLD analysis project Ga0335073, IMG submission 207093) | Soil microbial communities from Loxahatchee National Wildlife Refuge, Florida, United States - Lox_Sample_2.2 | ecosystem: Environmental > Terrestrial > Soil > Wetlands | place: USA...
AGCAAAAAACGGATCACGCGCAGCGGCTCTACAAGCGTGCAGGTGGAAGTGACCAACACCGGCGGCCGCGAAGGATCAGAAACGGTCCAGCTGTATATCCGGGATCTGGTCAGCTCAGTGACTCGGCCGGTGAAAGAACTGAAAGGCTTCGCGAGAGTGTGGCTTAAACCCGGCGAAACCACCACGGTGGCGCTCGAGATTACTCCGGCATCACTGGCCTTCTACGACGTGAACATGAGGTACGTTGTAGAGCCCGGCGATTTCGAGGTTATGATCGGCACGTCATCGCGCGAAGCCGATCTGACAAAGCTGACCCTGCGGGTAACGCAGTAAGCCAGAGCATCGGCGAAAGAGGAAGAGATGCGGCAGGCACTGACGTTTGGAGAGAAATTCGGCTACAGTCTGGGCGATCTTGCAGCCAACTTTATTTTTCAGGCCATGCTCGCCCTGCAACTGGACTTCTACACGCACACCTTCGGATTGACGGCGGCGCAGGCAGGTACTCTGTTTCTGGTTGTCGGCTTGGGAGTCGCCTGCCTTAACCCGGTAATGGGTGTTATCGCAGATCGCACCAGTACGCGATGGGGAAAGTTCCGTCCATGGCTTCTCTGGTCAGCCATTCCCTTCGGCATTATCGGCGTGCTCACCTTCACCACTCCGAACATCAGCCCGGCGGGCAAGATTGCCTATGCGTGGGTGACGTACATTCTGTTGCGGGTCGTCTACACGGTGAACAACGTGCCTTACGCGTCGATTACCGCGGTGATGACGCAGGACCCTGACGAGCGCACCAGTATCTCTTCGTATCGGCAGATCGCGGCGAACTCCGCCGGCTTCATCATCGCCAGTCTGGCGATTCCGATGGTCAGGTTCTTTGGCCATGGAGATGATGCGCGCGGCTACCAGTACACGATGGGCCTGCTCTCGCTTTTGAGTGTCATTTTCTTCGTGATTGCGTTTTTCGTGACGAAGGAGCGTATCCAGCCCGACCCGCAGCAGAAGACATCGCTAGGGCAGGATCTTTCGGATCTTTTGCGAAACCGTCCATGGGTGTTGCTGTTTCTCGCCACACTGTTCTACTTCGCTGCGATCGTGATTCGCGGCAACGTGATGCTGCCCTACTTCCGGTTCGTTGCGAACAACGTCGACCTATTCTCGTGGTTCAACGGATTCGGCCTAGGCTCTTTGCTCCTCGGTGTGGCGTGTTCGACCGCGGTTTCGATGCGGACGGGTAAACGGCTACTGTTCGTTGCCAGCATGGTGCTGACAGGCATTTTCAACACGTTGCTGCTGGTGATCCCGCCACATGCAACCGCGCTCATTATTAGCACTGAGGTGATTCGTCAGTTCATTTACGGGTTGTCGGGTCCGATCATCTGGTCGATGATGGGCGATGTTGCCGACTACGGCGAGTGGAAGACGGGTCGGCGAGCGAGCGGGACCGTGACCGCAGCAGTGGTTTTTGCCTTGTGGGCAGGGCTTGCCCTGGGAGGAGCCGTAGCGGGCTGGCTGTTCTCCTTCTACGGCTTCGTCTCGGAGGCCAACGTGCAAACCGTGCAGGCGCAGTCGGGCATTTTGCTGACCGCGAGCGTCTATGCGGGACTGGCCTTTCTGGCGTCCGGGGTCAGCATGTTCTTCTATCCCATCGATCGCGACATGAACCGCAAGATTGCTGAGGAACTGGAAGCGAGGCGCACCCAATACAAGGTTTTCTGAAGGCGCGGAGCCGGGCGGCTCAAGATTTCGAGGAAATCAGTCTTGCAAGTTGCTGCAAACGCATCATGTTTCGTCGCTGTGCGGCAAGGCGAAGACGCCAGGAATCTCGGACAGGATTTGCCAAAACGGGAGCGGTCCGAGGGGCACGTATCGAAGTGGTGACTAGTTGGTCAAATGTTCACACGAGGTGGGATTGACGGATTTTTCCACCGGCGCTACTCTCTCCCCATACATAGCCACTTGGTTGCCTGCGCCAACACGGAATTTGTTCTCGCCAGATGCGATCGAGTGCGCGCTTTGTTCTTCCAACCGCAGATAATTGCGCGGAACCCTCATCAGAAATCCAACGTAGAACATCCAATCAACAGCAGCTTTCTGCCCAAGAGGCGGAAGCAATGGAGGCACTCTGAACGCTGATCTGGAGATCACGCCAAATCTTGAGCCCCTATTCGGGACCCGCGATGAAAACGTCAGATTGATGGAAGATTCACTCGGTGTACGGATCGACCTGCGATCCGACGCTGTTCACGTGGAGGGGCCAGACGAAGCGGTCGCCAGAGTTCGGCGGATCTTTGAGGACTTCGAGTCGCTGCGACGCCAGGGCATCAATCCCCACAATGGCGAATTGAATGGAATGCTGCGATTGGTCGTGGCCGATCCGTCGGTGACTTTGCGTTCGCTGGCTGACTCGGGCAAGGCACGCTCGAACGGCGTAAAACGCATGGTGCAGCCGCGCTCGATGAATCAGCGCAAGTACATCGAGGCAATCGAGCAGAATGACATGGTTTTTGGTGTCGGGCCTGCCGGCACTGGAAAAACCTATCTCGCGGTGGCGATGGCCGTATCCGCTATGAATGCGAAGAAGGTAAGCCGGATTGTGCTGGTTCGGCCAGCGGTGGAAGCCGGCGAACGGCTCGGGTTTTTGCCGGGTACGTTGCAGGAGAAGGTAGATCCGTATCTACGTCCGCTCTACGACGCGCTCTACGACCTGCTCGATCCCGAGAAGGTCGACAAGATGCTCGAAAAGAACATCATCGAGGTTGCACCGCTTGCGTTCATGCGAGGCCGCACTTTGAACGATGCCTTCATCATCATGGACGAGGCGCAGAATACGACCATTGAGCAGATGAAGATGTTCCTGACGCGCATGGGGAACAACTCGAAGGCGGTGATTACAGGCGACATCACGCAGATCGACTTGCCGAACCCGCGGAAGTCGGGGCTGCTGGATGCCATCAACATCCTCGACGGTGTGGAAGGCATCTCGTTCTGCCACTTTGCCGACGGCGATGTGGTGCGGCATGCGCTGGTGCAGAGGATTGTACGTGCCTACGATGCGGCCAAACCGCAGCAGCAGGAATTGCCGCTAGCGTTAGGCGAGGTGATCGAGCCCCCAGCAGAGCAGCCTCCGCAGCAGGCGGCGCATGCGAAGCCGCAATAGCGACGATGGACGATTGTGGAAGGTTTGAAAGGGCGGGACAGTGACATCTGTCGCCGCCCTTTTCACGTCTTGTATACTCGCGACACAAAGGACCGGTGATGAAACCTTCCCTTACACGTCGCACGTTCTTAGCTCGTTCAGCCGCTGTTTTTGCCGGTACGCAGGTTGCCGGTGTGAGGTGCATGTTTGGTGCCGATCCCAGATCGAAACCGGGTGTCCAAATGTACATGGTGGCCGCAGATTTCCGGCAGGATCCGGGGGGCACGCTGGCGAAGCTTGCCGCCATCGGGTACGGCTACATCGAAGCGTTTGCGATGGCGATCAGCAATATGGCCGAATTCCGAAAGATGGTCAACGATGCGGGGCTTGGTTGCCCGTCGGGACATTTCGCATTCGGGTTTATGCCAACTGAGAAAGTGCTGGACGACGCCGAGACGCTGGGTGTGCGCTACGTAGTGAGTTCCGTTCTCCCATCGGAGCCGCCGACGAACGGAGACCTAAAAGGGCTGATACAGAAGATGAATCATCTGTCGGCGGATGACTTTAAGCGCATGGCGACGATGGCTAACCAGATCGGCGCGAGCGCGAATAAACGAGGGCTGGAGTTCGCGTATCACAACCACAATGTCGAGTTCCGCAAGCTGGAAGGTGGCAAGTCAGGCTACGAGATTCTGCTGAAGGAGACCGACCCGGCACTGGTAAAGCTGGAGGTTGATGCGGGTTGGATGGCGGCTGGCGGCGCCGATCCCGCGGCGCTGATTTCGGCGAATGCAACGCGGGTGAAACTCATGCACTTCAAGGATTTCAGCACGATAACGCCGCCCATTAACGAATTGGGGCCAGAGGCTGGCGGACATATCGTGGACCTGGGCACGGGCGTAGCTCCATTAAAGGCCGCCTATCAGGCAGCCAGGAAGGCTGGCGTGGAGTACTTTATCGTGGATCACGATCCTCCGTTTCACGGGAAGACTGCGTTGGAGGCGGCAAAGGTCGATTACGCATTCGTCGCAGGATTGATGGGAGTGTGAGGCACGCGTTGAAGCTTGCGCACGCCGACATCATCCTGGTGGAACCCCGGCGTCTTACCCGGCGGGTGGGGCACTGCGTTGCCGGAAATTCGCGTAAAATCAATAAGACACGGGGTGGTCATGGTAATGGCGGCCTCGCGCACGATGATTCTTCTCGACCCAGATCTGGACTCGGACCTTTCCCCCAAGAGGTCATCAGGCTCCGCCAAGGGCGCTAATCCCCGGCCGCCCCGTATTCCGTCAACGCACATCCTTGCCCGATTTCTGCGCGAGGCCCAGAAGGCGGTCAAGCTGCGGGGTCAAGTCACGGTTCTGTTGACAAGCGATGCGGTTATCCGGCGGTTGAACCGGCGATTCCGCGGGAAAAACAAGGCGACGGATGTCCTGTCATTTCCCGCGGATACTCCGGGTCCTGTGAGGATTGCGGGCGACCTCGCCATCAGCATTCCAACGGCGCGGCAGCAGGCCGCGGACCAGGGGCACGCTCTGGCGATTGAGCTCAAGGTGCTGATATTGCACGGCCTGCTCCATCTAGCCGGACATGACCATGAGACGGATAACGGAGAGATGGCGCGGCGTGAACAAAAACTGCGCGCAGGGCTGCGGCTTCCGCACGGTCTGATTGAGCGAGCCGCGAAGCTACCTGGGAAGGGCCGCCGATGAGTTCGATGACCATCACGCTGCTGGTGCTTGCGGCACTGATCGATACGTTCGCCGCGTACATCAGCCGGGTCTATTCGGAGTTCGGCAAGATCCTGCCTCGCGAAGTGCAGGACAACCTCGACGAATGGGAGGAGGAGGTCGAACCGCTTTTGGGGTTGACTCGTGAGCACGCTGCGCTTTGTGCTGCAGTTCTGCAGCAGCTCACGCTGGGAATGTTTGCGCTCGCGATCGGCGCAGTGCTATTCGATCGCGCGCCGCACGCGGCGCGACCGACCTACCCTGAGATCGCACAAGCGGTGCTTGTGGTGGTGCTGGCGGTGGTTTTCTGCAATCAGATTCTTCCCAACCTGCTGTTCACACATACAAAGGGGCGGTGGGCGGCAAAACTGGTATGGCCCATTCGTTTTCTGCTCTGGATCATGACCCCGATCACGGCGGTGATTCGCTTCTTCTTCTCGATAGCGGCGCTGGCCGAAGAGCCTGCGGCAGAAGACGAAGAGCAGGCGCCCGATGTCGAATCACTGTTAGAAGCCGGAGAAGAGGAAGGAATCCTCGAGGAAAGCGACCGCGAGTTGGTGCGTTCAGCGGTGGAGTTCGGAGACAAGCTGGTGCGCGAGGTAATGACGCCGCGGCCACAAGTCTTTGCCGTTCCACAGTCGATTACGCTGGAGCGCTTCCTCGAACTGCTGAAGGAGCATAACTTCTCGCGTGTTCCGGTGTACGAGCGCACGCTTGACTCTATAACCGGTATCGCCTTCGCGCACGATTTGCTGCAGATCAGTGACGAGGAGGCGCGCAGCCGTACCGTCGCCAGCATGCAGCATTTGGCGGTGTTTGTACCGGAAACAAAACGAGGCTACGAACTTCTGCGCGAAATGCAGCGGGAAAAGCAGCACATGCGCATCGTGATTGATGAGTACGGCGGGGTGGCGGGGCTGGTTACGATCGAAGATCTGCTGGAAGAGATTGTAGGCGACATTCGCGATGAGCACGAGAAGGATGGGCATACGGGGGATCCGCAGCGAGAGCCAGGAGGGGTCTGGGTGGTGCCGGGTGATTTTCCGGTTGACGAACTCCACACGCTCTTCGGCGATTCCATCGAGATTGATTGGGATCACGAAGCGACGACCCTTGGCGGCCTGGTCAGCGAGATTGAGGGACGCATTCCGCTTCCGGGAGAGGTGGTGCTGCTTGAGCACAGCGGTCTGCGTATCCAAGTGGTGGCTTCGACGGATCGCCGCATAGATCGTCTGCGCATCTATCCGCCTGCCAAGGAAGAGGCGACGGCACTGACGTAGCAGCAGGGAACAAAGGACACAGGACCACAGGATGATTGCGCAGCAGATGTCATACACTCGTGCAGGAGCGTTTTGCATTGAAGTCAGGATTTGTTGCTATTCTCGGCCGGCCCAATGCCGGAAAAAGCACGCTGCTGAATGCCTTGACCGGCGAGAAGGTGGCCATTGTCACCGCCAAGCCGCAGACGACGCGCAATCGTATTGCCGGCGTGGTGGAAGTACCTGCGCGCAAAGGGGTGCATCTGGCCGCGCAGATTGTTTTTGTCGACACTCCTGGAGTGCACAAGCCCGCATCGCAACTCGACCGGCGCATGCTTCAGGAAGTACACGAGGCGCTGGAGACGCGCGACCTGGTCCTGGTGCTCATTGATGCCAGCCGCCGCGTCCAACTCGAAGCGGCCGGCGAACCGGCGCAGGCTCATCAGCACAGGTCGTCAAACTGGGCGAGCGAAGACGAGTTTCTGTTTTCGCTGATCAAGGGGCTGGATTGTCCCGTGTTTTTGGTTCTCACCAAGATCGACCTGGTGGCAAAGGATGTACTGTTGCCACTGATCGACACCCTGACCAACCAGTACAAGTTTGCCGAAGTCATACCGGTCAGTGCGCGGAAGAAGGATGGGCTCGAGATTCTTCTCCGCAAGATCGTCGATGTTTTGCCCACCGGGGAGCGTTATTACCCGAAGGATCAATACACGGATCAACCGATGCGGTTCATGGTGGCTGAACTGATTCGCGAGCGAATCCTCGTGGAAACCGGCGAGGAGGTTCCGTATGCCTCGGCGGTAGTGATAGAGCGGTTTGAAGAACCTCCGGCAGAGCCGCCACGCAAGAAGGGAGCCGCGAAGCCTCCACTTACCAGAATTGCGGCGGCGATCTACTGCGAACGGGACGGTCAAAAGGCCATCCTGATTGGCAAGGGCGGCGCAAAACTCAAGGAGATTGGCACTGGCGCCCGCAAGCAGATCGAGTCGTTGCTGGGCACCCGGGTATTTCTGGAGTTACACGTCATCGTCGAGCCAAACTGGCGCGAGTCTCGGGCGTTTGTAGATTCGCTGGACTGGCGGAGGCAGATGGAGGACCTGGCAGAGAAGCAGGGCAGAAACAGGGAACGGTGACCAGGGAAGAGGGAACAGTGCACGCGACAAAGGCCTGTCGCCGGGGACTTGAGAGGTGTAAGGAGCAACAGACTTACCCGCCGCGGACTTGTCCGCGGCCATTGCTTTTTACGGCATACATGCGGGCATCGGCGGTGCCAATGATGGCATGGACAGCGTTTTCCGGCGGGCAACTCGCCAAGCCAACACTTGCGCCGATTGTCAGTTCGAGTCCGTTGCTCATGTGAAACCTGGTGTGGATCAGTTGGTCGTGCATGGACGTTGCCACATTCAGGGCATCGTTGGCAGGTGTTTCCGGCATCATTACGACGAACTCGTCACCGCCGTAACGGAAGCACATGTCCTGGGGGCGGGCGAGCTGTTTGAGGCGCATTCCCACGTGACCCAACAATTCGCTACCGATCAGGTGCCCGTGCACATCGTTGACCAGCTTGAAACGATCGAGATCAATAAAGGCAAGGCCCACAGGCGCGCCCGCGCGCTGGGTGCGCTCCAGTTCCTGATCGAGGACCCGATAAAGATGACGGACATTGAAGAGGCCGGTGGTGTCGTCGGTGATGGTGAGCTGCTGAATGCGCGCGACATCTCGGGCATTTTCAATGGCGATGGCCGCGTGATCGCAGAGAATGTGTAGAAAAGCGATGGTGTAATCACTCATCTGGCTGGCGTGGGGATTGAGAATTTCGATCACACCCTGTACGTCTTTGCGGCCGCGCAGCGGCATTGCAATTACAGACCGCACCGCCCTTCTGCCGGTAGCCAAGGTTTGCTGAAGGCGTGGGTCGTTCTGTTCCGACTCCGGCACAATCAGCGTCTCAGAGTTCTCGGCGACCCAGCCGGCAACGCCTTCTCCCAGTTTCACGCGCAAATCCCGGAGCGCACTCTCGCCGCCGCCGGCGGCGATCGCATAATAAAGTTCCTTGCGCGATTCGTCGAGCATCAGCAACGCCCACATGTCGGCGGCAACAATCCGCTCCATTTGATCGAGGATGGTGCGCAGAATCGTATCCAAATCGAGGCTGGAGTTGAGTGACCTCGCGAGCTGATGAAACACCTTCAGGTCGTCAAGGGGGATACGATTCTCGGTCGACTGGGCCATGAGTATCGATGACAAGTGAAGTTTGTCTGAACTGAATTGTGTCACAAGGGTCGTCTCAAATTATCCAGTGAAGATATCTTTTGGTCTATCGCGGACTGTACCAAAGTTACGTGGAAACAATTGGAAGTCAACCACCGATGTGAACCATCGAACGCGAGGGTTTCAGGAAGCCCGGCTCGCCAATGTGGTGGCGCGCCTCTTTCCCTTGCACAGTGCGCACAATGTACTCAGCGAGCGATGCATCGTCTTCGCCGGCGCGCATGCGTCCGTAGAGGTCGTGTTCGACCTGCGAAAACAGGCAGGTGCGGATCTTGCCGTCGGAGGTGAGGCGGACACGGCTGCACGCCCCGCAGAAGGCCTGGCTGACCGGCGCTATGATGCCGATCTCGCCCTTGCCGTCGGCAAACGTATAACGGCGCGCTGTTTCGCTTGGGTCGCGCTGCGCAAGCGGGACGAGCGGCATCTCGCGTCCGATACGATCGACAATTTCCTTCAGGGTGACCACGATGCCGGGAGACCAGAGACGATCTTCCTCCAGCGGCATGAACTCGATAAAGCGAACGACGACGGCTTCTTCGCGTGCAAAGCGGGCAAAGCCTTCGACTTCGTTGTCATTAAATCCGCGCAGAAGCACGCAGTTGATTTTCAGAGGCGTGAGTCCGGCCGCCTTGGCTGCGCGGATGCCGGCAAGGACTTTCTTGAAGCTACCGGGAACGCGCGTGATGCGTTCGAAGGTTGGTGCATCCACGGCATCCATGCTTACTGTGACGCGATTCAAGCCGGCATCTCTTAATGGCTGCGCCAGTTTGTCGAGGAGATGCCCGTTGGTGGTCAAGGCAAGGTCGAGCGGCTCGCCTTTCAGCGAGCGTAGAGACGCCAGCTCCTGAATCAACTCAACAAGTCCGCTGCGGAGCAGGGGTTCGCCGCCGGTGAGCCGAACTTTTTCAATGCCGAGATTCACAAAGAGCTTGATAAGGCGGAGATATTCGTCAATTCCCAGCTCAGGATATTGCGCTCCAAACTCGCCGGTTCTGCAATAGACACACTTGTAATTGCAGCGGTCGGTGATGGAGACGCGCAGATCGTGGATCACGCGGCCGTAGCTGTCGGTCAGACGACGACCGGCTAAATCTGCCGCAGACGGAATTGGGGAAGCAACGGCCATCGGCTCTTCTTTCAGGCTATACCGTTTTCTGGGCTCCTGCAGGCTCCGAAATGGTTAGAGCCGGCGCAAAGGCCGGCTCCAGCTTCGATGCAACTTGCTTGTTCTCAAGCGGCTTAGTCGATCCTGGGCGTACCGGAACGCAGGATAAATCCTGTAAGGCCCAGCACGGCTACCGCTCCAAGAGCGACGAAGAAGTAGAACGCCATGGGGTGAATCCAGCCCGGTGAGTAAGTGAGGTCCTGGCCCACCCAAAGAAGCAAAACAGTCGCGATGACGCTGAACTGCCCGGCGATCACCAGCAGTGTATGTCCCCATTCGCGCCGCTTGTCCAGGGTCTCAACCTGGTCGGGAGTAAGATTGCGTTCTTCGGGGGGAAGAAGGGAATTCGCCATTCGATCCGGTCTCCTCGCGGGCCCAAATCGGCCTCCGGGCCTGGGTCTTCCGCTATCTCGATTCAATCACATACAGCCGGGCACGCGCCATACGTGTTCAGGGCAGTTTTTTCATAGCGTCCATAATGCATTCAGAATCACGCGGTGGTTCATTCGCTCAGAAACGCCAGTGACTGCAGGGTTGTAATTTCAAACGGCTTGCGGCAGCGAATGTTCAAACACGACAGTTTGTCGTCGCGTCGGACCATGTACGATTGCGCCTTGGCGAACTTCGCGCGATCGCGTTCGTCGGCATGGCGAGGCAGCTGAGCGCGTTTGCGGCGGACCACCCATGTAACTTTATAATCCCCGGCCTGGCCGCATTTGGGGCAAATCAGGTTGTGCGTCCGTGTCTCCGTGGTCTCGTTGAAGAATTCCTTTTCGTCCATTTCCCCTACTTCTCCCGCTTTAGCGAAAAAGCTCCGCTGTGGAAAACCCCACGACAGAGCCTCGCAAATAAAAGCCAGAGGCTTCCGCTCTGGCTCGACTTACTCCATATACTCTTCCTTGACAGGGGCGAAACGCAAGGGCGTGAAAAAGCGAAAGCCAGGGAAATTTTCGACCACCAAGGCGGTGAAGGCCAATGCGCGGGAGCGTGTGGGCCAGCCCAAACCTGCGCGCGTGGTTGAGGACAAGCCGCGAATTGGTCGCGGTGTCAAGCACAAGGAATCTCTGGAGCAATTGATCCGGCAGGAGGAATAGGACGTGGCAAGAGCGGTTGGTGTGGGCGGTGTGTTCCTGAAAGCGAGTGATCCTGAGAAGCTTTCGGCGTGGTATGCGGAACACTTGGGAATTCCTGCCCAAGATGGCGGTTCCCTCGCCTTTGATGGGCCGGAGTCAATGGGGATGACGGTTTTCGCGCACTTTCCCGAGAGCACAAAATACTTCGGGGAAGGTTCGCAGCAAGCCATGATCAACTTTCGCGTGGATGATCTGGATGCGCTGCTCGCTCAGCTTGCCGCTGCGCATGTGCGCATCGACCCCAACCGCGAAGATTATGGATACGGCCGGTTCGCGTGGATCTGGGACCCGGAGGGCAATCGGATCGAGCTGTGGCAGCCCTCGCGCCAGACCGAGTAAGTTTCGAGCGCGATTTGCCGGTCAGTGACTATTGCGGCGGGGGTGAAGCTTGCGGCGACTGCGTGCTTTGGATCTGCTGCGCGGCGCGAGCGGCTTCTTCGTCCTGCAGGGTGTAGGGCCCGGGCAACGCAGCAGTCTTGTTCGGCATTTCTTGCGCAACTTCCTGCGGGGCAGCTGCGGAAGTTCTCTTCGAATAGATCCGGAACGAAACCACCAAGTCGAGTGCAACCGGAACCGGCTTGCCATCTTTTAATGCCGGCTGGAAGGTGGCTTTGCGAATGGTTTGCTCGGCATTTTCATCGAGCCCGAAGCCGATTGGTCTACCCGCAATGACGGCTTCAACCTTTCCGTCTGCGCCGATAAGGGCGTGGTACATCGCAATCCCCGCCACACCGTTCGCCTGGGCGAACTCGTTTGACGGCGGATCGACCACCGAGATCAGCTTTGCCTTTTGGTCCACGCTGTTCTCATTGAAAATGCTGGCGCCTATCGGCTTGATGTCAGCCTTGGCTGCGGCGGCCTGGTAATAGAGCTTCCAGAAGTCTGGCATCGCGGAAACCATACGATCGTCGATGCCCTGCGAGAAGACCTTGTCGAGTGCCGTGAGCAGAAGCTGCGAAGCATGCGCCGGGGAGGTGGTGGTCGTCACTCTTTTTCCGTTGGAGCGATTATCCGCAGGAATGTCCATGGACTTCCGAGTGGAATCCGCAGCAGGTTCAGAAGGATCGTTGGCCGCAGTCTCGGCTGCCGGTTGTTTTGCCTGATTGACGCTTCCTGATGTGCGGTCGTCATCTTTCTGGTTGCCCTTGTGCTTCTCTTTCTTTTTTTTCGGAATCTCAACCTGCTCGCGGTCGAAGGAGATGCGCACGATCTTTTTCCTGGGCGTGATTTTCACACGGTCCGTCGCCTTGGTGGGATCCTCGTAGGGAGCGGCGCCGAGAAAGTGTAGGCCATAGCGATCGCCCTCGAGTTCGAGTTTGTGCTTGGAGAGCTTGACCTTGTTGATCTGGATCTGGCTCAGCGTGAACGAGCCTTGTGCGGAATGGCCGGTTAGCAGGCCCTGCTCATCGAATTCGAGATTGTTGTCCTGATAGCCGGAGCGCAGATAGAGCGTCTTGCCAATCAGCATCTGCCTGAGCTGCTCGTCCTTGATTTCGCCGCCGATCGTCGGGATGGAGAAGGATCCCGCACTCAAAGTAGGGTTCTTGTCGGCGGATTTTTGAACGGCGGAAGGCTTGATGATTCCCTGGTTATTGGCGGAATCAGTCAGTGCAGGGGTGGGTACCTCGGTCGGGGTAGCTGAAGGAGTTGTTGGCACGGAAGGGGAAGACTGTACTGGCGGATTTTCGGGTTGTGGAGCGGGTGACTGCCCAATTGCGCCCGCCAGGCTTAGCAGCGCGATTACCGATCCAATGCCGGCAATGCGACCTGATTTCGAGGAGGCTGATTTTGCCCGAAGAGCGTCGATGAAAGAACGCATCCGCCCACCTTTCGCTAAAGCAAAAACCACGGCTATTGTGCCATGCCGAACTATGCAGTGGTCGCCGCTTTCTTCTTGCTCTCACCAATCATGAAGTACTTATCGAGGGGACCGTGATTGTTCGCCTCCTGATGAGGAGGCTCTTGAATAAATCGGCTCTGGTTCTGCTGAGCCCAATGTAGCAAGGTTGTGTTTCAGTCAGAAACGATGCTGTGATTTTGCAAGTTATTCAGCTTTCATAATGTAACGTTACGTTGGCCCCGCCTGAGCCGCCACAGAATACGGCGGAACAGGCCCAGTGCTCGTCGGTTATCAGCGGCCTGTAAACGCATTCGACGCAACAAGACTCGAAGATCAAGCCGATTGGCGCGTTGCATCATTGCGGGCGAGTATTCTGCTGCGATCATTACCTCTTCGATAAGCCCAGCAAGAATGTCGAGATTGCCTGAGGGCGTCGTCAGCTGATTGCCTGTCGGCGCAATGTTGTCGGTGTCTGCCTGATCGATCGCGACGTCGGTGGAATCGTAAGCGGTGCGCACTGCTATTTCATAGAGAACGATGGCCGCCGCTTGGCCAAGGTTCATGGAAGGTTGTTGCGGGTCAGT
>Ga0335073_10010331_pt1 | contig 13120 bp, 22 predicted proteins | sample Lox_Sample_22_FD_207093 | JGI IMG/M metagenome (GOLD analysis project Ga0335073, IMG submission 207093) | Soil microbial communities from Loxahatchee National Wildlife Refuge, Florida, United States - Lox_Sample_2.2 | ecosystem: Environmental > Terrestrial > Soil > Wetlands | place: USA...
TCTACTCCGCCGTCATTGACCTTTTCTGTTGCCATCGTCAAATCCCTTTTTGTCGTTCTTTGCCTGGGTCGCAACAGCTGAATATAAGGTGGGGATTATCGCCTTTTTCCCACTGACGACACGGACTTCTTCAAATACGAGCTGCAAACGGCAGAACCAGGCGGCGATTCGCTTATTCCCCTGCATTGATTGGTGACGTCGACCGTAAGAGGCATCCAATCACGACGATGTGTCTCGCTTGTTGGCTCGGGAAATTTTGATCGGCAAGATTAATTGGTTCCACAAACTTTGGCGGACGGGCGGCGATATCGAATCTATACATACACGTGTGGGCGTACGATTAATTGATTGACTCGGGGACGTTGTTGATACACGGAAGCCGTGATGGGGCTTTTCAGGGGGGGAGGTCAAAAGTCTCGATAGGAGGTCTGGTTGGGCTCGGATGACTGTTTCCGGGGATTCGTTTGGCGACGGGGAGGAATCGACGCTGGTTCCGTTAACCCAGAATGGAAGCGCGGGTTGTAGCACAGACAAGGATTAATTCAAAGAATGGCGACACGTGCGGATTTGTCGTGGGGGACGAGAGATGACTGGAGCATAATGGTGGACGACGGCACACGATCGTCGAATTTCGCGAGGGCTTCTATATTGCTGATACGTCAATCCCCGTGGATTGGACGAAAGTAGCGGGGACGTAGTGCCTAAGCGACAGACTTTGTTCTCAAATGCCGAGAATCTGTTGCTGGCCACCGTAGCCAACATATGATTGCACGTTCAGGTCCATTCGCATTCGGTGCAACTAAAATCCAGACTGTTATCGGAGCCGTTGTCGGAGCTTCCAAACAAATTTGCAGCCGGGACCGAGCGTTGCCGTTGCTAATCACCTGCAAAATTCGCAGTTTAAGGTTTGACTGGCGTTAAATTCCAGCCAGCCATGAAAAAGCTTTCAAGTTGTGCCAACCCAGCAGCGGGCAAGAACTGCGTGATTACAGGTCAATGACGATCCATGGAATACAAATGAACTATTTGTCCGACTTTGGGCAAAAACCAAAACCAAGGAAAAAAACCACAAAAAACGGTCGCAGATTCAAGTTAGAGTTCATCTCATTCCGGAAATGAAGAAACAGGATCGGTGACTCACGTATTGACATCTTCCGTTCCACGGTGAACGAAAATGCATGCTTTTGATGGACGTTCAGGACGCAGATCAGGATTATTTCAGGAGAGGACTTTTCCCATTCAAAGGCACTGTTCCATCAGAGATGAAAGTATTCTGACTTTCAGTAAGAACAGAAGACGTCATCTGAGACCATGAAACAAACAGTGGATTCTGCTATGAAGCGACTTTTCACTAGGTCATGAAGGAACGTCAGTGTCCCCCACATCCGCTGGAATTCGCGATTGTTTTCCCGTCCTGGAGCAAATCAGAACGAGGCAATGCTGATCAGGGGCTGTGACTTGTGCACTACGATATACCCGTGGGGAATGTACAGCTTCGCGTCGAAGTTACAGATTCGCAGAGTATAATGCTTTCTTAAGTTTCTTTTAGGCGTTACAACTAGTTTTAGGAAGTGCAAAGATTTGCGATGCAAATTCATGATCAATTGATCCTCCCTAGCGAAAGATTACAACGACGATGTTATTCACCTAGATCTTGCTTTGAACGGAGCACTACATGTTAGCTGTTAGGACGAGTATATCAATACCAATGCCTGCAACGATGTTTTAGTATCCTCTTTCGTCTAATCATTAGTCCTTGTAAGTATCGACGTAAACCTCTTTCACGAGTCCTGAAATCTGCTTGAACTCTGGAATAGAAGCATCACCCATCAACTCGAACAACTAGCCATTAGCCATGTCCAAATCGCAGACATACAAAGCTCTCGGAAGTAGTGATAAAAGCCCCAGCCTGTCTCATCCTCGCCAAAGCGATGGGAATTTCCTCTTTATTGCAACTACTCACGCCATCACTGATGACGTACACAGCATGTCCCGCTTTCAACAAATCGAGCGTCGTCTGCAAGACACAAACATGACTTTCTATTCCTACAATAGCCACGTTTGTAGGGACAGGGAGTTGAGTCGTGATATCTCGCAAACACATCGAAAACAGAGTTTTATCCACGGGAGCAATCTTTGAGTGCGAAATATCTAGTTCAGAGACAGTTTTCCCTAAAGCGCGAGACTATGGTTATACAAATTAAAAGTGCGGGGACACACGTTCTGCGTGGTAGCGTATACTGGCATGTTGAGAATCTTGGATGCTTTGAGCATTTTGTTTGCAGTTCTAATACACCGTCAATCACAGCTCGCCAGGGATGCTACTTGATGACGGCGGGGTATTCATGGATGGCTCCGCGGAATCGTTCCTGAATGTCGCAGATGAACAATGCTGTCTGTTTCAGTCCTCGAGTCGCCATCTTGGATGAAATCGTCGAGTTTCGGAAAAGGAAAAGCGGGGAATTTCTCCGTGGCCTTCACATGCGAATTTGCATGCAGTCCCCGCTTTGTGAAGAAATTTCATGTTCAACGCCGCTGAACAAAAAATTCCATCCCGAAAATTCTCTCGGCGTCCCGTTGATGCGACATCGCACACCTCCCCATCTATAACCACTCCTCGTCCCTTAACATCTCCAAAATGTACACTTCCTAACCTTAGTACAGAACCCCAGTTGACTTTGAACCAGGTCCTCCATAATAGTCCAATCAACCGTAATGCGACCCCCTGTCTCCCCTCAGCCCACCCCTCCTGCATCTCCCAGATCCCCCTCCAAACGTCCCCTCTCTCCCTCCGCTGCCGGCGATCCCACGTCGGCAGTTACAACTCACGAAAATGGCGACAGCAATAAACGTCGTCGGTTATCATCTGACCAAGCTCGTGGGAAACGCATGTTTGGCGCTTTGATGGGAACTTTGACGTCTTTTCAAAAGCAAACTTCTGCACGATCAAAGCAGGTGGAACGGAGAGCAGAGATTGATGCTCGTGTCAAGGAGAAGGTGGCCAAGGAGAAGGAGGAGATGGAGGCGCAAAAGGAGAAGGCGGAGAGGGAAAGACGAGAAAAAGAGAGACAACTTAAATCGGAATGGGAAGCTGAAACTGTACCATATCTACTTGCCCCTGCCCGTATGTCTCTGCAATAGGGAACATGCTGGGGGGGTTTCAGTGCAGTATGCTGATGTATTAGGTACGGATACAGAATTCGTTGGAGTTGGCGAGGGCGGGACATTTATTTACGAAAGTGGCTACGCCAAAGATATATTATCGACCGTATCTTCTTCTCCCAGAACAGAAAACTTTGATTGAACAACAAATAGCGCAGGCTCAACAACAAATGGAGACAAAAGAGCAGGACGTAACGTTGCAAAGCAGAGAGTCTGATGAGGAAAATAATGCAAATGAACGGGCGGAGGATGTCCGGGAGAGTAGTGCAACTCCGAGAGGGGAAGATGAGGAAGTGGTTCTGGAACCGGAGGAGCAAGAGGGAGAAGATTGAAATCAAGGGCGAAACTTCTTGCCCTATGGAATAATGTAGCTTCATGTCCGTCTCTAAACGGTATTTGAGGTAAATGATTCAAGAATACCGTTCATCGTATTGAAGAAATTAAACTTTCATCCCACCATTCACATAAGTAGTTGAAAAAGGGTCCGTGCGTCACTTGGCTATCCTCGTTTTCGCAACACTCGCAATATCTCTTGTGTTTCCTTCCTTCCGAGAGATTTGCAGCATGGACGTCGACCTTGAGCGCGGTGAGACGAACGTCCGAGTCGAACATGATGTCAGTGAGCAGGAGGCCGGCGATGTTGCGCCGGACGCTGAGACAGACATGAATGACCGTAGCCTTGAGTTGATGACGAATTTCGATTTCCGCGTCGGGTTTTTGATGGATGGATTGATATGAATGTAATTCGAAGCTACCGAGACGATCACTGCACTTACATCAACGACCTTCGACTTTCCGATTTCCCGATTTACGGGTCCCGCCTTCAAGAGTTTCAAACCGAAATGAAGGAATGGCGTCCGAAAAAGCTCACTCACTTGGCGATTCGGCCTTATAGCGACCCTGTTACATATTACGCGTTTTGGTTCGCCATTTTCATCGGGTTTGCGAGTGTTTTGGCATTGGGCGGGGTTGTTGCAACGGCGTATGCGGCATTGAAGTCAATTCCAAAGCAGTGACCAAGATCGAATGCGACAGTCGGGTTTGCTACGGACGTAGTGTTTGTCGAATGTATAGTTCGATATCTGCCCGTCGCTCACTAGCTAACATTTTGCTCTACGTAGTATGAATATGTGTCTTTAGTCCGACACGGAAGCTCAGAGTATTACCCGCCTTGCAATTGCCTTTCAAACATGGACAACGGGCCAAAAGCTGTCGAGGTATATCCATCTCTATTTGCCAGGGGCTTTCACATCCATACGACGAGCGGATTGCCAGTGGGAAAAGGGATTGTTAAGTCTCCCGACCCAGATCAGATTCCGCTGCCGAAGCCACCAGGAAGATAAAACTCAGGAGCGACGGTCAAACGACATGGTTCCGAGAGCTTGGTATGTAGCGTTACCTATGTCGCCTAAATATGTTTAGCCAAAGTTGAACTCGCCGGAAGCTTGATAGAGTAGGAATTCTCCGAAGTTCACGAACGACCGGCGAGAAGAAACCTCTGAGAGAATTGCATCCACGCCTTCTTATCATGCCATATGATTTGATGACGTTGGCGTGAAAGATCTCCCATATCAACAATTCAGAATGCAGCTTCATAATAATTATCGTCATGGGGCTGTGCATCAAATGATACAAGGAAAGGGAGGAACTATAGCCGTGTACTGCGGTTACTTTATATAATTGGGTCAGAGCATCACACTTGGAATTCGTCGATATATTGGATTCCATTTCCAATTGTCTGGTTTGAGTACATCACCTGTGCAGCTCGGCTACCGGTCCGCAGATCCATTTTAACATCCGCATCCGCTGATTGCTCTAATTATAGTCTATCTAATATCACCAGGAAATTGGTCCTCCGAAATCACGTGCATTTCCTTCCGCATCTTGACGTTGTTGGCCAACAGCCTCTCTCATCCACCGTCGATCCTTTTTCTCTCACTAAAGTCTAATCCGCCCTTCCATCCACACACTCTACTCACCCGCACCCCAACATATCACACACCCGTCCCTCCCACTCCCACCCCTACCCAAGGCACATGCTTGATTAACCTCCCCCACTGGATAAGCTCAAAGGACGCATCCACTCTCCACACTTGCCCCCCGCCGCCATCGCCCTCCCCCAGTGAGTGCGTGAATGAGTGAATGTCAACCACGATGAGCGAGACGTCAGCGGGTCACGATACTGCGACAACGGCGGGGAGGACAACTACTGCAGCAGGGACAGGCGGCTCTCCTCAATTGTCGGCGATGCAGGAATTAGCCATCGAGTACAAGACGTCCATTGCCGCCAGTATTGGTGGCGCGGCAGGCGCATTGATTGGGTACGTGATCACTCTGTCATTGTTTTGGATAATGTGGTTGACTTTTGATGAATTTAGTTTTCCATTGGGTATCGTGCCCATGTTTCTGAAATTTGAGTGGATGATTGGGGATGGCTGACGTGACGTGACTTTAGATTCCATCAAAACTCGTCTCCAGGGATACAAATTCCATTCTGTCGCCGACTGCGTCACCGATACGTACAAAAATGAAGGCATGGGGGGATTCTTCAGAGGTTTTGCCCCCCCGGATCGAGTCATCCATCAAGCTGACTTTACGTGACAGGTATGTCGATCCCACTCATCACCATCACCATCGTTCGCACTACCTCCTTTACCGTGTACGAAATGTCAAGACGCTTCTACGGTCGATTACTCGGTCATCCACTCTACTGTCCCCCACCTCGTGATCCGAGGAAATACGCCCACTATGTGACTACGCCGCCGTACTCGGGATTCTTTGGGTTGAATGCTTCCACGGCGTTTCTCTCGGGGCTCGTGGCTGGGACGTTTATTTCTTGCCTGGCGTGCCCCTTTGAGTTTACAAAAATTGCCACGCAGACGGAACTCATTATGAAGAGACGATTGATGCCCGCTGACGAGTATGTTTACATGGAGGCACGATCCCCCATGCAGATGGCAAGGGATATTTATGCTGGAAGAGGCATCCGTGGCTTCTATGGTGGATTTCCCTGGCATCTAGGTAGAAATCCCCATTCCCTCTCAATTTGGTGTTGGCGGTTGACGGGAGTGTAGCCCGCGACGGGTTCGGTACGGGGATTTATTTCGCTGCGTACGAGAGTTCAAAGTACATGTTGAGCGATTATACATTGGGAGCATGGACATACGCCATCTCAGGGGCTATTTGCGGCATCGTCTCCTGGATGGTCATCTTCCCACTCGATACCGCAAAGGTCCCCCCAACCTAACGCCTCCACCTAGCCTGCACGGTCTGACATAAATAGACTGTTGTTCAGCGAGATATCTTGATGCATGAACCGGGAGTGTACTATAGACCAAAGCGTTTGTGGAGTTTCAATTGGGCGTCTAAAAGAATGTACAGGGGAATGGCGTATTTTCCCTCCCTCCCTCTACCTCGCGGGTTGTCTCGATTTGGAGGCTGACTCGGGTAGTGTCTCCATTGTACGGAGTGGGCTTGTGAATGCGATCAACTTTAGTCTGTATGAGGGGGTAAAGAGAAAGATCACAGCATGGGAACCAGACTCTATTGGACGATGAATATTTGCGCACAGACAACCCCATCCGCCCGTTATGTACTTTCCTACAAATCATGTCTTCTTTGTATTATAGTGATATAGAAAGCACGAACGCACGCACAGCATAGAATAAGCATCATCACATCACCTCATTCCCCCTACAGTCACGCTCCTCCACCGACCCAAAGTGAGCGCGATCGTGACAAGGAGAAAGTTCGTGAGAAATTAGTTTGAACACATCGATTACTACACCGGGTATCTCGAAAGAGCTGCAGACCTCACTTTGCTCCTCCAGGAACAAATCCAGTCTGTCCCAGCTTTCTCTTCTCATAAAACAAATCCGTTCTCGAACTCCCCAAATTAATAATCTTGGGACATCCATCCCGATCCTTCTCCAACCTCGTACAATTCGCACAATAATACGCATCACTAATCCCCTGGCCTCCACAAATGATACACTTCCCTATCCAAACCCCTCGTTAGTCTCGTTCCCAGGAAATTCCCCCTTTGTGAGGGATTTCGGGTTTTGGGGGGGAGAGGGGTTTACCAGCGTAATTTCCGAATGCGCATTCGTCGCAGATGCGGACTTGGGTTGTGGGACGGACGTAGCTGTCGCAGATAGGACAGCGGCCGTCGTCGCGTTCGCAGAGACGGCCTATGGAGATGCCGGTTTGGCGACGACACATGACGAGATCGGGATTGTGCTTTGACATGGCGAAGAGAACAGACGAAGAGTCGACTCGTGTAGCGGAGTTGAAGATTTTCGATTAAGTAGTAGGGTTATGAGCATGACCCTAAACAACTTTTGCGGACCGAGTTTGTGGATCGACAATGCGAATGCTGTTCGAGACGACAACATATCACATCCTCGCGGGTGTGATTTGCATCACACGAGACGATGTGACATAGAAACACGCTTTTTAACGCTCCCTCAGCTGTATCTTCCTACTTCTTCCAGCTGACGGCTTCCCAGTCACGTCTCTCACGTCTATCTCTTCTCCCCTTGCCCGTTACAGGACAGCCTTGTTGAATGTCGAACACGCCTCCTCTTACTTTCGAAGCATGGTGTTCTCGGCTCCTTCCCACACCTGTCGTCGCTACTCTAAATAGGACGCCATTTTCGTCTACCACGGTTAATCATCGTGAAGTCCCGTTCTCTATTCAACACTGGTCAGAATTCCCATCATATGTCAGGGAATGGAAAGCGGAGATGCACGCTCGAGGCATGTATGGATCCCGCTTCGAGAATTTCGCAAAAGAAGCTACTCGAATCTAGACTACTGGCGACTTTTTTCCTGAAGTGATCCGCGCTGAGGAAGAAACTCGACAGAGTCTGCGTCATTTCTTCCAGATGGTCAATAATTTCAACCTCGATTATTACCAGTTTCTCAACCCGGGAGCGCCATATCCTCACAGGGAAACTGAGGTTTATGCCTATCCTCTCTCTTCCCTCGGAGTATACTCGAATCCCGATGCTGTGATCACAAATGGATTACCTACATGACAAAGGTCGGGCTAGGTGAGGTTAAACCTCCTTGGGTTGTCATTTTCGATCCCCATGTCACTAGCTTTATGGGCGGTTTGCCCTACGACAATTTCGGTCAACAGTTTATTGCTTCTCAGACCGTTCCAGAGGTTACAATGGTCTGCCGAGCGCTCACCCAAATCTACAGCGATCTTCTTGCCGACCAAGTCTGCGTTGGATTTCTGGCCACGAGTGAACACATCCTCTACTGTCTCGTTCCACCCGAAGATCGCACCACACTCTGTGTCTACGCTCAACGTATTTTCCGTCGAGAACGTCCTCAGGTGTTCTCCCCCAACCTCAACTTCACTGCTCAAGTCGGGCTCGCTACACTCGCTTGGGTAGCCAAAACGAGATACAGCACTCTTCAACCTGCAATCCCTCGCGGCAGTATGAAAGTCTGGAGTATCTTACCTTCAATAAAGTTTCATAACTGATCTATAGACGACTATTCTCAAAACCGGAACCGCACTGAGGAACAACTAGATCCGACCTACCGTCCGTCATCCCGCACTGCGCGACCCTCCCATCTTCGTCAATTCCCACCTAGTACAGGGGACTATCGCGGCCATCAATATTGCACTTCTGCGTGTCTTGTAGCGCTCAAGAAGAACACGACTCACCGCAACTGCCCGAATTACGCGGACCATCCCTCTGATCCAGACGTCGAAGCCGTCATCGCCGAAATCAAAGACGATCTCCGCCATGCCGACATGGAACTCCTCGGAGGCGGAAACCATTCCAAAACCGTTGCCGTCAGAACACCCACTGGATACACCCTAGTCATCAAAGTGTTCAATGAAAAAGCCGACCTCGAACCGTTCCGTAACGAACTTGAAATCTACAACCATCTCGAAAAGTTGCAGGGGGTGTGCATCCCTGTTGTCGTCGGAAGCGGCGAATCCGTTTATGCAGGGACCATGCGATGCATTATCATCATGTCGTATGAAGGCGTCACTGCGACCAATGCCGACTTGAACTTGACAGACGCAATGCTCGATCGCATCGCGAGTGTGTTCTCAGCGATTCACTGCAACTCTGTGTTTCACCAGGATCTTTCTCTTGCCAATGTCCTCATTAACGATGACAAAGTCACGGTGATCGATTTTGAGTCTGCAACGATTTGCGAGCGTGATGCACATGTGCTCAAGGAAGAACAAAGGATAGTGGAGGAGGCGTGCGACCGCGTAAAGGTCTCCGGGGACAAGCAGTTTTTTATGAGAGACTTTTAGAAGATGGCGTTTTCTCTACTTATTGTCGAGATAAGATTTATTGTCGCCAGTAGATGTTAGGGGTTAAGGTTTCTCATCCCGCAAGGGGTTAGCGTAGTTGTTTATTAAACCAGCGGTAGCACGAATGCACTTCATCATACCGTATGAGGTATCAACGCTTGAAATTCAGGCTCCCAGACACGCTTTAGGACCAGTGCGTTTTCTGCGATCGATGGTAATTGTTGCTTATCACCGCGATGTCACGCTCGGAAATACCCGGGTTAAAGTCTCGGTGATCGGCTTTGAATCTGCGGCTATTTGCGATGGCGAGGCGCCCGCGCTTGAACGCGAGCAGGAGGTTGCGGAAAGGGCATGTGCTGGTATCAGGGTCTCTGGCATGGTGACAATGACTATTTTCTCGGAGGTGACTTAGTAGAGGAGAATATATCCTATGTCATTTAGTATTTCTTTAGCATGATCGGAGTTGGGAATTAGGCTTTGACGTACGGTGATGGGCGATACATTTGGGATTAGCATTGCAAATGAAAAGCAGTGATTACCATCGCCTAGAGCTACAATGACCCGAGCACAAAGATCGGGTGTCATTAAACTTTCCACAATGAGCCCCAAATGGTATTGACTTCAAGGATATTCAATGGAATTGTTTTATCTCTTCCGGTTCACAGGCTTAGCGAAATGCTTCAAGGGGAAGAACAAGGGTCTCCGGTAGTTAAGATGTTCATTTGAGACTATATTCAGCGATGGCTTCTTTGTTGTGGTTACGGTCTTAAGTTTGGTGGTTTGATACCTGCAGTTATTTCTGGATATGGTATTTGTTTCGGAGGGAAGTCTATCGATCCAAGCGTCACCGAGGCCGGAAATTCTGTGTCTTGACATGGAAGCATCCTGACACCTGTGCGGAGTATGCACCAAAGATATCTCACCAGAACATTTTTCAAATAGGTAGAGCCATAAGATAAATTTCATTCCTAATCCAACAAGCAAACTCATCTATCTGAAGCAAAACCCACAGCTCAGTGCCTCATATCCTCCGCCTTCGCTGCCTTGTATCCAGCAACCCTCGCCGCCTCCCTCTCCCTCCAAGCCTTCTCCCCATCTCCCTGCTTATCCGCCTCCATCGCCCTTTTCTCAGCCTCCAAAGCCTCCCTCCTAAACCCCATTGCCTTCTCGAACATCCCTACTTTGAACCCATCTTCATCGTCCTCCCATTTCGCCCATTCAAAATGATTCCTTGCCGCCATTGTATGAAGTTCCGCGGTATCGTGGAATTGCATTTCCTTGGCCTCTTTGGCCCAACGATGGTGGAGTTGTGCGATGTAGGTGTGACGGTCTTGTTCAGAGAGAAAACTTGTTTCGTCCGTGTGGAGGGGATGAGAGGCGTGTTGTGGGGAGGTGAACGGGACGGTGGAGAGAGGAATACGGGAGTGACATTGGGGACAAAACGGCCAACGGGCGAGGGTGTTGAGAAGACATACTCGATGGCTACTGTCAGTTGTAGTTCGAGATAAGGATACAAGGTGTGATGGCATGGAGTTTGTCCTTGAGGAGCGTTTTCCAGAATCATTTTACGACAGATTTGGCATTGGGTTGGTTGCCATTGAGATGAATCCCAGTTAATACGATATTTGTTGGGATAGATAGGTTCCGGCATAGTAGGGGCCATTTCACGGTAATCCATCTAAGAAGTTTGACTGATGGGTCGTGGAAACGGATGGGGATTAGTATAGATCGCCTGGCTTGAACATGGGCGGACAAAATACGCGGTGCACGGACCATCTATTTTTGCAACGATTTATTGCAAACCTAACTCTCTTTAAGGTGAAGGAGATTCCTTTGCTCAAAGGACAGCTACTAAAATCTGTAGTAGCGGCCATAGTACGATTCAATTCGCTCGTCGCTCACCCGACAATTCAAAATCCCGGCGATTTGGGTCATCCCATCCATCAAGTCGTTGATTATTGGTTGCGTTTTTTCGCTCCATACCAACCCAAGCGTCTCAAGCTCCCTCTTCAACTGATTGAAACTCGTTATAAACTGCTCGATCTCACCCTGTCCTAATCAGCAAGAAACATACTGGAGATACTACCTTTGCTCCTTCAAATTTGGTCTTCCATTTTGAACTCTCAGCTCGTGCTTCATTCAAACGTTTTTGGAGCTCCGCAACTTGGTTTTCGAAATTTTGCTTCTCCTTTGCATGTTCACCATGAACGACCTAAAGTTGTTAGCATATGTTGGGACCAGGCCGACTTACCGATAGAAGGTTATTTAGGCTGACCAGAGTGTCATGGGCTTGCTGGGAATCATCAGTTCCAGAGTTTGAAGTGTCCATGACTGATAAGTTCAGATTTGAGTCACTCTTCATATCAAATTACAGTACATAAGTGGCCGCTAATCATGGATGAATTCAATTTTCGTAAGCGAGAATTGATATGCAGAAATGTTTGTCCATTTATCGAAACTGAATCTCCTGTGTGAAAGTGACCCGATTTGAATATTACCCTCCTTACTGTACTTCAAGTCTGTTGGGATGATGTTCTATTATGATGCATAATAAAGGAGCACTGGGCGAATTAAGTTCAGATATGTTATTTGAAATGGACGTCAATGTTCTATTTTGGATCCCGATCTCGGATATGACCGGACTATTAATGATTATCCAACAACGAGAATCGGAGAATCAGGCATGTCTTTTTTGAATCGGTGCAAATTCAAGTATCCGCTTGGTATCTGGGAACGATCAGGTACACAACTCTTGACGTAAAAGTGAGCACCTTTGCCCTGAAACAGAGAATCTCCAGGCCGAGACTCAACCGACATGAATCAATAGACGCTGTTGGCACGAGTCGACCTGATCAAGATTTCAGCGTCATCATCATCCTCATCTATTCCGCGAACCTCGCGTTTGTTTGAAGCTTGCCTTCCTGCCCGATGAAGGTCAGAGGGGGGGAGTGGCACATTTTTTCAAGGATATCTGGATACCTCCGGCCATTGAGGGCTTGCTGCAATAAGGCTCTGCGTGACCAGTGTTACAACCCAAACCGGGTTCCCGCAGTGACTCCCCCTAATATTCAGTGATATTGGGGAAATCGAAATGAGATGAACGGCTCGTGGAACTTTCGTCTCGGGATCAAAAGCATTTCTGAATTTGAAGGGGGAAAAGTAACAGAAGTCCGTTGGTCTTCATACAAAGACGGAGTCTAAAATACTCCAAGTCCATTCTGCATTGTCTGGAACTGCATGGAATCAGCATAAGAGTTTTGCTGCGAATAATTGATCTCCTGTGCTGAGTGAATCACTATTCCGGGCAATACTTTCGCTGGCGGGGAGAATTCTGTCTCCAGATTTTGAATATCTCAGTCTCGCAGTTTCTACAGCACAATATGTGCCATGGTGGGGGCGTCTAGCCAAGACTTTCATTTTCTTCCTCCTGAGAGATTTGAATACGATTGGCCTTTTTCTCAAGTAAATACGATCAAACGACCACTTGCTTCTGAATTACATTGGCCGGATCGTGATCATAGCAACAATTAGAGTGAAACACCCCATCGAAACCGTTTTCTGCGCACTATTCGTTGTAGATGGCGGTACCAATAACCCGGCAAAAAACTTAGCAGTTCGGAAGCCCTTTTCCTCGGCCCCGCAATTGGGACGGCCCAAATAACGAGG
>Ga0335073_10010332_pt1 | contig 13120 bp, 15 predicted proteins | sample Lox_Sample_22_FD_207093 | JGI IMG/M metagenome (GOLD analysis project Ga0335073, IMG submission 207093) | Soil microbial communities from Loxahatchee National Wildlife Refuge, Florida, United States - Lox_Sample_2.2 | ecosystem: Environmental > Terrestrial > Soil > Wetlands | place: USA...
AACTTGGTTACATCGTTCCGAAGACTGAAGACATCATCCACGGCTTGAAGTGAGAAAGACTTCGAGCGTAGAGTTTGCCAGACACGCTGCGGAAACGCCACTCCGATAGAGCTGGACCAGAGGAGTTTGACAACGACGCTAATTGCGGTGCTACTGCGCAAAACTTACTGGATAAGAGCATGTGTTAGCAATTCTGACATCTTAACTTCCAGTCTTGAGCGCTCGATGAACCACAGCTTACAGATTGATCATTCGCCGCTCGGCCATCTAGATAGGCGTAATAGAAGTGGTAGCCAATCGCAACAAAAGTTCCCAAAATGCTACAGAGCAAAATTTGAATCGTCTGCCACTGTTTCCACCAAACTCCAGGCAGTTGTCTTTGAGCAGGCTCATCTTCCGTGTAGGATGAGGTAATATTCGTATCTATGTCATATTTCAAGGAGTTTCGTATTCTTCTGCCATCATAATTGACTTGGCTTGGCGAAGGCTTCATTTTGGGTATAAGATGAGTTGAGACATAAGGATTCTATCATGGAGGCAAGAGAGGAGAGATTTATGTCAAAGCCTTGACGGTGGCTATTGGAGATTCAGCTCGGCTGAAGTGGCGTTCCACAAGGCTGGGCACGGAGATCGGCCACAATTTTCGACATATTTGAGGATAAACCTGACAATTAACCGCCTGATTAGAATTCTCTGTGATCATACACCTACAGTATCACCCGACATTCGTGTTCTTGAGGCTCTTCGATGGACTCGTACTATTTGGAGAGTGGTGATTATGCAGAGGCTCGCTCCTCTACGGCAGTTGCCAAGACACCACCAATAAATGGCCGACCAGCCAATGCATATGCTTTCGTTCACCGAAGTCTTGGTTCAATATTGCGATAAGTTACGCGATGCACTACATGTACTCTAAAAGAGTTTTCATTGTGCTTCATCCTGCTACGCTGTTATTTGTTTTCTCCTTCGTCTTTTGCCTCCTTATACACTCAACTTTCCGTATTCTATCCGTTTCTTTCTCGTTCAAATGGCTTCTCAAACGTTGCAATCCTTCACAAGTCCGGTTTCAGTACCGTTAACCACGATTTTCACTCCTTCTCCCGTATGCTCCAACCGGACGTGGACTTACCTTGGAGGGATTGCAGGTACAACCGACGACTCTTGAACGATTATCATAAATTTGGACGATTATAACTTCAACGAACCTCTCGCGTCAATATGTTACCCATTGGAATATCTTGAAAAGCCATTTTCAATAACCTATTTCAGTCCTGGTGTTTGCCCAGAAGATTATACAGTATACGCTACATCCGTTCATTCGGATGGCGAAACGCGCGCATCTTGTTGCCCTTCGTGAGTCAATTCCTACTCACATTAAGAGATAACGGCTTACCATGGCTTAGTTCATATACAGCAGAAGTCTCCTTCGGAAGCGTCTTCGCTTGGCGTAGCCTTGTAACTGCTCCAATAACAGTTGCAATGGTGACAGCTCCTGGTGACCTAAATTCCGTCACAACGACTGGGACCACTGTACTTGGAACCGAAACGACTATCCCTGCTTATGCGGTTCGCTCAGTATTCAATGTGGCTTGGAAGTCAAGCGACTTAGGTTCTTTTACTCCCAAATCCGCACCGCTTCTTGGTCTGTCCGGAGACATTACTAGTATGTCAGATGTACCCTTCAGTTTTAGCGATGTCACTGGATCAGGCTCGTTGCCCACTTCGTCGTCAAGTGAAGTCTTTAACATCTTGACTGAAACAGCTGCTTCACCAGCACCGACCAATAGAACTTCCATAGGCACACGCTCCCTTACAAGCGGTATCGTGGTGGAATTGATATGTCTACTCGCAGCGGTAGCACATTTGTAGAGTATTCAAACTAGAATTCATGACTATATTGTATTGGTTTCGCTCTTAGTCTCCTTTTGTCTTTTCATAATTCTTCGCATTGCGATCCTGAAATTTGTACAGCGCAGGCTTGGCTACTACAGAGAATCCCATTGCTTGTCTACTAAGATTACAGATAGCATCAGTCACCACCACAGCCGGAGCAACTTGAACAACTTGACCCACAATTTGATCCACAATTCGTGGTCTTACAGGTCGAACTGCAACCACCACCACCACCACCGCCGCTGCCGCAAGTGCACGGATTGTTCCCACAAGTCCCGCACGTATCATCTAACATCTGTCGACCTCTACCGAGCACACAACAAGTCCGCGTGGGGTGTGTACCACACTTATTGCAGGCTGGCATGGCAAGATGTAAACCAACCGTCCAACCTGCCTCCTTACGACGGTGTTGCTCCTCCCTGATTTGTCGCTCGATATCAAACAAGTTCAGCACTCCTCCTGAGCGGCCTATCTCACAGGCCCAACAGAAACACAAATTATAATTCTCTCCAAATATTGTTTTGAAATGAGCACTCGTTACCGCGAAGGCATCACCAAGAACTTCACTACCAATAGTGTCGTCGTGGTTGACAACACGGCCACCAGTGAATACCGAATATGCCCGGTACTTCTCTGGGTTGAGCTGATGCGTGTGCCAGGCTAGGTCGACGTCGAGCGTAGGGACAACACTGGTGCCATGTCCGATGGCTACAAGAGAAAAGAATTTGGCGTAGCGATCGATAGCGCGGCGCATCGTATCGGTTGCATACTGGTGATGACGCCAGGCGAACTGGGCCATTTTAAGTGTGAAGCTGAACTGACGCTGTATAGCTGCTTCAAGGTGGAAGGGAAAGGCTACATTTCTGGTTGCCGATGTCGCGAATCGGAAGTATTCGAGATTCGGGACTGGCTCATTTTCAGCGCTCGTGAGCCTTTCAAGAATGGCGCTCGAGTTGTAAGCCACACAGGTGAGCTGATCAATGCTTTGGTTCTGTGAATAGTCAGCCAAGTTTCAAATAGAAATGCCACCGAGAATATAAATCAGTGTGAACCCACCAATAAGTCCCAATCAATGCCTTGTCGAGGTAACTTGAAGCTCGCCATTTGTTCGAACTTGGCATATTTGAGTGGATTAAGCATGAAAGCATGCCACACCATAAGGACCTCCAACTGAGGAACGGGAGTCAATTCATCGTCTTCGTCGTCAGAGGGAGCTCGAGATGAAACCCAGTCAGTAAACTTGTACACAGACTGCCGCAAATATCTGCCCCAAGCAGCGTCCGGTGTCATTCCTTGCTCTTCCGCCAATCTTTCCACACGACATTTCAACCCCAGAAATGACTCCAGAAGAGACAAATGTGTCAAGCAGTGAGCCTCAGTTGGCAGATGCTCTCTAGATCCCAATCCATCGTGAGCAACAGGCACGGTAAGGGCATCTAGCCTCTCCACGAGGGATTCTTCCGGCTGGATGAGGCTGGATTTCCGCCCTGGGCCTCTAAACTCGGTGGGATCAAATTGGCTAATAACGTTAGAGCTTATCTGTTGAGATTTGTGGTAAAAGCCTTACGCAAGGATGAGGTTTGGCATCTCTGAGTTCAATCGGGTACGACCGCTGACTTGTAAAGTATACCGAAACTAACACTACACCAAGTAATGAGACTCTCAGAGCTTTTGATGAAAATACATGCTTATATATGCGGGTTGCGAAGTGTACCACAGCAAAGCCATACAGCTATACGGAGTAATCAGGGGTGGGTTTCATCTTACCGTAGAAGCAAGATATATCAGATGTTCAATATTCCCTGGATACTCATCTCGGTGGCTGCATACTGCGCAAGAAGTTATTGGCAGAGGGTATGGGTATGTGGGATACAAGATAAGTTTGGAATGAACCTAAGTCAGCCATTGGTGCCAACAAACTGCCGGATGATCTCGTACTCAGGGCAGCCATGCATTCTTATATCCGTTTCCATTTCGGCATACGTCTTGGCGACAGATCACAACAATTTAAAATGCGGCCGTTATTGATTTTGGGATAGCATGTGGTGTCTCTGGGTATGTATTCGGAGAAGATTGCTTCCAGAGGTGTATTGTGCTTTCGGAGGTTGTGGAGAGAGGTTGCAAACAGCTTCGTAGATCAGCTTCTTGAGGTGGGACGACCGATCTATTGTCACCACAAATTTATTTCTTTGAGAATTTACCTTATACAACCAACTTCAAGAACGAATACTGACTTCACTTCAAGCTTAGCACTCCATACTTTTACAGATGGTCGCCAAAAATAAAAGTTATGTGATACTCTCGAATATTCATTAGGTTGCTGCCACTGCAGCGAGTCAAAAGTCTGCGAAAACCACGTTAGAAGGCTCGAGATTTCTAGAGGCTACCTTAGTCTTGGCCACCATATCACGTAGCGGGAGAAAATTATACCGCGCTACAGAGCATAAGGAGCAATTCTATGTCGCGATGCGATCCACTTGCGTAGTAAGGATGCGTTTTTGCGAACCATGCGCTACTCTACTTGGATGCGCCACTTACTCCTGAAGTCCATTATCGTAGTAATAAGAACTCCTTAAGTACTCCGTAATTTAACATCTGTCAAGATCGTCTTCACCATCCCTGTACGGAGTACTCTTCACTCTCATTCTCCTCATCAAAGATATCATCAGGTCCTAACCCGAGCTGTCACGTCCGATTTCCACTGTACCTGCTTCCAACCACTATGTTTTTATCCTCCCGTGTATAATTTCACCAAGATGAAGGTCGCCATTTCATGGGGTTTCATTCAAAGCACTTAATAATGTAGACTGCACTGGCCTCATGGAGGTAGTTATATCGTTCCGTAAGCGAACCTTTTGCCAATCTCGAGCCGTTCATCCCGAGCCCATTAGGCTCCACGCCTGCATCTAAGAGTGTTAGAATTTTGACACCGCTTCAGGCAGCTTGGACCGCGTTCGCTTTCCTAATTATGGCTCTTAACACACTACGAGTGTAATGGCCCGCCGCAAAGAGTGATTATTATGGAGAATGATGCATTGTAATTGTAGTTGTTGTTCTAGTATAAGTGGAAGGCAAGGTACTCCGTATATCCCGTAACAAGGCCGCCGCTCATGCTATAACAGCGAGCATGTTTGAATAGGGTAACTCACGTGGCTGACAAGAAATTCGGAGACAGAGCAGTGAAAGGATTGTCTTGTTGACCTGTCCGTTTCGTTGACATGTCGCCCGCCTGCCGGATTTCTCCCCGCGGATACCGCCTTGACCGCCTATTGTTGTCTTTCAGCGTCGTCATGGCAAAAAACACACTGAGTCTGCAATAGCGAGTCAATGCGAAGGTATACAGCAATCTACTTCAACACAAGTCAACCGTTATTGACCAGGCGAGCCGGTCACTTAGCTTACGGCCAAGGAGACCTCAATGGCGGCTCGCATTGAAGTCGACCGCCGTGACGAGACGAAATTACCAACAAACCGAGACTTCAACAATACGAAGGGAAGGGTTCTGCACTCCGAGATCATCCTTCAGTCGAGATCAGAGCCTTGCAGAAACAAAAAGGATCCAACATGTATTTTCACGTGCGAAGCAGCCGGGACAAGCAACATTAAAGGTAGAACTGAATATATACGGCTCGGTAGAAGATGCAAAGATTATTGGAGACATATTATCCGCCTCCAAGATGTTTCTTCAGGATCCAGACCATGGAACTCAGGATATTGAATATTGCAACCCTCATATCGTACAATTTCCTGGGGTGGAGGAACCAATGACGAAGGTCAAAGAACATGGTATCCCAAAGGAGCTCTCAGTGGTTCCTAAAACGGCTCAGCAAGAACGCGATACTTTCAATCAAACGATCTCATCCATATATCAGTCCCTTACCAGGTTCCGCGACTTGGAGAGAATACAAGAAGGAAACTATGTTACTACTCCATTTTTACCGTGAGTTTTCTTATCTCGCTTCTTGATCAAGCTTAACATATGTTTTCGAGCTAGAAATTGTGGATTAAACACGCTAACCATGGTATTTAACAGACATCAAGAGACAGCTCTAAATTTCATGTCGCAAAGGGAGTTTAGTCCTATACCAGCAGAGTTCGGTCTCTGGAACCACGAACGTAATGTTAGGAGTTTTATGTATGTGCGTGTCACGTTGTCGTTAATTATCGTAGTTAACCGTTATCGGCATGCAGATACCGACATAAGTTGATGGACGCTGAATCAATGGAGCCGCCGAACGAGCTTGGCAGTGGGATCCTGGCTGATGATATGGGAATGGGAAAGTCACTGAGTGCTCTTGCTCTGATTACTACCACTTTGCAGCAGGCTCGATACTGGTGTAATGAGACTCCGCCAAGTTCTAGAAAGATTCGATCTAGAGCTACCCTGATCATAGTACCATCTACACGTCAGTTCTCAATTGCTATCAAATTTTCAAGTACAACACGCTGATATATATGACAGTCATCATGAACTCTTGGTTCAATGAGATTGAGACGTTAGCTTAACACAATTTAATTTGGCATTGTACCTAAGTTTAACAATTCTCAGCCGTTTGCACAAATCTATTGCCGTCACAAAATACTACGGCAAAGGCAGAAACGATGACATCGAGCAGCTCTTAGATTTTGATATTGTGTTTACCACATATCACACGATTTCTGCCAGCATGAACCACAGCGACACCAAAATATTTCATATTGAGTGGTTCAGAATCGTTCTTGATGAAGGTGTGTATCACGAACAGACGCCGCTTCCTCCAGGTCTTGACTTTTCACAGCCCATATGATCCGCCGTCGGGAAACTGACCTTTATCAAGCTGCAAGTCAGCTCTCTGCTAGATTCAGATGGTGCCTCACTGATACGCCTATCCAAAACCACTTAGAAGGTCTAGGCTCGCTTCTTGCATTCCTCAGAATCGATCAACTCGAGAACAAAGCAGTTTTCTAACGTACTATTGTGGATCCATTTGACGAAGATGCTGCCTCAGCTGCCAGGAAGTTCGCATTTCTCCTCGACTGCGTGTGTTTACGCAGGTCTCAAGAACTGCTGCAGCTACCCAATATTATTGAGAAGTTCCATTACATCACTCTTTCTGAGGATGAGCGACTGCAATATGACGAGACCGCAGTCAAAATGGCAAACTACATCAGAGAAAAGGCTAACCGTAACTCGGAGAGGCGTGATCCTTTTGGTATCTTCCAAGCGCAGCTTCAGCTCCGTCTGTTATGCAATCATGGAACTTTTCAGAAGCCCTTCAGTAGAAACAGTCGGCGAGACGGGAAATCTGGGCGAGAGGATTTTCTCTACTCTTTGGGGAGTAACGCCGAGATCATTTGTTCTATTTGCGGCTCTCCAGTACCCGTCTTCGATGTCATTGGCAGTTCTAATAGCTACAAGTATCCTTGTGGACATAAGCTCTGCCAGGAGTGCGTAGCTCAAAGCGATCATAACACCGAAATGCAGATCAATTCATTCGCGAACTCTTGCCAACTATGTGCTGGTAGAGTAGGTTACCAGACGGCGGTCCAACAGACTTCAAGCATAGCCCATTCTCAATCGCCAGTGAATAGCACCGATGGCTATTTCAATCAGAAAGGACATTCATCCAAAATCGCTGCTCTTATAGACGATCTGCAGAATTCTTCAGGGCTTGGGAAAAGGTGAGAGAATGCCTCATTGCGAGAAGAGTTCGCCAACCAACTTTTCTTAAAGCATTGTCTTCTCGTGTTGGACAAGAACCCTTGATCTAATTTCAATTCACCTTCAGCAACGTGGCATACTGCATCGAAGAATTGACGGCGACCAGATTCTATCACAGCGGCAATATAACATGGACACATTTGTGGCGGATGATCAATCACAAGTTCTACTTATGAGTACCGGTGTGGGTGCTTTCGGGTATGGTGGCTCAAATACTGCTCGCATTCAATTATTCATCCTATCACTCTTACAACTCCTAGGCTCAGCCTCACGGCAGCAAATCGGGTGTACATTTTCGAACCACAATGGAATCCGAGCGTTGAAAGCCATGCAATTTGTCGGGTTTCAAGGCTGGGTCAGAAGAGCACGGTTGTGGTTACTCGTTATCTCGTATTGGGCACTGTTGAAATAGTAAGTGCGGCTTCTCCACTCACTGATATATCTATATCGCTAACAGGATTCTAGAAGATGCACTCTCAACAAATTCGAAAGGTTGAGCTTGCGAATGTTGGGTTTCAGAAAGTCGATACTCCTACAGGCGACTAATGCCTGAGATACCTATGAAAGCGCTGTATTGTCACGTTTGTCAGAGCTTGGGTTCGTGTTATGGCAGGAGTGGTGGCTTCGATGATATACCATGCCTTCTGCATGGACTAGAGCACGAAAAAACTACTACAACAGTGATATTTAATTAATCTTTATAATGATCTCTCTTTGTGGCTGTCCATTACAGTTCGGTCAGTCTACCTGTGACCTTGACAACGAATAAATATTGGGCGTACTATTTCCCTCGTGGCATGGTGGTAGACATTGGCAAAATAGCCTCCAATGACTCGACAAGGCAGAGCAGCAAACGGCAGTGGAAAAACTATTCGGATTGTTAAGTCCGCAAACAGTTGATGAAATAACGCCAGAGATATGAAATGACAGCCTTATTGCCCGACCTCAGGCTTTGTGCTTCTGTGTTTCTCCATCTCGTGACGCGGAATCGTTCGGGTATATGTAAGGTTGACACTTCAGACGGACTTTCATGTTCCGATACCGATTACCTCTACAGATCTACTCGAAGCATCTCAAGTTTAACAGAATGAAATTGTCGGGTTGCTATACATCGCTACCATGGATGATTGGGGCGATCCATGGGCAGAAGAGCAGAGCAGAGAGCAAGAGAAGAGAGACATGACTAATGGAAACATCTTGTCGGAATGGCACGATGACGCTGGCTGGGGAGAGGTTGGAGAAGCTAGCATATACTCGAAAATCGCCGATGCATCAGACCCGAGAATAGTCGATCCATCAAGCAGGCATGAACCCGAAACACGAGTACAGATACCACAGGCGAAGCACACCGCTAGTGACAGTATTGATTCAGCGGTTTCTTTTGGGAAAATATCAGGAGATGTACTGCGGTACGAAATTCAGGACCATTTGGTCGAAAAGCAACGCGTTGACGGTTCAACGACTGCCGAATCCTCCGAAGCCGATTTTCAGTTACACGTCTCAGATGCTCAACCTGGAAAGACTGAAACTTCAGCGAAATATCCTGATGTGCATGAGAGTGATGTTGCTCAGAAAGATGATAGTCACCTGGAAATTCTATCGATGACACCGTCTCCAAGTAATTGGGCATCATATGTTGCTGAAAGAACCGAGCGTCATTCTGAGAACACTGCGCTTCTAATTGCAAGGCTCTTTGACCAGCCTGAGCGGAAAATTGCTAAACTATCTGACGAATCTGAAGATGCTGTAATGTCAGTTTCTGCTCGAAAGGCCTGGTATCGCATTACGCGGACGAAGACACTCCGAGAGTTCAATGGAGGTGGTACTGACCAAGGCTATGTTCGAATAAGGTGGCAGGAGTCTGAAATTCGAAAAAGAACCTTGGAGATTGTGTCGAGCTTTGTGAACACAAATCGGCCGAACGATCTGGCATCGTTTGGACACCTTGGATGGAAGCCTTCACCATCATATGGTGCAATGGCAGCTCTCGGAGATGTCATTGATGGTAGCTACATTAGGTCGTATGAAACATCTGCCACGAGTGTGGATTTCAACAAGAAAGCGAGGAAAGTTGATGAGCCAGCTGAAAGCTCACAGACGCAGGCACACTTTGGATGGAGCACCTTACCTGCTGTTTCCAGCTTTCCACCCGGTACAGAACCAAGTTCAAATATTGCCAATAACCATCCAGCAGATGAGGTGGTCATGACCCGGTCGACGGCACAGCAAATCACCGCTTCGTCCCAAGATAAGCTGGAGTTGAACCTGGACGGCTGGGTGGGCTCTAAGTCATTCGACACCGAACAAGATGAAGATTGGGGAGAAATGGTTGAATCGCCTTCCTTTGCAAGCGACAATGCAGGCCCGAAAATTATCAACGCTGAATCCGCGTCCCTGGATGATATCCTACCGACACCGGCAACTCTGTCCATCGATCCAGTCCACGTTTTCCTGAGAAGCTTGCCTGATCTATCGTATATGCTGAAATGAGATTGCTATTTTACTCCTCAATGCTGTACTTTGTTCGGGTCTCCTGACGGGGCAAGGGCTACCTCCGTTGTGGCGTTCTCAGGGGTCTTCCTCATGGCAATGCCGCAACCGCAACGTTGTTGTGTAACGATTCGAAGATTAATTGTGGAGTATCCACCCGGAACGAGTTCCCGCGCCATCTGATAACGCCGTCAATGAACGTTGCTGATGGGGATCACGGGAAGTCCATGGTTCACGTTTCTTTTGCCGGACACAGCTCCAGGAGTGAAACGACTCAAAAGGCTAGTTCGATTAAATTCTGATCGACCCAGGCAGGAGCAGATCGCATTGACTAGAAGTTCGAATGCAGGTGGGGAGACCCGACGCAGAATTGCTCAGAATTGCTCGGAATGGCCATCACAACTAAGTTCAGACTGATCTACCAATATCGTACATCGTTTCAGGGACCTTGAACGGATCCACAAGAGAACGAGAAACAGCGATCCCTGGTAATAGGCTGTCTGCAACCGTTTGTCTGGTTTTTCTGGAGCCCGGCGCTTTATCGAGCACCAGCTTATTTATTGTTCGGCAAAGCCTCTCGCGACTTGCAGGCAAAATCCTTTGTCCGACGGTCAGGGTCATGCAGCTAAGGAAACCGATGGAATGGTTACAGGAGGGCTCTAGCTCACGTTGCGATAGCTCTGAATGCATTCGTATGTCCCGCAATCTGCCACATTGGCTCACAGCAAAGAATTGGCGCGTGGCGGCATCACAGCAGCAATCTAATTTCATCCCAAAGAGCCCTGTTTTTTTGGTTCTAATCAGGGTAGCGTATAAGCTGTAGCTACGTTTTCTGTCTTCCAAGTTTTAGAACATTGCAAGGAGGACGGCGCCGTCACTCGCCTTGGAAATCAAAGCTAAAAGGAGGACCATCAAGGTTTGTGATCGACGCGTTTCTTCTTGGCATATGTATAAGACAGGGAGAGACATTCAACTATTCTGCCACCGGATCGATATTTAGCGTTTTTACTGAAGTTAAAATTCAAGATACAGTAGTCACATAATAGGGGAGTTGGTACTAAAGATAGCGGGACATTACCGCATACGTTACCAACGACGACTGTATTGATAATTTGCGTCGAAAGTTCGAAGGATGGCTTCAACGTTGGAGGCGCTCAATCATGAACGTGATCACATTTTTCTTTTGCCAGGCACGGGAGAAATCGACACTAGCTTGGAAACTTCGCGTTCGACGCGAATTCTATCCACGTTCTCCTCGGAGTGGACCCACTTTGGGTTTGAGCTCCGTTTGAAAGTTGCGTGCTCTCCTCTTTTCGGTGCTTCTCATTGCAATTCCTTTTTCCTTTGGTGAGGAAATCGTGCAGAATGCTAGACACTCTTGCATTGGTAGTGGACATTCCGCTGGACTGGGTTGACTACATGGGCAGATTCCCCTACCTGATAGGCTCCCTAGTCCCGTTCCGACTTGGGCTTTTTCTAACGGGTTCTTTTAGGGGGAAAGGGTAGTGCCACGTGATATGCGCTATACCTCAAACATCGTCCGGTGGCGGTTATCCCTACTACGTATGCCGGATACATTGAGAGCGTCGCTATTTCTGCTAATACCGATTATCTGTGATGTTGATCGCTTTCCAGAAGGAGAACGGGCTGACGTGAAAGGGTGAGACCTCTGGGAAGGGCAAAGGTTGGTTGACATAGTGACAGTCCGTTCTGTGGCCGCAGCTGGCAAAAAGTCTCAGTGCCGAGCCGTCCTGGAAGCTGCCGGCGCGACTGCCGCGCACAAAAGGTGAAACCCACGCGGTGCCTCAGCCAAAGAGCGCCAGTCATCCGTTTTTTTTTTGCGTGGTGGAACGCCGTCGTCTCTTAAGTGCGTCCTACGATTGATTGTGGAGATGGCCACAGTGACATGGGGGTCGACCCGAAATTTGACAGTTTCTTTTCGAAGTGCGAGGTATGGCGTGCTTCTCGTGTCCTTTGAATGATTGAAAGGGTGCCTGTCTTCTCTTCTCTTCTCTTCGCCGCGTGAGAGGCGTCAAACGGCATGGCTTCGACAACGTGAGGGCTGGATGGCGAAATTGGAAACATTTCAATCACCTGTGCTACAGGATCCCATTGGATGGACGGCGGGAATAGGTGGCTCGAGAGCCTGGAATACCGTTGCGGCTCCCGCAGGCGGAGCTCAAGAACCGGCAAGGTTGTTTCGTTGGCCCTGCGCACCACGTTGTCTGGGGCGTTCCGTCTTACGATCTGACCGCAGGATGCACGGAAAACCCCAATCGCAGCCGGGTGACCGTGCATGGCCCTACTCCAAAGATGTGAAAGAGGCGTGAGACATCACAATGTAGTCGTCCAACAGCTTCCCAGCTCTTGAAAACTTCCATCCTTCAAACCCTTTCCGTCCATTAAGTTGGTGCATGTTTCGCTGTGCGTCAGGAATCGAACTAGGCCGACTAGTTAAATATTCTCGTCTTCACAGCGTGCATTGCTCTGAGCACTTGCTATCTCCCGCTTTCTTCCTTGTTGGTAGTTCTCCGACCAGCGTTTGAACTTAAAATCCCCCGGCTGCCTGCATCTCGCCTATCGTGCATCAACTGCAGAACACGGTAACTCAGTCTCAGCGTCGGGAGAAAACCATGCCCACGGCATCGCGACCAGGATCGGAGCTGGCCTGTGAACCAGCATTTGACCAGCTTTCTCCATGGGATAAGGAGCTTGTTCATCGGCTGAAGCAGACATATACTGCCGACATACTATCAACTATCTTCTCAGAACAGTCAACGACTCGTATGCAAAAGACCGAACTTTGTTGTGGAAGTTCCCTTAACTGACTGGAATCAGGACGGAGTTCTCTAACATCCAGCTCAAGTCGCTCGAGTAGATCTAGATCGGACAAATCTTCACATTCTTCCACCGGTTGGCTCCGTGACACACCCCAGCGTGGATCTGTTTCGACCTGTGGTACAAGCTATTCAACATCGTCAATGGGCCCCAATTTGCTTTCACCTGACAGCGTTTTCTGCTTCGAGGCTGTAGAGG
>Ga0335073_10010334_pt1 | contig 13119 bp, 14 predicted proteins | sample Lox_Sample_22_FD_207093 | JGI IMG/M metagenome (GOLD analysis project Ga0335073, IMG submission 207093) | Soil microbial communities from Loxahatchee National Wildlife Refuge, Florida, United States - Lox_Sample_2.2 | ecosystem: Environmental > Terrestrial > Soil > Wetlands | place: USA...
GGCTCCCGAAAGCCCGCTACCCCTTGTGTCGCTAAACCACGTAAACGTCACACTGCAGCCGCCCCAGAAATCCCAGAAGTCGTCGGATGGAAAGGTGTACATGGCCGTTCGCCCGCGCGGCCAGCCGAAATACCTGCACAGGACCACCGTGTCCGTGCCCGCGCCGCAACCTTGTCCCGCCAACCTCTTGGTTATGAGCATGGCGGCTGGGAGGGACAGGGAGACAGACCCGATCCTGTCAACAAAGGTGTCGGTGAAGAAGTTGAACGCTTGGATCTCCTTCGGTTCCGCGAGGTTACGATCGAGCGCAATTCTCATCTCGCAGCGCGACAGCCCCGGGTTACGCTCAACCGTGATGACCACACCGTCGAACGCGAAGGCAGCTCCAATCTTCCACGGCCCCGGCCCAGGCAGCCGCCACGGATCGATCGGGTGGTAGAACCATTGGGCGCCCAGCGAAGTCGTGACGACACATACGGTCATTTCTCAGGCTCTACGGATGCCACGCGTTCGTGAAGCAGGGCTTGGATTAGACCATGTAGTTCGCGTTCTGCACCTGGATCGAGGCCCAACCCGTGCAGGGCGATTTGAATGTCGAGCCCTGGATTGGAGCTTCGCGTTGGATCGCTCGAACGACCATGCTGTTCGCCGGAATCCGGATCGCGGACGAATCCTTGAACGAGGAGCCTTACGTCGTCGGCCAAGCCCATCGTCCCCGAGTCCGACACCTCGTCCCCAAAGACAGCTACCCGAAGGAGCCGCTGAGCCCGCGAGTCCGGATCGGTCTCCGCGAGCTCCCCGAAATTGCCGATCGTTGCATCTACCCGGATGAGCTCGTCGGATGGGAACTCAGCCATCACACCGCCTCCTTCCGTCCCGTGGGAGGATGAGGTTTCCTAAGCGGCAGAAATCGCCCCGCCCACGTTATTCCCGCGCATACGGCAACGGTGGTCACGGCCACGATCATCGGCCAAGTGGCTCCACGGAGCATCGCTGCACCCCTAAGATCCGACGCCAGTAACCCCGAGACTCCCCGGCGTCGCGTGATGACGGAAGTCCGCTTCCCGTATCCGCTCCGTGCAACGCGAGCTTAACCACAGCAAGAGTGTCATGTCAAGTTGTCGCTTACCACGCGGCACGAGCGAGACGGGAGCGCATCGCGGATCCGGACATTGCGAGTCACCGGTTGGCGGCCCAGAGCCGCTGCTCCCGGACACGAACGGTCACGCCAGTGCGGCGGGGAACGCCGTCGATCCTCAACTCGATCCACGTCCAAAACTACCGCTCGACGCTTGAAGGAGTCACGGCGGCGGACCTACCGCTTCGCGCAAACCTGCGGTCGACTGTCAGCTGGGGGGCGACCCAGCGGCCTCGATCTCGGCGGCGATGGTCTGCGCGAACGCGTCGGGGCGCGAGAGGAACGGGTGATGCCCGGCGTCGAACTCGACACCACGGACGCCGGGTCTCACGCGCCGGCGCTGCACCTCGGCGGGGGTCGCCAGGTCCTCCGTGCACACGATGTAGGTCGCGGGCTTCTGCTGCCAGGCGATCTCGCGCGGGGGCTGCGTGAACGGCGTGAGCGACTGCCGGGTGAGGCGGCTCAGCGCCTGCTCGGTCGTGACCTCGTCGCAGTCCTGCAGAAAGAACTCCCGAACCATCTCGGGGTCGACGCCGAGCGTGCCGTCGTCGCTCGGCAGGAGCCATGGCGCGGGTTCGGAGCCGATCAGATCGGCCTGAGATTGCCCGGCGTCGGGCATCACCGAGGTCACGTACAACACCTGGGTCACGCGGTCATCGACCCCGGCTTCGGTGATGATCACCCCTCCGTAGGAGTGGCCGCAAAGCACCACCGGGCCGGTCGCGTCGGCGATCGCCTGGCGGCAGGCGTCGACATCGTCGTAAAGATCGCCGAGGGTCTCACCCGCCTCGCCGCAGCTCGGGAGCGGCACGACGGCGGTGGCGATCCCGTGATCGGCGAGCGGCTTGGTCATTTTGCTCCACCACCACGCCGCGTCTCGAACGCAGGCGCCGTGGACAAAGATCAGCGTGGACATGCCGCTACGATATCGCAACCTTGTGGTTGCACGAGGGCGTGCCTACGGATCGTGAGATCCGCACATGAGTGTTGGCCGATGGGCTCGCTCTAACCGGCGAGGACCCACCCGCCATCCACGTGTATTACCTGACCGGTGATGTAACCGGCCCCGTCCGACGCCAAGAACAGGACGGTTTCGGCGATCTCCTCCGGCTTGCCGAAACGTTTCATCGGGTTCATCTCGATTGCCTCCTCGATGTGCTCGGGCAAGACGCCCCACTCGGTCTCCCACTCACCCGAGATCGGGCCAGGGGCAAGGGCGTTAACGCGGATCTCCGGGGCCAGGTCCCGGGCCAGGGTGGCGGTGAAGCCGCGGATCGCTCCCTTTGCCGTCGAGTAGGTGACGGGAACGAAGTTGATCGCGTTGTCGGCGTTCGTCCCATTTCCATAGGTGCTCGAGAAGTTGACGATCGCACCGCCACCACTTTCGAGCATCAACGGCCTCACTGCGTGACACATCCGCATGGTTCCGATCACGTCAACCTCAAACAATGCAGTCGCCGCGGCGGTGTCCAGCTCGCTGAACCTCACCGTGTCCGCCTCGTCGAGGCGGCCAGCGGCATTGACGAGGACGTCCACGCGGCCGTAGCGCTCTACCACGCCGGCGACGAACGCATCCACCGAGCCCTGGTCCGTGACATCGAGCTGGCCGGAGTGAGCCCGGGCACCCAACCCCTCCAGCTCGGCCACGACTTCCTCGGCCTGGGAACGGGCGAAGCGGTAGCCGACCGCGACCGACGCGCCTTCGGCGCCGAAGCCTCTGGCAACAGCTCCACCAAGCGTTCCCCCGCCCCCACTGACCACCGCCACCCTTCCGTCAAACCGCCGGCCATCATTCCATTGAGCGCCCATGGGGCGAAGGCTAGCGCGCCGTTAGGCTCTCGCCTAACAAAGGCCCGATGTCCCGAGAAACCGCGGCTGACGTGTGCTACCCCGAGGCGCCGGATCCGGTCTGGCGCATGCTGCTCGACCAGGCGGTGTTCTCCTTGGTGGTCGCATCTCGAAGGAACTCTGCGAGCTGGCCTCGGCGGGTCTGTGGGTCGTTATAGGGATCGACCTGGGCGGCGTATGAGAAGCCATGCTGGCGTAGAGCCTCGGCGGTAGCCCGGTAAGAGATCCAGTTGTTTTGCAGTTGAAACAGCTGGACGACGCCTTCGATCAAGACCACGACAGCGGCGAGCGAAGCGGTCAGAGCGGCTTCGGCACCGATCGCGGCCAGTACCGGCACCGTGGCGGCAACCGCGAGGGAAATCACCTTGAGAATTGCGTAGGCACGCCGGGTGCGGCTCGCGGCCCGGTCATACCAGCGAAACGTGGCCTGGTACTCCTGCCAGAGCACGTCTTGCTGTTCGGCCGCGCTCGGCGCAGGCGGAAGCTCACTGCCGAGGCGCTGCCATGCGTTTTCGGGGAGCTCGGGGGATGTTGGGTCCGTTGGTGTGGACATGTCCGAGAGGATCGCAGCCGCCGGGGTCGCTGCCTACGGGGATCCGGGAACGTCACCCCGCGAGCAGTTCCTTGAAGGCGGGGTCGTCGCGGATCGGGTCGAGGTCAGAATCGTCTTCGAGGAACGCCCGGGTCCGCGCCGAGAGTTCGATCGCGCGTCGAAGGTGCGCGATGGCCTGTTCCTTCTGACCGGCGAGGCTTTCGCAGCAAGCGACGTTGAAGAACAGGTTGGCGTACGGCGGATCGCTTGACAACAGTTCGCGCCCGCGACTTGCCGCCTCGGCGTAATCGCCGGCCTCGTAAAGCGGCCGCAGTGGGGCAAACAGCTCCCACCCCCCGGGCTCGTACGGCTTTCCGGGAGTTCCACCGACCGCAACAATCGTCGTGCCGGGCTCCTGGCCGAACGCCGTGCGTTTGACCCCGGGCTGCACAAAGACGAACGTCCCGGCAGGCGCGTCGAACTCCTCACCGTCGACTTCGAAGGACGCGTGCCCTCGTAGCACGAGATACAGCTCCTCTTGGGAATCGGGCTCGGATTCGTCGTGTTCGTTGACGATCCGGGCTCCCGCGTGACGGCCTGTCCAGGCGTTGACGCCGAAAGAACCGATGCCGAAGTGGTGTCGCACGGCGCGCATCGGCGCCCGGCCGTCGTCTACCTCCGCGATCTCATCAACATGTGCCACGGCGTAACCATCCATCGGCATCCCTTTCCTACGTGGTGTCTAGGACCGCACGGTGTCAGCGATTGGCCGTCGCTCTGGCAGCTGGGCGACCCACCAGTCGAGGGGGACGATCCGCATCGCGAGTTCGAACGAGCCCCGATCGAGCGACTCAGCGAGCTGGGCGATGGCCACGAGATTGTCGCGTAGCCAGTCGTCCCCAATTGGCCCAAGGGCCGCCTGAGTCGCTGGGCTGACACGGCTCAACCTCGGACGACCGAGGTGCTCATCGAGCGGATCTGACTCGACGAGCACAGCGCCCCACCAGTAAAGACGACTGTACAGCTCGACGTGGCGATCGACGGTCTCGGCGTACGTGCCCGAATTGACCATCACGTCGGCCCAGCGCCCGAGCACCTCTCGAGCGTGACCGAGCAGCTCGGAGATCAGGCGGTGAAGCTGTTGGCGGCGGTCGGCGCTGGCGAGTAGTTCGTCCATCGCCGCAGTCAGACGCGGCGTATCGCGCACCGTCTCGGAGCCGGTGTCGAGTACCGCGCTCGCGATATCTGCTTCCGGAGCTAGCCCCGCGAGCTCGAGCAGACCGCCCCACACCAGGCGAGCCATTTCGACGAACTCGAACAGGGCGTACTGCGCAAGCACGGACCAGCGCTCGCGCTGCCGTCGCTCGAGCACCTCGTTGAGGACCGCCGCGGTCACCGCGACGACGATCAAGCTCGCAACCAGGCCCGTCAGGAGCGCATGACGTGCCCAGAACCCATCGTCGGCGAGGTCCCATGCGATCGCCCCGAAAAGAACGACCACGACAAGGCTGGCGATGATCCGCGTCGCGCGCACGTAGCTCCGAAGCGAGCTGGTGCGACGCGGACCCAGATTGTGATGAGCCATCCCCTCGCGAGCATATTCCGAAATGCGCGCAGCGCGGACCGGGTCACGCACGATTTGAGAAGCTGCGGCTGTGGCTGGACTTACTGAGCGTTGCCGCCACTTGCGGAGTTCGTGATGAGCGAGAGCTCAGCGGAGACAGCTTCCGCGCGGCCGGCGCACCGAGACCACCTCCGACATGCGCTGGAGCAGGTCAAGCCTCATCTGAAGCGTCGGGCCCTGGAGTTCGTGGGCTTCCTGCTCGTGGTCTACGCGGTGCTCAAGTTGATCCCGGCTCTCGAGGAGGCGTTGCACGCGATCGAGCAGGCGTCCTGGGAGTGGGTGCTCGCCCTGCTGGCAATTGAGGTCGTGTCCGAGGCGGGGTTCGTGTTCGCCTGGAGTCGCATCGTCGATCCGGACAACGTGCTCGCTAGCGGCGGTGGTGGGCGGCGAATGGATGAGCATGTCGCCTGGGCACAGCTGGGAGGCGGCCTCCTTCTCCCGGGCGGGTCTTGGGGAGGCATGGGATTGGGCGGTGTGATTCTCCACCGGTTCGGGATGCCGACGAAGGTCATCGCCGAGCGTCAACTCAATCTCAGCTTTCTCAACACCGGGATCGACGCGCTCGCCATTGTCGTCTTTGGCTTGGGCCTCGCGACCGGGATCTTGACCGGCGAGGACAACCTCCTGCTCACCTTGCTCCCGGCAGCGCTGGCAGGTGTCGGGATCATCGCCGCGGTGGTGATCGCCCCGCATGGCGATGCCGCTGCGAAGCGCCTGCAGGTCAAGCACGGGAAGCTCGCTACCACGATTACGACACTCGCGGCCGCCGTCGAGGACACCAAGCGGGTTCTGTCACACCGTGACTCCTGGAAGACGGTCCTCGGCGGGATCGCCTACCTCGGATTCGAGGTGGTCGTCCTCTGGTTTGCCTTTCGTGCCGTCCACGTCAGCCCAGTCCCTGGCTTCCCGATCGTCGTCATGGCGTATGTCATCGGCGCGCTCGGCGGATCACTTCCCCTCCCGGCGGCGGCGGGCACGATCGGTGGCGTCGCGGGGATGCTGATCCTCTACGGCGTAGCGCACAACGGGGCGCTAGCCGCCGTCCTGCTCCACCAAGCAATCGGGCTGCTCGTGCCTCTGATTGGCGGCGCGATCGCCTACACCATTCTCCGCTGCCGCCTCGGCCCGATATCTGGCCACCGCCCTTAGCGATCCCTGGCTCCCGTCGAGACCTCAGATCGGGACCGAGTCATCGGCGGACAGGCTCACTAGTGCAGCCTCGTGGACGCGGCCTACGGCTTACGACCCCAGGCGAGAAAGTTCAGGGAAGGCATCACGAGTACGTCGGGGTTCTCGAGGTGTTTGCGCGCCGCGGTGTCGAGCTCGTTTAGTTCCTCCTGGTCGGACAGTCCCATCTTGATGATCTCGGGGTGCAGGCTGCACACCAGATCGACCCGCACCGTGCGCCGTGAGTGCCCATGCGGATACACGGTTGCCCGGACTTCCACCGTTACGTCTTCGAGTCCCGCTTCCCGGTAGAGCTCGGCCAGCCGTCGCCCGAAGTGCGGGTTGGCGCCATTGCGGCGGAACGCGGTGGTGAAGATCTCACATAGCCGATCGAACGCGGGATGAGGCGGGTAGCAGATCGCGACCTCGGTATCAGGCTCAAGGCCAACGACCCATCCTCCCGGGCGCGTGAGCCGGACCATCTCCCGTAGCACCTCCGCTGGTTCGGGGACCGTGACCAGCAGCGTGCGGGCGTGAACCAGATCGAACGAGCCCGACTCAAGACCGGTGTGTCGCGCGTCGCCGCGCATGACCTCGACCCCGCTCAACCTCCGACTCGCCACGAACTCGGACGCCATCGCCACATGCGCAGGGTCGGCGTCGAGCCCGACGACCCGCCCACCCGGCGCAGTCCGCTCGGCCAGCAGATCTATGACGCCACGCGGCCCGCAGCCAAGGTCGATCGCGCTCTCGCCTGCCCGCAGGCCAACCCGGTCCAGCAGCGCAGCGCTGTCGGGTGCGAGCTCCTCAGCCTGACGTTGCAAGCGGGCACTCTCACCGGTGCTGCTGCCCAACGCATAGACCGTGTTCGGGTCATCGGCAGTCGCGGCAGATGAGGGCGCTTCTCGCGAACGTTCACCGGTCATCGCCGCCGATTGAGAGTCGGACATCATGGACATGACGGCAGCCTCCTCGTTCGCGACTCCGCAGTCGGGTAGCCCGCACCCGCGTGTCGCGCCGGCTGTCGGTCGGGCTCGGCCCACGCGAGCTGGTCGACTGGGGGCGTGTACCAGTGGCCCCTAACGCAGACGAGCTTGACGTGCTCCACCGGGGTCGGGACACCGTCGAGGATGAAGCGGTCGGTGATCTCCGCCGGCAGACCGCAGGCCGGGCAGTTCAACAGCGGGTCGGCGGGAATCTTGATATCTGATGAGGTCATCGTGTTCGCCCCCCCGAGGCGTCTTGGCTTTGCAGGTCCTTACGGGCCAAACTCGGTCTTGGTTCGTGCGACCGACGCCCCGCTCAAGACCAGCCGGCGCTGGCGAACGCTGCGTCTATCCGGGGCGCTCATCGAATTGAGAATGACCGACCCTCAAACTACGCCCAGGACCCCCAGTCCCGCATCCGGTGGGCACCTAATCCTGCCGCGGACGGCTGCATAGCCCGGACGACGGGCAACTCGAGCTTCAGGCGCCTTCAGTTGGGCCTAGCTGTCCGAGATGGAACCCGAGCCGATTTTCCAAATCCCCGGGTGCCTGGAAGCCTTGCTCTAGGAGCGCTTTGATTTTTTCCTGCGCCGCTGGTCGGCTGATGGAGGCCAGGAACGTGTCCCAACCGGCTCTGATTTCGACGTCGGGGGGCAGGCTGGCGTCGTTCACGAGGCGCTTGGTGTTGGCTATCGCCCACTTGTCGAACGAGGCGATTCGCGCTGCGAATGCGTCGACGAAATCGTCTAGGTCGGCATCCGGTAGCGCGCGGGTCACGTAGCCGAGGCGCTCAGCGTCCGCGCCTGCGATGTCGTCCGCGCTCAGCAACACCTCGAGGGCGCGTCCTCGTCCCATGATCCGCGGCAATCGCGCCATAGGCCCTCCACCAGGGACGAGACTCGCGCCCACTTCCCACTGCGAGAAGAGCGCCTTCTCTTGGCTCACGAAGCTATGTCGCAGGCGAGTAGGAGCTCACTGCCGTTTCCGGTCGCCCGTCCGCGAATCAGCGCGATCGAAACGAAGGGGGCACGCGTCAGGCGGACCAGGACGTCGGGCCACGCCTCCAGCCCTGTCGGTCCTTGCGGAATGTTCGTCAGGTCGTCGAGCTTCTCGCGAAAGTCGGAGTGGTTGAGAAAGAAGCCGTCGACGGCACTTTCAAAGACCACCACCTTTACTTGCTCGTCGTTCTCGAGTGCCGTGACGATGTCTCGGATCTGCAGGACGAATTCGGAGCCCATGAGGTTGAGCGGTGGGTTGTCGAGCACGACTCGAGACTGTGAAGATGAAACTCGAGTGAGTCTGGCTTGCGCGACCTTCGTTGCTGAGGACATGACGTCTCCTGTGCGTGGCTGGAAGAACCGTGTGACTGTGATCCTGCCTGGGGGTTACAGGCGGGAGACGAGCTCGGCCACGATTTCCGCGGCAGACTGTGATCGTTTGGCGAGCGCGACGCTCTGTCCAGCCCACAGCGACAGCGGCTCGATCTCGCCGGTCGTCCCGACCATCGGTGGCGCGCCTTCGTACCTGACGATCGCCTCGCCCGATGCGAAGTGCGCCAGCACCTCGCCCTCTCTCGGTCGGCCGCCCAGCGCCGGCCGGCCCGCTCCCTCCCACATCTCAGCCGTCGAGTTGCGGATCGCACGGTGCGTAGTGTCAGGCCATCCCACCGCGTAGAGGTCGCGATACCACTCCGCCTCGGTCTCGGCCGCGGCTATCACCCGCCGCCGATACTCCTCGTGGATCGGCATCTCCTCAGCTAACAGAAACCGCGTGCCGAGCAACGCCGCCTGCGCACCAAGCGCGAACACGGCCGCAACGCCCCGAGCATCGCCGATCCCACCCGCCGCGATCACCGGCACCGGCGCCACCGCATCGACAACCGCCGGCACCAGCGGGAGGGTGGCCACGCCACTCCACACGTGCCCACCCGCCTCCCAACCCTGCGCCACGACGATATCCACCCCACATCCCACCGCGCGCCGCGCCTCCTCGACGCTCCCGACCGTGTGCATCACAAGCCCCCCGCCGTCATGTACCTGCTCCACATAGCCCTCAGGATCGCCCCAGAACAGCGACACGACCCCCAGCCCCGCCGACAGCGCCTGATCGATCCGACCGCGCTGATCGAACGCGAGCACGAAGTTCCCGGCAAACGGCCGATCGGTCAGCGCCGCCGTTTCCCGCACCACCGCGCCGGCATCATCGGCCCACCCCAACCCAAGGGTGCCGAGACCGCCGGCATTCGACACCGCAGCGGGCAGCCGCGGATCCGCCGACAGCGGCGCCCCGACGATCGGATGGTCAATCCCCAACAAGTCGCACACCGGCGTGTGGGCACTCACTGAAACCGCCGCCTTTCTGGCGCCCGCGGCGCCCGTTGACGAGATCAGCGACTGCGCCTCTGCGGGGCCGACCACGAGGTCGTGAAGGTCGCCGCCGACCTCGAGCCGGCTTGACTGTTCGAGCCCGCCGGCCTTGATCGGCTCAAAGCCGGCCGTTCGGATCAACCGCTCGACTTCCTCACCAGCGCTGTCGTCGTCGGTCGCGAAGAACAGGACCGCCCGGTCCGGTGACCGCTTGCTGGAGGATTCGAAGAGATCGGCCGACATCGTTCCAAACGCCATCGCCAAGTGGGATCCCGCCGGCAACCACCCGGCGACGACCTCGCCAGATGATTGCCCTGCCGGCAGCAGATGTACGAGCTTGCCTTGGGCATCAAGGCTGACCGGGTTGCTGGGAACGGCCACGACCTTGTCGGTTAGCGGGTCGGTGATCTCGTCGATGACGCTCTTCAGCACGGTGAACCGCAGCGCGAGGACGACGGCGTTCGCGCCCTGCAGCGCATCGCGGTTGTCGGCGGCAACGACCGCAGCCTTACCGATCTCTCTCACCAGCGTGTGTGCTGAGGCGGTGTCGGCGCTCGAGAGCCGCAGGGTCTCACCGCCTGAGGCGAGCTGGCGGGCGATGGCCGATCCGATCCCGCCGGTGCCGATGATCGCGGTGGTCATGACCGGTACCTCCTCTTTCGGCGGTGATCTCGGTCTTCACTCCGACTCCCCGGCGGGTGTACTCAACGGCCAGTACGACCAGTCCCCTTCTGTGTCGGTTGTTTGGCCCACTTCGATCAGATGGCCGTCGGGGTCGCGGATGTAGCAACGGATCTCATACTCGTGTTGCTTTGGCGGTGTCAGAAACTGGGCTCCCCGAGCGCTCCATTCCGTGTACACGGCATGGATGTCTTTGACTCGGATATTCAGGAAGCTGCTGACGTGGTCTGGATCGCGCGGCGTCTCGAGCGTGACATCCGGCTTGTCATCGGTCGGACCTCCGCCGACATTGATGATGATCCAGCTGTTGGATAGCGCGACATAGGTCAGCCCTCCCGGGCCGGAGTAAGCCAGCGTGCCGCCGAGTACTTCGCTGTAGAAGCGCCGCGAGCGTTCGACATCCTCCGAGACGATGAAATGGGCCAGGATCAGGTCCTCGTCGACGTTCATGATGACCTCCGTTGTCGGATTGGAATTCCGCCCGATACGGGCCGCTGCGGGTCACAGATCCAGCACCAAGTCGTTACGGGGCTGCGAGCAGCAGATGAGTACGCTTCCCTTGGTGGGGGGCTCGACCGGGGTTGGGTTGTATTTGATGCGACCCGCGATGAGGGTGCTCTCGCAGGTATGGCAAACGCCGGTGCGACACGACCAGCGGACGGGCACGTCGCATGCTTCGGCGAGTTCGAGGAGGCTGCCGTAGTCGCTGTCCCAGGGAATGGCGAGATTGCTGCGGGCGAACTCGATCGTGGGGCCGTTTCCGGGCTTGCCAGCTGGCGGGTGCGGAGCCCTCGCCGGTGTTGCTGCGATGCCGGGCGTCAGACCCGGCGCGGGGCCGAACGGTTCGGTGTGGATGCGTGCCGCCTCGATCCCGAACGCCGCCAGGCCCGCACTGATCTCGTCCATGAACGGCGCTGGCCCGCACAGGTATGCCTCCGCATCGCGCGGTGGCTCGAGTTCGGCCAGCACCGATCCGGTGAGACGCCCCTCGGTGTCGAAGTCGCGGCCTTTGACGTCCCTCGCGCCCGGACGGCTGTAGTACACGTGCGCGCGCGCGTTCGGTAGCGAAACGAGGAGGGCCCGGGCCTCGGCAGCGAACGAATGGTGGCGGCGATTGCGGGCGGAGTGCAGCCCCCAGATCTGGCGATCGGAATGTTCCTCCGCCAGCGCGTGCAGCATGGCGAGCACGGGGGTTGCACCGATCCCGGCACTTATCAGCAGCACCGGTGCATCGGTCCGATCAAGGATGAACGTGCCGCGGGGCGCCGCGATGTCGAGTCGGTCGCCGACGGCGAGCTGGGTGTGCAGGTAGCGGCTGGCCACGCCGTGGCGTTCGCGCTTGACGGCGATGCGGTAGTAGCCCGCGTCGGGCGGTCCGCAGAGGGAGTAGTTGCGGAGCACCGACCGCGTCTCCTTGTCGGGCCGGACTCGGACCGTGAGGTACTGGCCTGGACGGGCGGCCGGGAGCGGGGCGCCCCTGGAGCCCTCGAGGCGTATCGAGATAACCGATTCGCTCTCGCGCTTGATCGCGGTCACGTTCAGCCGACGGAAGCCGGTCCACGCAGGCGGCGGGCTCGTTACCGCGAGGCCGGCATTGCCGCTGCCTGGTTCTTCCTCGAGCAGAGCTCGGAACGAGGCTTGCCAGCCAGGGCTCAGCGCCGGGATGCGGAGCGCTCGCAGCAGCTGCTGGCGCGGGTGCCCGGGGAGATAGAGCAGCGCGTCGGCCTCGGCGACCCGCATCTGTTCGGGGCCCGAGCCGAGCTTGATGATTTCCTGTCCCGCCTGTACCTCGCCCTCTTGAAGGACGCGGAAGTAGAAGCCCGGGCGGTGGTGCGACACGAGCAACGCTGGGATGCGAGGCTCGTTCATCCGGATCCCGACGCGGTAACAAGTGACTCGCGGTTGTGTCACTTCAAAGACCGCGGTGCCGATCTGGTAGCGGTCGCCGATGCAGACCTCGTCGTCACCGAGGCCCTCGACGGTGAAGTTCTCGCCGAACTGTCCGTGGACAAAGTCATTTCGGCCGAGCTCGCGTTCCCAGTACCGATAGGAGTCGATCTGGTAAACGAACACCGCGCGCTGCTCGCCGCCGTGCCCCGCCAGATCGCCCTGACCGTCGCCCTCGATGTTCAGCTTGCCGACTCGGCGGGGACCGTTGACGGGGTCCTTGAACACTCCGGTATAGACGTTCTTCCCTTGCCACGGCACGTTCTTGGGCAGGCCGACGTTCACCGACACCAACGTGCCGACGGACTGGGCAGACGGCTGGGCCGACCCTTGCTGCTCTGGCTTGGAGTGCACGCTCACGTGTAAGACGTCGGCACCGACTCCGGGGTGCGTCTGTTCCATCCGTGAAACGGCGAGTAGTCCTTGGCATCCCACGCTTCGCGGAGCCCGGGCTTGCTCAGATCCCAGTCGGGGCGGATCTCGGCGCTGGCGGCTCGAAGGTCGTGCCACAGGTCGACGAACGAGGGACGTCCCCAAAACCAGTACCCGTTGTAGATGCTGTGGATGACCAGTCCGGGCTTGAGCACGAGCGTGTGGGGGATCATCGGATTGTGCTCGGGGTCCGTGTACTCCTGGATGTCGAGGTCCTTCTGGACGATCCGGCCCGGGTCCTCGAGGAACGGCCACTGCGCGCCGACCGACGCGCGGAACTCCTGGCTTGAGTGGTGGTCGTCGGTCGAGATCGTGGCGATCTTGGTGTACGCAACGTTGACCTTGGAGTAACTGGCGGCAAGTTCGAGGTGCTGCTGGTGCTCCTTGGGGCAGTAGCT
>Ga0335073_10010335_pt1 | contig 13119 bp, 18 predicted proteins | sample Lox_Sample_22_FD_207093 | JGI IMG/M metagenome (GOLD analysis project Ga0335073, IMG submission 207093) | Soil microbial communities from Loxahatchee National Wildlife Refuge, Florida, United States - Lox_Sample_2.2 | ecosystem: Environmental > Terrestrial > Soil > Wetlands | place: USA...
TAGGGACGACATATGATGAGGACGACCCGGACATAAAGATAGTACTTAATAGCGGGTGAATCTGAGCCAATTTAGCCTTGCAGATCATCTGGCGCACAAATTATATGGGGATCCGTCAGCCACACCAGTCACATTGACCGGAACCCCAGGGCGCATCTCAATCTGACCAGTGGCAACAACCCGCTCCTGTAATCCAACGTGTCGTCTACATGGCTGTGCACCATGACGGGGTCCGAGTTCGAGATTTCCAATTCTGCAACTTTTCGACATGGCAAGGACGTTCTTCTCGCTCTTTTCTCTCTTCGGCTTACTGGTGAATCTAGTATCTCTTGCTGCAGCACAAGGCTCCTATGCTCCAATCAATGTCACTTGTCCCTCGGACTTGATTCGGTATGGGGATAACGGACTATCGCCGCTAGAGTTGCAGTATCTAGCCCAGAGGAGGCCTCTCGTGACACAGAATTTGGCATCATGGCTCGAGAAACTCGAGTTGGCAGATTTTAACGTAACTTCGTTCCTGGCAAATAACACCAATGTGCCTACTTTGGGAATCGCATTCTCCGGAGGCGGATATCGCGCTATGTTGAATGGCGCCGGAGTGTTTCAAGGTCAGTCCTTTGAAGAGTAGCTAATCTGGTTAGGCTTAGATGCTCGCGCAGCACCAAATGGGAACATTTCTGGGTTCCTTCAAACAATGACATATATATCCGGTTTGTCCGGTGGATCTTGGCTCGTCGGATCGATCGCAGTAAATAATTTTGCTACGATCGATACCCTCCGTCAGAATTATTGGCATCTCTCCGACAACCTTGTCTTTCCAAGCGGTTTCATCAATCAAGTTGAATTCTATGACGATATTTATGACCAAGTACAACAGAAAGCTGATGCTGGCTTTGACACGTATACATCCATCTCATCTTCACTAACATTGTAGGACAATAAGTTTATCTCTGTTTGTTATGAGACTGACATGATAGCGGATTACTGGGCAGCGGCGCTCGGTCGGCAATTGGTAAATCGGACTAATGGAGGCCCAGAGATAACTTTCTCTTCTATTGTGAACACCTCATCTTTCCAAAATTTCAGCGAACCTTTCCCAATTGTGGTTACGGACAGTCGTCGACCCGGTGAACTCATTGTCAATACCAACTCGACTTTGTATGAGGTTAGTCCGTATGAATTCGGTACCTGGGATTCACGAGTCAATCTGTTTATCCCAACGCAATACGTGGGATCTAATTTGACGGACGGAAAGCCCACCAACGATAATGTCTGTGTGGAACGCTTTGATAACGCTGCGTACCTTCCTAGTTCACGTCACATCTGACGGTAGGTTTATCATGGGAACTAGTTCCTCATTGTTTAACCAAGCCTTGTTGCAATTGCCGACATCCAACGAAAGTGCGGCTCAGGTGTTGGTGACGACCGCTCTGACAGCGTTGAGTACCAGTGAGGAGGATATCGCAGTCTATCCCAATCCCTTCCAGGGAGTAAATGCTTCGTCAAACATTGCCTCTCCATTTCCGAATCTTACGCTTGTGGACGGAGTTAGTTTTCTTTTGTGTGTGATATCTAATTGTTCAGGGTGAAGATCTCCAAAATATCCCGTTATGGCCACTCCTCCAGAGGGAAAGAAATCTGGACTTCATTTTTGCCGTTGACTCGAGTGCTGACAATATCTATAATTGGCCAAATGGAACATCGTTAGTAGCTACATATCAGAAATTCCTTCTCGACAATACGAACGATGTAGTCTTTCCCTCGGTTCCTGACCAACAAACGTATTCTCCCTTTGCATTGTCACTGACATGTAGTTTTGTGAGTCTCGGTCTCAACGCACGTCCTACGTTCTTCGGATGCAATGCTAGTAATTTCACGTCTTATAATCGACCACCTCCCCTTGTTTTATACTTTCCACATGTCGGATGGACAACTTATAACAATTATTCGACTTTCATGTTGGAGTATAGTGACACTCAAGTTCAAAATTACATCACAAATGGAATAGCTGAGGCTGTAAGATCTTTCACAAGTTGATCTAACTTGTAGTCTCAAGGAAATAGCACTACCTGGCCAATATGTCTTGCATGCGCTGTCCTTCAAAGGGCAAAGGAACGAGCAGGCATTCCCATCGGATCTCAATGTCAACAATGCTTTGACCAGTATTGTTGGAGTGGGGCAATTAATACAACAGCAAACACATACAATCCTACGTTACTTGCAGCCAGTACTAATGGATCGGCAAATTCCAGTTCAACAAGCGATGCGATCATAAATCACATCTCAGGCGCATGGGTAGCTTTGACATTGGCTTTATCAGTTCTGTTACTATGAGATGTATCTATTTACGATGTGTATATTTAGTGAGGGAACATTCCCCCATCAACTGTTGAATTAGTGCCAAATGGAAAGGAAAAGTTACGGAGATAGATTTTGCCGGTGATGTATCCGTTTTCGACCATCAGGAGAGTTGTTGCTGCAACTTCTTCGGTGCGACAGAATCTTCCTACTGGAATCTGAGCTTTTCTCTGTCCATTAGATTTTATGAATAAAGGGTGTACAGCAGAATTATCGCCAGCTGGAAACATTATCGTTCCCTCTACTAGAGCTGGAGCAGTAGCTACAAACGATTAGTCTGATGAGACGGGGAGGCACCATTGATTGTAACACCACTTTTAGCAACCCTAGGCGCAATATGATGGACGAAACCATGCAACGCAGCCCTACTATTAGTGTAGACTTGTCAGATAACATACTTTGAGGCAGCATAGTGCGGTCCGACCCCACCTATTCGTCAACTAGTATCTCAAGAGACATGCTACCACCAGTGAATCCTGCAACGGAAGATGTAATGACAATTCGTCCCCATTTCTGTATTTGAGATGCAATTTCCAGCAACAGATACCTGCTTTTCCATGAAAGGATACAGTACTATCATTAGCCATACTTCATATAGTGGACAAACGTTTTGTAAGAATGAAAGACGGACGAGTATTTATGGCAAATAACTCATCCCATTCATCCACCGTAACCTTCACTTTAGCCAAGAACATAAAGAGTTGTACATCAAACCAATCTGTACGTTTCCCCCCGCCAGCATTGCTAATGAGAATATCAACGCCGCCGGTCGGGCTCCATGCGATGGCTTCCCAGGCAAGTCGCTCACATTCCTTGACTGAACCAACATCCTCTTTAATACTGTGAACCGCGACACCGTACTCTTCAAGTTCGTTCAAGAGGGCAGTTGGCTGAGTGGAATTGTAGTGGACACAGATGTTTGCTCCTGCACCAGCTACCAGATGAGCTCACGGAAGTAAGGGTGAATAGACCGAGATAGTGGGCAATTGCATGACCGCAACCCCCCGATGCGCCAGTCACAAGAGCGGTTCGTCCTGCAAGGTTTTTAGAACGAGGGACTGGTCTAGTAAACGTTTCCATTTGTCAAAAAGGCGGAGGTTAAATGGAGGGAATGGATGGAGGTTCCCCGCCGATGATCTACGTCAGGGGGAATTGCGCAAAATGTTAAAAGTTGTTCGCTCAGCTACATACTGAGGAGATGTTAGAAGTTCCTATACGACCATCTCATTTGTTCTAAGACAAACGTTCAAAATAACCTCTAGTTTATTTAGGCACCGTAATATGGCGATCTCAAGATTAATACTCGAGACAACGGTAAGGAATAGTGCCATTTGATAGAAAGAGAAGATTATTGAACTTTCTCCTTCCAGAAACTGGGTAATGGATGAGTCACTGCGTAGAGGCACCGATCAAAAGAAGAATCCATTTCCTTGAGCAATATCTAATGAACATACAGTCAGAAAGGCCATGAAAAGCAGCTCCGGTAGCAAACGTGTCCGGAACACTACCGATGAGGAGCAATCTGCAAATTTCGAGCTCGTGTTCGCGAGTTTGAAACGCCGCAACACATGCATGGACCATGAATAATACCAGCCAAGGCGAATCATGGTAGTACAGAACAACGAGCCGATAGTCCCGGAGATTCAGGACCGCAGGACGATGGAATGTTTGACCCCGCTTCAAAGTCGTCGAAATTGGGGGAGGCACATTCATTTCGCTAAAAGTGTTTTCGTGATTGCCGAATCAGAAAATATCCGCCTGCAGCTGCAGTTTCGGCCCCAACTGAATACGACTCACGAGAAAATCTGGAGCCGATCCATCACACAAACCTCCAGCCTGAGAAATTGGAAGACAAGTTCACGCAATTGCCTTCTGAGAAGCAGTAGACCGGATTTTGATGAACTTAGGAGTTTTAATAGGTGTGACCAAGTACGGGCCTGCAATTGGCTCTTTTTGAACTTCAGATCGGATAGAAGCCTGAAACTCCATCTCACGAGCAATTTTCGGAAGCTTTTGAGAGACCACAGTGCAAGTCGGGTGCGACTCTTTGCCGATGCCCCAGATCGGACTGTCTGTGTCGAAACAGACCGTGAAAAATTGACTGTTCGTTTTGAGTCGGCTCTAACTCGCATGTGTTTGCAAAATTCCAAATAGAATGGGATACCGCTTGACTTCTATAGCTATTTCAAATCATGGGCTAGGTCGGACCCGACGTCCCCAATAAATTACTAGGATAATTCTTGAAATACATCTTACTACACACCTGCTTCTATCTTCTGATCGTTCTGCAATTCATTTCCCCCGCCTTCGATCCGGTGCGATAGGCGAAACGAACCCCCGGACCGAATTCCCATCGTCCGGCTTGTGTGCCAAGAAATGTGGTGTTGAGCTCGCGTGGATGGTATCCACAGCATGTGTATATTGGGAGGTTGCATGTGAGATTCTGACCCTCTGACATCTCTCTCCGAACCCAAAAAGTGGGTTCTGAAATTCAGGAATGACATTTACATTTCGGCTCACCAAGCGCCGTCATCCAGACGAAACATGACATCACAAGCTGTCTTCCTTTGAACCCTTTTTGTACGACAGCGGGAAACTGAGCATCGCTTTGACAAATTGTTGATTAGTCGCCTTTCACGACGAGTGACTGTTACTCGAGCCGATTATGGTAAAGGGTCTGAGCGACTTTAAGGTTGATTTGCAAGATTGAATGACGAAATAAATGAAAGAGACTGGGGTGGATGAGAGTTGTAGTTTGTAATGACGATCCAGTCCCACAGACAACGTGGGAACAAAGGATCATGGAATGGCGAATGGGGATAATTTCAGGACGGCTGCAGGTACGCCATGTCACGCGGCCACACGGGCAAACTTTAGACTAAATTTCAGGAACAATGGAAATAGGCCGTTGATCGCCCTATTCAAGTTACAATGGATTACTGGTGAGTAATTTTGGCAACAAGGATATATCTTGATAGCTATAGAGTTACCAACAGAGTTAAGTTGGTGGCTTTGATACATGAAACATAACCGTTGTCCCCTTGGTAATAGACTCTCTCATTTGCGCCATTTTGCTGGCGGGGAGATTGGAAACCCACTTACCGCGGTAAGGTTTTATAGAACAAACATTCAGGCTTTCCCGTTCCAAGATATTGTGCTTCTCAACTAGGTAGGAGCAATATTCGGTCAAGAATAGAGTTCAATAATCTTTTCATTGCTTGGTGTGAAACACGGATCCAACTTGTCCACCAGCTCTTCATTACACTCTTTTTCTTTGATCAAGACTTTGCTTTCGTAACGATTAGACTTTTCTTCAGTCCACCAGCTGCAAGACATCGTGACTTCAAAGTCACAAGCATGAGACATTATGTAACTGCGCGGTGGGAACAATTGAACCAAGTTTGAGGACCTTGAAAATGGCAGAAACGAACACACTCCATGCAACCAAAGTACCTTTTAATTTCCGGTAAACCTTGCGCTTTGTGTGATTGCCCACTGTATTCAAGGCTCTGCGAGACTTGAGCTCAGCCTCAGTCGCAGTTTGAACTGCGGTGAACACGGTGCACTGTATGTACTGAGAATAGCCCGCAGCGCGATACTCACGACAACTTTCACATGGAATGCAGGGACGCCGGAAACGCAAACACAGTCTTCTCTTTTCCCCGTGCCACAGCGAACATGCTCCGGCCAATCCCACGGGTGTTCCTGGACGGTTGCCGCTTTTCTCTTGGTTGGACGATTTTTTTTTTGGCCGAAGTGGCTGGCATGAAACCTAACCCAGACGGCTTTCGCTAATTTTCGACATCGAGGGGCTGAAGATCTGCACTTAGCAATTCGCAATGACTTGCCCTGACTTGGATGGGTATATTAGTCTGTTCACATCCCTTATACCTCACTTTGCAGCAATATCCAAACCACCGGCAGATCCGAATCCAAAGAATTTCGCCAACGCAGTCACCACGCCGCCAATTCGCCTTGCAGGATGCATTATCGCGGTCGAGCCGATGTGGCCCTGGCGAGTTTCACCACCATTCTAATTCTAATTTTCATGTCGATATTTTTGATACGCAGCACCGTGGCGTTGCCTTCCTCGGCTGCCCTGGCGATACGAATGTTCGACAAGGGTAGCACAGATACTACTGATAACGCTGCTGGCGTCAATGCCCCGCCGTCGAGATTACACCGGGTTTTTAATGATTGGATCGGCGGCAACAGAGCCAGAATGGTTGCTGAGGTCACCCATCCGCATATCAAAAGATGGCACGGACGCAAAAGATATCGTGGGGTGCACCATTGAAATTATTTTTCTTCGAGTTTCTCCGGTGGTGTGGTCCGAAAGATTGGGAAAGTGCTTGCTGGGCTGCATTTCACCAATATGGAAGGATGGAGCGTGCCCGCCTGCAGCGCGCATTGCATTGCATGCGGACCTGCAAAAATGGCGAACGTACGGTTTGACGTTTGAGCTGATATACTCACTGCGGAGGTTCTAAGAGCAAACTTATCATACATAATTATCAATTGAAGTTTTCCCCATCAATAAAATCCAATCCTGTGAACTATCTGTGATACTTGGCATTGCGATATCAGCCCATTGATTATGAGACCAAGATGCATATGTCACTACAATTCGTCAAGAAATTTTTTCCCTCAAGGTACCTGCAGCTGTCAGACAATGGCGGTGAGCTCACTTGTCGGAATTCGTGGGGTGTGGAGGTATACAGCTGCAGGAGGTTGTCTTAAAATTGATTTGATCGGCAGTTCCACACTGCTGCAATGGTCGGTGCGTCGTTGATGGAATCTTACTCGATAACGCATAAATTTGCAAAAAAACTTGAGAGCACTCGGAATGCTAATCAGTCGGATGTTGAAATTTCTCCCAAGCTAACAACAACATCCGACATGCATAATGTGTTTAGCCCGCCAGGAACGGGGATTCGGGTGCCGCAGATCATCCCACCAATAGTGGAACGTGGCTCGGAGCTTGGACCAGTAGTTGCATGCAATGAAATTTCTCTCTAGCGAGCTAAAATAAGGGCACTGGCTGAAAGTTGAGCGCATCCAAGATTTAAACTTTTTTTGTAGGTCACGAACTGGAGTTGTCTCGTCTCTTACGGCAATTATATTCCTCGGATGGATGCGAGTTCGGTGACTAATATTGCAGACATGCTAGCCAACCGCTTTTGAGTTGCGACGCTCAGGGCACTTCCGTACCAGCGAATCACACGCCAGAGCGAACGGGCCATTTTTCTTTCAGGGAAACGACGGCGTTAATCCGTGGTGGAGGGGACACTCGAGCCTCTTCTTTTGGACCTCCGCGGTGCTGGCTTAATGTCCATCCACCAACAACTTGGCGTGCCACTTCTGGGCCGTCTCGGGAGACCCATTCTGGCCGTGTGATCTCTTAACCTGGCGCTCATATTGTTCATTCAACATTTGCCACCACCACGATTTTTATCCACTAGCATTCAACACTCTTGCTGGATCCAAACCCGTCCGTAGACGCCTCTTTAATGAGGGCAGTACCTATTAAATCTCCGAGTCTGTCAATATGCTCCGCGGAAGCACTGTGATTAGCTGGTCAAATTTTAGGTTTGAAACCACTAACCCCTTCCCCCCACGCGTATTTGTTGCGGTTCCTTTTTATCCGTTTTGCAATAGGGACAGGCAAACCACCGAGGTCATGAATCGGAAGAAAACTCAAAAAGGCGAACTAATGCAACTTACGGCGTTCGGCGTTTCAAGAAAAATGAAATATTTACGTGGGCAATTAGATTACGACGAAATGGAGTCAGTGCGCGCTGGGTCGAGTAAACTTTTGCAGCTGAAAATAGACAATGGGAATGAATTCATATGCACGCACAGCCGAAGCGATCAGTGCGATCCTGCAACCAAACTTTGACTTTTTTTTTACACGAAATGTATCTCTACCATTTCCCAGATTAAATGTTCGGTTCCGCTAAGTATAGTACGCTTTTTAATAGCTGAGCAACTGTATGGGGGAGCCTCGACCGCTTTTTAAGGTCAGCAATGGCCACTACTTGATCTCTACACCCTCCGCCGCTCTCATTATTCCCCACCTCGTCCTCAAAGTCGTCGCCAAACAGTCAAGTACTGTCTCGCTCGACTAGTTTCTTTGTCGTTCTTCTTTTCAGTACTTTTTGGAAAGCCAACTTGAATCACCCTCCTTTTGCTCTTTATCGGACGCTCCTTTCGCCGAAAAAGTTAGATCCCCGCAAGCGGTCCTAATCAGTTTCATCCCACACACGCCCAGGTAATTTCCCATATCTTCCAGAATGGAACCGAGCTCACCTCTCTAGTAGATCCTTGTCCATCGCACGGCCTCTGCTCGACTTCAATCTCGGACAATCAAAGGTACGTCTCTGAGGCTTTCCTTGATCTCGCGTCAACAAGTTGCTGATCTTTGAAGATAGCCAAATACACCAAGTGAAGATTACATCTAGAGAAATCTCGGAAATCGAACAAGAGATAGAAGGTGTGGCTCCAACGCTTGAAGAGACTGATCTGTTAGATGGCTACTATGATCGAAGAAGCACAATTTGCAAACTACTCAGCTGGTCATCTGAGTGCAACATATGATTCTCCTCCACAATCTGCCTACATTATTACCCCAGTACCATATCGTCCTTATGCGCCCACAACACCTGTTCCTATATTCAATCCCAACATTACTTACAGTATTCCATTCGACCCCTCTCAGCCTCTGATAAACATTCATCCCGACGACATGATCGGCAGCAACACGGAAGCACCGCCTGAATTGCACATGGCACCGAAGCTCACACCTCACCATATCATCTCTCAGATGCAACATGGACGTCTCAAATCTGCTTCTTTCAGCGGAGCTTCAACACCGCAATCACCGTCTTATAGCTACCTACCACCGGGTGCTTTTCATTCTAAACCTCTGATGAAGAGATCCAACACTATTCCTGTATCTCACCGTCCGATTGCTATGGTGAAGGGAGACTATGGTCACGAAGGGTACATACTCGTTGACTCTCAACCCAGCTACATTGCCGTGAATCCCAATGAAGAATATATGCAAGATGTCAACTTTCAATACCAGGCATCTCTTTCTGAGAACGTCAACTATGACGTTCATGCTGAAGTGCTTCTACAGCCTCAGATGATGGTCAGACAGGACGGATACTCTCCTGCACCCTCAGCAATGTCAGTTGACTACTCGCCAAGTCCATCTCTTCCAATTACGCCTCCACCAAGTGGAACTTTCCCGCAACCATCTTACTACTTCCACCAACAACAGTTAGTCCAGCAACTTGTCTCCTCCGGTATGCATCAGGCGACCTCGGTTCCGATGTCTTCTCCTTCTTTATCTGAAGACGGCTGTTGCAATCCGCGAAGTATCTTCGTCAATCCTTCTGCTATTCACACCGAAACTTACAACTCACCTCGATCGGTTGTTGCCTCTCGTGCAGAAACACCAGTGCCTGAACCAGCTGAGATTGAACCTGAAGCGACGACTCTTGAAGAATTGTCAATGGAAGATGTTACCACTAAGATTGTCGAACAACAAGTCGAGAGGCTGCCGACTCCCGAAGTCCAGGAACCTGTCAAAGCTGCATCCCCTCCAAAGAGACCATCCAAGCGCTTGGTGTCAACACCTCCCCGTCAGAAGAGGAAGTATACCCGCAGGATGAACAAAGTTCAACTAGCCATACGTGAGGCGAGAGTTATCGCTGAAGTCGTACCTCAAGAAACGCCGATGACAATTGAACCAATCTTCGAAGTCAAACCCATTGCGACAGTCGAATCACACATCAAAGTTGTCCCCACCACTCCTGTCCGTGGTCGAGTTCCCAAGCGGGTAAAAGATGCTATGTCAGTGAGTCCTCGTTCACGCCCTGCTCCAATCGCACCCTCCGTTACTGCGACTCCTCAACAATCTCGCCCTCCAACGCCTCCAGTCGAACAGAATACAGCGCCACCCACCCCACCACAGTCGACTGCATCGACGACCGTAGGACCTGAAGCTGAGTCACATGAAGCCCCGATTGTCACCAAGCCAATCCGGACACGCACCAGAAGACGAAGAACCCGGGTTGTCGCTGCACCAGAACCACCTGTGCTCGAATCTGACCCCGCAAAGATCTTCATCTGTGAAGTCCTTGGATGCGAGAAACGTTTCCGTCGCTCTGAACATCTCAAACGACATGCTCGATCTCTACATACTCTCGAGAAACCTTATGTATGTGATCAACCTGGATGCGACAAAAAGTTTTCTCGGAGCGACAATCTCAATCAACATCTCAGAGTGCATAAAAGGAACTCGGGCAAAGGACCAGAAAACCATGAAGTTGAAGAGGAAGTTGAGGAACCAAGAGAACCAACGCCACCACCAGTTTTGAAGGTTGTGAGAAGACGTCGAATTTCAAAGGCTGCTGGTTCCGCGACACCGAGACGTCGAAAGAGTGCTGCTGTCACATCCACAATAGTCGAAACTACCGAAGAGAGCAAAGAGGAAGAGATGGTCAACCAGAAAATGGAAGAAGTACAAAGTTGATCTGAAAACATAAAAGGTGGCAGGTTCATTACTTTTCAGGGATTCTATATGTCTTCTATCGATTTCCGGGTTACTTTTTCAAACTTTTTTCTTACTCTTTTTTTCTATTTTTAGAGTATTTCTTCTTTTCTTTCTTTTATTCGACCGCAAATAGTAGGGATAACAAGGGATGTTGTAGACCTTTGAACTGGTTTCAAGGATTAAGGGAATTCGGGGAGGTCATAGGTGGAAAACTGCAGAAGTGTGATGTGGCATCATTGGGAACTTAACAAGGAATGTATCGGATTGTAGTAGGTAGGCAGTTAGTTATCAATGTAGAAGCGGAATGGAAAGCTATATTCAAATTATATACACTTTTCCCGGCACTTGTTCCTTCACAATTTCACCTTTATAATTTCGCTTTTACCGACTCTTTCTCGGCTTTGAGAGCATCTGTGAGTGCTTTCGCTGCTCTTGGACTATCTTTGAAGACATGTTCTGACACCATTCTATCTGGAGTAGTGGCAAGCCATTGTCCGAGGGAAAAGTCTTCGAACCTGGGTGCCCTGAATGCCTCGAGCATTTCAACTTCTTCATCCTGGCTGAGATTCTCCACATAATGGCCCATTGTCCTTGGCACAATACCGACATCGCCAGGCATATAGTCAAAAGTGCGTGCAACACTCGAAGATGCAAAGACTGTGATACGAGCTCTGCCGCGAATGAAGAAATTCCATTCATCAGCGTTAGGGTGCTATTGTCAGATCAATGCTACACATAGAGTTTACCCAATGCATCTCTCTCATACCACCAGGTTTAATAATAACATGAGCAGCAGCAACAGTCTTCGCAAGAGGAAAGTTGGAAGAATCTGTAATCCTTACTTCTCCGCCTTCAAACAAAGCTGGTTTTTGATCCAACATCTTGTGTATAAATTGCAATTTACTCTTCTTGACTTGCACCTCATGGCGCTCCTTGGGTTCCTCATCGTCCATTCTGCCCGGAAGGGAGCCCGCAAAAATATACTTTTCCTTCTCCGGGATTTTGTCAAAGATCTCTGGTGCAAGACGGAAATTCTTGGACAAGACCGATTTCGGGGTATGTGCCAACCAATCTGTCAAGAGGAAAGTGTCGTCCTCGGAAAAATTTCCGTCATCAAAGATGAGTAGGAATTCAGTTCCTCCAGGACCAAGACCCTGGATAGAGTGTGGATGACCTGCTGGGAAATACCAGAGATCTCCTTTACCCACTTCACCGATGAAATTTCCACCTTCTGTGTCGAGGGCAGTAATCCTACAACGGCCTTCAAGAACATATGCCCATTCTGCTTGGAGATGCTACATCTCAGCTTGAATTGTAAGAGAGGAGCATACCCAATGAAGTTCTCTGATCGCACCTTCTTCCAAACGCATGTTTACCCCAGCCAATTCAACACTAGTAGGCAATTCCCTGACAGTCGTTTGTCTCGCCCAACCTCCCTCCTCAATTCTCGTATGACTATCCGCAAACGACCATTTCAAATTCGGAAATGTGCCATGATCTGTTGCAGGAGGTCTAATCATATCTGGATCTTGCATTTCTCTGTCCCTATTTCGAGGGCCGAGAATTGACGCTCCCAATTTCCCGCGGAAGGGTTGAGGAACGTGTCCTGATTTGTAGGTATCCTGAGGAAAGTCGTACGTGTCTTTCCTGTCATGTTCTTTGTTGCCCATTTGCTCTGCTTGCTATGGCCTCGACAACTGCCTGCGAGATAGACCCTTGACCACGGAGTCCTTTAAGTATTTTCCGGCGAATGACAGGGTGCCCGACGCCTCCGGTTTGAGCGGGCAATTTTAGCGGCGAATTGGGAATTCGCGTCATCATGCGATGCGATTAACGTGTCCGGGATGAAATATGTGGGCATACGAGTGCGGACGTCGACGTCAGTGATTTATTTTCGCGTGTCACCCACTCACAAACTGTTCCACAAGGGGAAATTTTAGGAAGAGCCTTCCGGTTGATCGAATCGCAAGAAAATTTCAACGTCGATGAATGTTCTCATTCAACTTTTATGACGAGCCGGGTCAAGAGAAGACAGAGCAGGTGGAACAAGACGGAGGCTCCATCCTATCAATCCGAATCGAGGATATTGTGCAACAGCTTCCGGATACCTTAGCCTTCTCCATTATAGCAGGAATCCCCCGTCGCGAATTATGGCATATCAAAATGCAACTCATGCAAACTGACGGAGACGAACATCT
>Ga0335073_10010336_pt1 | contig 13119 bp, 12 predicted proteins | sample Lox_Sample_22_FD_207093 | JGI IMG/M metagenome (GOLD analysis project Ga0335073, IMG submission 207093) | Soil microbial communities from Loxahatchee National Wildlife Refuge, Florida, United States - Lox_Sample_2.2 | ecosystem: Environmental > Terrestrial > Soil > Wetlands | place: USA...
GCCGGTGAGAACCTCGCCCAGGTGTTGGCGCAGCGCGCGGCCCAACTTCCCGCGCCCATTCAGATGTGCGATGCCCTCTCGCGCAACCTGCCGAAACTGGGCACGGGAGTGGAGATTCTGCTGGCCAACTGCCTGGCCCATGGTCGCAGGCAGTTTGTGGAAGTGGCTCCGAACTTCCCTCAGGAGTGCCGTTACGTGCTGGAGAGGTTGGGGCGGGTGTACGGCCATGACGCCGAAGCGCGCGAACAGGGATGTTTGCCGCAGCAACGGCTGGAACTGCATCAGCAACGCAGCGCTCCGGTGATGGCGGAACTGCATCACTGGCTGGAGCGGCAGTTTGCGGAACGCCGGACCGAACCCAACTCGGGTCTGGGCAAGGCGATCACGTATCTGTTGCGGCACTGGCGGCCGCTGACCTTATTCCTGCGCGAAGCCGGAGCGCCGCTGGATAACAACATCGTTGAAAGGGCGTTGAAACGGGCGGTGCTGCACCGGAAAAACGCGCTGTTCTATCGCACCCTGAACGGGGCCGCGGTCGGCGACCTGTTCATGAGCCTGATCCACACCTGCCAGTTATGTGACGCAAACTCGTTCGAGTACCTGATCGAGTTACAGCGGCACGCCACCGAACTCGCGGCGAACCCGGCGCAGTGGATGCCGTGGAACTATCGGGACACGCTCGCGCACGCTCCACCGGTGGCGTAAGATCAAGGGTCAGATGTCTGGCCGAAAAGGATCGACGACGGCCAGGGTGAGGGAACGCTCTGAAATGCCCGCCAAACCGGCTTCTCCGAAGGTAAAATCCGACCCCGTTTTTGGCCAGACACGGAAACGGCCGAAAATGTTCCGGACGGGACTCTACGCCCGCGTCTCCACCAACGATCAGCAGACCCTTCCGATGCAGAGCCGCGCCCTGCGGGAGTATGCCGCCCGGCGTGGCTGGGCGATTACCCTGCAAGTCCGTGAGGTTAGTTCCGGTGCGGCCAAGCGAGAAGCTCGGGAGAAACTGATCGAAGCCGCCCGGCGCCGGGAAATCGACGTCGTGCTCGTATGGCGACTGGACCGCTGGGGCCGGTCCGTTACGGATCTGCTGGCGACGCTCCAGGAACTGGAGCATCTCGGAGTGGGCTTCGTCTCGCTGACTGAAGCACTGGACCTGACCACACCAGCCGGTCGAGCGATGGCGGGGTTGCTGGCCGTTTTCGCCGCATTCGAGCGGGAGATCCTGGGTGAGCGAACTCGCGCTGGATTGGCCCACGCACGGCAGAACGGCAAACGACTGGGCCGGCCAATCACGGCCGGAATCCACGCTGACGAAGTCCGAAAGCTGCACCGCGCCGGCGTCAGCAAATCCGAGATCGCCCGCCAGTTGAAAATCGGGCGGACTTCGGTACGCCGCATTCTCGCGAAAAAATCTTGACGGCCCAGCTGCTTACGCAGCCTTGCCGAAAACTCACTTTGCATTGAGGCGCTTAAACCGCTTGCTGTGGGAAAAGCCCTACATTTGCCTTTCCTGAATGGATAGGAATTAGAAAGGTCCGAAGCGTTCATCCGGATGGCTGCACTTTTGTTTGAATTTTGGACGCCTGATAGCTCGAATATTTTTTTCCGGTGAGGTTTTCGGGTTTCAATTCCTCTTATATTAAAGAGGGCTACTGCGATTCGGGCACAAAAAGGGCCATGAAGCAGAGGAAAGATCCTAAGGCGAGCTTCTGGATTCGTGATCAGGACAGCCTTGGTCATGCAATCGATCCGAGGCTGATCGAAGCGGCGGAGCGGGTCTGGGAACGCGTTCAACGGATCGTTATGCGCTATCTTGCCGAGGATACCGAGGCCGCCGAGATTTTGGAAGCAGCCGTAGATTCGGCCTCAAGGGCGATGCACAACGATCAGTCCATCCAATTTTTTGAAGCATACCTTGTCAGATCGGTTGCAAGAGAGGCAATTCGCCGGAACCAAAAGAATCAGCGCATCCTTTACGTCGAGACGACCGATCTCGACCGAATCTCCGGATCAGCAGCCGCGGATCTTGACCAGCAGCTAGACGATAGCAAGCGAGTTTCAGTCTTGCGGGCTTGCATGGCGCCGGACGTGCGCACAATGTTCGACATGCGCGTTCTCGGCTTCGATTGGCAGTCCATAGCTGGGCAATTGCGATATTCACACGCTCACAGCGCTGAGGTTCAGTTCGCAAAAGGAATCGATCGCGCAATGCGCCGGTTCAGGGCCCATTTTCGGCGTCGAGTGAAACCCGATGAAAAGATTTGACCACCCAGCAAATTCGAGGCACATCCGAGAGCTGATTGCGCTCGGAAGGCGATCTGCGCGAAGTGCATTTCCGAATCCTGATAGGCGCGACTGCCCGGATTTGACGGTCTTACGCGACATGGCAAGGAAGGACCAGCGCCTTGCCGTTGCGAACCTCCCAATTTCGCATGTCGTCACGTGCTCCCCATGCTTCCGGCAATACATGCGGTACCGCCGGTTTGCCGTATTGAGGCACACCGTCCGCCAAGCAATGCCACACGCCGCGGCGCTGGCCCTCATTGCCCTGGCCGTCCTGCTCTCTCTTAAATACAGCGACTTGATCGTGAAGCGCGGTGGAGAGCGCCACTCTCAGGCGAAAACCTCTCCGAAAGTCGGTGGTCCAACTGCAGCGTCGCGAACGCCGCTTACGATCGATCTCGCGGCGTTCTCTCCAACCCGCGGCACCGGAAACGAGTCGCCGCAACCAATTCATCTTTTCCCGCGTTCGCTCCACATGACGATCCGGCTGCCATTAGGAATGGAGCCTGGCGAGTATGCGCTTCAGATCCAAGATGCGACAGGCGTCGTATATGCTGACACGCACGTCGCTGGGCGTGTTATCGCAGGAACCACCTCGCTGGACTTGGACCTCGATCTCTCCGCCGTATCCGAGGGCCGCGGCGCCCTCATGATTCGTCCGCCGGGCCGAAGTTGGCGAACGTACGCCGTCGTTATCAAATGAGCCATTTCGATGTTCCAGGAAGGAGATGCCCGATGCCGTTTCGGCTTTTTACACAGGCGATATCTGTTGGATTATTGATCACCGCGCTCAATGCGCAGCCTCCAAGCGCGAATGAAGCGCTAACACGAGCTCTTCATTTTGCTGATCTGTATAACTGGGCGGATGCTGCGCCGGCGTTCGCCGCAGCGGAGAAAGAGTTTTCAGCAGCTGGAGATAAGCGGGATACCCTTTACGCGAAACTCGGTATGATCCGATCCAATGTCGAGCGCGGCGATCAGGCTCTCCCTCTTGTTTCCACGCAGCTTGCGGACGAGCTGGATAATAATCCTCTCCTTCAGAACGATAGGCAGCTCCGAATGTTCTGCCTCATTGTGAAGGGCGATATCGATGCCGAAACGAATACGGCGGCGATGCGGGACGATTGGCGGCGGGTACAAACGCTCGCTCAAGAGTTGGGCGATTCGAAATGGCAGTATCGCGCATTGGCTCAACTTGGCGTCGCCGCGTTCTACGATGCAGATCTCCAGACAGCCAGCAAGAATGTGGGGATGGCTCTCGCCGCAGCGATGAAAGCCGGCGACGTCGGTTCACAGATCCGGTTCTTGACAATGCTCGCTACAGGCCTTGTCGAAAGTAAGATGTACGACCAGGCGCTCGCGTATTCCCAGAATGCGATTAAGCTTGCGGCCACCGTCCCAGATGCCGGTCATCAATTCGCAGCCGCCGAAATCCAGATCGAGGCACTGATCGGTCTCAAGCAGCACAAAGCGGCCGAGCATGCGGCGGAAGACCTGTTGACACACGCAAAAGAAGGCGGAAGAACTTCGCATGAAGCGATCGCGATGGACCTTCTCGCGCAGATCGCGGCCGCCCGCAATGACCGCCAGACCGCTTTGCGGCGCATCAATGAGTCGATCGCTGTTGCAAAAAATGCCGGCCTAACGCGTGTGGTCCCAGACGCATACGCGGAGGCTGCAGAGTTTTATCGAGTGAACGGCGATCTTGCGGACGCGGAACGTTCGGCCGAACTGTCCGCTGCGGCAACACAGGCCAGTGGCGATATTTGGGCGGTTCCCCAACACCTTCAGCAACTCGCCGAACTTGAAATCGCGCGGGGCAGGTACGACGAAGCCGACCGCACGTACGATCGGGCCGAAGCCTTTATCGACGCTTTGATTGGCAAGGTTTCAACGGTTTTGGAAAAGACAGCGATCATCACCGCGTCAAGCGAGATCTATTCGCAGCACTTTTCGCTCATAGCCGAGCGTCTTAAAGATCCGCGGAAGGCGTATTCGATCATCGAGCAGGTGCGCGGCCGCGTTGCCGCGGATCTTCTGGCTGCGGGAGCGATTTCTACTCCGGGTGCAAAGGATACCGAGCGTGTCATCGCGCAGCTACGGCTAAAGCTAATGTCGGCGCACTCGAACGAAGAGGTCCGCCGGTTGCGCGATCAGATTTTCCTTGCGGAACAGGCTCGCTGGGTGACACCAGGAATCAGCATTCTGAAAGCTAAGTCTATGGATGCGGTCGGAATCGAGCAGGTCGAAAAATCGCTCGGAAACTCGGCCGTAATGCTCGAATACGTACTTGCTGATCCACACTCCTACTGCCTCGTGATCTCCCGGCGCGGCCCCCGGATTGTACAGCTCTCGGGCAAGGAGCAGATCGATTCGCTCATATCCGCTTATATTAAGGCGGTTAAGGCGAAACTTCCTTCGACCGCCGAGTCCCGTGCCCTCTATGACGGCGTGATTCGACCCATAAAGGAGGCAGAGGAAAGCACAGTGCTGGTCGTTGTTCGCGATGGCCAACTCAACCTGGTGCCATTCGATGGACTGCAAGAGCCGTCCGGAAAATGGGTTGTTGAAACCCGCACGGTGACGTATTCGCCGTCTGCGACCAGCTTCCAACGCCTGATCGAGGAAAAGCAGCGTGAACACGCGGATTCCCTCCTGGCGGTCGGCGGCATTCCGTATTCACAGAGTGGCATCAACAAATCCGGTATAACGCGAGGGAATAATCGCGGGATTTTCGCCGACCTGCCCTCGTCCTCTGACGAAGTTAAAATCGCTCAAGCAGCATTTTCGAAGAATCGTGAGAAAATTCTCGTGGGGCCGTCGGCTACTGAAACAGCGTTCAAGGCTGCGGACCTGGCAAATTACGGTGTGATCCATCTCGCCGTTCACGGCTTCGCCGATCCCACCTTCCCTGATCGCGCCGCCCTGGTTCTGCTCAGCGATCCTTCAGCCGGCGATGATGGATTTCTCCAAGCATCCGAAATCGTTCAGTTACACCTAAATGCTGATCTCGTGGTGCTCTCTTCGTGCGACACCGCCGTCGGACCGCTGCAAGGCCAAGAGGGCATCGCCAACCTCACTGGGGCCTTCCTTCTGGCTGGCGCACGGACGGTGGTTTCGACGTTGTGGGAAATTGATGACGAGGCTTCGCTGTTTCTGATGGAGCATTTCTATGAACACCTGCACGAGAGTCGGTCCGCTGCCTCTGCCCTGACCGCCGCTAAACGCGACATGCTTCGAACTTTTGGCTCGAAAGCCGTGCCGTACGACTGGGCGGCGTTCACAATCGAAGGCGCGGCCAGCCGGCCGATCATCTCGCGGCGGCCGGGAGACTGAAAATGCATGCAGAATCGAAACAGCGGGCCGAGATCCTCAAATCGATCAAGAAACGTGTGCTCGCCCACCACATCAACGTCTTCGGAGTCGATTATGACGCATGGGGCCGGCGCGTCGAGGAGCGCACTCCGAATCTAATCGCGGCGGATCAAGAGGGGTTTGAAACGGGTGTTCGCCAGTTGTTGGCTGAACTCAAGACCAGCCATACCGCTTTTTACCACTCGGCTCCGAAAGAGATGCTTCCCCAGCATACGATTAACGCCAGCCTACGCGACCTCACCAAGACCGGTTGCACGAAGTGGATGTTTCTGGACGTCTTCGAGGGCGGACCCGCCAGCGCGGCTGGCATCAAACCAGGGGACATCCTGGAGGCAGTCGAAGGCGACGCGGCCGCGCCGCCGGCGATGCCTCAATTCGGATTCGGCCAAACTCACGAGGTGTTCGTTCGCAGACCCGCCACGGGCGCTGCAAGAGACGTCCTGGTTAGCGTCCCGCAGCGAAAAGCGACGAAGCAACGCCCGCCGATTGTCGAGCCGAAGAGTCCGACTCACATGGTGATCGCCCCACAAATCGGGCTTTTAAAAATCGTGTACTTCCCCGGAGCTTTTGGGATGGGCTTCGCGAAAGCCCTGGACGCTGCAGTCGACGACCTGAAGAACCAAGGCTGTGACCGCCTGATTATCGATCTTCGTGGCAACATTGGTGGTAGCCTCGGGTTCGCTCGCTTGGCCAGTTATCTCTGTCCCGGGAAGATTGCGATCGGCCACAGCCTGACCCCCAATCGGATGCGGGCGGGATATGATCCGGCGGCGCTTCCACGCATTCCGATGCCGAGCAATAGCGTTGAACTCCTGACCAGCTTGGGGCGCTTCGCGTTTCAGGATAAGTCCTTGATGCTCCTCACACAAGGACTGGGACCACAGCCATTTCACGGCCGGATCGTCGTGCTCGTCAACGAGTGGACCAATAGCGCAGCCGAGATGATCGCGAATTTCGCATCCGAAAACAAACTGGCAACGGTCATTGGACAAAAGACACGCGGTAATGTCCTCGGGGCGACGAACTTCGACGTTGGTGGCGAATATTGGCTGCGTCTGCCTGTATTCGGCTGGTTCACCTCGCAAGGAAGGAGTCTGGAGGGCGTTGGAGTTGATCCGGACATCGACGTCGATACTTCGCCTAGCGGCTTGGCCGCAGGTGATGATAACCAGATGATCAAAGCGATGGAGACCTTGGATGGTTCCAGAACCCGCCAGCGATAAAATCCAAGTCAAAACACTTGAGGGCCGACCCGCTCAGAGGGATCGCTCGAACGCAGCCAACGCCCTCTTGATCGTTCGCTCGATGTATTGGCTTTGCCGACGTTCGTTTCCCTTGTGGGAGAGATCGCGCGAGCGAATTGCGGCGGCGACCTCCGCGTCACTTGCGCCATGCGAAAGAGCGTAAATCGAATAGGCGAGGTCGATTCTGTTCCCATCTCCGCAGTAGCGGGGATCGGTCCTGAAAACGTCAATGGTCTTAAGCTCTCGTTGGTGGACAAGCACTGCGCTTATTCGAGGCACGCGGCGGTCGCGATCGACAGGCGCTCGCTTCAGGGTTGCCTTCAGGCCTGCCAAATATCGATCAGCTTCCGGATAAACTTTCCCCGCCGCTTCGATCATCCGCACGAAAGGGTAAACGCCAGTTTCCGAGACGTAGTATTTCGATTTTCGATTTGTGAAGCCTGCGAGTCGCCCAAAGTGCCTCCAATCGGCCGCACCGCGATCACCTCCGAATTTCTCGGCCAATGCTCGCGCGGCGGCGGTGCTGAACTCTTTATCAAGTCGCTCTGAGTGCTTCAGCCAGGCCTGGTAATTTCCTGGAGAGGTCTCAACGACAATGGCGGGATCGAAGCCGGTTTCCTTCATTGATCGAATAGTACTCGCCGTAAGATCGTCGATGAGGCTTAGATTATGCTCGCCGCCTGGCCTGATAAAAATGTTACGCCCAGCCCGATTCTGGTACCGGAGCCACGCTGCGGACTTGAGAATGGTGGCAGCGTCCCAGGCTCTCAGGATCATCGCCCGCGTGCCCGGCTCGGCATTTGGGTCATAAAGCCCAATTTCGAAAACGTCCGAACTCATTGCCGAAATCTGCTGCGCGACGAAATCGGCAGTCCGACTCATGGTTATGCTCCAAATATTAAGGTAGTGGCGAATCCGGTTCGGGACCGCGTAGGGGAGATGCCGAAGTACCGTGCTTCTGGCCCCGAAGCCAGCCTTTGCGCTGCAATTTGACACTTAAGCCGTGCGCACGTAGCATGTGAATATGAACGTCACGCTCTCGATCGACGATCAAGTCATTATGGAAGCCAGGCGCCGGGCGGAGGCGATGGGAACGAGCGTAAACCAACTCGTTCGCGAATATCTGGAGCAACTGGCGGGCAAGGCGGATCTGGATGCAAACGCGGCGGAGTTCGAGCGGCTTTCGCGGGCGAGCCGCGGCCAGCTGGCCGGATGGAAATTCAACCGCGAGGAATTGCATCAGCGGAAATGAACGGCCTCGCCTTCTTCGATACGAACGTTCTGCTATACGCCGACGACGCATCCTCTCCCAATAAACAGGAACGCGCGATCGCCCTGTTTACAGACCACCTTCGCCAAGGCACGGCTGTCGTTTCGCTCCAAGTGCTTCAGGAGTATTTCGTGGCCGCGACACGGAAACTGATGATCGATCCTGAAACGGCGCAGCGAAAAGTCGAGATCTTGGCGCAAAGCCGCGTCGTGCGATTTGAGCCGCGCGATGTGATTGCCGCCATTGAATTGCACCGGCTGACTCGGGTCTCGTTCTGGGATGCGCTAATCGTCCACGCGGCGAGAACGGCGGGGGCCGGTGTGCTTTATAGCGAGGATTTTCAGGCCGGGGCGGTTTTGGCGGGTGTACGGGTCGTTAATCCGTTCTTGAATCTCTAAGCAGTGAACGCGCGCTCCGGCCCGGCACAACGAGCTCGCGAGGACGGGCAGTTACCGGGATCGCGATTCGCTCTTCGCCTTATTTTCACGACCCGCACGAGACTCAGCCCGAAAGTCAAGATACTCCCGGTAACATGGCGCGCAATGAGCAACGTGTTGCCATCGGGCATCCTCTTCAATTTCCTCGTGCCGAGCGGATCGTGAGGCGAGGTCTCGGAGAACTTCTTCACCGGGGCAGCCATTCCGCTCTGGATTTGGGAACGCCGATTGTACCGTTTCCTGGTATTCGCGTTGCAGCCGATTCCAACTTTGTTCCGGTGTTTCGCCCATCCAGTCGTTCATTATGTCATATGAGTTCCGGGATGCAACAGGGGATCGTCAACTTTTTCCGAAGTTGTATTTGGTCCAACGCCAGAAGCGCTTCTTTAAGGTCTCTGGCCGGAGATCGCCAAATTCTGTTGCGATCTCGTCCCACGTGTATCCCTGGCGCAACATTCTGCGGAACAGTCTTGAATCATGAGCGGCCAATTCTTGAAACGGAACTTCCCATTGATGGCAGCCGCTTTGAAGGGATCGTTTCTCCGGTCGTTCGCCGGCCGGTCTTCGCGATTCGCCTCCGACCCCGGAAAATATTCAGCCTCGAAGACTATGAAGCCGACGGAATTCTGACCAAGTGCGGAGATCCGGTGAATCAACTGCGCCGGCGGGATGACTTTATCGATGGACTGCGCGGTTTGAGCCACGCCGATATTATCCGCAACGCAGTGCGCGCGAGAAAGAACATCCTTGTCGTCGGTTCGACGGGGAGCGGGAAGACGACATTGGTCAATGGAATCCTTGATTCGCTTGCGAAATTGACGCCCGATGACCGCGTGATCTCGATTGAGGACACAACGGAGTTGCAATGCCCCGTTCGAAATTACTTGGACCTGCGTGCGGTGGGCAATGTCACGATGCTCGAATGCCTGCGGGCGTGCATGCGGCTGAAGCCGACGCGAATCGTTGTCGGCGAGGTGCGCGGGGCAGAAGCGCATACACTTCTTAAAGCCTGGAACACTGGCCATCCTGGCGGCGCGGCGACGATCCACGCCAACGACGCTTTGAGCGGACTGATTCGGCTTGAAAGCCTTGTGGCGGAAGCGACCAGCGCACCTCAGCAAGCGCTGATTGCCGAGGCCGTCGATCTGGTCATTTTTGTAGATGAGGAATCGAGCGTTCATGCGGGCCGAAAGGTACGGGAAATATTGCTCGTCACCGGGTACTCCAACGGGAGCTACCAGGTCGAGCGCGTTTAGCAGCCTCTAATCAGGAGAGGAAATTCGCAGCATGAAACACACCTTCAGACGGAAATTATCGAAATTAAATTCGCGAGCGGCGGCCGTGCTCGCCACTGCCATGCTCTTCAGTCTTCGCGCGCAGGCTGCCGCCGCGAGCGGCTTGCCCTGGGAAAAGCCGATGACAGCGATTGCTCAGTCGCTCACGGGTCCGGTGGCGTATGCCATCGGCCTGATCGGAATCGCCATCGCCGGAGGCGCGATGTTGTGGGGCGGCGAACTGACCGAGTTCGGCCGCCGTGCGTGCATGATCGGCCTGGTAGTCTCGGTCCTGGTATTCGCGGCCCCGTTGCTCGCCAGTGCCTTCGGTGTCAACGCCGCAGTGGTTTAACTTCGGAGTTCAATTATGCAGACGAACGACAGGCCGAGAGAGATCGTGATTCACCCTTCAGCAAACCGGCCGAACCAGATTCTTGGGGGAGATCGGGAACTGGTGCTCATCGCGATCCTGATCTCGATCAGCCTCGCCTTCAGTCTGGCGAGCTGGTGGGGAATTGTGCTGAGCGTTTCGTTCTGGGTCGGAGCAGTGGCCGTGCTGCAACGCATGGGAAAGGAAGATCCACTGCTCCGGCATATTTACCTGCGGCACGTCCGATACCGGGCGTTTTATCCGGCCAAGAGCGGACTGCTCTCGCGCTGCCTGTCAGTCCCACGCAACTGGAGATAACGATGCAACGCAACGAACATCGGAGTCGTCCGCGCGGTCTCGCGGATCTTCTGCTCGCTGACGCCCTCATCGCTGACGGAGTTCTTCTTCAGCAGGATGGATCGCTGCTGACCGGGTGGAGCTATCGCGGACCAGACATGATGTCCGCGGCGCCGGCGGAAATGGACGCGCTCAGCGCGCGCCTGAATTCGGTTCTTCGCCTCGGGAGCGGTTGGATGGTGCAGTGCGACGCGATTCGTTCCCGCGCACCCGGTTATCCCAAGCAAGGAGCTTTTCCCGATCCCATCACTCGCGTGATCGATGACGAACGCCGGCAGCAGTTCATGCAGGAAGGCGCTCATTTCGAATCCGAATACTTCTTGACGCTGACTTACCTGCCGCCGCTTGAAGCCGAGGAGCGAATGAAGGGTTGGATGTTTGAGGGTGGTGCAGCACGAAGCGCAAATCAAACAGCGGAACAGATTCTTGATCGATTCCACAATCGTGTTGACATATTTGAAAACGTTTTTGGACAACTCTTTCAAGCCGAACGCCTGAAGCGCTTGAGGATCACCGATGAATACGGCTTCAGCCACGTACATGACCGGCTTCTTCGTTATCTGCGTCGCTGCGTGAACGGCGAAGATCATCCCTTCGCCTTGCCGGAGATTCCTTGCTATCTCAATGAACTCCTCGCGTGCGAAGACTTCCATGGCGGCATCGAACCGTGTATTGGCACGAAGCACATGCGGGTGATCGGGATCGACGGCTTTCCGAAAATGAGCTCGCCGGGAATTCTGCGCGAATTGGACAACCTGCCGATTGAATATCGCTGGAACACGCGCGCGATCCTGATTGACCCGGAAGAAGCCCGGAGTATGCTCGACATGCACCGCAAGAAATGGCGCTCGAAAATCCGCGGATGGAAGGATCAGGTTTTTAAAACGCAGTCAGGCGCAGTTGATATTCACGCCCAGCAGATGGCGGCAGACGCTGAGGAAGCTATGGGCATTGCTTCGTCCGGCGATGTCCAGTTTGCGCAGTATTCGGCGAACATCATGTGTCTCGATGAAGATCCGCAACGGCTGTATGAGAACACCCGGACGGTCATGAAGACCATCCAGAACCTCGGCTTCTCCTGCCGGATAGAAACCATTAACGCCGTGGAAGCCTGGCGCGGATCATTGCCCGGCGATGGCTATGCGAACGTGCGGCGGATCATGCTGCACACGCTGAACCTCGCCGATATGCTGCCGATCACCTCAGTTTGGGCGGGGCTGCGCGAGAATCCTTCCAACCTGATGCCGAAACATAGTCCGCCACTATTGTTTGCAGCAACGAGCGGGGCGACGCCGTTTCGTATCAACCTCCATGTTTCCGATCTCGGGCACACCTTGGTCGTTGGGCCGTCTGGCGCGGGAAAATCGACGGCGCTGGGTCTGATTGCCGCGCAATGGTTCCGCTATCCCCGCGCGCAGGTTTTTGCATTCGATCGTGGTTATTCGATCTGGATGCTCACCGAAGCCGCCGGCGGGGCATTCTACGATCTCGCGGGACCGAGAGCAGATCTTGCCTTTTGTCCACTGCGGGACGTGGATACAGAAACCGACGTTCAGTGGGCGGTCGGATGGATCGAAGTTCTTTGCGAGTTGAATGGGTTGAAGTTCGGCCCCAAACAACGCAATTCGGTCACAGAGGCGGTCCAGCGGCTGCAACTTTCGCCGACGCGAACATTGACCGAACTGTCGGCCAACGTCCAGGACACGGATATCCGCGAGGCATTGCAGCACTTCACCGTGATGGGGCCAATGGGCTCGTTGCTCGATGCCGACCACGACATGCTCGGCAACGGGCGCTTCCTGAGCTTTGAAACCGAGAACCTGATGCAGCTCGATGATAAAGCTGTCATTCCGGTTCTGCTGTATCTGTTCCGGCGGATCGAGCAGCGCCTCGATGGCTCACCGACGCTGGTGCTGCTCGATGAAGCCTGGTCGTACCTGCAACACGGTCTTTTCCGCAATCGTCTGCGCGATTGGCTAAAGACCATGAGGCGGAAGAACACAGTGGTCGTTCTGGCCACGCAGCAGATCAGCGATATCGCGAACTCCGACATCGCCGATGTGGTCCTTGAAAACTGCCCGACGAAGATTCTGCTTCCCAACGCCGAATCGAAGAATCCCGGATCGCGGAAATTTTACGAGCGTGTTGGCCTTAACGAGCGCGAACTGGACATCTTGCAGGTCAGTGTGCCCAAGCAACATTACTACGTCGTGAGCAAGCTGGGCCGGCGTCTGGTCGATTTGGGAGTCGGCAAAGTGGCGTTGGCGTGGGTTGGCGTAAATGGCCGCGAAGAACGGCAGGTTGTCGAACAGGTCATGGAGCAGTTTGGCGACAACTGGCGCGCCGAGTGGCTTCGATTGCGCGGGATGGAGAAATGGGCCGAATATCTTCGTTCACTCGAAGAATCGGGAGAAAGGGAGTATTTATGCGAAAAAGTGTGATCGCGGCGCTGACGCTATTTACGATAACAGCCGAGGCTCCGCAGAGAGCGCAGGCCGGAGCATTC
>Ga0335073_10010337_pt1 | contig 13118 bp, 11 predicted proteins | sample Lox_Sample_22_FD_207093 | JGI IMG/M metagenome (GOLD analysis project Ga0335073, IMG submission 207093) | Soil microbial communities from Loxahatchee National Wildlife Refuge, Florida, United States - Lox_Sample_2.2 | ecosystem: Environmental > Terrestrial > Soil > Wetlands | place: USA...
CATCTCGATGACCAGCGCCTCGGCGGCCGGCCTGAGCTGCTCCGGCGCCGTCACCCCGAAGGAAACGCCCTTGATCCTGTCCACGTCGTCGTCACGCCCGGTGAACGTCATGACCGGGTGGATCGCCAGCGGCAGCGCCCCGGCCGCGGTGGCCGGGTCGAGCACCCGGATGCCGTGCGCGCCGCTCGCGTGCGCGAGCAGCCGTCCCTGATACGGCGCCCCTGTCCTGGCCAGGCCCTCAACCAGCCCGGGCAGCACGTCGTCGGGCACGGTCAGCAGTACCAGGTCCGCGTTCTCGATGACCTGCGCTGGTTCCCCGAGCTCGGCGTCCGGGAAGTTCTCGTGCGCGCGCTGCTTGGACGCCGCGGATACCGCCGATGCCGCGGTGATCACGTGCCCGGCCCTGGCGAGCGCTCGGGCGAGCGCCGTGCCGGCCCGGCCGGGCCCGATGACGCCGACCCGCAGCCGCGCCGGATGCTCGCTTGTTCCAGTCTCCACAGGTACCGGACAGCCCCCTTCGCTGGCGAATCGCGCTGACAAGGATAGTCACCCCCGCGCACCCCGCCCGAACGTGGTCGATGTGACATCGTCTACCAAAGAGGGTGCTCGATGCGACATCGTCCACCAACGCCACCCCCGCCGAAGGTGGTCGATGGACCATCGACCACCTTTCCGGGTTGGTGGCTTGGGCCGCGGGTGGGGTTAGTTGTGGAAGGGGGACTGGCGGGGCGGGGCTGGTTCGTCGTCGCGGTCCCCGTCGGGGTCGCTGGGGACGCGGCAGCAGTACTCAAGGAAGAGCGCCGCGGCGATGAGGATCAGGCAGGAGCCGAACGAAAGGCTCGCCGTGATCAGGTCGCTGCGCGGTGTCGCCGCGTCGAGCATGCCGGAGAGATAGCCGATGAAGCCGACCGATACCCCGGCGAGCAGCGCGCCGACCTGCGAGCTGGCCTTCGCGAGGACCACCATCCTCGCGACGAACATCGGCGGCAGGGGCTTGGTGCCCGGGTTGTTGCCCATGATGCGCGCGCGCAGGTCGCGGCCGGTCCACGCCTCCACCGCGGCCGCGAGCAGCAGGGCGGGGATGCCCGTCCAGGTGAGCGGCGGCAGCTTGCTGTAGATGACGGTCAGCAGCGCCCACCACACGGCCGCGGCGAGCACGCCGGTGAGCAGCAGGCTCCGTGCCCTCGTCGGCTTCATGCGCGCACCGTGCCGTTCCTCCGGATGCCGGAGCGGTCGATCGCGGCCAGCAGGGCCGCGACGGGGCCGTAGCCGGGGAGCTCCGCGTCCTGGTCCACGTCGTGCCACGGGGCGAGCACGAACGCGCGCTCGTGCGCCCTGGGGTGCGGCAGCGTCAGGTCCGGGTCGGCGCTGACCTCGCCGGCGACGGTGATGATGTCGATGTCGAGCGTGCGCGGGCCCCAGCGCACTGAGCGCTTCCGGTCGAACGCCGCCTCGATCTCGTGCAGCCGGCCGAGCAGCGCCCGTGACGGCAGCGTGGTCTGCGCCAGCAGCACGGCGTTCAGGTAGTCCGGCTGCGGCGGACCGCCGACAGGCACCGTCTCGTAGACCGGTGACACCGCCATTACCTGCACCTCCGGTATCGCGGCGATGGCGTCGACAGCCCCTTGCAGGATGTCGCGCCTCTCCCCGAGGTTACTGCCGAGCGCGAGTACCACGGACCTGGCGGCTGGCGTCATGGCCGCGCGTTCGCGGCGCGCCAGGCGGCGGCCACCCGCACCGCGTCCGCGTTGGCGGGGACCCGGTGGACCCGCACGCACCAGGCACCCTCGGCCGCGACGAGCGCGGTCACCGCGACGGTGGCGTCGTCGGTCTCTGCGAATGGCCGCGGGGTGCCGTCTGGCGCGGCGAGCAGCCGGCCGAGGTGCCGCTTGCGCGAAGCGCCGACTAGCACGGGGAAGTCGTGGCCGCCGATGTTCGCGACCTCCCGCAGCCTTGTGAGCAGCTCCCAGTTGTGCGCGTCAGGCCCCCGCGAGCCGGGCATCTTGCTGAAGCCGAGCCCGGGGTCGATCACGATCAGCGACGGGTCGACGCCCTCGGCGGTCACCGTCCAGATCCGCTTGGCGAGCTCGTCCCTGACCTCGCGGACCACGTCCTCGTAGATGGCGCGCGAGTTCATGTCGTGGCTGTGCCCGCGCCAGTGCACTACGACGTACGGAACACCCGTCTCCGCCACCAGCCGGGGCATGTACGGGTCGGCGAGCCCGCCGCTCACGTCGTTGACCAGGCTCACCCCGGCATCGAGGGCGGCCTCGGCCACCTGGGCGCGCATCGTGTCCACGCTGACCACCACCCCGGCCTTGACCAGTTCGGTGATGACCGGCATGACCCGGCGCAGCTCTTCCTCCGCCGAGACGCGCTGCGCTCCCGGCCGGGTGGACTCGCCGCCGACGTCCACGATGTCGGCGCCCTGGGCTACGAGGTCGAGGCCGTGCTGGATCGCGGCGGCGGCGCCGTACCACTGACCCCCGTCGGAGAACGAGTCGGGGGTCACGTTGACGACGCCCATGACCAGGCAGCGGTCAGCGGCTGGCGCGCCGGGCAAACCCGGGAGCCCTGGAGTCCCCGACACGTTCGGCATCTTGCCTAGCTTACCTAGCCGTGCGTGACGCGGGGCGACTCGCGCCGCGCGACGACGCGCGCCCGCAGCTTGCCAAGCCCCAGCCTGCGGGCTAGCCGCCTGGCGTACCGCTTGACCTCAAGCTTCGGCCAGACCAGGAACGCCTCCGCCTCGAGCGCGGCCATCGCGATCCTTGGCGTGTCCCTGGTGCCCGGGTAGACGAAGAACCGCGGCTCCCAGACCGGGCAGAACTTGGCGTTGAACTTGTACAGCGACTCGATCTGGAACCAGCGGGAGGCGAACACAAGCAGCCCGCGCCAGGCTCGCAGCACCGGGCCGGCCCCGATTCGCTCGCCGCGCTCGAGCGCCGCGCGGAACATCGCGAAGTTCAGCGAGATGCGCTTCACGCCAAGCGCGGGCGCGGCCTTGATCGACTCCGTGATCAGGAAGTCGTTCAGCCCGGGCTGTGCGGTCCTGTCGCGCCGCATCAGGTCGAGCGACAGCCCGTCGGCGCCCCAGGGCACGAAGTGCAGGATGGCGCGGAGCACGCCGTTCTCCGTCGCGGTCACCAGCACGCAGTCGTCGTCCCCCGGACCGCCGATGCGGCCGAGCGCCATGGAGAAGCCGCGTTCGGTGGAACTGCCCCGCCAGGAGTCCGCGACCTGGATGACGCGGCCCAGCTCCGCGCGCGGAATGTCGCCTACCCGACGGATCTCGGCGACGTACCCGGCCTTGGCGACCCGGTTCACCATCTGCCGGACGTTGCGCATCGAACGCCCCGCCAGGCTGAAGTCCGCGACGTTCACGATCGCTTCGTCGCCCAGCTCCAGAGCGGTCAGGTCGCCTTCCCGGCACCACACCTCGGCACCAAGCTCGCTGCACCCCATGACGGCGGGGCGCCAGGCGTGCTGTGCCGCCACGGTGAGGAACTCGCCGATAGCGCCTGGCCACGCCTCCGGGTCGCCGATCGGGTCGCCGGACGCGAGCATGACGCCGGACACGACGCGGTAGCAGATGCACGACTTGCCCGACGGCGACCAGATCACGTTCTTGTCGTTGCGCAGCGCGAAGTAACCGAGCGAGTCCCTGTCGCCCTGCCGGGCGAGCAGCTCACGGATCCGCGTCGCGTCGGCCGCCCCGAGGCGGGCCCGCGGCTGCGCGGGCCGCAGGAACAGGTACACGGTGACCACGAGCGTGAACAGGCCGAGCGCGCTGGTCAGCAGGTGGTACAGGTCGCCGCGCGCGTCGGATGCCCACTGCACGGGACCGTAGACGCCGACGAGCTCATACACTACGTCCTGCACTCGCTCGTAGGGCGAGTAGCTGCCGGCCAGCGGTCCCATGGCGAGGTAGCCGAGCCCGATCGCCAGGTCCGCGGCGGCCAGGATCCCGAAGACGCTGAGCGCGTTCCACCCCCTGGTGCGCGGGTCGCCGAGCGCGTAGAAGTCCTCGTGGAAGAACAGCAGCACGCCGAGCAGGACGATCGCGACCACCGCGGAATAGGGCCGCGGGTCGCGCGGGAAATGGATGAAGTGGATGACGATGTCGAACACGAGCAGCGCGACCACTGCCTGCCACGCCCGCCGCTTGCGCCGGCGCAAGCCGTGCGCGAGCAGCACCAGCATCAGTCCGATGATCACGTCAGCGCTGCGCGTGACGTTGGTCAGCGTGCCCGGCACGAAGGCGTTGACGTTATGCAGCCTGGCATGCCAGGCGGGCTTGAAGATCGCAAGAACGTCAGACAAACCGATAAGCAGGCAGAGCAATGCGGCGATGGCCGGGATCCAGGCCCGGCGCTTGCCACCCTTGCGCTGCGGCGGACCAGTCTTTCCCCCCCGGTCCAGAAGATCGGCAGAGTTATCGTTCATCTCAATTCTCTTGTCAGGCCCCGGACCACGAAGCAGCAGCGTACTCATGACAGGCTCACGACCTGCCGGTTTCGTGATCTGCTGAAGATTTTCTCACCCGCCGGCGCGCGGCAACCTTCGCGGACACCGCGGCGGCTCCCTGCCAACACCGCTCGTCCCATAGACACGGTACCTCCAACCACCCGCGAAGAACCTAACGACTCGTAAAGATAAGCCGCTATTACTTAGACGTGCGGGTGGCCGTTTTCGGTTGGGTGTAATTTCGCCAATTTCGGTTACCCGCACTATGGGACTTAAAACCACAAATCCCCGCGTCGGGCCCCCGCCCGTCTATCGATGGATACGTGCCAGCGAAGGCGCCGGTTCAGCGGTGGGCGAACAGCATGCTCATGGCCTCGGAGCGGGTCCGCGCGTCCCTGCGGAAGATCCCGCGGACGGCCGAGGTGACAGTCTTCGCTCCCGGCTTGCGGACGCCGCGCATGGACATGCACAGGTGCTCCGCCTCGAGCACCACGATCACGCCCTTGGGCTCGAGGATCCGCATCAGCGCGTCGGCTATCTGGCAGGTCATCCGTTCCTGCACCTGCGGCCGCCGCGCGTACACGTCGACGAGCCTGGCGAGCTTGGACAGGCCGGTGATCTCGCCCTTCTCGCTCGGGATGTAGCCGATGTGCGCCTTGCCGAAGAACGGCACCAGATGGTGCTCGCACATGCTGTACATCTCGATGTCCCGCACCAGCACGATCTCATCGTGCTCGGCGTCGAAGACGGTGGTCAGCACGTCTTCTGGCTGCTGCCGCAGGCCCGCGAACTGCTCGGCGTACATCCGCGCCACGCGGGCCGGGGTGCCGAGCAGCCCGTCGCGCTCCGGGTCCTCGCCGACGGCGAGCAGTATCTCGCGGACGGCACGCTCAATGCGCTCCTGGTCAACCGGCGGCACTTCGGGAGTGAGCTCGTCGGCCGCCGACTGGTCGATCATCGGCGTGCCCCTCAGTCGTCGTCGCCAGCCGGCGTGCCGTAGCCGATCGCCTGGCCGTTGGACGTGATCCCGCCGTCACCCAGCCCGGTGCTCGCCGCCAGCGCGAGTTCCTTCGGGGACAGCACCGGCGGGCGGTCGGACGGCAGCCGCTTGCCGTACCCGGTGTACGTGCCACGTGCCGGGCGCTTCTGCACCTGGGCGAAGATCTCCAGGACCTCCTTGCGCGCCACGGTCTCCTTGTCCAGCAGCCGCAGCACGAGCGCGTCGAGGACGTCGCGGTACTCCACGAGCACCTCCCACGCCTCGTCGTGCGCGGCCTCGATCAGCCGCTTGATCTCCTCGTCGATCGCCGACGCGATCTCCTCGGAGTAGTCCCTGCCGTGCGACATGTCCCGGCCGAGGAACGGCTCGCTGTCGCCGCTGCCGAACTTGCGTGCGCCGAGCCGCTCGCTCATGCCGTACTCGGTGACCATGCCGCGGGCGATCTGGGTCGCCTTCTCGATGTCGTTGGCGGCACCGCTGGTGGGCTCGTGGAAGATCAGCTCCTCCGCCGTACGGCCGCCGAGCAGCATCGCGAGCTGGTCCTGCATCTCGGCGCGGGTAGTAAGGAACTTGTCCTCGGTCGGCAGCGCCTGGGTGTAGCCGAGCGCGCGGCCGCGCGGGATGATCGTCACCTTGTGCACCGGGTCGGCATGCGCCATCGCATGCCCGACCAGGGCATGGCCGCCTTCGTGGTAAGCGATCAGCTTCCGCTCTGCCTCCGACAGCAGCACGCTCTTGCGCTCCGGGCCGGCCATCACGCGGTCGATGGCCTCCTCGAGCGCGCCCATCGTGATCTGCTTGCCGTTGGTCCTGGCGGTCAGCAGCGCCGCCTCGTTGATCACGTTCGCCAGGTCCGCGCCGGTGAAGCCCGGGGTCCGCCTGGCGATGATGTCCAGGTCGGCGTCTGGCGCGATCGGCTTGCCACGCGCGTGCACCTTCAGGATGCCCTTGCGGCCAGCCAGGTCGGGCTGCGCCACCACGATCTGCCGGTCAAACCGGCCGGGGCGCAGCAGCGCCGGGTCGAGGATGTCCGGCCGGTTGGTGGCGGCGATCACGATCACGCCGCCCTTGGTATCGAAACCGTCGAGCTCGACGAGCATCTGGTTCAGCGTCTGCTCGCGCTCGTCGTGGCCGCCGCCTAGCCCGGCCCCGCGGTGCCGGCCGACCGCGTCGATCTCGTCGACGAACACGATGGCCGGGGCATTCGCCTTCGCCTGCTCGAACAGGTCACGCACCCGGGAGGCGCCGACGCCGACGAACATCTCCACGAAGTCAGAGCCGGAGATGGAGTAGAACGGCACGCCAGCCTCACCGGCGACCGCCCTGGCGAGCAGTGTCTTACCGGTGCCAGGCGGGCCGTAGAGCAGCACGCCCTTGGGGATCTTGGCGCCGATCGCCTGGAACTTCGCGGGGTTCTGCAGGAACTCCTTGATCTCCTGGAGCTCCTCGATGGCCTCGTCAGCGCCGGCCACGTCAGCGAACGTGGTCTTCGGCGTGTCCTTGGTGATCAACTTGGCGCGCGACTTGCCGAAATTCATCACCCGCGAGCCGCCGCCCTGCATCTGGGTCAGCAGGAAGAAGAAGAACAGCGCGAAGAGCACGTAAGGGATGAACGTCTCAAGCAGGGTGATCAGCGTGCTCGACTTGGGGATCTGAATGTCGTAGCCGCCAGGCAGGTTGCCCGCGTCATACTCCTTCTGCAGGAGCTGCTGGAGCTGCTGGCCCTGCCCGGTGATGAAGTCCGCCTGGTACTGCTGGCCGTTCTTGGCGGTGATCTGGATCGTCTGGTTCTTGTCGGTGAGCACCGCAGACTTGACTTGGCCGCGCTCTATCATCTGCACGACCGTGGAGGTGTCCTTGGCCTGGTAAGTGCTGCCGGAGTTAGCCCAGCCAAGCGTGATCGTTATGACCAGCACTGCTAGCAGGACTAGCAGTAGCGGGCCGCGGAAATAGCGCTTCAATTCCATTGCGAGCGACCCCTTGGGTTGGGGCCGTTCCCTCCTGACCAGCCTAGGACAACACTCAAGGATTTACCTGACGGTACATCAACGCTACCCGTTGCGAGATGTGTTCCCTCCCCCGTACACCTCGGGCGCCAGCGTGCCGATGAACGGGAGGTTGCGGTAGCGCTCGGCATAGTCGAGGCCGTAACCCACCACGAACTCGTCGGGCACGTCGAAACCCGTGTAGGCGACGTCGACGTCCATCTGCGCCGACGAGGGCTTGCGCAGCATCGCGCACACCGCCACCGAGGCGGGGTCGCGCGACCGCAGGTTGCCGACAAGCCACGACAGCGTGAGCCCGGAGTCGACGATGTCCTCCACGATCAGCACGTGCCTGCCGCTGATGTCGGTGTCGAGGTCCTTCAGGATGCGCACCACACCGGACGACTTCGTGCCCGATCCGTAGGACGAGACCGCCATCCAGTCCATCTGGACGGGCAGGTGCATGGCGCGGGCGAGGTCCGCCATCACCATCACCGCGCCCTTCAGCACCCCGACCAGCAGCAGGTCGCGGCCGGCGTAGTCGGCGTCGATCCGCGCCGCCAGCTCGGCCGTCCGCTTGCTGAGCTGGTCGGAGGTGATGAGCACCTCTTTCAGCGATGGCCCCATGTCCCCGGCGTCCATAGACCCGACTCCTTTAGTTCCGTTAGTTCTCGAAACACAGCTGGCCGGCCCGCCGCGACGCGCGGACACCGCCGGGCAGGTCGATCCAGCGCTGGCCGTGCCAGCCCGTGACCAGCTCCTCGAGGCGGGCCACGTGCCCGGCGGTCAGCGCGCCCGCCGGGCAGCCCGCCGCGAGCGCCGCCGACCGCAGCACGCGAGTGCGCACCGCGCCGGGCAGCTCCGCCAGGGAGGAGGCGGAGAGCGGCGAGTCACCATCGGTCCGTTCTGAGGACATCCTTTCCAGCACCTCCGCGTCGGCACGCAGCTGGCCGGCCGTGCGGGCCAGCGCCTCGGCCACCCCCGGCCCGAGCGCGGCCTCCAGCGCCGGCAGCGCGTCCAGCCGGACGCGGACCCTGGCGAACCGCCGGTCGGCGTTGTGCGGGTCCTGCCAGGGGTCCAGGCCGAGCGCGGCGCAGGCTTCGGCGGTCACCGGCCTGCGCAGCCCGAGCAGCGGCCGGCGGAACACGCCGCGGCGCGGCGGCATGCCGGCCAGCGACCGCGCGCCCGACCCGCGGGCAAGCCCGAGCAGCACCGTCTCCGCCTGGTCGTCAAGCGTGTGGCCGAGCAGCACCGCGGCCGCGCCGTCCTCAGCCGCCACCCGGGACAGCGCCGCGTATCGCGCGTCCCGCGCGGCCGCCTCCGGGCCGCCCGCGCGCTCGGCGCCGACCTCGACGGAAACGGACCGCACCGGGTCGAGCCCGAGCCCGGCCGCCGTGGCGGCGACGGACGCCGCGCGGGCAGCCGAACCCTCCTGCAGCCCGTGGTCGACGGTCACCCCGCCCGCGCGCAGTCCGGCGCGCGGCGCCACGAACGCCAGCGCGGCCGCGAGCGCCAGCGAATCCGCCCCGCCAGAACAGGCGGCGAGCACCAGGTCGCCCTGGTCCAGATCGGCTACGCACGCGCGAACCGCGTTGCGGACCGAAGCGACGGCCGGCGCCGGGCCCACGTCAGCCGACCCGGGCGAGCCAGTCGGCAGGGTGCGAGATCTCGGCGCGGGTGGGCAGCGTTTCCGGCGACGTCCAGACCCGGTTGAACCCGGTCATCCCCACCTCTTCGACGACGGTGCGGACGAACCGCGAGCCCTCCGCGTACTGCTTCATCTTGAGGTCGATGCCGAGAATGCGGCGCAGGATCTGCTCCACCCGGCCCGCCGAGCCGCGCCGTGAGTTGAACTTCTCCCTGATGTCCTCCACGGAGGGCACGACCTGCGGGCCGACGGCGTCCATCACGTAGTCGCCGTGGCCTTCCACCAGGGTCATCACGGCGGTCAGCTTGTCGAGCAGCTCGCGCTGCGCCGGCGTCTGCATCGCCTCCACCAGCGACTCGCCGTCGCCGCCGCGCACCGCGCCGGCCACCGCGCCCGCCGCGGCCCGCAGCCGCTCCACGATCGCGCCCGGGTCGAGGTCTGAGGCCAGCAGGAACTCGGACATCATGCTCTGCACGTAGTCACGAAGCCACGGGACGGAGGTGAACTGCACGCGGTGGGTTTCCTCGTGCAGGCACACCCAGCGCCTGAAGTCGTGCGGGTCGACGCCGAGCTCACGCTCGACCATGACGATGTTCGGGGCGACGAGGGTGAGACGCCCGACGCCGGGCCCTGACGCGCTGGCGCCGTTGGCCGAAGAGCCGTTCCCCGCCGGTCCGCCGTCGCCCGGCGGCAGGAACAGCTCGTACTGGCCGAGCACCCGCGAGGACAGGTACGCGAGGATCAGCCCGGCCTGCACGCCGGTGAACCGCGAGCCGACCGCGGCGACAACAGAACCCGCCGCTGGCATGACGTTGCCACGTTCGGCGATCTTTTCCGCCAGCGGCTCGAGGACGACGCGGAAGCCGCCCACGTTCGCCCTGATCCATCCGGGCCGGTCCACCACCGCGACCGGGCCCACCGAGCCCTGGCTGGTCAGCCCGGTCACGTCACGGACTGGCTGCTGTACCACGGCGGTCAGGCCGCGCAGTTCGGCTACTACGGCACGGGCGTCTGCGAGGCTGACCTGCGGCCCCTGCCTGGCGAACCGGACGCCGGTCGAGATCGCCAGGTCCCAGTCGATCATCTGTGCGCTGCTCACCCTCCTACCGTACGTGCTGGCCGGGCGTGGTGGCAGACCAGACCGCGACTAGCGGGGCGATTGTGGCGGCGCACCGGGGTCACCCGAGCGAGCCTGAGCACGCCCGCGCTTGCCCGAGTCACCGGCAGCCGCAGGCCGCCAGCCCGGCCGCGGCGCTGTCGATCGCCCCCGCCGCGGCGTTCAGCAGGCCGGCGTCCGGCACCTGCGGCGCCATGATCGCGAAGATCAGCAGCGCGCCGCTGTGGTCGTAGACCAGCCCGGCGAGCGTGGCGACAGTGCCCAGGTTGCCGGTCTTGGCCCGCACCACGCCGCGCGCCGCGCCATCGATCCCGCCGAATACGCTGCCGCCCGCCGACAGCGTTCCGGTGAACCCGGCGACCGGCAGGCCGGTGATCGCGCCCCGCAGCTTTGACGGCCCCGCACTGGCGACCTCGAGCACCCGTACCAGCGTCTCCGGCGCGATGCCGTCTTGCGGCGACAGCCCGCTGCCGTCCACCAGGCTGATCGGCGTCGTCACCCCGAGCCGCCGCACCTCGGTCATGACCGCGTCCGCGGCGCCGCTGAACGTGGCGGGCAGGCCCATGGCGATCGCGAGCTGCCGCGCTATGTTCTCCGCGATCACGTTGTTGCTCTCGCGCAGCATCTGCTCGGCTATCTGGGACAGCGGCGGTGAGCTCACGCTCGCCAGCAGGGGCGCGCCGGACGGCGCGGTCGTTTCTGCCGGGCTGCCGCTGACCGTGATGCCGTCCTGCTGGAGCAGGTTCGCGAACGCCCCCACCGTCAGGCCGGCCGGGTCCGCCGTGCGAGGCGTGAAGTTGACCGGATCGTCAGAGTCTTCGAGCGAGCCAGCCGGCGTGAGGCGCCCCTGGTCGGCCTCCAGCGACACGATCGGCGTGACGTTGCCCGTGGTGATGAGGGCGTCGGTCCATCCCGGCGCCATGTCAGGCCCGGTGTACCGGGACGTGTCGTAGCCGAGCTGCACATGGGTGTCGCCCGCGGCCTTGAGCGCCCGGGCCGTACTGGCCGCGAGCGCGGCCAGCGTGGCGGGCTGCGGGTAATCGGAGGAGGGGTAGCCGTTGACGGCGAGGGTTGGGTCGCCGCCGCCGACGAGGACGATGCCGCCGCTCACCTTGCGCACGCTGGTGGTGAAGCGGGCGCCCGGCCCGAGCACCGCAAGCGCGGCGACCGCGGTCGCCACTTTGGTGGTGGACGCCGGGGTGGCGAGCGACGAGCCGTTCTCCGCGTACAGCACCTGGCCGGTCCGCGCGTCCGCGACCTCCACGCCAACTTGCGGGCCAGTCTCACCCGCGGGCAGCGTGGACCCCAGCATGGCGGCCAGCCCGGCCGCGGTCGGCAGCGAGCCCGGATCCGAGCCTGAACCGCTGCCAGCGGCCACCGGCGCCAGCACCGTCCCAGGCCGCACCACGGGCCGCGCGGCGGCGACCGGGATGCGCAGCGCCGCAAGCCTTGGCGGCAGCATGCGTACCACGGCCACCCCGGCCGCGAGCGTGAACAGGTTCAGCATCGCGAGCGTGGTCAGGGCCATGATCCGGGTACGGCGGGGGCGGGTGCGGCGCACCGAACCTACCTTTCGCGGGTTGCGGTGTGCATAGCTTAGGGCCGTGCCGGGCCCCGCGTCGGCGCGTCATGAACCCGCCGTCCCGCCCGGCTGCCGCAACCGGCGACAATGGAGGCAGACGAGCGGCCGGCAGGCGGGCTAACAAGGTGGAGAGCATGGACGTCGAGGTAGTCATCGAGATCCCCAAGGGCCAGCGGAACAAGTACGAGATCGACCACGAGACCGGCAGGATCCGCCTCGACCGCATGCTGTTCACCTCGACCAGGTACCCGGCCGACTACGGGTTCATCGAGGACACTCTCGGCGGCGACGGCGACCCGCTCGACGCCCTGGTGCTGCTTGAAGAGCCGACCTTTCCCGGCTGCCTTGTCACCGCGCGGGTCATCGGCATGTTCCAGATGACCGACGAGAAGGGGCCGGACGACAAGGTCCTCTGCGTCCCCGCGCACGATCCGCGTGCCGAGCACCTGCGTGACATTCATCACGTGCCGGAGTTCGACCGGCTGGAGATCCAGCACTTTTTCGAGGTCTACAAGGACCTAGAGCCCGGCAAGTCCGTCGAGGGTTCCCGCTGGGCCGACCGGGCGGCCGCCGAGGCCGAGGTCGAGCGCTCGCGCAAGCGCTTCATCGAGGCCGAGGAGCACTAAGCCGGCTATCCGCCTGGCGCACTCAGCACGGGCGCAGACCGCGTCCGCCCGGGCGCGGACGGCCTCATGCGCCGCGCGCAACTGGTCGCCGCCGAGTCCGGCGAGGCCCCCGGACATCAAGACGGCGGCGCTGGCGGCGCCGGCGGCACTCTCCCACCGGCCGCCCGCCGCGTGCAGCGTCATGGCGCGGACCGCGGCCGCCGCCCAGTCCGGGGCGGCGAGCTGGAGATACCGGGGGGCCGTGCCAAGCCAGCCAGGCGCGTGCGCCGGGACACGCAGCCGGTCGAGCGCGTCGCCGGCGATCTCAAGGCCCGCGTCGATCTCGGCGAGGCCGTCGGCGGACGCGCCGGTCTTCAGCAGACAGCGGCCCAGGTGGAAGCGCGCCCTGGCCAGCCCGATGCCCAGTTCCGCCTGGTCCGCCGCCGGCGCCCCGTCGTACATCCGCAGCACTTCACGGAGCAGGCTGATCGCGTCCGTGGTGTTGCCGGCCTCGTCGGCCGTGAGCGCGATCCTGGCGAGCACGTCGAGCCTCGGCACCTCGTAGGCCGCGGGATCGGCCTGCGCCAGCGCGGCGTAATGCCCGGCCGACTCCATCAGCAGGGCAATGACGTGCAACGGGCTGTCGCCGTACCTCGCGTGGTTGCACAGCGCGGCGGCGAGCTCAGGCTGATGCCGCGCGGGATCGGGGCCGGC